>OIZV01000006.1_pt1 | contig 172354 bp, 168 predicted proteins | sample 1588681 | NCBI WGS metagenome assembly OIZV01 (sample SAMN03283281) | human gut metagenome | biome: human-associated habitat; material: feces | host: Homo sapiens | place: Peru | collected 2012 | reverse complement strand
TACGCGAAAGTGTACTTATGGGAAGCACGCGACTTTAGTCGTGTGAGGCTTCACATGTTCGTTGTAGACGCATTTATTGGTAATACAGATCGACATAATGGCAACTGGGGTATACTCGCCAATAATGAAACTGGAACGGTCAGGATTGTTTCTATATATGATTGCGGGTCTGCTTTACTTCCATTAATAGGTGAAGTTGCGAATTACTTTAAAAAAGATACACAAATCGAGAGGGGCGAATATGAGCGATAACGAGTTAAGAGAGTATTACAGCAAGTTTCATGCGGGAATTCAGGAAGAGTTGGAAGATTTTTTGCAAAAGAGGATTCTATATCTACAGGATCCTAATAAATCCACCAGTGTGATCATGAAAATGGCTTATGATGTTATTTACACTTCAACGAAGCATTTATGGGTGCATGGACGGATTTCAGAAGCAGAATTCTGGAAACTAAAAGATGAATTATCGGATGTAGAAAGAAAAATATAGTGGAATGGGACAAAATGCATCAAAGAGCAAAATATTTTATTTTGAGAATTGTACATTCGGTTATTCTCCTTTTCCTAATATCGCCTATATTTTTCGGCATATACAACGCCGTATTCGGAATAGAATTTTTCATGGGTAGCCAGTGCTATGGATTTTCCGGTTTCACAGTAACATTAATCTGGTTTGCGGGCGTGTTCCGATGGGGATATATTGCAATGGGATGCATTACTCTTGTAAGAGTTGTCGTTAATCTTATTACAAAAGCAAAGACAAGACAACATCCGTGACCACAAACGCCTTTTTTCTTTCATAATAAAAATATAAGATAGAAAAAAGGAGGATTTTGTAATGCAGTGCAATAACATCGAGAAAAGAGTCATCGAGCAGTTTAAGAATGCAGCAAGGGACAGAAATCCCGAAATGACAGCTGATTTGTTCGGGCAGATTCTTCAGTCTGCGGAGCCGCATATCGCTGAAACCATTGAGACTAAGTATTCGGCATACATGAATACCTATGGAGAGGATTTGCATCAGGCTTGTGCTTCCCGCTTGCTTACCGACCTTTGCATGTTTGATATGGAAAAGGATGAGTTTGGGACATTCGTCAGAACCCTGTCCAGTCAGGCGTGCCGCGATTTGATCAATCAGATCAATGCATATGCAACGAGACTTGCTTGCCGGGGATAATCAAAAAGAAAAAAGAGCTGCTTGGGCGGCTCTTTTTCTATGTCCAGAAGACTTCCTTTTCTGTCATAATAATGAAAAGGAGGTATTTTTATGGATAGGGAAACATTAAAAAACATATCGTTGGAGGAGTATCGGGACTGCATTGAAAAGGTTTCGGACGAGGAAGTGGATATTTTCCTGAATACAAACAAAGGACATTCAAGGGAATCCCACAGTTTTCAGTCGGATGCTCAGATGCTGGAAAGGCTTGTGTCGGAAAATAAAGAAGCCGTCAGCTCTTTTTATGATGAAGAACAGCTTAGATTATCTATTTCTGACGCGATATGTTTTAAGGCTGAGGATATAGCAACTTGGTTCACAAAAGGTTATAAGGAGTTTAACAGCCCAGATGAATACCGGGCATTTGCTTTCTCTGTGGATATTGGTGAAGATATTGGTAATGGCTTTGATAAAAAATACCAAGAAAAAGCAACATCTGTGATAAGGCTTGTGTTGCAGCGAGATATCTCAGGAGAATCGCCATTCGGATTTTTTGTGAAGACTGCATACGCTGATATAATGAATGACTTAGCGTATTATACGGGAAAGAAATATTCGAAAAATCAAGTGCTTCAAAACAGTGATTTAAAAATTTCTCCAATTCAAAAAATGAGAGAAGAGGCAAAAGAAATAGTCGGCGACACAAATATTTATTTACAAAAGTGTAACGGACAAGAGCAATTGAAGATACGATTTTCTGAAGAGATAACTGTTTATCTTTCTGAAAATAATATATCTATACGAATTAACGAGGAGGATAGCAGAAGGAAGATAGGATTCGACACCTGTATGATTGAGTATCCAGACATTGCGAATAAAATTGGATGTTTGCAGGCTTTGGCAAAGGAACATACCGCTAATCAATATTTACATTCTATTCCTACAATTTCAACATACACGTCAGAAGAAAGATAATTTTTCTGTGCAGAAATTTTACAAACAATAAAATATCGAATATAATATGTTTATCAATTAAATATTGGGAGGAAACAAAATGTTTGAACACGAAATTCTAAGGACAGAGGAACCTCGCATCACTCCGATTCCTAGATTGGCTATCAGAAAAGTTATGGCGTTCCTAATTGTAAATAAAATTTCATATGAAGTTCTCAAAGAAGAGGATATTCCCGATGGCGTCCCGGGTATAATTACCTTCTTGGGCAAAAGATGTTCCATGGGACTGTGGGCACTTAAATGTTCCGTTGAACCGGAATGCTTGCACGATATTGCTGAATCAATACATCATGTAAGCGTCCGTGATATTGTCGGAGAAGAAATTGAATTGGATAAGTTCCTCATCAGAGAAACTGGCGAGACCCGCTATCTGACAGCAAAGTATATTCCAGAAAAAGAGGCTTGAAATTAGTCTCTTTTTCGCTATATGCTTATCCCAACATACTAAAAATAGGAAGGAACAAAAATGTTTCAACATGAAATTATCAGAACCCCGGAATTGTGCATTACACCTCTTCCACGCAGGATAACATCAAAAGTCAGAGCATTTTTGACACGAGAAAAAATTCCATATAGATTATTAACAGAGCAGGATATTCCGGATGGAGTACCGGGATATGTTTTGTTCAGGGGAGAATTGCATAAGGAAAACATTTAGGCAATCGAATGTGATGTTGACCCACAGAATCTGCATAATATTGCAGAGGCTCTTTATCACGTTGGCTCACACGATATTACCGGGGAGACTCTTTAGCCCCGGTTCTACGGATGCGTTACACCAGAAAATAAGGAGGCAAAAATGTTTCAACACGAGATCATAAGGACACAAGAGCCTTGCATTACTCCGATACCCAGACAGGTTATTAGAGAAACCATGGCTTTTCTGATTAAGAATAAAATTTCATACGAGGTCGTTGAGGAAGAGGACATTCCTGATGAAGTCCCCGGTGTAGTTACCTTTTGGGGCAAAAGATTTTTCGAGAATCTGCGGGCAATCAAATGTTCCGTTGAACCGGAATGTCTGCATGATATTGCCGAGTCATTGTATCATGTAGATGCCCGGGAAATCGTTGATGAGGACATCAATTTGATTGATTTCCTTATCAGGGAAACCGGCAAGCCCCGTTATTTGACGGCAAAATATTCGCCGGAAAACGAGACTAAAATTATCGATGAGAATGGAAAGGAGTAGCCTCATGGCAATGTTACAAGTAGCTTGCAAAAGATGAGTGGGAACATTGGGATGGTACATGCTCATGCTGCGGGTCAAAAAATGTAGTATCATTTTGAACGGTTCCTGTAAAAACGTGACTCAATAACAGAATACCAGCCATCCATAGGACCTCCATTTCTTTCATAATAATTTTGAAACATGAAAGAGAAATGGAGGTTTTATTTGTGAAAACTAAATTACTGATCAACAAATCGTCGGAAGAAATTCTTACACTGCCAGACACGGAATCAGATTTTTACAAGGAGCTTGGCATGCGCCTGACGCAGATACCTGCTCCGGCAACCGTTATTGTATATACGGATTCCGGTACAGAAGCAAGGTATTCGTTAACGAAGCGCTCGGGGACATTATTAATTCAGGAGGGAAGCAACAATGTCTCCTTTCCTAGTTCGGATCATTATCCTACAGTTTATCTCACATGTATCAATGAGAAACATAATAATTACAAATTTTACAAGCTGGAGGAAAAGAATGAAGAGTGCATCGCAACCTATGGGCGGATCGGGACCGGAAAAGGAGAACTGTACGGAGAACGTTCCTGTAAATATCCTTTGAGGATGTTCTGGATAAAGTATTACGAAAAACTACAGAAAGGATATATTGATCAGTCGGATGTTTACATTGTCGATGAATCCGAAGATTCGCCCTCTGAAATAAAAGACGTTCCACAGGAAGAAGAGACAGTTTCCTATAAGCTTTACCAGAAGCTCATGAAACTGGCAAGGAGAACCGTTGAAACAGTATGTGTTTCTCAGCATATCACTGAAGAAATGGTTAAGAGGACAAAAAGTCTGCTTCTTCAGTTGTATAAGGCTTCTACTCTTGATGATTTCAATCAAATCTTAAAGCAAATCATGACTGTCAATCCGAGAAAGATTCTTTGTGTTCAAAATCTTTTGGCAAAATCCACGGAACAGTTTAAAGAAATTGTAGACAGAGAAGAATCTCTTTTATCTGCCATGGAAGCTGTCGCGGGACATACCTCGGCGAAGACACAGATCAACGATGGATTCACAAAGAACGGCATTCTGATAAAAATGGCTACGGACAAGCAAAAGAACAAAGTCCTCAGTAAACTTGATCCTTCTCTACAAAGAAAAGTCCTTAACGTTTACCGGGTAGATTCGAAGCTGCATAAAGAGCGGTTCGAAAAATACTGCAAGCAAAATCATATCTCTGAAATAAAAGGGCTCTGGCATGGGAGCCGGAATGAGAACTGGGTATCTATCATCAAACAAGGGCTGCTGCTTAATCCCAATGCGATTATCACCGGAAAAATGTTTGGTAACGGAATCTATTTCGCCCCGGGGAGCACAAAGAGTTGGAACTACACTAGCGGCAACGGGGCATACTGGACCGGCGGTACAGCTTCTGTGGCATTTATGGGATTGTACGCAACAGCATATGGGAATCCCTTGTATGTTGCCTGTGCGCATTCCTATTCAAAAAGCTCTTTATCGGGTAAGAATTGCGTGCATGCGCAGGCAGGATTACAGTTAAGAAACGACGAGATTATTTTCTATGACGAGTCTGCCATGGTACTTCAATACTTAGTAGAATTTGCTGCATAATTTTTATAGAAAGCCCCTTTTGGGGCTTTTCTTCGCGCAAAAAATGAAAAAGAAGGGTAAACGACAGGGAAAAATATGGTATCGGATTCCATGGAAGAAAAATTTCTTTCATAATAAATATATAAAAAGAAAATTAGGAGGATTAAATTTATGAATGCAATTATTTTGGGAACAGCGGGTAAAGGCAGAGTTATTCACCCGTGGGATAATTTGCCAAAATGTAAGAAGTGCGGTAAAAAAGATTTTTACATGGTAGGCAAGGATGGAAAGGATTTTTACAGTGGAGCGCCTTATCAAATTAAATGCTCATGCGGGAACAGCAGTATTTCATCAGATGACATTTCACTGGTAAGGAAAAACTGGGAAAATCAGGAGGAGAGTCTATAAACTATGCACAAGATTGTAGAAGAAGAATTTAATCAGTTTTTGCTGGATTTGCAGGAAGCAGAAGGAGCTATGGTGTTTGGAAGATATATCGACGAATCTGACTATGAGGATGAATATTCTCACAATGATATTGATACGTTCCAAAATCTGTTTACAGAAAAAGCGAAGGAATATTTACACGAAAATTATCTCGGCAAGTATGTCGTCACCAGTGGCTTTTGTGTTTTTATTATGACACCAGAGAGGGCAAAAGAAAGTCATTTGTCAGAAAAGACAATTGAGCTTTTTACTGTAAATTAGGATTTAGCGGAGGAATAATAGGATGATACATGCAATTTGTGATTTTTGCGGAAAAGATTGCGATAGAACAGCGACATTGTTATCAATGACACCTTTTCAAAATTTTGCAAGGTATCATACGGACAATGATCCGTATGGAAGTAAAGAGAAAACAAGAAGCTTTGTCATTTGTTATGATTGCTGTAAAAAACATAATCTTCCTAATCCGTATGAGACTTATTCTGGCATCACAAAGCAGGAAGGGCATTATGAAAAGTGTCTCGATAATTATACCGACGTAGATCTTCTGGATGATAAGAAATACGACAAAAGATTTGCTTAGATAAACTGAAATTACATGGAGGTAGAATCATGAAAAACAGACAAGTACGAAAAATTATCGACACAATTATACTGGCTGTAAAGGATGTTTGTAGGTTTTCATTTGGTTGTTTGATCGCAACTATACTTATGTGTGTAGGCGTAGAAAAAGGATGGTTTATAACAGATACAACAATCACCATTACACGCGAGGCATTTTGGAATATATATTTTCACATTTCTTTTTTGATACCGTTTATTGTATTTTGTTATAGATTTTTAAAAGCATGGAGCGATCAGGGTAAGTCAACTTCTGAGAAGAAAGAACATATTGTATAGCGATATGAAAGGTGAAACTGGAAAATATGGCAAAAAATGTCCTGAGTGTGGGAGCACGTCGTTGTATATTCCGATATCCATAATGGCAAAGATAAGTTATAACGGTGATAGAAACCGTGTTTATGGTGTCGACAAAGCACATACAGATAACATATTCGTTGACGGTATAACTTGTGGAAAATGCGGTTGGTACGGCACAGAGGAGGAATTGAACCATTAAAAGAGTATATAAGAGAAAATGTTGGTACATAACGGATAAATGGATATGCGAAGGGTATACCGACAAATATGGTTTTCATTTATCGGAAAATGGTTGGGATGACGAGGCTTACAAGAGTTCATGGAAAGTAAAGAAAAAGGATTGTTTTTATAACTATAACAAAGCTGTAAAAACGTTCGAAGAAATGTATGGATACAAAATGTTACTACAATATTTCGACGACGCCATAGCCAGTTTGTTATACAACTGATTTTTTGCTGCAAATATAATAGGGAGGATGTAGTAAATGTCAAACGCTAAGAATATGCGCCGATGCAAAGAATGTGGCGCTCTACTGCCTTGCGTAAAACAGAACACAGTACAATTATGCAAAGAATGCGATGACCAGTTCAAATATTGCTTTTATAAGTGTAAATTTCCATGTCGAAGCAAAGAAGAACAGAAAAATATGTATGATAGACTTAATCCGGGATGGGATAAAGCAGGTTGAAAATTTTAACAGCCCTTTTCGGATAAGAATAATTGGTTCTTTTCTGTTTTGAAATCATGTTTTCTTTCATAATAAGAATAACATAAAAGAAAAATGGAAGTAAAAAGAAATGTGTGTAGTTATGGAGGTGCAAATATGAATAGAGGCGAAGAAATCGCTAAGGTAAAACAGCTTGGAGAAGCAATTGGATACGGTAATTTAATGGATATTGCAAGTGGTTTATGGGCGCTACGTGAAGGCAGTCCAATGCATATGCCGTCTGTTGAAAGCCTTATGACAGAGGAAGGAAAAGAAGTTGCTTTACGCCAAGTTGAGGCGAGAGTTGCTGAATTAAAAGCATGGGGTTATCGGGGGGAAGTCGATGAGTGATGACCATTAAGCTGCGCGGAGTGTCAAAACACATAAGGAGGACAATATTTTGAGAAAAGTAGCGAAGTTTGAAAAGGTTTCTTATGGTATTTTTGAAAAGACCTTACGTGATTATGCAAAGGAAACAAACCAGGTAATTAAAGACACGATGATTCATGAAATTTACGACGCAATTAAATTGCCTAATCGTGCAACAGCGGGCAGCGCCGGGTATGACTTCCACGCACCGGTTGGGTTTACCCTAAAGCCCAATGAAACAATCAAGATTCCCACGGGTATTCGTTGTAAGATGGAACAGAATTGGGTGTTGAAACTTTATCCCAGAAGCGGACTTGGATTCAAGTACCGGCTGCAGCTTAACAACACGGTAGGAGTCATTGACTCAGATTACTATTTTTCGGATAACGAAGGACACATTATGGCTAAGATCACGAATGCGTCCAACGAAGGAAAAACAGTAGAGATTAAGGCTGGAGATGGCTTTATGCAGGGTATTTTCCTTGAGTATGGAATCACCGTGGACGACGATGCCACAGGAATCCGAAATGGCGGATTTGGAAGCACAGGAGCATAAGTATGTTAGTAGGAAGGACCGCTTCACCAGCGGTCTTTTCTATGGCGTTAGAATCGCTTTTTCTTTCATAATAAGTTTACAAGAAGAAAAACGGAAAAGGAGGAAAGAAAATGGCAGCAATAGATTACGGTGCATTACTACGTGTAGACGGGGAATTTATTAACAAAAATGGAGATCTCTTCATGGACAAGTCAGATACCGGATATTCCTTAAAGGAGGCTTTTTACAAAGACAGGCGCATATATGGTGAAGCAATCGCAATTGACGGAAATTTCTACGTCTATGCCGGTGATGCGGATCTTCTGCTTACCTTTTACAAAGGATTTTTTTACATTATTTCCAACGGAGAAATCTTAAAATGTGTTTCATATAATCCATTTTTATCGGAAAGCTTTTTGATAGGCGATGTCAATATTAAAGTGTCCCATCTTGACAAAACTCCATTCATTGATAAGTCAGAGTTACAGGCATGGGCTGAGTATGTCAGGGATAACTGGTACGATGCCACTGGAGATGAAACACTTTCCGATTTAGAAGGTGGGTTACGGGCGTATAGACGCTTTTTGCGTCGGACAAAGAAAAGAAAAAGAGGAGCGTTCGATTCAAAATATTATACGAATCGATGGAAGGCAGAATGGGAGCATAAGGGGAAACGTTACGAGGTAATTTTTGGATATGGAATTGACCCAGATGAGTCTGTATGGAATAACATTAAGGCTGACGGATCCTACGGATATTCGCAGACAGAAATTGAGATTATCGACGAATGGTTCCGGAATAAAAATGATCTTGGATTCACCTAAAAAGAAGGAACGGGTGGAACAGAAAACACAGAAAAGGCAGGAAATAACGCACAGAAACGGATGCAAAAAGCATCCGTTTTCGCTATCCATACACACAAATATTCTTTCATAATAAATATACAAGAATGAAAAATGGAGGAACGCTTATGATTGATGCGGTTAATAAAAGAAGGTTCTTTTTCGATGCAGACGGAGTTTTGTTTGTATTTGATCGGAACAAAAGTCTTGAAGAGGTATGTGCTCCGGGTTACTTCCAGTCGGTTACGTCGGTCCCCAACGTAGTGAATGCGTTTCGCACACTGATTGACATGGGAGAGGACGTTTATATTTTGACGAAAGTTTTTGAGGATGGGCACAGCCGGAACGACAAGATGATCTCTTTTATGAGGACAATTCCGGAGCTGGATAAGGATCATGTTCTGTTCGTGAGCTATTCGGGAGACAAGAATGATGTCGTGAAGAATATTTCTTCGCAGGACATCCTGATCGATGACTTTACTCCGAATTGCAAGAGCTGGAGAGGTACAGCAGTAAAGCTGTATAACGGTTACAATGGGACAAAAGGGACATGGGATGGCTTTTCTGTGAATGCAAATTCGTGTGCAGAATCCATTGCGAAGCAGTTACTTGGAATTGCAAGCGTCGCGTAAAGAAGGGAGAAAAAAGTGAGGCGAGACATAAAAATATCAGACAGGTAGTCTGGGGTGAATATGTAGCGACGCCTGTCAAGAATGCATTCAATGGGAAAATATCTTACTGGCTATCAAAAAGAGGACGCACTCTTGCAATGTACATGTTTACTGTAGAGAACGGGGAGTCTGTAGAAGCATTTGAGCGTAGACTTTCAGAGGAAGGATTTAAGGAAGAGATTCCGAGACTCGAGGAACAGCTCAGACGTCCTTTTTCCTACGAGGTCTACGAAGAGGAGAGGAACAAGCTGTCTGCACGTCAGGAGGAAATACAATGATAGGTTTTATGCACAATGGAAAGGTAAATTACGCTACCAACATCGAGGATTTCCGGGAATTTATGGATCCCGGCGTGTTCGAAGGCGTCAGGCAGACTTTTGAAGGTGGCTTCGACGGAAATTCTGTTCAGAATTATAAAGAATTGCAGCTTGCGTATGATGCGTTGCAAACTGATTATGACGAACTGGAAGAAAAGAGTGGGGACGCCGACGAAATTCAGGAAGAGTTGGATGAGTGTGAGGAAGAATTAGAAAATGTCAGACAGAAGCTCGAGGAATTCCAGCGCGAAATTAAGGACCTCGTTTTTCAACATTATCAGGGATATATCAGTACAGAGGATATTATCCCCAGACTAGAAGCTCTTATCAATTGACAAAAAGGCTGCGTATGCAGCTTTTTTGTTGTTGTAAGGATTTTTCTGTCATAATAAAAATAAAAGGAGTTTTTATGGACAAGAAGAAAATTATCAGCATTATTATTGTTTTGTTGCTTTCCGGGGGATTGTTTTATATTGCCTATACGCAATCCGGCAGCAAGGATCCGGCTTCATCTTCATTTGTTCCACAGGTATCGGGTAACGATGTATCAGCATCCGAAGAGCAGAATTCGTCCGAAAATACGGAGAAGGAAGAGGTACAAACAGAAATTAACGAAACGAATATTATCGGAATGGATATAAACGACGCAGCGTCTGTTTTGGCATCCGAAAATGTAGTATGGGGTGCAAAGTATGAATACCACGACGATATTCCAGATGGGCAGATTATTGATCAGATAACGGACGAGAATTCAAACCTTCTTATCTGTATCGTAAATATCAATCAGAAGGAGCTTGATGAAAGAGAAGCGGTTGCAGAACACGTCAACTGGCTTAAGGAAAATGCCGTGATTATGCCAAATATATATGATACGCCACTTAACGATGCATTGCAGTTACTTAATGAGACGGGCGGCATGGAAATTGCGGATATATTAATCGCTGAAGACATCGGCATGGAACATGACGAAAATTTGGAATACGTCGTGAGCGTTATGGATAAGGAACATAATTTGATTGCTCCAGGCAGTTATGTAACCAGAGGGACAGAAGTTTATCTCGTGGTATGTTTTCCTGATGAAGGTAATAACGAATAATCAAGGAGGAAAGAAAATGAAGAAATATAAAGCAGTGGTTTTTGACTTTGACGATACAACCCGTGATAGATGATCGAGTAAATACAGAAATAGTGTTTGGATGCTGAATTTTCGGCAATTACCACACTGGAATCAAATATTAAATTTTTATAAAATATACTTGCGACGCGAAAAACTTCATGCTATACTATAAGGGCTTATAAGTAAGAAAGGGGTGTACGAGAATGAAAAGAGAGCAGATTAAAGCGCTAATTGAGCTATCAACTTCTTATAAGGAGGCTGATGGAGTAATCGAGACTTATACGGGATACAAGGAATATCCACAAAAAATTGCTTATCTTCAGGGAATGTTTAATTGTGAGATCATAGGACGTAATATGGAGAGTGCGGAAGCTGATTATAAAGCCCTTCTTACTACTATAATCGATAAAAAATGGAAGAGATAAAAATGGTTACAGAACGAAAACAAGAGATTAAGAAGAGAGCTAAAGAAATCAATAAAATATCAGAACAATTTCAATTAGTTCACGCTACATTTGCGACACAAAATTACATAAAGCAATGTGTACAAGAATTTTACCAAGAAAAAATTAAGGAACTTGCAGTTAGGATTGCTCAAAAAGCAGCAAAAGATCTCCCCACAGATGAGGAGTTAGTAGAGAAGGCGGAGCTAGAGGAACAAATCAAAAGAAATCACTTTTCTATCGACATAGGGTATATTGATGTTCCCGACGAAGAAGTTGCCAGAGTTGTTAAATTAGATAACTTTTTTGCTATTTATTTATCTTCGTCTTTAAAAAATGCGATTTTTAAAGAAAACGGTGATTACAATTATGAAACTATTGGAAAAATCCGAAAATTGATGTCGCATGAATTAGGTCATCTGGTCTTACATACTAAAGATTTATTGTTAGAAAACAGCTTACAAGGAACTTTGCAAATACAAGATGTTGACAGGGAGGATGAAGCTGATTTATTTGGGCATGAATTTCTGGAATTAAGAAAAGAAAGAAACAAAAAAATCAGAGACGATGGCGGTGCAGATATTTTATTTTAATATTACGCCAGTAAGGACGAGGATATTAATGTCTTCGTCCTTTTTCTTTACGCGCCCTGACAAAATAATATACAGTAACAAACGGATAGGCAAAAATTGCGTACACAAGAATCACAGTAACCAAAAGAGGAATTGATAGTTGCTTAATAAAGGAAATGCAGATGGAGGCTGCTTCTTTCCACAAGTTTTTATCATTCATGGAAACAGCATCAAACAGTCCCCAATCTAGCGTTTTACTTAAAAAGTTTGATAGAAGTGAAGACTCATTTATAAAAGAACTAACGAGCGCTCCGATAATCCACGATAAAACCAACCAGACACCAATGCCTTTTGTAACGGTATCTGTGTAAGCAACAAAGATACCAAATGCGCCGCATATAACATTTATAATTAGAAGTTGCATTTTTCTTGCTTTCCAGATAGCTTTATAATTCATTACACTCTCTTTCCTATGTGCCTATAAATAAGTATATACTCTTTTACAATAAATATCAATAATTATAAAAATTGCTTTGAAACGCAAGAAGCTGCTTCTAAAATTTCTGTCATAATATCTATAGAGAACTATTTTGAAAAATCAATGGAGGTTTTTATGAAGAAAAAATATATTATTGCGGACGTTTTATGTGGTATTTTTCTGTTCCTTAGTTTATACTTACAGATGGGAGCTATTGTTGAAGCTTACAAAAATATACAGCTTTCCAAGGCTTCCGATAGCGTAAGCACAGAAGAAGGAGAAAAAAATATGGACGCTAATACTTTTCAGTTAATTGGAGCTGCTGTTGGATTTGGAACAGTAGTTGTTAGTGCAATTATTTCTTATAAAAAGGACGGGGAACGTCTCGGTAATAGCACCGAAAAAATTCTGTCGAATGTCTCTGGCTCAAAGGAAATGATAATTGAGAAAATTGAGGTAGGGCATGAAAGGCTCCGTGAAACGGTAAAGGAGACACAGGCAAGTCTGCAAGGACTTATTGGAGATATGAGAGAGCAGAAAGGGAAACAAGAAGCACTTCAAAAAAGCGAGACCAGTCTTTATCAAAGTATACAGGTGATTTCGGGTATTGCGGACAAAATTGCTCAAAAGGACGCGGAAATCGAAAGACTTAAAAGCGAATATATGAGAGCAAGAGAGACGATCCAAAGACAGGATGATATCATTGCACAAAAGGACGCGGAATTACATAAGCTCAGAAGGGAGAGTATTAGACAAAGGGATAGAGATGAGGAATGGGAGCGATAATCCGCGGCACACGATATTTCTGTCATAATAAATGTGAATAAGGCACTAATTTTGTGAAAAATTTTGTGAAAAATTCCCACTACATTTTCTTTCATAATTGTATATAATATAGATAAGAAATCAGAAATGGTTTCGAGGAAAACAGCATCCTGTTCGGCATAGCTGTAAAGCAAGAAGACAGGTTGAGGAAAAAGACTTCCCATAAGTCTATGAAACAATGGGTAGAGGAAAAAGACTTTTCGGCAGTCTATGAAACAACGAATTGAGGAAAGAAAGAGTCGTATTATTACGGCTCTTTCTTATTAGGTGAACATATGATAGAAAACGGACTCTATGTTGTAAAACGAGATATTCTAAGCATTATTACTTCTCTTGGTGGAGATTGTGATGTTGCATCAGGTGATAAACGTCCAGTATTTTGTTGCGTAAAAGACAATAAAATTGATGGATTGTATTGGGCAATTCCAACAAGCGATATATCTCACAGAGATGCATCCCAGATTGAGTATTATAAAATGTGTATGCAGTGTGATGAGAGAGATTTGCGTAGTTGTTACTATCACATTGTTCATGGAAATAGGACTGCGTTATATAAAATCAGTTCGTGCTATCCTATTACTGACAAATATATAGACCATGAATATACTGTAAATAAAAAGCATGTAGTTATTCAGAGAAGAGAAGACATTGCAGAAATAAATCGTAAATTTAGAAAAATTCTTTCTATGGAAAATAGAAGACCTAATTATTTCAAACAGCATATAACCGATGTTAAAAAATATCTTATTCAGGAATTAGCAAACCCAAATAATTCAGAAACAAACAAAGAAACAAATATTGACGGAATTATTAACATGCTGAATATAGACTAAACTAAATAAGTATAGTATATTTACGAAGCCTCACACAACTAAAGTCGCGTGAGGCTTTACTTAATTAGAAGAGATGTGTAGAGATTATGACAAAAGAGGCGCCGATTAATGGCACCTCTTTTTCGCAACCATCCCTACCTACTTTCTCTCATAATAAACATAGAAATTCGTGAGCACAGAAAACCGGAACAAAAACATAATAATAACATATTTCCGGTGTACTACCATTTGTAGTTGGGAACAGGGACAGCTACGGTGGGGACGCGACTTTAGGATCATCCGGATCCGGGCAAAAAAAGGATATTTTTTTCTGTGCAGAAATTTGCAAAACAGGAAATAATGTCGTATAATTGTCTTAACATGAAGCCCTGAATTAACATAAAGGAGAATTTGAATTATGAAAAGAAAGGTAATCGTAACACTTCTGACAGTGTTTACAGTAACAGCCGCATCCTTAACCGGATGCGGCAAGAAGCAGCAGGAACAAATTGAATCACAGATTGCTGCCATGATGGAGTCGGATGAGTCTGAAGCATCAGAAGCAAGTGAAGAGCCGAAGGTAACGGAAGCCCCGAAAGCAACCGCAACGCCCGAGCCGGAAGCAACAGCTACACCGGACGTAACAGCAAAGCCAGAGATGACAGAGAAGCCGGAAACAACGGACAAGCCCGATGTTACAGCATCACCCGAAACAACGGCAAAGCCGGAAGCAACAAAAGCTCCTACAACTACTTCGAAACCCGAGGCAACGAAGAAGCCTGAGTCAACAAAGGCTCCAGAGTCAACGGCAAAGCCGGAAGCAACAAAAGCTCCCGAAGCAACTAAAGCTCCCGAGGCAACAAAGGCTCCTGCAACTACTTCGAAACCCGAAGCAACAAATAAGCCCGAAACTACACCGGCTGTGACTCCGGCTCCGGTTTCTGAGACAAAGCCTATAGCAACACCGAGTGCTGAGCATCAGCATACGTTTGCGTGGGACTGGACATGGACCGAATGGGGCAAAACATGTGACGATCCAACAATTACTTATAAGGCTGATGTTTGTTCGGAATGCGGGTATAAACAAAATGTTAGGGTGGTTGACTCACACCTCGAGCACGCAGGTCCTATAAATGAAATCAACGACGGGGAACGGACATGTACGACGGGATGCACTACAACGCATATTTGTACAGCTTGCGGAGAAGTTACAAAATCATATACGAGTTCGCCACTGGGGCATTCCATGGATGAAATTACTGGCAACTGCAGACGGACTGGTTGTGATTATCACGAACATCAGTGGATTGACTGCGGAACGTACCGATTTTGCTCTGGTTGCAGAATAGAGGAAGATTATGCGACCCCCATTCCGGAACAGCCAGAACCTAATCCCGCTCCATCAGAAACAGAATCTCAGCCTACAATAGAAGAACCGGCGCCTTCTGCAGAATCGGAAGTTCCACCCGCAACAGAATAGTATCATCAGAAACTCCTATAGATTAGCGTCTATAGGAATTTCTTTTTTGCAAAACAGGAAATAATGTCGTATAATTGTCTTAACATGAAGCCCTGAATTAACATAAAGGAGAATTTGAATTATGAAAAGAAAGGTAATCGTAACACTTCTGACAGTGTTTACAGTAACAGCCGCATCCTTAAAGTCCCCGACATCACCATGTTCGGGGCTTTTTTCTGTCATAATAAATATAAATAGATTGTTTGCAAAAAATACAAGCCGCACAAAGACGATGCAAGCATTCTGTGAATATTTACTATAGTCCGATTTAAAAGAATGGTTTATAATTAGGAGGTAGAATGATGGAATATTACGAAACTTTAAGCATTGGAGAACAAATACTAATGGGAAGCATTATTGGAGCATTAATCGGGGCAGTAACTACATTAATTGTAAGTTATATTATGTACTTGGGAAAAATCAAAGATGTTTTGAAAAATACAGAAGATGTTCTATCTAATACAAAGCATGATGGGGTATTAGACAAACAATTAGCCACAAACAGCGCATCGTTATCGAAAGAACACGAAAATCTTTCCCAACAAATTAGTCTTATGAACTCAAAAGTGGAAGATTTGTGGAAAAACGAGTCTGGCAAGAACGGCAGAGCAGAACAATTATCTCATGATGCATATAAAACAATAGATGGCTTGCACGCTGCAGAAAGAATCATTTTGAATTTTCAGGAAAAGAGTGATAAGCAGGAAAAGATAATTCAGGAGCTTCGGTTGCAAATCGCCGAAAAGGATCAAATAATCATGCGATACAAGAATGAAAGACATAAATCAATGGATTCGCACGAACATGAATTATAACTTGCAAGTGATAAATATCAAAAAGCCCCCTTAAGTCCCGGACATCACCATGTTCGGGGCTTTTTTCTGTCATAATAAAAATGAGAAGAATTTCTATAATACTGCTTAATACAGAAAAATATAAATGTATAACAAAGCCGCAAAAACGCGAGTATAAAAAGAGAGGTGTAATATGTTTGCAGATTTTAATAATAATTGCAAAAATCCTTGCTAATTTAACGACAACATTATATAATGCTAATACGCATTCAGTACAAAAAAAAGGGGGATCGTATGTGTGATTATATAGGAAATGCCTATTTGTCAGTGTTTGGAAAACATTTTGCATACAGAGCCGGACTCAATGAACGCATGCAAATGCAGAAAATGGTTTATTTATTAGAAAGAATGGGAATGAATGTTGGTGATTATAATTTCGTTTGGTACAAACATGGTCCATATTCCCAGGGGCTACAAGATGACGCAAGTAAAATCAAGGCGTCAACTATGAGGGATGTAAAATTTACCGAACATGCCCAGATTATCATGAACAAAATGAAAACAATTGCTGAAATGTATACTCAGACTACTTACGATATGCCAAGTTGGTTGGAAGCGGTAGCGTCCTTAGATTTTTTGCTTACCCGAAAAATGTACGATGAACAAAAAGCATTAAATAAACTAAAGGAGCTAAAGCTATATTTGAATGATAATCAAGCAAATATCCTTGCCCTGTCTGTGTGCCAGAAAATGTGTGCTTAAACAAATAACGTGAGCGAATATAAGATTGTTTTTACAGATAAAATATTTGATAATGCGCACGGTTTCATAGGACTAACCAAGGTGGAGTCGGAGATAGTCGAATTACCTATTTTCAAAAGATTACGCCATTTAAAGCACCTTAGTCTTGCAAATTGGGTATTCCCCGGTGCAGAACATACCAGATATATTCATTCACTAGGAGTCATGCATGTTATAGATCAAATTAATATTATTTTTCTGGATTCTATTGTATTTTTTTCACTTTTTGATATAATGTTCTTACATAGAATAACAAATTTCGCACCTTTTGTATTGTATTATATACAAAAGGAGTTTTCTATGAAACGAAAAATAATTAAACGCTTTAAGAAAAATCAGAAAGGAGATGTTCATATGCAGGCAACAATTAATGAACAAATGCGTGATCTAAAATTGCGCGCATCAAAAAGGCGCATCTCTTTTCCAAATCAAAAAACAACGGAAGATGTAGAACTTGAAAATAATTTTTTTGATGATGTGAAAAAGAAAATATATGAGCAGATTACGGAGGATAAGCAATGGAATTAAAACGAGGCGAGATATACTATTTGACGTTTCCGTATACGCTTGACCCTAAATATCCTAATGGGAAGCCTAAATTTGTGCTAGTTTTGCAAGAGGGAGATTATTTTTCGAAATATAATACGGTTGAGATTATGTTGATTACATCAGACAAACAATATAAACCCAGAGAAAAATATGTAACTGATGTAGAAATAGAGGCTGGAACCACAAAACTCAACAGCAAATCATGGGTTCTATGTTCGCAACCATATCCGATTGAAAAGAAACTGTTTGAACAACCGGGTGTTTGGTGCGCAGGTATGTTATCCGCTGAAAAAATGGATGAAATTGATGAAGCCACATATATTGGATTGTGCATGGGGCTGCAACATGAATTAGCGACAGAACCTGCAGACGTAGAGTCAAATTAAAAGTATACATATAGTCTCTGAAGTCCCGGACATCACCATGTTCGGGGCTTTTTTCTGTCATAATAAATAGTAGGGACATTTTTTATGACAGGAGGTTTTTGTATGAAAAAGTTTTTGAAGAAAATTAAATTAATGACGCTTTGTTTTACTTCAGCAATTTCAGCGTTCTGTTTGCCGATGACTGTTCGGGCAGGAACGGAGATGTATTATTACCCGAATGCAAATTCCCAGGGAGCATGGACGCTGCCTGTAGAGCACGATTATCAAGTTTGGGAAGACGCATATGACAGCGACGGCAATGAAAAGGAAATATTTTTTGATGACGTAAGAGAAATAACCGTTGCACCGGGGTATCATAAGTATGGAGTGGAAGTTACCGGAAATATCGAGATTGCCAGATGGAATGTAATGTGGCCATCACATTTATGTATACATGGAGCAAGGGAGTCTTATGTCAGAGGATTAACATTTTATTGCAATCCATGTGGAAATGCTTTATCTTCCGGATGGTGGCCGACCTGCATGGATTGCGGCGAGCAAATTAAATTAAACTTTTATTCCTCCGAAAATGAATTAAAAGAAGTTAAATCCTTCCCCGCAAACTCATATTATTATTCCGTATGTTCTTATCCCGAATGTGGAAATACGGAACAGGCAGCTCCTATCGAACATTTTTGCCGTTCCAAGGTATCCGCGAACAGATACACCATTGTTTATGACGCAAATGGCGGAAACGGCGGATATATGGCTGATTCTGTACATTATGTAGATAATAAATCAGTCTATGAAGGAAAAGAAGTTACGCCGCAAGAAAATCTGACAAAAAATGCATATACAAAAAGAGGATTTTATTTCACAGGATGGAACGCAAAAAGAGATGGAAGCGGAGAACGGTATGGTGACGAAGAGTTTGTATGGGCTACGAGAAATCCTTATATCATGAACAAGGTTCTTTCATCCAGTAACGAGACCGAAATAACGCTCTATGCCCAGTGGAAACGTTGTTCATCTACACTTTCGATAGATGCAAATGGAGGTACATACGACGGGCAATCCGTATATGATGTAACAAAAGATTATTCCGAAACTTATGATGTTGATCCAGCGAAACTGAACCCGCCAACGGGATACACGCTTTTCTTAAATTCAGGTAGTTACGGATATGCTGTAGACGCAAGTGGTATACAGATTGATAAAATCGTCGGAACAAAAAGATTTAAAGGATGGACTTATGATGCAACATTTCAGGGGAAGCTCGACGGACGAATCTACACTTTTTTGAGAACAACGCAACCCGGAAAAGACATCCTGACCGCACAATATGAAAGCAATTCATTTACGTTGCCGGACGTTAAGGAAAGTGATCCGGGAACGCATAATTTTGGAGGTTGGTTCTATGATCCCGAATGCAAGAGACCCGCAGGCAAAGCAGGAGACCAGATTTCCATTTCTTCTGATACAACAATATATGCAGGTTATTCAGCATTAACGTTGAACTCCGTAAATAACTATTCTGCTAATAATGGAAAAGGTGCCGTTGATCTTTCATGGTATCAGAATGATACAACGAGAAAATCCTACGAAATTTTTCAGACAAGTGATGCAAACGTAGCGACCAGAACAAGCGATACGCAGCTTGCAAACGAATGGACAAGAATAACCGCAGCGGCTGACGATTATACGCCGGTTCCTAATGTAGCTACGACATTCACTAAAGTAGGAGAATGTCAGACGATTAAATCGGCGTTTTCGGGAATTTTCCATATTGATGCGTATGGAGCGAGTGGAAGCAGTTATGGCAACTTCAATGGAGGTAAAGGCGGTTATGTAGGCGGTGATATATATCTTGAAAAGGGAGAAACCTTAACCATCGTTAATGGTGGAGCTGGATCCGGAGTAAATTCCGGAGGATATAATGGCGGTGGCACAGGATCGACTTTTGGTAATGGGGGAGGAATGACAACGGTTACCTCTGATATCAAAGGTTTGCTGTTTGTTGCAGGAGGCGGAGGGGCTGCTACTGACCAAGAAGCGGGACACGATGGAGGAATGGAACAGAGCCTCGTTGCATCTGGCTCCAATGGTGAGAACGGATATGCTGGTGGTGGTGCTGGGTATCGCGGAGGAAGCGCTGGGGAAAATATTGTACACAGTCATTCGAGTGATTGTTATATCAATGCAACAAAAAACGCAAATGAGCAATTTTATAAAAACTCAAATGGCGGCTATACTGGTTACAGTCATTCTGATGCCCTTACATACAATGATACAAAAGCCAGCGTATATTTTCACACTGCTGCTGACGAAGGTAGTACTTGTTACCTCCGAGTGGGGGATGCGGCAAATTATTTTAGAGTGCCATCTGCCGGAACACTTACATTTAATGCCAGCGCCTCCACGAGAGGCGGTTATCCTCCGAGTCAAAACGTTATAACAACAGTGTATTTTGTTCACGGCGACGGAACGATTGAGTCCCAAACGATGAATGTTACAAAAGATTTTACAACAAAAACTCCGGATGATTATATGGAACGTTGGGGGGATGACCATAGGTGCAGTCCATATTCGATCTATTTATATAACCTGTCGTATTTTACAGGAAGCCTAAAGACATGCTTGCATGAGAGTTGGCAAAAGGATGACGGCAGATGGACTGGCGCTGAGGCACAATATTTGTTCTCCGGAACATATCAGATTGATGTCCCTGAAGAAGTTGTAGGTGTATATTTCGCGCAGGATTTCACGGTTGTGCCAGATACCGGAGATAGTACGGGAGCGTGGGTTAGCAATGAAATTTCCAATATTACCTATTCTTATTCACAAGTAACCTGCGGTTACAGTGAAGGTGAAGTTGTATCTTCAAAACCTGCTTATGGAGGAAGTAATTATCGCAATACTTCTTACATATATAATGAAGTTGACAATAGTGGCAAGGGAAGTGGGGATGGATACGTTGTTTTGACTCCTGTTCATGTAGGTTTTCTGGAAGTAAATTCATTAAACGATGTTGCAGCACCAGATGTCGCGGAACCAGATCCCATTCCTGTAGAAAATATCAAAATGAGCGCTGACGGAGAATTTGGAAGAAAATTTGTATGGACAGAGCCGAAGGATAACGGAACAGATTATTACCACTGTGCCATTTCTTATTATTTGATTGGTGCAGGAGCGACGCGAACCGGATTAACTTCCAATGTAACAATCAATAATTTACTGACAGGTATCAAAGGGTATTATTATCTTGTAAATTCAGATTCAGCATATATTATCTGCGGAAACGTTAATGAGAAATTTATAAGTCAAAGAACGGACACAACAATTGATGTAAAAGACTTGTCTAACGGAACTTATTATTTTCATATAGCGGCTATCGATAATGCGGGAAACATTGCAGCAACGACGCATTATCCCTTCGTAATCAGCCCAACAGATGAGGCCCCTTTGACTTATTCAATAGCAACAGGACAGATATCAGTAAGCGGGGAGGATGACAACCTGTATCAGATATCTGCAACAAGCTTTTATGTTAGAGCAGATGACATAACTCCAATTACTTTTGAAAACGCAGGTTGGATACAGGGAAATGCCAATCTCAAATATCAAATTAATGTAATGAGATATAATGCAAAAAATAATTCCTTAGTTCAGCAGATAAAAAATCAAATTCCTTTTGGCACTACATTATCGAAAGAATATGAATATTCAGCTGCGGATCTTCAGATCCTTTTTGAAGCTCCTGAATATTTCAGAACAGGAAGTTATACAAAAATATGGAGACAGGAAAACTGTAAAAAGGTCCTTGTACAACAAAGACTTATTCCCAACAAACTGTATGACGCACAATCATTCTTGATTACACCTAGCGCAAGCGCATATAACAAGGAGACTGATGAAATAATGAATTCCGTTGAAGCTGAAGACGCTAATAACGGAGTTACGCTCATCTTCGATGGAAAAGAGCCCATTATTACAGGGACAGAATATATTGATCAGATTGAAAATGCTGCATCAAGATCCGAAATGAACGATATTATTCTTACCGCGACAGATGAAACGAGTGGTTTAAAAAAGCTGACAGTTACGCTTTTAAACAAGGATAACTATATTGAAAAAACGTGGGAAAGTACAGAAGGAAATATAACGATTCCTATTACAGATGATCAAATGTTTAATGGGAAATTGTCCTTTACAGTAACAGCAGAAGATAATGTCGGGAACAAAGCCACTTATGGTAAAACGGTTGAAAGCATCGACTTTACAACATCATTGCAGAAGGAGTTGCCGAATCACGACAGGAATTTTAAGGCGGGACAGGCAGGTTTTCTCTATCTTACATCAGTAGGGTATATTGATAAACTTGTAATTGAGTTTCCTGAAGAATTGGAGCAAATTTACAGTTTAAACTATGATGGGCGTATGGGGACAACAATTATCTATGATTTTAATGATTATGGGATGTATGAGAAATTTCCCGATTTAGCCAAGACGGGAAAAATTGAAGATAAGTATGAATTTTGGATTCCTATTTATACGCAGCCGGGGACGTACCGCGTGAAGATTACACCTTATAAGAACGGAGAAAAACTGGATCGCCTGATTCGGTACGAAGAATTTTATGTGGATGGGGATATTTTGAACGATTTTAAAACCACAATAACGAAATAATAGGACAGATAGGGGAGCTTATAAAAGCTCCCCTGTTTTTTGTAAAAACAATAAAAAGTTTTACCTCAAAGTGTTACTGACGTGCCATTTTCTTTCATAATAAATATGAGCATTAATTTCGAGGAGGTCACTATGTTCAACCGTAAAGATAAAAATAATAGTCTTGAAACGAAGATTATAGGAATTGCGGGAGCCGGAGAAAAATCCGGCTGCACACACGCTGGAATTATTCTGGCTAATCGAATAAAAGCATCCGGCTGCAGGGTAGCAATTCTTGAGGAAAATAAAAGTAAATGTTTTCAAAAGATTGCAGAAGAGTTTGAATGCGAAATAAATAACGAAGGAAAATTTGTGTATCAATCTATTGATTATTATATCTACAGGAAGCCAAGACTTCTCCCAATTATTTTAAAGGAGGGTTATGACTTCCTAATTGTTGATCATGGAAACTTTAATGATTGCGACAAAGATTTTTATCTTACAAACCATATGCATATTATTGTCTGCGGAAGCAGACCATGGGAAATGGATTCTATTCAGGATATTTTTGAAACAATTCAAACAGAGGAAATGCTTGAAGCATTTCATTATTGCTTCAATTTTACTCACGACAATATCCATCTTCAGAGAAATATTAAAAAAGCAATGGGAACCCTCCAAAACGTGTATTTCCCTCCCTACTCAGAAGACGTATTTCATAATTCTGATTTTGGCGATCTGGATAAGGCAATGGGCATTACTGTCGCAGACAATGTGCCTAAAACTGAAGGAGTGCGTCTGATTGGCGTGTTTGGAAAGAAAAAGGAAGAAAAGAAGCCCACGGCTGTTTGTGAACCTGTCTTAATTGAGGAAAAGGAGAAAACAAGTAAGAAAAAAGAGAAGACGCAGAAGAGCGCGGTTCAGGAACAGCATTATGAAGAAGTTTTAAAGGATATTCCTGAAACCAGCTTCACTGAAATTGAGGATATAGAGGATTCGTCAATTGAAACAACTCCTGTTGCAGATGAGAGCGAAACTTTTGTAGAGTCGCCTGTAACTGTAAGCTTCACCGAAAAAGCAGTGGATCCTGAACCAAAGCCGGAACCGGGAATCACACCTGAGCCGAAGACGGAATATAATGCAACACCTAGCCCTGAAGCTGAAGCAGAATCAGAGTCTAAGCCAGATTCAAAGCCTGAGTGGGAATTGAAGCCGGAGGTTAGATCTAATCCCAATCTTAAGCTTGAGTCAAAGCCCGAGTCTGAGGTTAAGTCTGAATTAAGAAATGAAGAAAAGATAGAGAATATTGTTAATCAGGGTACGACGGATGAATGCGACCGGACAGAAGAGCTTGTACCAGAGACACAGAAGATGCAAAAAGATAATCGTCCGGAAGAGGTTTCCGGTGACAACGAAGGATACAGCGAACCTATTGTATGTTATGAGAGCGATGAACAAGCTATGAAGCTTTTTAACGGAATCAGGGACGCACAGAAATTCGTGTCCTATAAGCTGAAAAACCTCATTGACAGCAAGGATGCAAAGGTGATAGAAAACTTTTTCAATAAAAGTATTCAGTTGGCATTCGTGTCCGTATTGCGTGGCGGAGTGATGCACACAAGAGAAAACGGCAAGGATGGGGCAGCGGCCATTAGCATCAAAAACGATTCAATGAATTACGAATTAAGAGAAAGCGCGCTTAAGGAATTACTTGGCAAAGAGGATTATTTGATTGATCCATACGAAGATAATTACGTTGATTTTTAGAAGTAGGTAATTCTGGAACCGGAAAAATACTTTTTATCTGAAAGGAGAGTAACGGACACTCGGATTGTGCTTAACTGCACTCATCTCATGACTAAGGTCACAAGTGTCTGCGCTGGGTAAATATATGAAAATTGAAAACATGGCAGATTTCATCAATGAACAAATTGAAATTCTGCGGGATTTAGAGAAACTGAAAGAGTTTTATTCTGACAGTGACACCCCGTTTGAACACGAAAAAATTGAGTTGTATATATTCAGTTCATTGTTACTTTGCGGAGTGAAGGGGAAAATTTCGAATGGAAACGTTGTTTTGCTGACGGGCGCAGATTTTCCTTTAACTATGAACAAAGCGAAACTTGATAAAAATCCCTTTTTAAGGAATATACTCAACACGCTTCCCATGGAATCGGTTGCTGTTGATAAAACACCTTTTGACAAGCCGACTCCATTTAAAAAGGATGAAGCTGATTCAGCGATAGGCAATGTGCTCACTGTTCCAAAAGAGTCGATCAAAACAACAAAAAATGATACAACGGTTCAAACGCTTATGCCAGATTCAGTGGGAAATAACACAATTTCTTCGGAGCAGCCCATGGCTTCAAAAAATGAAAACGTGGAAGAGAAGACAATCGACAAGCCAACAATTCCTGCGAAGACGGTTTTGCGCTTAAAGGATATCCCGAAAGAAAATGCAGAGATGTCTTTTGCGGAAGGAGCGAAGTATAAATTCTACAAAACAATGTGGATGCAGCAACTTGATATTACATATTCGGAAGAAGCATCCTATTGTGAAGAGACATTCACGTTTACTTTATATCCTTTGGCATTAAATATTGAAAGAATGTCACTTCCAATGCTTTGTATCATCCAGCACGAAAATGCAAAGAGATATGTTTTTTCCGATGAACTCAAATCATCCATTGAAATTTCTATTGATGAATTTCAATTCGGAATATCTCTTTGCTTTAAGGAGGGGAAGCTATCGGCGATCATTACGCAGTTTAATGGTAAATATCAAAAAATGGCTGAAAAAATCATAAGTGACCAACAAGGAGAACTTATTCCTTCCTGCTTTGGAAAGAAGATGATCCATGGAAGCGAATGGGTAGAAATCTATCCAATAGGCATCGAAAACGATCAGCAGACGGGATTGGTTCCGTTCGTATATCGTGCATTAACAACGGATGGCATGGAAAATGGACTCTCAGATTATAAAAATGAAGCACTTGTCGCTTTTAGTGGCGGAGCCCATAGTTATGGAGCTTACTGGACAATGGATGATAGTGGAGAAAGACAGCTAATTGTTGAAGAAGTATGATGATTTTTTGTTGAAATTTCACAAAATTCATTTATTTTAAAAAAATCTGTGCAGAAATTTGCATTATTTCGCTTTTTATTGTAAAATAGTTAAGACAAAAGGCAATGGCAAACTTGCTAAACAATATAACGTCATATAGTGGGGCAAATGGAATGAATGAGATTGAAGAGTTAAAAGCAATTTCCGACAGTTTTTTATCTTATGCTTTACATAAGGCCCCAGAAGATGTTTCATATTCCGAGTTATTTAATAGTTGGATTCGTGATGAGGGTATAACAATTCAATATGAGAATAATTTTCGGTGGGCGGTCGAGTTTGCGCGTAACTTTAAAGGGAAAATACTCCCTTGTAAAAAAACATTAATTATTATGTTGCAGATGGTACAAGCGAAAGGAGATTCAGAAGGATGACTATTTCAAAGACACAAGAAACAAATGACAAGAGAAACGGTATCTTATCGTCGCATGAATTGAATGAAGTGATTCGCAGTTACAAAAATGCGGATGCCGCGGGTGATACATATGAAAGAGATCGCCTTTTCGTAATAATTCTTGATTCGAATCGCAAACTGATCTATAAGGTTATGCAGTCCAGATACCCTTCATTTATCAGAGCTTATGGCGAAGATATGATGCAGTTCTGCGCAACAGAATTATTTAAGATTCTTCCTAACTACGATGCAGAGAAAGGTGTTTTCTCAACGTATTTTACCCCATCTATCATTCATGCATGTCAGCAATTTGTTAATGAACTTAATGGATATACCGCCCATTATGGAGCACAGATTTACAAAATAAAAAAGTATCTTGCAAAAGCAGAAACACTTAATTGGCCGACGTCAGCATTTGACATTGCTGATGCAACCAAAATTCCAATTCATACCGTTGAAAAATGCCTTGAGATTCTTAATGCACAGGAGGTTCTTCCGTTTGATCCAACAAGCGACGTGATTGTTCAAGCTAGAGGATTTGATCGATCACCTGAAGAAGAGACAATTGAAAGGGAGGAGAAGGCAGTACTTATGAAAAGTATTGACACCTTAAGCCCGGAAGTAAGAAGGATTATTAAACTTAAATATGGTTTCGGATGCGGTGGGCAGACCATGACGGATACCGCCATTGCCGAAATGACCGGGATGAATAAGCAGACTGTCAGAAGAGTAATTTCAAATGCCCAGAATCAGCTTCATAGCATTTTGAAGAAAAATGCTTTGTTTAGCGAAAGAACGATTTATCGTGAAATTGAAGAGCTAAGTAAAAACGTTGTTTTTGTTCCGAAGGTTACTAAAGAGGATACTGTGGAGGCAGATTTGTTTATGCAGATGAATGAGACCGTTTTTTGAGAACTCGAATAAAAATTCATATATTACTAAATTAAGGCAGAGGGCAAAACCTCTGTCTTTTTGTATTTATTTTCTTTCATAATAAATACAGAAATATCGAAAACAGGAGGAAAGGGGTATGAGATTTAATGACGAAAAAATTTTGGAAGACGCAGATATGTTGGAAATATGTCAAAAATTTGACATCAGAACTGTTCGACGAGGATCTAACACATTCATTTCATGTCCGGAACATGTAAATAGAGTCGGAAAGGCAGACCGGGATTTTGATAAGTGTTACATAAAAAAAGGACATTATTATTGCTTTTCTTGTGGGGCGTCCGGCAATGTTATTCGGCTCGTACAGAATACGCTTAGGTGTTCTGGATATGAAGCACGAAAACAAATTTGCGAATCGCTGGGAGGAATATCCCCGTATATTGACTCTGCATATAATGCCGCGGATGAAATCCCGTATAACAAAAAGGAACTGGAGGCGCTGGGGCTTTACACAGTCGCCTATGGGGAAGTACCCAGATGCCTTACAGACAATAAGCGAGAAATTGAGGAGAGCCAATTCTACGAAGGTACGGAAAGCGTAAGATCCGCTCTTTATCTTGATGAAAATGGACGCCCTAAAATCATGGGATCACAGGACGCGATCAGCTATCCATTGATTTCTTATTTATATATGGGATGCAGTCGTGTGTCCACAAATCTCAGAGAGTTATATAAAGAAGATAAGGAAACCTTCTTTTGGTTGATAAATAATAAGGCAAATGAAATGAGCGAAAGATATGAAACATTGCTTTCTTCAAATATAGCTGCGCATCTCTTTTCGCAACAAACGGCCTATTATATTAACAGCATCTACCGGGCATACCTTGGAATCTGCAAACGCATTCGCAATGAAATTAATGAAACACATAAAGCATGTACAAAAAATATTAAAGCATAAAAAGGAGACAAAATGATTAAGAACACAAACACAAAGAACACAGAAACAACCGACGCGGCAACAGTAGCAGGAAGGCTTACAGGGAACTTTGTTTATAGCCACGATCTTGCAGAAAAGAAATTTTATGAGGCAAATATCAAGTGCGAACGCCTTAGCGGAACCGAAGATATTATTCCTATTATTGCTTCGGAAGACGTAATTTGTACAGAAAAGGATTACACCGGAAAGATGCTTCGCATTAAGGGGCAGCTTAGATCTCGCAATCAGATAGAAGAAAATAAGAATAGGTTGAACCTTTTTGTAAACGCAAAGAGCGTCGAGATAATTGATACTATAGAATCCGAAGTAAAAAATAATCATGTTTATCTGGATGGTTATATTTGCAAAAAGCCCATCTATCGCAAGACGCCACTCGGAAGAGAAATTACGGATCTGTTTCTTGCTGTGAATCGCCCTAATGGAAAATCGGACTATATTCCTTGCGTGTGCTGGGGAAAGAACGCTGTTTTGGCAGGGAATTTTGAGGTGGGTGATCATTGCGTTGTTGAAGGAAGACTTCAGAGTCGAGCGTATGAAAAGAGAATTGACGATGAAACTGTTCAGAAAAAAATTGCTTATGAAGTTTCGATAAACAATATCAAGAATCTTTCAGGAGCAATTGCCGAACCCGCATAATACAAAAAATCCACCGCATACATATGCAGTGGATTTTTTATTTATGATTCAAAAATACGGTTCTTTTCGGATTCAAATTTTTCCTTTTCTGCCTTTTCAGCTTCTTCGGGCGTAATATAGTCTCTCAAATATTCCGTACCATAAGTAAGGACTTCCAAAACCTTTTCTGGCCACTCATATTCCTTGCTGCATTTTTCGCACACACGCTGCCGCCTGAACTCTCTTGTAACCAGCATACCCTCGACGCCAACCAAAGACCCCTTATGAATGCACATGGGATCATATTTTGCATGTTCGCCGATACTGATAATATGAGGAAAATCCGTTCGATTTGTTGGCTGATCCCCCTTAACGTAAAATTTCCTGCCAACTGCAATCTGAAATGCGGAAACACCATGGTAGGGAAGCTGATTGATAACATCACGGTATATTCCGGATTCTTTACGAGCATTAACGTCGGCGCATAAAGTTCCCATTAAATATACTCGGTTCGATACCTCACGTTTATCGTTGAGAATTTGGAGAGCTTCCTTTTCCTCAAGATTGCTGTAAAGCACATCCGCAAAAATAGGAGTAACGAATGAAACCTCTCCGTCTCTCTGCATTTTATGACCGCAATGCGGACATATGGAGCCTCGTTTTGCATCGAGAGTAGTGATTGCCCCTGTCATTAGAACGATATCATTCTTTTTCCATGTATTCATTTTAGCAGCAATCGCTGGATCTTCAGTGTACACGAAAGGTGTCGTGTAAAATATCTTTGAGTCCGATAATCCGTTTTCTCTGTCTGCGCTGGCTAATGATAAAAAGAGATTAGCACGCTTTGGATTTCCATTTTCATCAAGGTCAATAAGGGGATCTGATGTAACCATCCCTAAAGCATTTACGACATTCATTTTTGCCATTTGATTTTCTCCTTTTCAATAAATATAACCTTCATATTTATTATGAGAGAAAATTTTAAATAACATAACATCCATTCACATATAAAATCTTTCATAATAATAGTAGGACTACGAAAAATGGAAAAATAGCTTTATTAAAATGGAGGATATTATGGAATTTTCAGATGAGCAGAAAAGGATTATTGAACACTTCGGAGGGCATGAACTTGTAATTGCCTGTCCGGGTTCTGGAAAAACGACAACTATACTAAAAAAAGTTGAGCGTATGGTTTTGAATGGAATTAACCCTAGAAGAATTCTGGTGGTTACTTTTACGAAAGCGGCAGCGACAGATATGTCCGAAAAATTTGCTAAAAATTACAGCCAGATTCAGGGGGTGTGTTTTTCAACAATTCACGCAATATGTTTTTCGATTCTCAAAAATGAATACGCTTTGACACAGTATAATATTTTAAAAGAGTGGGAAGCAATGAAATATTACAAAATGTACCTGAAAGAATTCATTGCATCTCCGAATCTTGAGGACGCAGCCAAGGAGGTTATAGGAAAGATATCTTCTGTTAGAAACGCAGGTGGAAATCCTTATGCTATATTTGGGGAAACGCTTGTTGTAGGCGGAGAAGAAATACCATTTACACAAATGTATCAGGGATATGAGCAGCTGAAGAAGATGCAAAATAAAATTGATTTTGACGATATGCTGATTCTGTGCGTCGAATTATTTAAAACAAGACCAGATTTATTACAGAAGTATCAGTCCTATTATGATTATATAATCATTGACGAGTATCAGGACACAAATAAAATTCAGGCAAAAATTTTTTATCAGTTGTCTGCTGTGCATGGTAATCTGTGTGTTGTCGGAGATGATGACCAGTCTATATATGGTTTTAGATCAGCTGACTCAAGCATTATGCTTCATTTCAGCAAGAAATTTCCAGATACGACAAAGTTTACTCTATCAAGAAATTATCGCTGCGGAAAGAAAATCGTGAAATACGCTGATAATTTAATCCGCAACAATAAGGAGCGATTCAGCAAGAAGTTTGAAGCCGGAACAGATTTCGAAGGCGATATCTTCATCGGAAGCTATACAGGAGAGAACGAAGAGATAATTAGTTTGGTAAACTGGATCAAAGCGAAGGAAAGCGAAGGGGTTCCGTTAAAAGAATTAGCAATCCTGTACCGAACGAATAATGAAGCGATTAACATGATGCCGTTTTTTAAGAAAAACAATATTCCCATTTCCATGAAAGAGCGCCCAGGGGATATTCATAAGCATTTTGTTTTTGAAGCGATTCAATCCTATTATGTCCTGTCCCAGATGATCAGAGAAGACGACGAGCATCCTTTGCCGGCTGACGCTGCTCCGTATATGAGAAAGATCGTTAATTGCCCGGCAAGATATGTGAAACCGGAGTTCTTTGAGAATTGTGATTTATCCGGGCTTTCAATTAACAGATGTATAAAAAAATATGCTGAAGCAGATAAAAAGGTTGATTTCAGAAGAGAGAGGATTTATTCGACGCTTATAGACCTTAGAGAGGATCTTTTGACAATGAAATCCTTGTCGCCCAAAAGATTTCTTCGCAATCTCGCAAGCATGGGATTTCAGGACTGGATCAAAGATCAAGCAAAATATCGTGGAGTAAGCTACGAAAATGTAAAGGGAATATACGAAAACATTGTCTCCGAGGGCTTTAGTTTTGATACCATGAAAGAGTGGATGGATTATACTGGAGAATTTGATGAGTATCTGGAAACGGCAGCTCAGAATAACGAAGGAGTCAGATTATCTACTTTTCATGGCGCAAAAGGACTTGAATGGACTTGTGTTTGGACGGTGAATATTAATGATAAAAATGTTCCTTTTAAGCGTAGTGTTGATGAAGGCGGACAAAAGGGACTCGAGGAAGAAAGACGCATGTTCTATGTAGCCATCACTAGAGCGAAGAAAGAGTTACATATGTCGTATGTAAAAATACCAAGTTCTTTTTTGGTAGAACTTTTTGGAAAAGAGAACCAACTCAAGATTACTGAGCTTGATAAGCAAATTAATTTTGTGGATTTGGGGCTTGATTAGGATAAGGGCGGGTTTCCGCCCTTGTCTTTTTTATGCTCTTTTCTTTCATAATAAATGTGAGATAAAGACAAAAGGAGGAGTAAGAATGTATACGTTTTCGAGTTTATATGGAAATCGGTGTCACATATCGAGATGTCAGCGTAGAAGACAGAATTCCCTGCATGTACATATGGATACAGATTCAGCCTTAACGAGAGGAGAACTTATTCGGACAGCGATTATTCAGAGATTACAAAATACAATTAATGACAAAGGAGTGACTGAAATTTTATCAGGAACATATGATGGGGAGGAGGGGCTGGCTCCGCAGACCAAAACAGTACAGGCAAACGATTTAGCCGACTGTGTTATGCGGTATATAAAATCAGAAACGAGAATGCCATTTACTACGGATTCTTCAATGCTAACGATTTCAGGTGTTGAAGTTATGGTTGCGCCGGATTGTTATTTTTTTGATGGCAAAACACTTGAAGTCGTAAAATTTTTATACAAGAAGCCAGATATTCGACAAAATGGACGAACGCTTTATAAAAGCCCTTCGACGTGTTTGCCGCTATATTCATTGCTGCTTTTTGGTAAAAAACTTTACAATGAATATCTTTCCGCGCAGTGGAATGGAATAGCAATCGAAGTAAAGGCAAGTTTGTATTATTTAAGAAAAGATAACGATAATTACGCAAATGAAGTTTTTGATTTGGATTTTTTTGAACTAAAGGAAGGAAAGAATATTGTTTCTTTAAGTGATTCAAACAGCTATCCAACGCATGTCGACAGGAAGTTCGAGGATTTATTTACAGAATTTCGAAATGGACAGCAGGAGGAGTATGAAAAGGAGAAATGCAAGTATTGCGAGCTCCGGGGAATTTGTTCTCACCATGACACGCCCCAGCCGCTTGTAAATGTTTCACAAACAAATACATCTGCCGAAAAAACTGTATTATCTGATGCGCAGAAAGATGCCGTTAATTTCACACGAGGCGTTGCGAGGTTGATCGCAGGTCCCGGAACAGGAAAAACTCTAACCATTTCCTATCGAGTTCCTAATTTACTTAGAATGGGATGCAAACCCGAGGAAATCTGTGTGTTGAGTTTTACCGATAACGCAGCACGGGAAATGACCGAACGTATTACAAGATATAACGAGGAAGTTGGATTGCCCGGACTGGATCTTTCAAATCTGGTATCAACCACATTCAATGCTTTAGGAGAAAAGATTGTACAGTCATGCTATACCGTTTTTGGATTCACGCAGCCACCAGTAACAATTGATGAAGTGGAAAAGAGTCATCTGATTGAGAAACTTCTTTGCGAAAACCCTATTGATGATGTTATTTCCTACCGGAATCTTAGGGGTAACGAGACATATATGAAGGGCGCGTTGATTATCACAGCGAAGGTTTTTGACATCATAAAGGATGCGCAATTGCAGGACTCCAAGGAGAGCAGGAATTATATTTTCAAGAAACTTGATGCGGATGCCAGATGGGTAACAGACGAGGCGTTGTCGAAAATGTTCTTGCTTTTCCAGAAATATCAGGAATATTTAAAGAGCAATAACTACATTGATTTCGCAGATCAGGAACAACTTCTTTTTGAACTGGACCGCCAGTATCCGCAATATTTCATGAATACCGGATTCAGACATCTGATTGTTGATGAGTTTCAGGACAGCAACGAAAGACAGATGAATATCATTAAGCTGTTGATTAAGTCCAGAGTAATGGAATCGCTCATGGTGGTTGGCGATGACGCACAGTCAATTTATATGTTCCGGGGGACGACGCCTAAGTATATTATTGATTTTTATGATATTCTTGGCATGAAGGGAACAGACTTCTTTTTGCTGGACAACCACAGATCGACGCCCGAAATAGTGGATCTGGGGAACAAAATAATCGCCAATAATAAACATCGGATCCCTAAGACAGTTGTTTCTGTGAATCCCCATGGACCTGTTCCATGCGCACAGGCATACTTAAACGATAAGGTCGAATATCAAAATATTGCCGATGCAATTGAGAGAAAAGTCAAGGCGGGAATGGAACCGGGAAAGATAGGTTTTATCGCACGATCAAGCGCAGAACTATCAAAAATGCAGGCCTTGTTAAACAAAAGAGGAATTCAGAACATTATGCTGAATCCTGAATATGTAGCAGATAACCCGAAGGTTGTATCCTGTATGGCGCTGTTTCGTTTTTTGAATTACCCGGATGACGAAAGTGCAGCTGCAGTATACTTCAACGGATGTAGTAAAGGGCAGTTTTTGTCAGACACCAACCACCCACAGAACATTTTATCAGCACAGGCATACGCTCAGAATTTCCAGACATGGAAAGACTCGGACAAAAGGGAAAATTTCCTAACATTGGCAAGGTGTCTTATGGTCGACAATGATGAGATATTTGAAGATTTCATCAACACGCTCGAAAGAAAGAAGACGTGGGGAGCACTTGTAAGTTATTTGTCAGATTTTCTGATCTATGGCAGCAAGAAGCAGAAGAAGAGGATTCTGGAATATCCCGGAGTTGTTTTGACTACAGCACATTCTGCGAAGGGACTCGAATGGGATGTTGTTTACACTTCCATTACTAAATTTGACAATAAGCTGCTTAGAAGCCGGTCGCGTTCGGAAGAACTGGAAGAAACAAGGCGTTTGCTTTTTGTGACCATCACAAGAGCACGAAAGGAACTATATCTTACGAGCAAGTATTATTCGTTCGGGGACGCAAAGGATCATGAACTGAATATTTTTATGAAAGAAGTTTATGAAGCTCTTGGAAAAAATCTTGAAACAGAATACGAAAGCCTGACACGAAAATAGGTAAAAGGCGGGAAACCGCCTTTTCCTTTGTCCCAAATAAGCTTTTTTCTTTCATAATAATAGTAAACGAGAAAGAAGGAGGAAAGATATGAATATATGGGAATCTCTCGCAAAAGAGGAAAAGGCGTACTGGGCACACAAGGACGAAACGCTGCGTTTCTGGAAGCATGTTTCAGAGGGTAGGCCTTTTATTGTTTTTGATGTGGAGACAACGGGGTTAAAGAAAGATATTGACCGAATTATTGAGTTTTCGGCAATTCGTATGGAAAAGGTAGCCGGAATATACCGAAAAGTTGCTGAAATGGAGCAGTTTATCAAACCTCCATTTGCCATGGATCCCAAAGTCATTGAGGTTCATGGTATAACTAATGAATTTTTGGAAGATAAGCCAGAAGAAAGCGCGGTATGGGAGGGCATAAAAGACTTCTTTACTGACGATGCGGTTGTAATGGGGTACAATATTTCGTTTGATATAAAGTTCACGCAAGCCATGTTTGCAAGGTATGGTGCTTCCTTTGAACCGGAATCTATTGATGTTTTCACTCTGGTTAAAGAAAATATCTTTACTAATGAACATAACAACGAAAGAAAGCTGTCTCAGATTACGCATCTATTATTTCCGGAAAAGAATTTTCAATACCATGATTCTAGTGAAGATATTTTGGCAACATGGGAAGTAGGTGTGGAAATTTTAAAGCATTATGTAAAAAGTCGACCCATTCCGGAGACATCTAAGCCGAAGGGGAAGGTGATTCGATACGAAGCCAAAAAGTATGGTGCATGGAAAGGCATTTTCGTTACGGCAGCGGTAGGAAAAGATTATCATGACTTTTACTACGATGTACGGCAGTCGTGTTGGGTACAGAAATACAATATGATCCCGGTGTTTAATCTGATTGACATGGAAGATATTGAAGCCCAAATGAACAAATTTGCAGAGGAAAAGGGAATCAAACACTTCCATCTGCTAAAAGACCGGTATGATATAAAAACTTCAGCGTAGAAAGGAATAAAATGAGTATTATTAAGGTTTTTAGATGGCACTGACGGTGAACGCGATAGGAGGAAATTTATGGAAGATACAGATAAGTATATAGGCGGAATAAAGAACTGGATAAGCAGCGACTATGGAAGAGCAATCAAAGTAATCAAAACGTTCCGAAAGCTGGCTACAATACCTTTTGGACTGTTTGCCTTGTTTGCACTCTATAGAGCCGGGAACGGTGTGGATTTTCTCAGCGCGAACGCTTATGGACTTGCAGCGCTTGCTTTAGTTATCATTGCGTATGCCGCGAAATATTTCGGAGTAGCCCTGTTCCTTGCAAGCGTCATCCTGCTTTGTAATTTGCTCCTGCGGGTAAAGGTAAACGGAATCAGTGCAAAAGATGTTGATGCGTTCGTAAGGCATACAAAGAAGTTCGTAAAGCTGGCGAAGAAATTAGAGAAATTAGATGAGGGATATATGACGATTGATCAGGGAGAGATTGTGCTGTGCAACTCAGAAGGGGAACCAGTTGTGATTTTTGCGGAAAAGACCGGCAATTAAATTAGGATTTAGTGGAGGAAAGAAGAATGTATAAAGCAACCAATATTGACACGGATAAGGCTCTTAAGGCAATTAATGATTCAAGGGCGATACAGGAGCGAGCATCACAGCTTAGATTAGAAAAAGAAAGATCATACATGGAAGGACTGAATAAAGGGCTTGATATTGCTGAAAGTCTTTTTGAGTGTGCAAATTATGAAAAGGCGGCACAAGAAGTAACTTATATGGATGGAGTTTGCGAAACACTCTATGAGCTGGGGAAAGAACTCAATATACCGACTCAGGATATAAGGGACAACATATCATCTGTGGATGAAGCCTGTGCCATGTTTGCAGACAGAATGAGAAAAAAGATAGCAGGGACTACAAGAAATGAGGATCAGTAAACTGAAATTTAGAAGGGGGTAATGGATGAGATCAGAAACTAAAAAGTGAAATCAAAATTTGAGATCATTTTGAGTTCCTGCAAAAAACTAAAATCTGAAAACACAGCGTTAGTCGTCAAGTTAGCGGTACGGGTGCTGGGTACGGTAGAAGAATTACAAGCATTAAAAAGTAAAAAGGAGGGCTGTAAAATGATAAACAACGGTATCCCCAAGGATGAAACTGGATTTTGTTTTGAATGCAGGAAGAAAATTCACTACAAATTGGTAAAACAGAAATACAAACACCGCATTAAAGAAAAAGAATACGAATTTGATACACTGACCGCTGTGTGCGAAGAGTGCGGAGGCGAGGTGGGTCTCCCGGGTCTACTGGACTATAATGCACAGTTAATTGATGATCAATATCATAAGATGGAACACTCAAATTAACAGAAGGTTGAAAGACGAATAGCCGCGTCTTTCAACCTCTTTTTTCTGTCATACTAAATTTAGAAAAGTAAGACAGAAGGAGGAAAAAGATGAACTGTTTACTGGATAATATGTATTACAGCGGAAATGACTTGGAATGTTTCATGGAAGTCGCAGCAGCAATAGATTCCCATACATTTATACAAGATTTTCAATTCGACAATCTTCGGATGATGTCCTTTGATACTCGATCCCCCAAATATCTTCAAATGCATTTCTTGGATGGACAGTATGAAGTAACATCAGGAGGGAGTATTGTTTTTGGACAAAAAATTCGAATTGATACCAACTCATTAAATCGTGAAGAAACATCGGTAATTGCGGAGCTTTGTAAAAAAAAGGAATCAATAATCGCTATCCCAAACGAAAAAGGAGATAAACAAAAATATTACTTCATAGGCGATACTTTTTACAAAACGCTCGCAGCCTGCCAATCTAGCATTGGAGGAAAATTCCTTAAAACCCCTGGCTTTGTACGTGACATGGCATTATGCCAGGAACTTTCGAGTAGCGAATTAAAATGCCATGCTTTAATCAGAAATGAAGGAAAGCTGTTAAAAGTCTTCGCTATGTTTCGGAATAAGGAGTCACGTTTTCCGCTTGCATATTTTGGAAAAATGATTAAGGGAATAAATAACTGTAATGTTATTGATTGGTCTATCACACAGCAAAAAACTGATTTACGGTTTGAAATAACAGATTTTTGCAAGTCGGAACTAATAAAGGCAAGACAGGAGCAATGCGGAGTAAAACTGCGTCCCCAGATATTATTACGAACCTCCGATACGGGATATTACACAACAAGTGCTTATGCTATCTGGAAACACGAGGAAGCAAAGAACGATCAATTTTTCATTCAGGAAGCATGGGATGTCACAGAGGAGACGGATGCCAAAGAGTTGTTTGCTGTAATACAAGCCGCACAACTTTCCTTTTATGATAAATTTTGCAGCTGCTGCAACGACGAATCAAATAATAAGAGCTTGTCTAAAGCTTTTGGACTTGTTAAGACCGTAGGCAAGAAATCCGCACAGAAAATCACGAATGCTCTCAAAGAATTTGACCGGAGGAATGGCATTATTTATTTGCTTAAAGATGCAAACGAACTTCTCTCCGAATACCAGAAAACTCAATACGAAACCATTCTTCAGAACTTTGTTGCATAAGGAGGCTTTGCCTCCTTTTTGCTTGTCTTTTGTTATATCTTTTCTTTCATAATGTTTATGTAAAATAAAATCTCATGACTCAGAAGGAGGGCATTGCAATGAAAGGCACGGTAAAATTTTATAATAAAGAAAAGGGCTTTGGTTTTGTTACAGATGAAGAGGGTATGGATTATTATCTCAACAAATCACAGGGTGAAAGTTTGAATTTAAGGACGGGAGACGCAGTATCTTTTTCTACAAAAACGCTTCCGGATGGAAAAAAAGCAATTCACTTCATTACTCACGATGTAAGTCAGGAGAAAACTGACGGAAAACAAATAAGCGATGAAGCTGTACCCAAAAAAGATATCACTTATTCTGAAAAAAAAGAGTTTTCTGAGCCCGGTAATATTTCAGTTCCTATCCAAAACGAGCATCAGGAAAAAGAATATATCAATGAAGCGATCGAAAAAGCTAACAAGAAGGAAAGCAAGATTAAGTCTTTTTTCAGGGCGTTAGCAGAGAAACTAAAAAAAATAGGAGAGGCTATCGTAAAACCTTTTGTTTGGGTAAGTGACCAGTTTGCAATTTTGATGATGCCCAAAGAAAGCCGGGCCCAGTTATATAATGAGGCACTTAACAGAGCAAGGGAAGAAGTGAAGCGGGATCAGGCGAATGCCCAAAAAGAAAATGCTTATACGCTCATTAAAAAGAATGAAATACTTCGCGCTGAGAAACCAGATATTGATAAGATTATTGCTCTTGCAAAATTGGCTTACAACGAAAAAAAGCAGATTATAGCGCCAACAAATAAAGGCGCTTTGATGTTTGAAAGGGTAGAAAATTCCATATTGATTAAGCATGCCAATCCCATTAGAAGAACAGCAGAAAGCGAAAAAATGACTTATGGCTTCAAGACCATTGGCGCAATCGAATTTGGGAAGTTTGGAAACATTAAAAACCAGCATGATATGGATGTAATTCTCAGACAAGTTTCCATGGATCAGTCCTTCAATAAAGACATAACGAGTATCTCGGAGGATATGATTATTGAAAATGCGAATAATTACGGATCCGATACGATAGGCAATAAATCCGTTGATATTAAAGATATGGATGAGCAGATAATCGAAGGGGACAGAGATGAGGTTAAAAAGGAAATACTTGAAGCCATAGATATACCGGATGAGGCGGTTCAGGACGCGAATATTCAACCTAATGTGATGGAGAATTTCCCCAATCCTACGATGGCAGATGGGCAGCCGATTCCAACGTTGATTCCAGTTGGGGCACCCGGTTATGGAGCGCCTATGCCAAGTGTATTTCCGTGCCCGATACCAGCTCCTGATTATACAGAGCATGACCATTGGATTACCGAAAACGAAGATCAGTTTTCTGATGATGAAAAAGTCGAAATCGAAGACATATTGCAAAGGAATGTACCTGACAGTGAACGACATTTTCAGGAGAAACCATCAGTCGTAAAAGAAATTGGAATAGAAAGATAAGACATTTAAGAGGAGACGATTTTCGCCTCCTCTTTGCTTTTATTGAAGTGCGCGACGGTTTTTAACCATTAATACAATGGAATCATCCTGGTGGGATAAAATATGCACATCAATCATTTTTAGGTTAAACGCATAGTTTGTAAGATTTGGTTTCGGATTTCCTTCGCGCATCATTGTTGAGATTTCATTCGAAAGAATATCGACGATTTTTTCAAAATCCTCGACACTTACATTGTTCCTGCATGCTCTTTCGCCCTCGACTCTTGCATCAGGATAGTATTTGGGACAAGAATAAAACATCGAACGGTGTCCCTGCTTCCATGACATCTTTACAGTTTTATCTTCCCCATGATTTCCGCACACAACTTCAATTTGCTTCCAAAAATTTTTGATCAAAACAATACACCACCTTTCTAATATTATTATGACATTTTTTATTGGAAAACGTATTGTCCTTTCAGGTGCGTTTTCTTTCATAATGTATATAAGAACGATAAATGGAAGGAGAGAGATAGATGCAATGGCAAAAGGTTACGGACGCACAATCCGTCCGGGAATTTGTAATTGAAAAGACCGGGAAGACTCCGGAAGAAATTAAAAACATACTGCCGTTTTATCGGATTCAGCACTTCGATGAGATTTCGCAGATTTTAATGGATGCCAAATCCAATGGGATGATCGTAAAAATGGTTGGAGACTATGACGATGACGGAGTTCAGTCCATAGTTATTCTTTGTTATTTGATGTCCGAAATGGGAATTAGATACGAGATATATATGCCAAAAAGAATAACGGAAGGATATGGGTTATCCCCGAAGATTGTTGAAAGAATGTCGGATGGCGGCGTATTAATTACAATTGATAATGGGATCAAGGCAATAGAAGGCATAAAAATGGCAAAGGACAAGGGAATGAAGGTTATCGTTCTGGATCATCATCAGGCGGGACTGGAACTTCCGAATGCGGACATTATTGTAGATCCTTCCGCCATAGGAGAAGCTGATTATCTTCATTATTGCGGAGCCGGGTTAGCATATAAGCTTGCAGAGTATATCCTTGGCAGCGAACACAGGATTATGCCATATCTTTCTGTTTTTGCCGCGATTGGAACAATAGGAGATTGCGTTGAGCTTTCCGGGGACAATCGAAAAATTGTCATTGAAGGGTTAAAAAACCTGAAAGCAGGCAAGTTGAACCTTCCGATGCAGTTATTAATCAATGGAAGCAAGATTTCTGAAAGCAGCACAGCTATGGATATTGCTTTTAACGTCGTTCCGTCTATAAACGCACCGGGAAGATTATATGATGATGGCGCAAAATACGCGGTAATGGCACTTACTCAAAATGCAAATGCCGAGAAGAATATTGACTGGTTATTGCAGGTCAATAAAAAGCGGAAAGAGTTGGTTGAGCATTATATGAACAAAATTGATCTGGAAGCCCTTAAAACGAGTGATAAAAGAGCAATATTTCTTTATGACAAGGAAATTGCGGAAGGGCTTATTGGGATCATAGCGGGTAAAATCACAGAAGAAACGAATCGTCCCAGTTTTGTATTTACGGATTCACTTGAGGATGGATACATTAAAGGCAGCGTTCGGAGCAATAGTGACGAATACAGCATTATTGAAATCATTGAGAAATATCCCGAATTATATTCAAAGGCAGGGGGACATGAAAAGGCAGCCGGGTTGACAATTCCGGTGGAAAATTTCAAAAAGCAGGAAGAGATGATATGTAAAGAACTTCCTTTGGCGGCTCCTAAAGATTATATTCCATACGATCTTGAGATTGATCCGGAACATTTTATGGAAACCGCAGAAGAAATTTTATCATTGGAGCCTACTGGTGAGGGAAATCCGGCTCCTATTGTCAGAGTACGAGCGATGCTTACGCCCGATAAGAACGGAAATGTGTATATGACTATGGGTACAAAAAAGGAGCATGTGAAATTCTTTTGTGGTGATTTCTCTGCTATAGCCTTTCACTCCTTAGTTAATCCTGATGAACACCCTAAATTCATCGACATGATCGGGCGAGTAACTGAAAATATATACAAAGGGAATAGAAATATTCAACTTATTTTACAAGATTTTCGGTTTTATTAATTTACTCCCCTATTTCGTGACCTTTCGAGTATTTTTTCTATCATAATAAAATTGTAAAGATAAAAGAAAAATGGAAAGCAAGACTTTCCGATTATCAGGAGGAAAAATAATGAATAACATCACAGCATCAGGAAGACTTACAGCAGACCCTATCATTAACTACACCCAGAACAATAAGCCGGTGGCAAATTTTTCCATCGCCGATAATGGGCGAAACGATAAGCCGCTTTTTATCAAGTGCACATGCCTCAATGAGAGACAGGCGACATTTGCACAGCAGTATTTAAGCAAGGGCACAAAGGTTATCGTAACAGGAAGACTTGAGCCGGATGATTACACGGACAAGAACGGGCAGTTGGTACATAACATTGTACTGATGGTTAACACGATTGAGTTTGCCGAAAGTAAGCCCCAGAATAACCAGCAGAATGGACAGAATCAGCAGCAGACGCAGCCGGTTCAGAATCAGAATGGACCTTTTCAGCAGCCCGTGCAGTATGCGCAGAACCCCAACATGAATGGCATGATGCAGCAGCCCGCCGCAGGTAACACTCCCATGATGAACATGCCTGGTATGCCGGGAATGAACGGATCTGTTCCCGGAATGCCTGCGTCGAATCAGCCGGTTGGCATGCAGGGGAATCCCATGGCAACAATGCCTCCCGCAAGTGGACAGGGAAATCCCATGATGGCAAACGCTGGCGGACAGGGAGGATTTGGCGGTATGTACGATCCTAATCTGCCGTTCAACTAAACATGAGCATTAGGGGAGATTTAACAATCTCCCCTTTTTGCAAATTTACTTATAAGGAGAAGCTGAAAATGTCCCAGATGACACAAACAGAAATTCAAAGATATGCGACACAGGTTGATAATTTTTACAAAGGCAAGGGAAAGGTTTGTTTATATGCGACAGCAGGACTGAGGGAAATCAAAAACAAGTCTCCAATGCTAAAACTTTCCGATGCCTCTATCTTGAGCCTGTTTCTTTTTAATCAGGAGAACAACAAGTCAGTAAAATACTGTCTTGACGGAGGAGACGAAGGCTACATTTTAAAAAAGACAGAAATTCTGATGGCCCGAAACAGTGATTTAGCACGAATGGCTAATTCCGATACAGAAGGTTCGGAGACGCGAAAAGAACCTGCATATACAGTGCAGATTAAGCGGGGAAAATACAAGGATATGTCTCCGGCAGAGATTATTTCCCAAAAAGGATTGCAGGCGCTGAATGAGGTTGCTGCAGAACTGCAGCAATCAATGAACAATCCTCAATATGTCAAGTTTCGCGCAATGAATATGGAACAGTATAATGCGTGTGTACAGGCTTATAATCTGTTCCAGAACGGGCAGCTAGAGAATGTAACCACGTCAAAACCATATATTATATGGAAAGGAATAAAGACTCCGGACATCAAGAAAGTAGATCAGAGAGGACTTACAGAAGTACGGATGATTTCTATTTCGTATACACCCGGCGCTGAAGAGCCATACGAAATAAAGATATCTAATTTCATGGCACCGCCTGTAGAAGGAGCTATGGTCGGCGCGAAAGTATCAAAGGCCGTTGATGAAAATTCCATGTATGTCCAGATGAATGAAAAAGACTGGTACTGTTTCTGGTCCGAGCTTGTTAACGCGAAAAAAGCATATAACAACTATGTTGCTCCAGGCAGAATTCAATTTGCGGAAGCGAATGCGTGGCGTCCAGATCCAAGCAAAAGGGCAAATACGCAAAATAACCAGAATTATCAGGGACAGCAGACGAGGTACGGAAATGGTTATCAGAACATGGCAAGTTATTAAAGGAAAAAGATAATACACAAAACTCACGGTAAGATTTTTATCGTGAGTTTTTTCTGTGCAGAAATTTGTCTATTATTATTTTAGATGCTATCATTAAGACAAAGATAAAATCATACAGGAGGTTAATATGAAAAAGAGAATTATTAGAATTATTTTTGCTCTGACATTTACTTATATATTCGGAATTTGCTCTACAGAAAAAATTCACTGTTTGGCAGCCGAAGAAAGTATTTATGGTGAAATGAAGGGCGGGTTTTTTATTAAGTCCTATTATGAAGACGTCCAGTCCATACCATACGAGATCGGAACGCCGGAATATGAAGCGGAACTGGAAAAGGTGAAGAAAGCGAGGTATCTTGAAGAATTAACTCCCCAGATGAAAGAAGCAGGGTACATTTTAATTAACGGTACGCCATATCCGGGAAATGAAGTTGATGGTGAGCTGGGAGAGGGACAGAATATAATTAATTCAGAGGAGCCAACCGGTTATTTGTCAATATCGACGGAGATTGATGATAAAATAAATGAAAATTGTTATGTTGAGCTTGCAAAAACGGATGATGGGTATAAAATATATTATATTAAGTTATATCCGACCAATCATTATTCTGCATCCACTGAGCTTCCGGTCGGACATTATGAGGTTTCAGGGGGAGGGATCGAAAACGACGTAACATCTGCCTATGTAGCCAGTGGTAATTCTTTTGATATAAAGGAGGGAAGCGTATCAATTTTGTGCCTAAAAATATCTGAAAATCAGATTACCGATAAAGCGGGACAAATTCTTCAACAACAGAAGATTGAAGAGGAACAGGCACTGAATACGGAATTGCAAGAAAATGAAGCGAAAAAGAAAAAAACAAACGTGATATCCGCAATCGTTTCATCGGTGCTGCTTGGCGGTGCCTTAACCGGTGGATTCCTTTTGTGGAGAAAAAAGAACAGGGAGAGTTTATTTCGATGAAGAAATCAAATTATGAAAGACACGGAAATATTGAAATTTATAGAACGGACGGACTGATCAAGTCCGACAGAAGATGGAAGATATTTTATTTTTTGGTAGGACGCGGAGATAAATTAGTTTACGCTAATAATCAGATTGCCGATTCCCTAAAAGGGAAAGTGATAAAGGTATTAATCAGAATAATTGGTGTTTTTTTGGCAGCAATAGCGGCAGCTACATTTTTGGAATACAAGTTTGATTTGCCGGAACCTTTTGCAAAAATCGCGCATTCTTTATCAAGCGGCGATTTGACTATTTTTTCTATTGTTTTACTGTGTACGGTAATATTACTCGGGTTATGGTTTATCTTAAAGGTTTCTGTTTTTTTAGGAGCGTGTTTGGGATTCATGGGATTCATTGGCGCAATCAGCACCTTTATTACAATAGCCTGTTTAGTATTTGAAAAGAACTGTGCTGAATGGTTTTCTTTATCCAACAATAAGTTTCTTAACAAATTGCAATTTGTAGACTGGGATTATTATATGCATATTTTTTTAATTATTTCGACAGCATTGATCGTTATAGCGATAGTGCAGACCATTGTATGTAAGATAGTCGAAAAAACATATGAAATCTCCTCAAATATATCCTGTAGACTACAAGAAAAAGCAGCCCAGAAAGCGTTCTTGAAAGAAGCTAGGAAGCAAAAATAAAACAGGAAGCGCACAAGAAAAATCCATTGCAAAATGCAATGGATTTTTTGCATGATATTTGATTTTTCTCAGCAAGGAAAGGGGTGATGCAATAAGGAAAAAAATTCAAGTTCCTTATATATTTCTTCCCGCCCGAGCTTGCTGATATTCAATCGAAGAGTGTCCAGTGGAATTTGAAAAGGTATGTTACATAAAATGGTTGCAATTTTTTTGAATAGAAAAGCGTCTTCTTTTGCACTAGGAGACGTCAATGCTTTCCATGGAAATGAGCTTCCGGTTTTGAGTGAGAATTCTTTCTTAAATTCTTTGATTTTTGCTGAATCCTCACCGAGAGACTCTATTTTCTCGAAAATTGCTTCAATATTTTCAAAGTAGGACAGAAGTGCAGCAGCACCTTTTTCACCTATTCCAGCTACACCGGGATAATTATCTGAAGCATCTCCACATAATCCCTTTAGATCAGTAACCTGATTCGGTTTTACTTTCATTAGATAATAGACAGAATCTGTTGTGAGCGGAAATACTTTGTCGGGAATTTCCAAGGTGCTTAAGGCTACAGCATCAGGACGTCCCTGAATATAGTCGTCATATAGATTCTGCGCCTTGTCCGCGCTTTTACAGGTATACCACATTTGAATTCCCGGACGGACAAGCTGAGTCAGATCCTGATCACCACTCATAATGGTTACTGGCATATAAACAGAGAAGTATGTCGCCAATGTACCGATCAGATCATCAGCTTCGTAACGCTCATCGCCAAATACAGGAATTCCGACTCGAGATAATACTTGCGGAAAAAGTTCCTGTTGGGAAATAAGAGAATTGTCGGGACGTTCTCTATTCGCCTTATACTCTGGATACAACTTATTTCTGCCACTTCTGTCTCCATGCTTATCAACGCAGACAATTACATGGGTAAAATTGTGTTCGCTAATTATTTTTTCGATTTTCCCCATGGCAGTAAAAATTCCATTTGTAAAAATTCCCGTCTTGGTACGCATGATTTTATGATAGTAATTTGGCCATTCGGATTTGTCTTTCATGAGCACCTCTTTGGGGATTGTGCCATAGTAACACTCACACAACATTGAGTTTCCATCTATAATAAGCATCCTGTTCATATAATTTTCTCCTTCTTTCTTTTTATTTATTATGAAAGAAATTTTGCGTTCATGGATAGGCATCCATCGTCTTTGTTTTTCTTTCATAATGAAAATATAATCAGAAAAAAGGAGGACACCATGAGTTCAGAACTTAGAACACAGAGAATAGGGGAATTGGCAAAAAGGATTGAAGCCGGGATAGGAGCCCTTCCAGAGAATGAGCTCGGCGATATGGAAGCGGAATTAAATCGGCTCACAATGGAAGAGTTAATTGAAAAATTGAATAAGGCTTCAGATGTGTATTATAACTCGGGAAAAGAGCTTATCAGCAATTATGAATACGACACGATGTACGATAAGCTTGTTGTGCTTGAGAAGCAGACGGGGATTACTCTGCCTGACAGTCCCACACAAAGGGTGAGTCCCGTGGTTCCACAATTGGATTTTGATGAGGAGCTAGAGGGCATAAACAACGACACGCCTGAGAGACTCGAGGTTGTAACTGCACTCAAAAGAGTAAAACATGAATATCCGGCACTGTCGCTTGACAAAACAAAAGATATACTTGAATTTTTAAAGATATTTATGGATCCGTCAGTACTTATGTGGAAGATGGACGGCTCAACGGTTGTTCTTACCTATGATCAGGGGCACCTGTTTTTGGCAGCGACGCGAGGGCTTAACGGAGAAATAGGGCAGGATATTACTCACAATGCCCCCTATATTAAAGGAATTCCGATGGACATTCCTTGTAAAGGGAAATTAATTCTTCGCGGCGAAGCAGCAATGTCATATGCCGAATTTGATAGAATAATTGCCGAAACAGAAGAAGAGTATAAAAATCCACGGAATCTTGCAAATGCAACTATTACGATGCTGGATTCAAGAGAGATGAGAAAAAGAGAAATCTGGTTCCATGCATTTAAATTGGTATACTGTGATGAGGAGATTCCGACGACTTTTGCGGACCAGCTGGCGACTTTACATGAGTGGGGATTCAACTGTGTGGAGAATGTTTATGTCGATAACCAGAAAGAGCTGCAGCAGAAAATAACAGAGTTTACGAACCGAGCAAAAGAATACGCATTTCCGGTTGATGGACTTGTTGTGGCATCAAATGATGTGCGGTTTGCTGAATCGCAGCCCGGAACAGGACATCATCCCAACAAACTCGTGGGTTATGCGCTTAAATGGGAAGATGAGGTTGTAGAGACGACTTTAACCCGAATTGAATGGTCACCATCCAGAACAGGCTTGATTAATCCGGTTGCGGTATTTGAGCCGGTAGAACTTGAGGGAACAACAGTTTCTCGCGCCAGCATCCATAATGTTTCTATATTGAAGAAACTGCGGTTGAGAGTAGGAGACAGAATTGGAGTCTATAAGGCAAACAAAATTATTCCTCAGATTGCCGAAAATCGAACGGCAGGAGAACCATTGACTTACACAGAGTCCCATGTAGAATACTGTCCATGCTGCGGAAAAGAGACTGTTCCAAAGATTACCGGATCTGGAGAGGGCGCTACAGAAGTTGTCATGTGTGATAATCCGGAATGTGTTGCAAAACATATTAAGAAGTTCGTACATTTTTGCGAAAGAGACTGCATGAATATCGAGGGACTTTCAGAAAAGACGATAACAAAATTTGTAGAAAAGGGATTTATCCATGAACTTTCGGATATTTATAAGCTGGATAAATACGAGAATGAAATCTGCGCAATGGATGGGTTTGGTCCCAAGGCATTTCAGAATCTGATGGCTTCTATTGAAAAAAGCAAAACCACTTCCTTTGTCCCTTTTGTACACGCGCTTGGTATCCCGGGAATTGGAAAAGGACAGGCGAAACTTCTGTGCGCGGAATACAGCGGAAATGTTATGAACTTCTTTAAAAAGGTTTACAGCAGAGCATTTTTTGTTACAATCAATGGAATTGGTGAAGTGCTGCAGGATAACTTGTGGAAATGGGGAAATGAACATCTTCGCTGGATTCCGCTTTATCAGTCATCCGATATGCCCAATGGAATAGATCTAGATATTTACAAGGTGCTTCATTATCTTAAATTCGAAGAGCTTTCTGCATCCGGCAATTCCTTATCTGGCAAAACATTCGTAATAACAGGCAGCTTGAATCGCTTTGCTAACCGGGATGAACTCGTTGCGCTGATTGAATCTCACGGAGGAAAAGTAAGCGGAAGCGTATCGGCAAAAACATCTTTTTTAATCAACAATGATGTTCTGAGTACATCGGGGAAAAATAAGAAAGCGAAGGAATTAAATATCCCGATTATTTCAGAAGAACTATTTATGAACATGATTTCATAAACAAAAAAGCTCGGTTAATCCGAGCTTTTTTGTTGGATTCCGATACTTCGTTCTCAAATCTTTCATAATAAAAGTGAAATTACTTATGAAGGAGTTACTGCAGATGAATCTTGATTCTCAGGAAATGTTGAAATACGCCATTGAAAATGGTATGATCGATATGGCGCAAATACAGCAGAAAATCGAAATGCAGAAGAGAGAGGAGATAATCAAAAAGCACCCGTATAAAATATATCAGGGGGCTGACAAAAAGTGGTATACATATTTACCAGATGACGAAAAAGGTAGACTTCTTAAAAAGAGAAGTACTAAACAAGATTTAGAAGACATGGTTATTTCTTTTTGGAAACAAAAACAAGAAGATCCAACTATTGATGCCATCTTCCATGAATGGATCGAATCAAAGGTTTCACGAGAAGAAATTTCGAAATCCACAAAAGATAGATATGAACGACAGTATGAGCAATGCTTCTCAGCGTTTGGCAAAAGAAAAGTCAAATCACTGTCGGAGTATGATATCGAAAATTTTGTTCTTGACGCCATACATGACAACGAGCTAACAACAAAGGGCTTCAGTAATCTGCGTACATTAGTATTTGGCATTTTTAAGTTGGCAAAAAAGAAACGTTTGGTAAATTTTAGTATTACCGAGGTGATTGGAGACATTGAAATATCCAGAAAATCGTTCCGCAGAAACCACAAAACAGATGAAGAACTTGTTTTTATGGCAGATGAGTTACCGAAGATAACAAAATATTTGGAGGAGAATTTGGACATAATCAATCTTGGACTTTTGCTTTTGTTTAAATCGGGATTGAGAATTGGTGAATTAGCGGGGCTAAAAAAATGTGATATTTCCTCAAATTTCATTCATGTAAACCGTACGGAAATATGTTATGAAAATGAGTCAGGAGAGAGAATATTTGAGGTAAGAGATTTCCCTAAAACGGAAGCAGGAATAAGAGATGTCTTTTTACCGGATAACTGCCTCTGGATACTTCGAAAAATTAATCATATGAATCCGTTTGGCGAATTTGCATTTGAGAATCATGGCGAAAGGATTAGAACTTACGTTTTCAGAAATCGACTTAATACGATATGCAAACATGCTGGGGTTGTAAGAAAATCACCACATAAAATAAGAAAAACATATGGAAGCATTTTGATTGACAGCGGTGCAGATGAGTCATTTGTAATAGAACAAATGGGGCATACAGACATAAAAACCACAAAAGATCATTATTACAAAAATCGAAAAAATGATATTCAAAAAGCCGAATATATTAATAATGTTATTGGTCTGTAAAATGCACGAGGTATTCAAAAAGTATTCAAAGGTATTCAAACTAAAATGGCGGAAAGTATTGATTTTACTGCATTTTTGGCACTTTAAAACGGGGTTCGATTCCCCTACCAGCTGCTTATTCATTTATGAATAGCCCAACCCTAGGAAGTACTGAAACTCAAAACTTGAGTTCAGTGCTTTTTTGTTGTTATTGATTTTGTTTATAGTTCTGAAAATAAAATAAAGTAAAATAAATCTCTTGCACCTCGAAAAATTTTGGTGTATAGTGTTTCACGATTAGCTTCTAGGGATCAAAAACATTTATTATAGAAGAAACAGAAATGAAGGGAAGATTGACGATATGGCAAAGTATCTGGTTATTGTGGAGTCACCTGCCAAGGTGAAGACGATCAAGAAGTTTCTGGGATCAAACTATGAGGTGGCGGCAAGCAACGGACATGTCAGAGATTTACCAAAGAGTACGCTCGGAATTGATGTAGAGCATGACTACGAGCCTAAATATATTACGATCAGAGGCAAGGGGGATATTCTCGCCAATCTTAGAAAGGAAGTAAAGAAAGCAGAGAAGATTTATCTGGCAACTGACCCTGACCGTGAGGGAGAGGCGATTTCGTGGCATCTTTATTATGCACTGAAGCTTGAAAACAAGAAGGTCTACCGAATTACCTTCAACGAGATCACGAAGACGGCGGTCAAGGAATCGCTTAAGAACGCGAGAGAGATCAACATGAATCTGGTGGATGCGCAGCAGGCGCGCCGCGCGCTCGACAGAATGGTGGGCTATCGTATATCGCCTCTTCTCTGGGCAAAGATCAAGAGGGGACTGAGCGCCGGAAGAGTACAGTCGGTTGCCCTGCGCATTATCTGCGATAGGGAGGATGAAATCAATGACTTCGTTCCGGAGGAGTACTGGAGCCTCGATGTGAATCTGAAGGTCGAGGGGGAAAAGAAACCGATCTGTGCAAAATATTACGGCACGACGAAGGAAAAACAGGCGATCACCAGCAGGGAGCAGGCGGAGACAATCCAGAAATCCCTTGAGGGGGCGCAGTATAAGGTGGCAGAGGTGAAGAAGGGCGAGCGCCTGAAAAAGCCGCCGCTGCCGTTTACGACATCAACGCTTCAGCAGGAGGCAAGCAAGACCCTGAATTTCTCCACGCAGAAGACGATGCGTCTGGCACAGCAGCTCTATGAAGGCGTTGACATTAAGGGCGAAGGAACGGTCGGTCTGATCACCTACCTTCGTACAGATTCCACCCGTGTCTCCGAGGAAGCAGAGCATATGGCTGCGGAGTTTATCGGTGCGCATTACGGCGAACAATATCTGAACGGCGAGAGCACCGGCAAGAAGGGCGGACAGAAGATCCAGGATGCGCATGAAGCGATCCGTCCGACGGATCTGAACAGAATACCGCTGGAGATCAAGGATGAACTGCCGAGAGACCTGTTCAGACTGTATCAGCTGATCTGGAAAAGATTTGTCGCAAGCAGGATGAGCGCGGCATTGTACGAGACGGTTTCCGTGAAAATCCAGGCAAAGGAGCAGGTGTTTACACTTGCCGCCTCCACGCGGAAATTCGACGGCTTTATGAGCGTGTATGTTTCGGAGGACGATAAGGAGGAGGAAAATGCGCTGAGCGGAGCGTTGGACAAGGAGAGCAGGCTGAGCTTTGAGTCCTTTGATGCCAGACAGCATTTCACGCAGCCTCCGGCACACTATACCGAGGCGTCCCTTGTCAAGGCGCTGGAAGAGCTCGGCATCGGCCGTCCCAGTACCTATGCCCCTACAATCACGACAATTCTGGCGAGAAGGTATATTGCAAAGGAAAATAAGAACCTTTACGTCACGGAGCTCGGTGAGGTTGTCAACAATATGATGAAGGAAGCCTTTCCGTCGATTGTGGATGTGAATTTCACGGCGAATATGGAGGCTCTTCTGGACGGTGTGGAAGAGGGAACGGTGAAGTGGAAGACGGTTATCTCCAACTTCTATCCTGATCTGGAAGAGGCGGTCAAGAAGGCGGAGAAGGAACTGGAACAGGTAAAGATTGAGGACGAGGTCAGCGACGAGGTCTGCGATCTCTGCGGAAGGCAGATGGTGATCAAATACGGACCGCACGGCAGATTCCTCGCGTGCCCGGGCTTCCCTGAGTGCCGCAACACGAAGCCGTATTTTGAGAAGATCGGTGTCGCCTGCCCGAAGTGTGGCAAGGACATTGTTCTGAAAAAAACGAAAAAAGGCAGAAAATATTACGGCTGCATTGACAACCCGAACTGTGATTTTATGGCATGGCAGCGCCCGACAGACAAGAGGTGCCCGAAGTGCGGAACAGTCATGCTTGCCAAGGGAAACAAGCTGGTCTGTGCAAATGAACAGTGTGGTTATCATATGTTGACTGAATTGTCAAATAAATCGTGAAAAAAACAAATAAATCAATAAATTACGCATTGAAAACAGTCTTTTTGTGTGCTAAACTGTATGTAATGAAACATTCACCGTGTTACTGAAAAAACGGCCGCACAGGGCATCGTGGCATTCATGGACGGAGGGAATAGGTATGAGTAGCGTACAGCTGTTGGACAAAACCAGAAAGATTGGAAAGTTACTGCATAATAATAATTCCAGCAAGGTAGTGTTTAATGATATCTGCAAGGTGATGCGTGAAATATTGAATTCAAATGTTCTGGTCATCAGCAGGAAGGGAAAGGTGCTCGGTGTCGGAAAATCGGAGGGCATTGAGTCCATAACGGAGCTGATTGACGAGAACATCGGCGGTTTTATTGATAATATGCTGAATGAACGTCTGCTCGGCGTCCTCTCCACGAAGGAGAACGTGAATCTCGAGACATTGGGCTTTGAGCGCACTGACACAAGGAAGTTTCAGGCGATCATCACCCCGATCGAGATCGCGGGAGAGAGGCTCGGCACACTTTTCATCTACAAATGTGATGCACAGTACGATATTGACGATATTATCCTCTGCGAATACGGCTCCACGGTAGTCGGATTGGAAATGCTGCGCGCTGTCAATGAGGAGAGTGCGGAGGAGAGCCGGAAGGTGGCAGTGGTGAAATCGGCGATCAGCACGCTTTCTTTCTCTGAGATGGAGGCGATTACCCATATCTTTGATGAACTGAACGGCATGGAGGGTATTCTGGTTGCCAGCAAGATTGCGGATCGGGTGGGCATTACCCGCTCGGTGATTGTAAATGCGTTGCGGAAGTTCGAGAGCGCCGGCGTGATCGAGTCGCGGTCTTCGGGCATGAAGGGCACTTACATCAAGGTGCTGAATGATGTTGTGTTTGACGAAATCGAGGAATTGAAGCGGCAGAATCTTCAGAAACAGACGAAATTCTGATGCCAATTGAATGTCGATATACAATACATGAACGTTTTAAAAAGGAATTTATTGCGTTGCAATAGGTTCCTTTTTATATGCTACAAAAGTACTAAATAGAACAAAATCTATTGTTTTTTTAGCGAAATCCACTATAATAAAGTAGAGTGGGTGGGCTGTAGCCCATGATCGTTGACCTGGAGGGAAAAGGATATGATACAGACAAATGTATTTGACTATGTAAGGATTCTGGACAAGGCTGCGGATGCAAGCTGGCTGCGCAATGAGGCGATAGGAAACAATATTGCAAATGCTGACACGCCCGGATATAAGAGACAGGATGTCGCGTTTGAATCTGTACTGAAAAAAGCGTTGGGCAATAACCGTTACGAGTCAACAGACTCCAAGGTGGCGAGGGCAAAGACAAAGAACCTGTCGGTCAGAACCTACACCGATTACGATAACTTTTCTTATCGCCTGGACAAGAATAATGTCGATATTGAAAATGAAAATGTGATGCTTGCGGAGAACCAGCTGAAGTACCAGGGGCTGTTGTCCAGCATCAACGAGGAATTTCAGAATTTACAGATTGCAATGAAGTAATGTTAAGCAGAAAGCAAGAGGAGAGAAGAGTATGAGTATGTTTTCAGCCTTTAATATCAATGCGTCGGGTCTGACCGCACAGCGGTATCGCATGGATGTCATATCGGAGAACGTGGCAAATGCAAGCACGACCAGAACGGCGGACGGTACGCCCTACCGCAGAAAGGTCGTGACCTTCGAGGAAAAGGGTGGTCAGACTGCGTTCAGCCGCGTTCTCGGTGAGGCGGCTTACAGCCATGGTTATTCCGGACAGGGAGTGAAGGTCAGCGGCCTGTATCAGGATTACGAGACGGAGATGAAGAAGGTGTATGACCCTTCCCATCCCGATGCGGACGATGACGGCTATGTCACCTATCCGAATGTAAATATTATTACAGAGATGACGAACCTGATTGATGCCAGCCGCGCGTACGAGGCAAATTCGACGGCTTTCAGTGCGAGCAAGTCCATGGCACTGCAGGGACTTGAGCTGAATCAGTAATACATAATAAAAAGGGGAATACATAATGGACATTTCTAAGATTGGAAGCTTTACGGGGATTAACGGAGTAGCCTCTCTGGATACGCTGTCCGGTGTCACCGGACTGAGTGAGAGTAAAAAGACAGATGGAAAGCTTTTTGATGCGTTCCTGAATACAGCGATTGACAATATTAAGACCACAAACAGCTATTTGTCAGATGCTGAGGATGAAAAGCTGAGATTTGCGCTGGGAGAGACGGACAACACGCATGATCTCTCTATTGCGATGCAGAAGGCATCTACTGCATTGCAGTACACGGTGGCAATCAGGGACAAGCTCATGGATGCCTATAAGGAAATTATGCAGATTCAGATTTAGTGTACGGCGAGGGAAATAAAGAATAGTAGGGAGAAATACCATGCCTGAGAAACTGAAAGAGATCCTTGAAAAGATTAAGGAATGGTGGAATAAATTCACCACGAAACAGAAGACGATCATCATTGCTATAGTGGCAGCGGTAATCTTTACTTTTGTTATCATTGTTTATGTCATTTCCAGACCCCAGTACACAAAGCTGGACACCTATGCGACCTCGGCAGAGGCGGCAGAGGTAGTCGATATTCTGGATAATGCGGGAGTTACACACAGAGAGTCTGACAATGCACTGACAATTGAAGTCCTGTCGGAGCAGCTCTACAAGGCGAATCTGGCGCTCGGTTCAGCGGGCTATACAACCTCCCGGTTGAGATATTCCGATATGGTGGACAGCAGTATGTCCACGACATCCACTGACAAGCAGAGACAGTGGCAGCTCCTCCTGCAGGCAGAACTGGAGCAGACGCTGGAGGTACAGGACTCTGTAAAACATGCGACCGTTGTTCTGGATATACCGCCGCAGAACGGCACGCTTGCGGCACAGCAGGAAGAGTCATCCGCGTTCATTACGCTTGAATTGGAGGGAAATCTTACTTCGTCCCAGGCGGCGGGGCTTGCAAGATGTGTGGCAACTTCGTTGGGAAATGCCACGACTGCGAATATCACGATCATGGACACGGAGTCAAATCTGCTCTTTGCAGGCGGAGACGATTATTCTTCCGCCGGAATTGCAAGCTCCATGCAGGAATTACAGAATCAGGCGGAAGCCATGCTGGCAAACCAGACAAAGAAGGTTCTGTACGGTACAAAGCAGTATTCCATGATCGAGGTCACGAGTCATCTGGATATCGACTTCTCGGAGTATCAGGAGACGGTAAAGGAGTATTACGCGAACGACGGCTATACACAGGGACTTTATGCGCATCAGGATCTGTTTGAGTCGAGCAGCACAAACGGTGCCGGAGGCATTCCCGGAACAGACTCCAACGACGGAGAAAACCTCACGGGATATGTGAATCCTGACTACAGCACCAGCGAGAACACACAGACGGAGAGCTCGACGGACTATCTGCCGAATGAATCCGCAAAGAATAAGATAACGCCGGCTGGCGGTATCAATTACGCAAATTCCTCCATGGCAATCTCCATGATTACGATGAGAGAGTACCACGAGGAGGCGGTGAAGAGGCAGGGACTGCTTGACGGCATCACGTGGGAGGAGTTTAAGGAAGCCCACAGGGATGATGTCAAGAAGGAGGTTGAACCCGAATTTTACAGCATGGCGGCTAACGCAACGGGAATCAGCGAGGATAATATTACCATTATTGCGTATGAGACCCCGGTGTTCTATGACAAGGAAGTCGCAGTTACAGGCACAGATATCTTTAATATTGTCATGATTGTTCTTATTCTGGCGCTGCTTGCCTTTGTGGTCATCAGGAGTATGCGTGCAAAGAAGGAAGCGACGGAGGAGGAAGAGCTTTCTGTCGAATCCATGCTGCAGTCTACGCCTGAGGACACGTTGGAAGACATTGACATCGAGACGAAGTCAGAGACGAGAAAGCTGATCGAAAAGTTTGTGGACGAGAATCCCGAAGCAGCGGCAAACCTGCTGCGCAACTGGCTGAATGAGGATTGGGAATAACGGAGGAAGGAACAGCTTATGCCGAAAACAGGGAAAGATGATGGACTTAAGGGAATACAGAAGGCGGCAATTCTGCTGATCACACTCGGACCCGAGCGGTCGGCGGGAATCTTCAAGCATCTCAAGGAAGAAGAGATCGAGGAACTGACGCTGGAAATTGCAAATACAAGAAGTGTTACGCCGCAGGTCAAGGAAGAGGTCATCAACGAGTTTTATGAGGTCTGCCTTGCACAGCAGTATATTGCAGAGGGCGGTATCAACTATGCGAAGGATCTGCTGGAAAAGGCTCTTGGCTCCGAAAAGGCAATGGATATTATCGGAAAGCTGACGGCATCGCTCCAGGTAAAGCCTTTCGAGTTTGTGCGCAAGACGGATGCGTCCCAGCTGATCAACTTCATTCAGGACGAGCATCCGCAGACGATTGCCCTGATCCTTTCCTACTTGTCGCCGAGTCAGGCGGCATTGATTATATCTTCCCTTGCGCCGGACAGACAGGCGGATGTGGCGAGACGTATTGCAGTCATGGACCGCACCAGCCCGGAGGTCATCAAGGAGGTGGAGAAGGTGCTGGAGTCCAAGCTTGCAAGTCTGGTAAATCAGGATTACACGATCATCGGCGGCGTAGATGCGGTTGTCGAGATCTTGAATACCGTCGACAGAGGAACCGAGCGTCATATCATGGAAACCCTCGAAATCGAGGAGCCGGAGCTTGCCGACGAGATCAGAAAGAAGATGTTTGTGTTCGAGGATATTCTGCTGCTCGACGACAGAGCGATCCAGCGTGTGCTGCGTGATGTCGGTAATGATGATCTGGAGATGGCGCTCAAGAATGCAAACGAGCAGGTACAGACGGCAATCTTCAACAATATGTCCAAGCGTCTTGCTGTTATGATAAAGGAAGACATGGAATTCATGGGACCTGTCCGCATGAAGGATGTAGAAGAAGCACAGCAGAAGATTGTAAACGTTATCAGAAAACTGGAAGATACCGGCGAAATTGTAATCTCCAGAGGCGGAGGTGATGAGATCGTTGTCTAGGAGTTTGGTAAAGCAGATCTATACGGTCGTACAGTCTGATGAAAAGAGGATTATTGACACAAATGCGCTGGTACAGCGCCGCCTTAATGCTCTTTACGAGAAACAGGGGGGCGGGGACGGTTTTGTCTCCGGTCTGGATGCTGAAAATGTAGAGGTAGCTGCGGGCGGAGACGGTGCTGACGGCGCGGAGAGCAACGTTATCAAGGCAAAGGAAGATGCCGGCAGACTCGTGGAGGAGGCACAGGCTAATTCACAGCAAATCCTTGAAAATGCCAGACAGGAAGCGGATCGCATTCGTGAGGAGGCGAGAGCTGAGGCAGAACGCGAGAAGGCGGACATACTGGAAAATGCGAGAAAACAGGGATATACCGAGGGAAATAACCGGGCGCAGGCAGAGGGAGAGGCAGCCAGACAGGAGTATCTGAAGAAGGAAAAACTGTTGGAGGATCAGTATCAGCAGAAGCTTGAGGAGCTTGAACCGCAGATGGTTGATACGATCACGCAGGTCTATGAGCATATCTTTCATGTGGATCTGCAGTCGAACAGGGATATTCTCACCTACCTCATTTCCAATACGCTGCGGAAGATCGACGGAGAGAGGGACTTTATCATCCATGTCTCCAAGGAAGATTATCCCTATGTCAATATGCAGAAAAAGCAGATGCTTGCGGGAGCGGTGTCTGCGAACAGCAGTGTGGAAATTATTGAAGATATGACTTTGGCTAAGAACGAGTGCATGATAGAGACGGACAGCGGCATCTATGACTGTGGGCTGGGAACCCAGCTGGAGGAGCTGCGAAAGAAGCTGATGCTTCTGGCATGGCAGAAAGAGTAGCGGAGGAAGCATTCTTGTACACACCGGTAATTGATTTCGGAAAGTACAATAAAATATCGGAACAGACTTTTTTTAAGAAACTGGGCAAGGTTGCAAACGTTGTCGGACTGACGATTGAGGCATCCGGACCGGATGCAAGGCTGGGCGACATTTGCAGGATATTCCCTGACGGAGAAAATATGTCGCCGGTCATGGCGGAGGTCGTTGGCTTTAAGGATAAAAAAACTCTGTTGATGCCCTACGATGCGACGGATGGCATTGCACTGGGGTGTATTGTCGAGAATACCGGCTATCCGCTGCGGGTGACGGTAAATGAAAACCTGCTCGGGAAGACACTGGACGGACTCGGAAGACCGGTTGACGGCACGGAGATCGAGGGCGCGGCATATCCGGTAGAGGCTCCGCCACCGGATCCGATGAAGCGCGACATTATCGACACGGTGCTTCCGCTCGGCGTAAAGGCGGTTGACGGACTGATTACTGTCGGAAAGGGACAGCGTATCGGTATATTTGCCGGATCGGGCGTCGGAAAGTCAACGCTCATGGGTATGTTTGCGAGAAACACGAAGGCTGATATTAACGTGATTGCTTTGATCGGCGAGCGTGGGCGTGAGGTGCGGGAATTTATCGAGAGGGACCTCGGAGAAGAAGGCATGAGACGGTCGGTTGTGGTTGTTGCGACATCCGACAGACCGGCGTTGGAACGAAACAAGGCGGCGAAGACGGCGACCGCTATTGCGGAATATTTCCGGGATCAGGGAAAGGACGTTCTGCTGATGATGGATTCCCTTACACGATTCTCTATGGCACAGAGAGAGATCGGACTGGCAAGTGGAGAACCGCCAGTCAGCAGAGGCTATCCGCCGAGCGTTTATTCCGAGATGCCGAAGCTGCTCGAGAGAGCGGGCAGATCACAGAAGGGATCCATCACAGGACTGTATACAGTGCTTGTGGACGGCGATGATTTTAATGAGCCGATTACGGATACTGCAAGAAGTATTCTCGACGGACACATTATGCTCGACAGAAAGCTCGGGCACAAGAATCATTATCCGGCGATCGACATTTTGCAGAGCATTTCCAGATGCATGAGCCAGATCGTGACGAGAGAGCACAAGCAGGCGGCAGGCAAGCTGAAAACGGTACTGGCAACCTACAACGAAGCCGAAGACCTTATCAATATAGGCGCGTACAAGAGCGGCAGCAACCCGAATATTGACTATGCAATCTCCAAGATTGATGCGGTCAACGGGTTCCTGTGCCAGGATGTGGATGAGAAATTTGACTTTGATACCAGTATCGATATGCTGATCCATCTGTTTGATTAAAGGCAGGAAGAACAATGGCTAAATTTCGATATTCCATGCAGAGTATACTGAATATCAAGATGAAGATGGAGACGCAGGCGAAACAGGAATTTTCTTCGACCCGTGCGGCGCTGGATGCAGAGGAGGCAAGACTGCAGGAACTGGCTGACCGCAAGAGGATGTATGAGGAAAAGGCGACAGAGCTTCTCGCAGGTATTCTTGATCTGAAAGCGATCGATGATAATAAAACAGCGATTCTGTGTATGGACGGATATATCGCCGAGCAGCAGAAGCGGGTCGAGGCGGCAGAGCGTAAGCTCGAGCAGGCAAGGCAGCGCCTGACAGAGGTGATGATGGAACGAAAGACGCATGAGACATTGAAAGAGAAGGCTTTCCAACAGTTTTTACTGGATCTGAAACGCGAGGAGAGCAAGGAAGTGGACGAGCTCACCAGCTATACCTACGGACAGAGAAAGCGGGAAGAGGCGGGCGAGACATCGGCGGACTGAGCATTGTGCAGAAATGAGGAGCAATATGGCAAAAGGAATGGCGCCGGAAGCTGTTTCGGCAGACGACGATAAAAAGAGAATACAGGACGAGAAGAAGCAGCTGAAAAAGCAGCAGAAGGAGCAGCGGAAAGAGGCGAAGGCAAGGGCAAAGGAAATTGCCAAGCAGGAGGAAGAACTGGGGCTGGATGAGGGAAACGGACTCGTGACCTTCGGTGCAACGGTGCTGATCGTGCTCCTTTGGATCGCGGTAATCTGCGTGATCGTGAAGCTTGACATCGGCGGCTTTGGAAGCTCTGTCCTGACACCGATTCTGAAGGATGTGCCTGTGGTGAACAAAATTCTTCCGGGCTCTTCCCAGACGGAGACAAACAATCCCGGGAGCTACGGAGGGTATTCCAGTCTGCAGGAGGCTGTGGATTATATCAAGCAGCTTGAGGTGGAGCTGGAGCAGGTTCGCACGGCTTCCAATGCGAAGGATGCGGATATGGAACGACTGCTTGCGGAAAATGAGCGCCTGAGCGAGTTTGAACAGAAGCAGGTGGAATTCCAGCGGATACGGCAGGAATTTTACGACGAAGTTGTCTATGCCGACAACGGGCCGGGAGCCGATGAGTACCGGAAGTGGTATGAGGAGATGGACCCGGTGACAGCGGAGAACATCTATAAGCAGGTGATATTGCAACAGCAGGAAAGCAAGGAGATGCAGGATTATGCGCTCGCTTACTCCGGCATGAAGCCCAAGGCGGCTGCGGCGATCTTTAATACCATGACGGACAATCTTGATCTCGTTGCAAAGATTCTGAATGCGATGAGCGCAGAGGAGAGAGGAGACATTCTCGCCGCGATGGATGCGGATGTCGCTGCAAGGCTCACGAAAATTATGAATCCCGACCCTTAAGTTTTGGGACAAAATATCCGATAACAAAGTCAAGGTATAAAATGCCTTGACTTTGAACCTTGATAATTCAAGAAAGGAGGTCAGAAATGACAAGTTCACCTGTAAAGGGTGTGGGCTTTGGATTGAGCGGCGCAATGCCGACGGAGTCCGCTGCCGCTGGCATAAACAGCGCGCAGACCGGCGGATTTCAGACAATCTGGAATAACCACACTGAAAAGCAGACGGACAGTTCCAAGTCGAATGAGGATTACAGAACTGTCAAAAACAAGCCCGGAGATTCTCTGAGGGCAAGGGATGAGCATATGGCTCGGACAAATAAATGGGAGCCAAGCCGGAACGTGGAAGAGCGTACGGACATCCCGGAGGAGAAACTGGAAGAGGCAATGGAGGTGCTCGGAACGGCTGCCAATCAGCTGATCCAGCAGCTTTCGGAACTTCTGGGCAAAAGCCCTGAGGAAATTCAGGGCATTATGGATGATCTGGGGATGAAACTGACGGACATTCTGGATACCGGAAACTTCACCCAGCTATTTCTTGCGACAGCCGGAGTAGAGGAGCCGACGGCGTTGGTGACGGACGAAGGACTCTACGAGACTTATCAGGATCTGATGGGACAGCTGGATGCGGCGGTACAGGAAAGTGCGAAGACGCTGGAGCTTGAGCCGGAACAGATCAATGTGATTCTGAACCAGCAGGCACCGGAGGAGGTCGTGCCGCAGATGCCGGTGGAAAAGCCGCTGGATGAATACGGACAGTCACAGGAGCCGGAGACAGACAGCACTGTGATTCCGGAACAGCCCGTACAAAGGGCAGACGAGAGTACCGCGGCAGAGTCGGAGACGAAGGACGATTTCGGAGAGAAGCGTGAGCAGGCAAAGGATCGTTCTGTCAATTCCGGCAGGGAGCAGGAAAATGGCCTGTTCTCACAGGAGATGAGGAATGTTGCACAGCCGGAGACTCCGGTTCAGACGGTCTACAGCACCGGCAGCGCATGGGATGTTGATACACAGAATATCATGCGTCAGATCATGGATTACATGAAGGTGAATCTCGGAGCAGATCTGTCGAGTGTGGAGATGCAGCTTCATCCCGCAAATCTCGGAACGTTGCAGATTCAGGTCGTTGCAAAGGGCGGTGTCATGACAGCAAACTTCATAACGGAGAACGAGGCGGTAAAGGCAGCGCTTGAGAGCCAGATGATCCAGCTCCAGCAGCAGTTTGACGAGCAGGGTGTGAGGGTTGACGCCATTGAGGTGACAGTCCAGACGCACCAGTTCGAGCAGAATCTGGAGCAGGGAAGGGGAAACAGCCACGGCGATCAGGAGCCGGCGAAGAAGCAGAGAGTCAGAAGGATCGATCTGGGCGGAGAGTTCCTGACGGAGGAACTGGAAGAGGAAGATGCTCTGACGGCTGATCTGATGAAAGCAAACGGGAATATCGTGGATTACACGGCATAACAGTAAGACACAGGAAGGAAGAAAAATATGGCATTAGTGGCAACGGTGGAGAACGGAAAGGTTGTGGAATCCGCTTCTCAGAGTTCATTGAAGAATACCTCCAAGACTAGCAACAATGGCATGGACAAGGATGCGTTTTTGCAGCTTCTGGTGGCTCAGATGAAATATCAGGACCCTCTGGAGCCGACATCAAATACCGAGTACATAGCCCAATATGCGCAGTTCTCACAGGTTGAACAGCTGCAGAACATGGCATCCAGCACGGATCTGGCGAGAGCAAGCTCGCTCGTGGGCAAGGAGGTATATATCAAGACGACGACCTCTTCCGGCGAGACGAAATATGTACAGGGCAAGGTTGATTATGTGGTCTATGAGAACAACAAAGCATATCTCTCCATAGAGGAGTCCCTGTATTCTCTGGATGATCTGGATACCGTGGTTGATAAGGATTATCTGGACGCCTACAACAAGGCGCTTGATTTCAATGTGAAGCTGAACAAGCTTCCTGCTGTAGCGGCGATCGATCTTACTGACGCAAAGGAGATTGACGAACTGGAGAAGACCTATAACGAGATGAGTGACTACGAGAAGTCGTTTGTTGCCAGTGATACAGTCAAGACACTCAACAAGTACATTGAGCGCCTGAAGGCTGTGCGTGAGGCGGCTGCGGGCAGCGATGACGCAGCCGACGATACTACAGAGGATAACACTACAACAGAGGGCGGCACCGAAGGGGTCTGACGGGAGCCGGATGAAACGGATGGAGCCGGAGGCGTTTGAAAACGCATTTTAATAAGAAGAAGGAGCTTAAGGATGAATATTCAGAACAAGGGATATCCGTCCATCGAACAGCTGACAGATCAGTATCTGGGCAGACCGAGAGGAATTGAGACCCGCGAGAATGCGGCGGGTCTCACCTTCCGGGAGGTTCTGCAGCAGAGCAGCGCACAGAAGGCGGAGACGGGAGAACTGAAATTTTCCAAGCACGCACTGAGCAGACTCAGCGACCGCAATATCACACTGGACACAGAACAGCTTGAACGGTTGCGGGCAGGAGCGGAAAAAGCGGGCGAAAAGGGAATCAGAGATTCACTGGTCATGGTTGACCGCCTCGCGTTTATCGTAAATATACCGAACAGAACGGTCGTCACTGCGATGGACAGCACAGCAACAGAGGAAAACATATTCACAAATATCAATGGAGCAGTTATTGCGTAGCCGGACCTTTCAGGAGGCTATTGCTCCCCGGAGGACAGAAGGGGAGCCTGCTTCTGCAAAACAGGAGGAACAAGCACTATGATGAGATCACTTTATTCTGGTGTGGCAGGATTGAAGACCCACCAGACCAAGATGGACGTTATCGGTAACAACATTGCAAACGTAAATACGACGGCTTATAAGTCCAGTTCGATTACCTTCAGCGACCTGATGAGCCAGACGACGCAGAGAGCGAGCGGACCGAATGCTACAACGGGAACCGGTGGTGTCAATGCCAGACAGATCGGCCTCGGCGTAAAGAGTGGCGCTATCAATATCAACATTACCGGTCAGGGTTCTGCACAGTCGACCGGAAATCCTTTCGATATCATGATCAACGGAGATAATTTCTTTATTGTCAACAACGGTCAGGAGAACTTCTTTACCAGAGATGGCTCGTTCTATGTGGATGCAGCAGGAAACCTTGCAATGACCAGTATCGGTTACAACGTTATGGGCTGGCAGGTTGATGAGGAGACCGGTGATATCAAGAAGGATACTGTTTCTGCACTGAGAATCATGAGTGCGGCAAACATGACATATCCGCCTGAGGCTACCTCGAAGGCATATCTGTCCGGTATCATCGACAAGAACGACACCGATGTTACCAGCGCAAGCGGACGTGTTGTCAACCTGAATTTCTTTGACGCACTCGGCTACAGCTATACGGCAAAGTTCGTATTCAGACAGTCTTCTGATCCCAGCGAGTACAGTATGGAGCTTTCCAAGATTCTTGACTCTACCGGAGCTGAGGTTGAAATGACGGACGAGATTAAGAAGGCAGTGTTCGGAAACAGCGACGGAAGCATGGCAATCCAGAAGATTAATACCTCTGTTGCGCTGAAGACCGGCTACAGCTGGAACAGCAAGACGGAGCTGATTAATGCGGATGGCACGGTGGCAGACCTCACAAAGATCTTTGGAACGGACGGCAAGGTTCTTACCGCGACGGCAAGCTCTACACAGGCGGAGATCGATGCAGCGGCAGAGGCACAGAAGGAACTGGATGCACTTGCAGCGGCATACGGCTTTGAGGGCTCTACAGAAGAGTTCCTGAACCTCTGCGTGGACTTCACAGTCGGAACCGCTCCGAATACCACAACCGAGACATGGAGCATTCGTGACCTGCTTTCCTATCAGGTATCCAATGCACTTCCCTCCGGAACGACCACCGCAGCGGACATCACAATGCTTGGCAACAACGGCGATGCGTTTGAATCCACAGCGAGACGTTATTATGGACATACGGTTACCTTCGACGCAAAGACCGGTTATCTGAAGACGGTAGACGGCGCGTCGACAGACTTCACCGTAAATATGAACCTGAAATCGGCAGATGCAGACAATTTCGGTAATTTCTCCAATATTAATATTGACCTGTCAAGCATATCGATGTTCGACAACAAGGGAACTTCAACCTTGAGCGCTACGAGCGGCGAGGAGAAGACGGGACTCGGAATGGGACGGAGACTCGGTGAGATGATCGGCGTTTCCATCCAGCAGGATGGTAAGATTTATGCGAGCTACGACAACGGTATGACGAAGCTGCTCGGACAGATTGCTACGGCTGCCTTCGCAAATGCCTCCGGTCTGGAGAAGCAGGGCGATAACCTGTATTCCGCGACGCTGAATTCCGGTGAGTTTGACGGTATCGGTGAGGACATCAAGGCAAATGGCGGATATATGTCAACAGGCCAGTTGGAGATGAGTAATGTTGACCTTTCCTCTGAGTTCACGGAAATGATTACAACACAGCGTGGATTCCAGGCAAACAGCCGTATCATCACGGTTTCCGACACATTGCTGGAGGAGCTGACAAACCTGAAACGTTAAAATTGTCGCCGTAAAATGATAATTTTTGTACCATGATTCTACATTGTGTGATATAATAGGGATGAAATTTGATTTCATCCCTATTTTTGCGGCTTTGAGGGAGGCTGCGATGGGGAAAGGTAAAGGAGGGGTGCACATGATTGAGGTGACGAAACTGAATGGGGTAAAAATCCTGGTGAATCCGAGCCTGTTTGAGATCGTGGAGGAGACACCGGACACGGTGATCACGCTGACAACAGGTAAAAAAATTATTGTAAAAGAAAGTAGACAAGAGGTAAAAAATCTAGTAAAATTATACAGAAAGGATATTTTTGCTGAAGAAACTTGATTGAAAGCAGAATGTTAGGTGATTTTCGTGGATATAGCATCATTGGCAGGACTCATCCTTGGAGTAGTAGTTATCGTATTTGGTATTCTCAGTAGTGCTGGCCCGGGTGGATTTCATGAGTATATTGACCCGCCATCAGCAATTATTACCTTCGGTGGATCGCTGACAGCGACATTGCTGTCACACAGCCTCGAAGACTTTATCAACGGAATAAAGAGCTTTAAGCTTGTTTTGAAGGCTCCGGCAATCAACACCGGAGAGATGATAACAAAGATCATCGAATTGTCGAATATTGCCCGTAAAGAGGGATTGCTTTCTCTGGAAGAGGCGGCTGCTGACATGGAAGAGCCTTTCCTGAAGAAGGGAATCCTATTGATCGTGGATGGAACGGATCCTGATCTTGTCCGTGCAATCATGGAGACGGAGCTGATAAGCATCGAGAGCAGGCATAAGACATGCATCGGTTTCTGGGAAACACTGGGATCGATGGGACCTGCGTGGGGTATGATCGGTACGCTGGTAGGTCTGGTAGATATGCTGTACCACCTGAGTGATATGGCAGCTCTCGGACCGGCTATGGCGGTCGCACTTGTTACGACTCTGTACGGTTCCGTGCTTGCAAACTGGCTGTGTATCCCTATTGCTAATAAACTGAAAGCGGATAATGCAGGCGAGATGATGCTGAAAGAGGTAATGATCGAAGGACTTCTTTCCATTCAGGCGGGAGAAAACCCCAGAGTTATCGAGGAGAAGCTGAAATCCTTCCTTGCACCGAAGGATAGAGTTACTTCTGAAGAAACCACGGGAGGTGAGGAGTAATGGCAAAGCGTCAGGAAGATACGCCGCCGCCGGGGGCGCCGGCGTGGACAGCGACCTTTAGCGACCTGATGAATCTGCTGCTTTGCTTTTTCGTTATGCTTTTCGCTATGTCTCATCTGGAGGAGAGCAAAGTGGCGGAGTTTACAGCCGCTATGAACAATACCTTCAGTATTTTTGATGGAGGGGCCTCGGCAATCGGCGACGGCATACTGGTCAGTAACGGTGTCAGTCAGCTGAATGAGCTGGATGAATACATAAACAGTACCGGTAAGATGGCTGACAGTTCGACCGATGGAGACAAATTTGAAGAGTTTGATCTTTCCAAGGCACCGCAGGATGCACTGGAACAGCAGATTGAGGACAACAATCTCCGCAATAATGAAGAACTCACCGAGAGAGTGGAAGAGACTCTCAGCGAGAACCAGATCGGTGATGAGGTGGATGTCAGCTTTACGGCACAATATATACAGCTGACCATGAATGGGGCGCTGCTTTTTGACTCGGGAAGCGCAAAGCTTACAGAGGATGCAAAGCAGGTGCTGGACAAGGTTGCCATCGTGCTCGAGAGATACAGTGGCGGTGAGATCGAGATAGCAGGACACACCGACAATGTACCCATGAGCAGTCACACCTATGCAAATAACGAAGAACTGAGCGATGCCAGAGCATTGTCTGTCTTCTATTATCTGTCCGAAAATTCCCTGCTGGATCCGTCCCACATCAAACACTCGGGAATGGGAGAGAGACAGCCGATCGCGGATAATTCCACGGATGAGGGAAGAAGCATGAACCGGAGAGTGGAAATCAGAATCTATAATCCGACGCAGAAATAACACCGCGTTGGATGAAAAAACAGATAACGAGGTAACGGAAAATGAAGAAAAACTTACTCAGTGTATTGATTCTTGTGTTGCTGATTGTGAATATTGCACTGACGTCGGTCATGATGATCAGCGTCATCGGCACGAACAAGAAAACAGCGGAACTGGTTACGAGCATTGCGACCGTGATGAATCTGGAGCTTTACAGCCCCGGTGGAACCGCGGTGACGGATGTGCCGCTGGCAGAGACGGATACCTATACCATGCCGGAGCTTATGATCCCGTTGAAGCTTACGGAGGAGGTCAATGCGGACGGAAGCGTCAGCACGGGCAAACAATCCTATATGATCTTTACACTCTCACTGTCCCAGAATACAAAAAACAAGGATTACAAATCCATGGGCGGCGAGGAAAATATGGCAAAATGGCAGAGCCAGATTCTGGATGTGGTCAACAGGGTAGTCGGTGATCACACACTGACGGAGTGCCAGAACGATTTCGACACTATCAGAGCAGAGCTGCTCACTGAGATACAAAGGCTTTTCGGATCCGATTTTATCTTTAAGATCGGTGTCAGCGGTGTGAAATTCGGATGATGCTGGCAATGAAATTGAAAAACCGACAGGAGGTGAGCTTGCGTGGGCGATGTGTTGTCCCAAAACGAAATAGATAGCCTGCTGGCGTCACTGGCCGCTGGTGAACTTGATGTTGACCAGATGCAGGAAAATGAAGAAAAACAGGTCAAAAATTATGACTTCAGCCGCCCGACAAAGTTCTCCAAGGAGCACCTAAGGACTCTTGAAATTATATTTGAACATTACAGCCGACTTATATCCACAAACCTGCCGGTATATCTCCGGAAGAACGTACAGGTTACTGTGGCAAGTTCGGAGACCGTAACCTTTAATGAATTTACCAATGCGTTATCAAACCCTGTTATACTTGGAATTGTAAATTTTTCACCGCTCAACGGCCAGATTATCATGGATCTTGCCACAAATCTGGGATATGCAATGCTTGACCGTATGTTGGGCGGAAGCGGAGTGCCTCTGGAAAAGAGCAGGGAGTTTTCAGAGATTGAACTATCTATTATTCAGAAGATATTAGTAATGTTTACCCAGCTTTTGCGAGAGCCGTGGAAAAATGTTATTGATATAAATCCTGTGTTGCAACGGCTGGAGACGAATCCGCAGTTCGCACAGGTGATTGCTCCTAATGACATGATCGCGATCGTTACGCTGAACATGAAGATAGGAGATGTGGAGGGCTTTATGAATGTCTGTCTTCCGTTCTTTACATTGGAAGATGTCATGGATAAGCTGAACACAAAATACTGGTTTTCTACCATGCAGGAGAATCGTGATGAGAATTATGAGGAATACATTGAGTCACTGATACGCAAGGTAGATATTCCAATCAGAGCGGTGCTTGGAACGAGTACCATCTCTGTAAGTGATTTCATGAACCTGCAGGTAGGCGATTGCATCCGCCTTGACTCCAGAGTGGATGACGATATGAATATATTTGTAGGGAATATTAAGAAGTTTACCGCATTGCCCGGCACTGAAAAGGAATCTTACGCTGTCCGGATCACGTCGGTACTCAGAGAGGAGGAGTAGACAATGGATGGAATGCTGTCGCAGGACGAGATTAACGCTCTCTTAAGCGGCATGGACCTGTCTGATGACGGGGCTCCGGGTGGCATCGGAAGCAATGAAGAAGTCACTGAAGTTCCAAGCAGTGAGCCAGCAGCAAGCGCGTCGGTGCAAACACCGGATCCGTCAGAACTTTTGACGGATGTTGAGAAGGATGCCATCGGGGAAGTTGCAAACATCAGCATGGGCTCATCGGCGACGACGCTGTACACCCTTGTGAACAGGAAGGTCAATATTACGACCCCTGTTGTAGAATTGGCGACATGGGACACTCTTATGGGGGATTATGAGCGACCATGTGTCTTCATTCAGATCAAGTATACCATGGGACTTGACGGTACAAACATTCTGGTACTCAAGGAACATGATGTAAAGGTTATCACGGACCTGATGATGGGAGGAGACGGAAGCAATACGGATGGAGAGTTAGGGGAACTTCATCTGAGCGCGATTTCCGAGGCGATGAACCAGATGATGGGTTCGGCAGCCACATCACTTTCCACCATGCTTAAGACAACGATAGATATCAGCCCGCCGGAAGCGTCACTGCTGGATCTGACGAAGATCAAGAGCGGCGGCGAGGTAGCACCCTTTCTGGAAGGCACCTTTGTCAAGATATCTTTCCGGATGCAGATAGACGATGTGGTTGACAGCTCTATCATGCAGCTTTATCCGATAGAATTTGCACGCAAGCTGGTAGAGACATTCATCGGAAACACGAAAGGGGAGAGCGATTCCACTGCAAGTTCGGCACCTTCGCAGCCTGCGGAGACACCGGCGAACAGCCCTGCAGGGCAGACCGGTGCCAACATGACTATGAATCCCCAGATGGATGGATATGGCATGAACGCTATGGGCGGTCAGATGGGTATGAATCCGATGGGCATGAGTCCTCAGGGAATGAACCCGCAGATGGGCATGAATCCGATGGGAATGAACCCGATGGGCAATATGCAAATGGGCATGAATCCCCAGGGTATGAATCCACAGATGGGAATGGGAGCACCGATGGGAATGAATCCGATGGGAATGTATTCTCAGGGAATGAATCCGCAGATGGGCATGAACCCGCAGATGAATATGGGAATGCAGAATGTAAATATACAACCGGCACAGTTCCAGAGCTTTTCCAACGACGGGAAGGGAATTCCCGGGCAGGAAAATATCGGCTTAATCATGGATGTGCCGTTGGAGGTAACCGTCGAGCTTGGCAGAACGACCAAGTCGATATCCGAAATACTCAGCTTCACCCCCGGAACGATCATTGAACTTGACAGGATCGCAGGGGAACCGATAGATGTACTGGTAAACGGTAAACTTGTTGCAAAGGGTGAAGTTGTTGTAATTGAAGAAAGCTTCAGCGTCAGAATCACGGAGATTATCAAATAGGAGGATATATTGATGGCGAAGAATATTTTAATATGTGATGATGCAGCGTTTATGAGGATGATGATTAAGGACATCCTGAGTAAAAACGGCTACAACGTTGCAGGGGAAGCGGAGAATGGTCTGAAGGCTGTAGAGAAATTTAAAGAGCTTTCTCCCGACCTTGTCCTCATGGATATCACGATGCCGGAGATGGATGGTATTGCTGCTCTGAAGGAGATCAAAAAGATCGATGCCGGAGCAAAGGTTATCATGTGCTCTGCAATGGGACAGCAGGCGATGGTTATTGAGTCTATTCAGGCCGGAGCAAAGGACTTCATTGTGAAGCCGTTCCAACAGGATCGTGTACTGGAAGCAGTGAAAAAGGTTGTCGGCTGATGATTTTTCTGACGGGAAAGACGGATAGCTACGCACAATTCATTACCGTACTTATTATATTTGTTCTGGTGCTGGCGGTTACCGCATTTGTCACCAGGTGGATCGCAAATTACCAGAAACAGCAGAATGCCAATCTGAATGTTGAGGTGATCGAGACAACGCAGATCGGCGCCAATAAGTATATTCAGATCATACGTCTGGGAAAGACTTACAAGGCGATCGCGGTCTGCAAGGATACGGTTACATGTCTGGGCGAGGTGCCGGAGGAACAGCTGATGAAAGGAAAGCCTGCACAGGGAGGCAGTTCATCTGCTTTCCGATTCAGGGAGATTTTCGATAAGGCTGTAAAGAAGACCGGCGTGGAGCCGGCTGAAACAGAGGATAATCAGTCAGATGATGAAGTGTAAGCAAATAGTCATTACAATATGCCTGCTGGTCACGGTGGGCATATTGTGTATTTTAAATTCCATAACGGTGTATGCCAGTGACAGACATCTGACAGGTGACAGCGAGATTTCAACCGTGATTGATCCACCGGGAACCTACGACACACCGGAGGATCTGAACCGGCTGAACACTGCGAATACGGTGACTGTCACTTACAATGACGGAAACGGACAGGTAAACGGCGCACTCAGGGTCATGCTCATATTGACGCTGATTGCGATTGCACCGACGATCATCATTATGATGACGTCCTTTACGCGGATACTGATCGTACTGCATTTTACGCGGGCAGCACTGAACACACAGACTGCACCGCCCAACCAGATATTGATCGGTATGGCACTGATTCTTACGTTCTTTATTATGGAGCCGACGATCACACAGATCAACGAACAGGCGATTCAGCCGTTTGAGGCGGGAGAGCTTACGCAGGAGGAGGCTTTTGAAGCGGGAATCCAGCCGCTTCGGGAGTTTATGTATCCGCAGACGCAGGTGAAGGATGTACAGCTCTTTATGGATATTGCAGGCATGGAGTGGGATGGCAAGAATGATTCTATTCCGCTGTCCGTACTTTTGCCCAGCTTTATGCTGAGCGAGCTGAGGATCGCGTTCTGGATCGGATTTATGATCTATATTCCGTTTATCGTCATTGACATGGTTGTGGCATCTACTCTGATGAGTATGGGTATGATGATGCTGCCGCCGACAACGATTTCCATGCCGTTTAAGATATTGCTCTTTGTAATCGCGGACGGCTGGAGTCTGGTGATAGGGAATCTTGTCCAGACATTTTACTGAGAAAGCATGAGATGAAAGGGAGGCGAGAAGGATGACAATAGATGCGGTTGCTGATATTGCAAGAGATGCACTTTATCTGATTATAAAAGTATCGTTGCCTGTCCTGCTGGTATCCCTGATCATCGGACTGATTATCAGTATTTTTCAGACCGTGACATCGATTCAGGAGCAGACGCTGACCTTTGTGCCGAAGATCATCTGCGTTTTCCTTGCGCTGATTCTGTTCGGACCATGGATGATGAACAGCATGGTGGAATTTATGACGCAGCTGTGGTCCACCTTCAGTGTATATGCGCATCGCTAGACAGGAATGAACATATATGGTTGATTTTTCTTTTTCCATTTATGATTTGGAATATTTCCTGCTGATATTTACAAGGGTGTCCTGCTTTGTCTTTATTGCCCCTTTTTTCAGCATGAAGAATACACCGGCGAGGATACGGGTCGGAATCAGCTTTTTTACGTCCATGCTTCTGTATCAGGCACTGACACCGGCAGAGGTGGTGGAGTTTGACACAACGCTGGAATATGCCGTTATTATCATGAAGGAGGCGGTTGCAGGCCTGTTGATCGGGTTTGGCGCGACCATCTGTACCTCCATCATGAATTTTGCAGGCTCGATAGCGGATATGGAGACCGGTCTGTCGATGGTAACGCTGATGGATCCGACGACCCGCGAGAACAGCAGTATTACAGGAGTTTTTTACCAATATGTGCTCATGATGCTGATGATTGCCACAGGAATGTACCGCTATCTGTTCTCGGCGATTGCAGACAGCTTCCAGCTGATCCCTGTAAACGGGGTGGTGCTTCATGGAGACAGGCTTGTCGATGCCATGATAGAGTTTCTCGGGGATTATGTTATTATTGGTTTCCGGATTGTTCTGCCGATTTTCTGTTCCATGCTGCTGCTGAACGCCATTCTGGGTATTATGGCGAAGGTTTCGCCGCAGATGAATATGTTTGCCGTCGGTATCCAGCTTAAGATTCTCGTTGGTCTTTCCGCATTTTTCTTTACGGCAGGACTGCTGCCGGGAACTGCCGATTTTATTTTCGAGGAAATGAAACGGATGATCGGTTCCTTTGTAGGAGCACTTCAATGATTCGATATAATCTGCAATTTTTTGCAAAGGAAGGAATGGGCGGCGAGAAGACAGAGCCCGCCACCCAGAAAAAACTGGAGGATGCCCGCAAGGAAGGACAGGTGGCGAAGAGCCGGGAGATCGGTAACGGTCTGAGTATGCTGGCACTGTTTCTGATCCTGAAGTTCTGGGTGGGACATATCGCCGTGCAGATGATGGAGATCTTTCCGAATGTCTATGACAGGATTCCCGATGTATCTGTTTTCCCGCAGGGGGATATGCCGGTTTCGGATATAAGAGCCGCCTTTACCATGATGATGGCACAGACCCTCATAATCATTGCACCGATCCTGCTCATTGGATTCCTGATTGCATTTCTGAGCGATCTGGTGCAGGTGAAATGGCATCCGACGGCAAAGCCGTTGCAGCCGAAGATGAGTAAGCTGAATCCGCTCAAGGGCTTTCAGAAAATCTTTTCCGTCAATTCACTGGTGGAACTGATTAAGTCCATTGCGAAGATTCTGCTGATCGGTCTGATCTCTTATAATTATCTGAAGAATAAATGGGGGCTGCTGTTCGCACTCTACGATATGCCGCTGATACAGGCAATCAATCTTGCGGCGGAGACGGTAGTTGATCTCGGCATCAGGATTTCAGCGGTCTATATGATTATTGCGCTGGCTGACTTTGTGTACCAGAAGGTCAAATTCAACAATGATATGAAGATGACCAAGCAGGAGATCAAGGAAGAGTATAAGCAGCAGGAAGGAGATCCGCAGATCAAGGGGCAGATCCGCCAGAAGATGCGGGAGGCTTCCAGACGGCGTATGATGCAGGAGCTGCCGCAGGCAGATGTCGTCATCACGAACCCGACCCATTATGCGGTGGCGATAAAGTATGATCCGGAGGTCGCAGATGCGCCGGTGGTCATCGCCAAGGGTGAGGATTATATGGCGGCGCGCATCAAGGAAGTGGCAAGGGAAAATAAGATTGAGATCGTTGAAAACAAGCCGCTTGCACGTATGTTGTACGCTAATGTAGACATCGGACAGACGATTCCGCCGGAGCTTTATCAGGCGGTGGCGGATGTTCTGGCGTTTGTATATCACTTAAAGGGACGAATTTAAAGAGATGAAAAACAGGATGAGGGAAAGGAGGGGAAGAACATGAATCTGAAAATGGCGAAAACGGATATCATTGTAGCGGTCTACATTCTTGTGGCATTCATCATGTTCATTGTTCCTCTTCCTGCAGGAATGGTTGACGTATTTATGGCTTTCAATATTGCCATATCCTTCACCATCCTTTTTGTTTGTATGTTTACCAAAGAAGTGCTGGATATATCGTACTTCCCGACGATCCTGCTGTTTACGACCATATTCAGAATCGCGCTGAATGTATCTTCTACGAGACTGATCCTCACAACAGGAACCTCAGGTAATGTCGTAAAGACGTTCGGACAGTTTGTCGGCGGCGGTGATCTGATCGTCGGCGCTATCATATTCATTATTATCACGCTGATCCAGTTCCTTGTTATCAACAAAGGTTCTGAGCGTGTCGCTGAGGTAACGGCGAGATTTACGCTGGACGCAATGCCCGGAAAGCAGATGGCAATCGATGCCGATCTGAACACCGGCGCGATCGATGACAAGGAAGCAAAGAACAGAAGAGAGAAGATTCAGCTGGAATCTAGCTTCTTCGGTTCCATGGACGGTGCTGTGAAGTATGTAAAGGGAGATGCGGTGGCAGGTCTGATCCTGACGGCGATCAACCTGATCGGCGGAATCGCCATGGGTGTATTGCGTGGCGGCAGCGATATAACGACGGCGCTGAACACCTACGGCATCCTGACAATCGGTGACGGTCTGGTCAGCCAGATACCGTCGCTGCTCATTTCGCTGTCCACAGGTATTCTTGTCACAAAGGGCGGCAAGGAGGCGGAGTTCGGCCCTGCCATCGTAAAGCAGCTGTTCGGTGTGCCGAAGGTTATGTACCTCGTGGGCGCAACGCTTGCGTTTCTGGGTGTTGTGACCGACCTGAACACGATCCTTTTCGTGGGTCTGGGACTGCTCTTTATCATTGGCGGAAGAATGATTGCTGCAAATCTTGAGACGGATCACATCGAGCAGGAGGTTGATGCAGAGGAGGCGGCCGCGGAGGAGATCCGGCAGCCGGAGAATGTGAACAGTCTGCTGCAGGTCGATCCGATCGAGCTGGAATTCGGTTACGGAATCATTCCGCTGGCGGATGTCAATCAGGGCGGCGATCTGCTGGATCGAGTCGTCATGATCCGAAGACAGATTGCGCTTGAGTTAGGTACGGTTGTGCCGATCATCCGTCTGAGAGATAATATTCAGCTGAATCCCAATCAGTATATTATTAAGATCAAGGGGATTCAGGTCAGTGAGGGAGAAATCCTCTTTGACCATTACATGGCGATGAATCCCGGCTATGTCGAGGAGGAGATCACGGGTATTCCGACGTTTGAACCGTCCTTCCACCTGCCTGCCATCTGGATCACAGAGGGGCAGCGGGAGCGCGCGGAAAGTCTTGGATATACGGTTGTTGACCCGCCCTCCATCATTGCAACGCATCTGACAGAGATCATCAGACAGTATATCGCAGAGCTGCTGACCCGTCAGGATGTACAGAATCTGATAAACAATCTCAAGGAGTCCAATCCCTCCCTTGTGGAAGAGCTTATACCGAAGCTGCTCGGACTCGGCGAGGTTCAGAAGGTACTGCAGAATCTGCTGAAGGAGGGTATCTCCATCAGGGATCTCGTGACGATACTGGAGACGCTTGCAGACTATGCACCAACGACAAGGGACACGGATATTCTGACGGAATATGTGCGGCAGAACTTAAAGCGCGCAATCTCTACAAAGTACTTCCCTGCACATGAGACGACCAGCGTCGTCACTCTCGACCCGAAGATCGAGCAGGAGATCATGGGCAGTGTCAAGCAGACAGAGAACGGCGCTTTCCTGAATCTGGATCCGGCGCGTTCCCGCGCGATCATAGATGCGGTGGGGAAGGAGATCCAGAAGCTCGAGAATCTGGGCAAGAGTCCGATTATTATTACCTCGCCGATTGTCCGTATGTACTTTAAACGGCTGACGGAGGATTATTACAGAGATCTGGTGGTTGTATCGTACAACGAAGTTGAATCGAATGTAGAATTACAGTCTGTTGGGATGGTGACGGCATAATGATTATCAAAAAGTTTCTTGGAAAAACAGAAGAGGAAGCAATGGAGGCTGCCAGAAAGGAACTTGGCAGCGGAGTCGTTGTGATGAATGTCCGCACAGTGAAAAAGAAGGGGATTGCCGGTATCTTTGGCGCAAAGCAGATCGAGGTGACGGTTGCTCTCGAGGAGGAGGGCGGTGCGGTCAGACCCGCGAGAAAGGACGCAGTGCGCTCCGAACAGGAGGCTGTACAACTGGAGCGCAAGGTACAGGATGCCCAGACTGCGGTGAATGTGATGAGCGAGAGCTCCCAGAACATTGAGAAGAAGCTGGACAGTCTGCAGACATTGCTGGTAAGCCGTTTCCGCCAGGAAGAGGATGCCAGGGCAGAGCAGGCGCAGCAGGACGAGGCTGCCTCGGAAGAGGAGAAGGAGAGCGGAGCGGCTGCGCAGGATAAGGAGCCGACTGAGCAGGAGAAGTTTGTCAGACTGCTCTACAATACCATGCTCGAGAATGAGGTCGAGGAAAAGTACGCGAACCAGATCATAGACGAGGCGGATAAGAACCGGAAGCCGAACCTGCCGTTTGACTATATTCTGGCAAATGTCTATCAGAAAATGATTCTGAAATTCGGAAAGGCCGATGGCATTACGCCCGCAGAGAACGGCCCTAAGACCCTGATTTTCATGGGGCCTACAGGTGTCGGAAAAACGACGACGATCGCAAAGATCGCCAGCCATTTTGCAGTTGAGGAAAAGAAGAAAATCGCAATGCTCACGGCGGACACGTTCCGTATTGCCGCGGCGGAGCAGCTGCGCACCTATGCGAACATACTGGAGGTTCCGTTCCGTGTAATCTACACGGAGGAGGAGCTCAAGACCGCAATTTCCGATTTCAAGGACTATGATTATATTTTTGTTGACACCACAGGACATTCCCATCAGAATGAGGAGCTTCTGGAGAAGATGAAGAAACTGCTGGCTACGGCTGCGGAGGCGGGCGAGAGTCAGGCGTTTCTTGTGCTTTCGACTACTACGAAATATCGTGATTTACAGAGAATTTCCTCCAGCTATAAGGAGATCGCGGATTATCAACTGATCCTGACGAAGCTGGATGAGACGTCAACATTGGGAAGTCTTCTGAATCTGAAGCTTTTCACGGATGCTGACATCGCATATGTCACCTGCGGACAGAATGTACCGGATGACATTGAGCAGTTTAATCCCCAGAAGGCGGTGAAGCAGCTGCTGAGTACAAAACACTGAGTGAGGAGGTAAGGCATGGATCAGGCAGAACAGTTAAGAATTATCAAGGCGAATCAGCAACAGTCAAGACCTTTGGCCCGTGTCATCACTGTCACCAGTGGCAAGGGAGGCGTTGGTAAGTCCAACACATCCATAAATCTGGCGATCCAGTTCCGGAAGCTAGGGAAAAGGGTCATCATTCTCGACGCTGATTTCGGTCTTGCAAATATAGAGATCATGTTTGGTGCAGTGCCGAAGCATAATCTCTGCGATCTGATCTATCAGGGAAAGAGTATTACGGAGATCATCACATGGGGACCGATGGAGGTTGGCTTTATCTCCGGCGGCAGTGGAATTGCAGGAATGTCAAACCTAAGCCGGGATTATCTTTCCTATATCATCCAGAATCTTTCCCAGCTGGATGCAATTGCAGACATTATTATCGTAGATACCGGCGCGGGAATATCGGATGCCGTTCTGGAATTTCTGGTGGCAAGCGGAGAGATTCTGCTTGTGACGACGCCGGAGCCGACCTCTATCACGGACTCCTATTCCCTGCTGAAAGCGTTGTACAGACATCCCCGGTTTGATGAAAATACGACGAAGGTGAAGATGGTCGCAAACAGGGTGGCAAAGGAAAGCGAGGGAGAGATCCTTTTCAATAAGCTGAATGCTGTTGTTGCAAGGTATCTGAAAATTCCCATGACCTATCTCGGCAGTGTGCCGGAGGATGTGCAGCTGGCGCGGGCTGTCATGCAGCAGATGCCGGTTTCCATCCAGAATCCCGGTGCAAAATCGACAGCTGCCTATGAGAAGATCGTGCAGAAGCTGATGGGGAAGGAAGAGGAAGAGAGACAGCCCAGAAGAGGCATGGCGGCTTTCTTTTCTCACATATTGGAGAGAAGAAACTAACGAACAATAAGGATGGGTGACGGAGAATGCTTTCAAAATTTATAAGGGTTGGCGATAAGATTGAACTGACGGCTGTAGAGAAGGGCAGCGAGGAACTGGCTGATGCGAAGGGCAGGATGTATAAGAGCGCTGTGTATGACGTTCTTTCCGAAGATACGCTTGAGATCACGATGCCCATGGAGAAGACAAAGCTGATCCTGCTCCCGGTGGACAGTGAGTATGACCTTGTATTTTATGGAGAATCGGGACTTTATCAGTGCTTTGCCAGAATCATCGACCGGTATAAGAGCAACAATGTCTATATTCTGGTCGTGGAACTGACCAGCAATCTCAGGAAGTACCAGCGGCGGGAATATTATCGGTTCAGCTGCGCTCTGGAGATGTGCGCGAGGAATCTTGAAGAGGAAGAGCTGCAGGCATTGGAAAACAGGATGCCGTATTCCCTGACGCCGGGGCTGCCGTTGAAGCAGAGCGTGATCGTTGACATCAGCGGGGGCGGACTCAGATTCCTTTCAACCCAGAGGTATGAGCCTGACAGTATGCTGTATATCAGCTACCATCTTTTAAAGGGGGATGAGCGGAAAAAGTATGAGGTGATCGGTAAGGTTCTCAGTGTGCGGGAGCTGGAAAACCGTCCGGGAACGTGGGAACACCGTGTCCAGTATTACGATATGGACGTTGATACAAGAGAGGAGATCATCAAATATATTTTTGAAGAGGAAAGAAAGAGCCGCAGAAAGGAAAGAGGTTTATGACACCCAAAAAAATTCTTGTAGTTGATGACTCTGCACTCATGAGAAGAGTGCTTTGTGATATAATTGATTCTGACGAAAGATTTCACGTTGTCGCCAGAGCGACAAACGGGTTGGAGGCTTTCGATCTTCTCAGCAGAAATCAGTATGATGCCGTTGTGCTGGATGTCAATATGCCGAAGATGAACGGGCTGCAGCTTCTGGAGGAGCTGCGGAAGTTCAAGATACCGGCGAGAGTCATGATGGCGAGTACGGATACGCGGGAGGGTGCAAAGCTGACACTCGATGCACTGGCACTCGGAGCTCTCGACTTCATACATAAGCCGGATACGGCGGGTGACTGCCGTGTGGATGCCTTCAGGGATAAATTCATCAGAATCCTTGAGGCCGTGGTAAACAGCAAGCTTCCGGAGTTTGAATCGGAGGAGAAGATCAGGGAGAACCAGATCATCACCTCCAAGGTCGCGGATATTGCAAAGCGGTTTTCCGCAAAGACACCGGGCACAAAGATTGTTGCCATTGCAAGCTCTACCGGAGGCCCCAAGGCACTGCAGGAGGTCATTCCGAGACTGCCCGCAGAGCTGGATGCCCCTGTACTGCTTGTACAGCACATGCCGAAAGGCTTTACGGCATCCCTCGCAGAAAGGCTCGATGACCTGAGCCCCATCCACGTCAAGGAGGCGGCGGAGGGCGATGAATTACAGAAGGGAACGGTCTACGTTGCAATGGGCGGTAAGCACATGAACGTTAAGCGTTCCGGCGCGAAGACGGTCATCCATTACTCGGATGAGCCGACGAGAGAGGGTGTGAAGCCGAGCGCGAATTATATGTATGAATCGCTTGCAGACACCGCTTATGACAAGATTGTATGTGTAGTCATGACGGGAATGGGAGCGGACGGAACCGAGGGCATTAAGAATCTGGAGTCAAAGAAAAAGGCACATGTGATCTCACAGGATCAGGAGAGCTGTACCGTGTACGGTATGCCGAAGGCGGTCGCACAGGCAGGACTTTCGGATCAGGTGGTGCCGCTGGAACAGATCGCACAGGAAATCATTCTGCATGTAGGTGTTAGGGCGTAAGCCAATGCCGGATGCGATAAAGGTGATTGAATCGTGACCAACGAAGAAAGGGATGGGAAAGAAGTATGGACGTAAGTCAATATCTCGAGATCTTCCTTGATGAAACCAAGGAGCATTTACAAAATCTGAACACGCGTATTCTGGAGCTGGAGGCAGACCCGGAGGCAACGGATACCATCAATGAAATTTTCCGGGCGGCGCATTCGCTGAAGGGAATGGCCGGAACCATGGGATATAAGAGAATGCAGACGCTGACCCATGACATGGAGAATGTGTTCTCTGAGGTGCGAAACGGAAATATCAAGGTTCAGCCGAAGATGATCGATGTCCTTTTCCGATGCCTGGATGCGCTGGAGGAATATACAGACAATATCCAGAATACAGCGGATGAGGGAACGAATGACAACGAAGAGTTGATCCGCCAGCTGAACGACATACTGAACGGAAGCAGTGCAGCAAAGCCTGCGGAGGAGAAGAAGCCGGAGACTGCGGCTGCGGCACCGGCTGCGACGGAGACAGGCGTGGAAAAGTGGAACGACATTGCACTGGATGACGCACAGGTCAATGTTATCAAGGAAGCGCAGAAGATGGGCAAGAAGGTCTATGGCCTGAATGTCTGCATTCAGGAGAACTGTATTCTGAAGGCTGCGAGAGCGTTCCTTGTGTTTAAGGCTGTTGAGGAGCTTGCGGAGATTATCATCTCTGTTCCCAGCGCACAGGATGTTGAGGACGAGAAGTTTGACAGAGACTTTACCCTGATTGTGCTGTCGGATGCCGAACTCGATGCGGTCATCAAGGCGGCAGAGGATGTCTCCGAGATAGAGAAGGTTACCGGAGCGCCTATTGTGCTTGAGAATAATTCCCACTACAAGGCAGCGGCGGAAGGTGAGAAGACTCCGGCAGCGGAGAAGGCGGAAGACAGTGCGGTACCTGCACCCGCTGCGGCAGTGGCGGCACCCCAGCCTGCAGTGAAGGCGGCATCGGCACCTGCGGCAAAGACAGACGCAAAGAAGCAGGCACCCTCAAAGCCGGTTGTCAACCGTACTGTCCGCGTGGATATTGAAAAGCTCGATTCCCTGATGAACCTTGTCAGCGAGCTGATTATTGCAAAGAATTCGTTGGTATCTGTCTCCAGTCAGGAGCAGACCAATATGAACAGCGCATTTAACGAGCAGATTGAGTATCTGGAGCAGGTGACGACGAACCTGCACGAATCTGTCATGAAGGTCAGGATGGTCCCGATCGAGAGCGTTGTGAACAAGTTCCCCAGAATGATCAGAGACCTTTCAAAGAAGCTGGATAAGAAGCTGGAGCTGTATATGTCAGGTGAGGAGACAGAGCTTGACAGAACCGTTGTCGATGAAATCGGCGATCCTCTGATGCATCTGCTGAGAAATTCCGCAGACCACGGCATTGAGTCCGCAGAGGTGCGTGCCCAGAGAGGAAAGCCCGCGGTAGGTTCCATCTTCTTAGACGCTTACCAGGACGGAAACAACGTCGTCATCGAGGTAAGGGATGACGGTAACGGTATCGATACAGAGGCTGTAAGGGCAAAGGCGGTCGAGAGAGGAACAGTTACTCCCGAACAGGCTGCCAACATGACGGAGAAGGAGATCATCAATCTCCTGTTCCTGCCGAGCTTCTCGACAGCAAAGCAGGTTACGGATGTCTCCGGACGTGGTGTCGGACTGGATGTAGTGCGCTCCAAGATCGAGTCCCTGAGCGGTGAGGTTGAGGTGAAGTCCAAGCTCGGAGAGGGCAGCACATGGACGATCAGATTGCCTTTGACACTGGCAATCATTCAGGCACTGATGGTTGTTGTGGGTGATGAGAAGTATGCCATCTCACTCGGCTCCATACAGACGCTGGAGGATATTTCCCCTTCAGACATCAAGCTGGTACAGAATAAAGAGGTGATCAATCTGCGCGGTCAGGTGATTCCGCTGATCAGACTGAACAAGGTACTTGACATTGAGAGCAAGAAGTCGAAGGACGAGAATCTGGTCGTTGTCATCGTCAAGAAGGGTGACAGAATGGCGGGTCTTGTCATTGATGAACTGATCGGTCAGCAGGAGATCGTTATCAAATCTCTCGGAAAATATATCAAGCAGTGTAAGTTTATCAGTGGCGCAACGATCCTCGGTGATGGAGAAATCGCACTGATTCTCGATGCAAATGCACTGATTTAGAAAGGGGATGCAGACTAATATGGAACTCAGTTTGAATACAGAAAATAATTTGTCGGCGGAAGAAGAAAAGAATGTTCTGGAAGAGACACAGTTCATCGTCATAAGGCTTGGCGGGGAGCAGTACGGAATTGACATCTGCAATATTGATAACATTGTCAGAATGCAGCCCATTACGAGAATTCCCAAGATGCCCTCCTATTTAAAGGGTGTGATCAATATGCGTGGCGAGGTGATCCCGGTGATCAGCATGCGCCGTAAAATGGGGCTTGAGGATGACGAGATCACAAAGTCCACCAGAATCATTGTCCTGAAGCTCGAGCAGGAAGGGAATGTCGGTTTTCTGGTAGATGAGGTGAAGGAAGTAGTTTCCCTGAACTCAAACGAGATTGAGAAGATCACCTATAATACAAAAGAGGATAAGACAAGCCTCATCAATGCTGTCGGAAAGCACAATGGTGAGCTGATTTCCCTGTTTGATCTGAGCACGATCAGCCTTGAGGGAAACTAGTGTTTAGAAAAAGGAGATAAATCCATGGGAGACATGAGCCTTGAGCAGGTTACTGAGAGTTATTATGATGTCTTGAAGGAAATCGGAAATATCGGTGCCGGAAATGCAATGACGGCGTTGGCCCAGATGCTACAGAGCAAAGTGGATATGCGGGTTCCTCAGGTCAAGCTGCTTGATTTTTCCGAGGTCGGTGAAATCATGGGCGGTGAGGAACAGATCATGGCTGGTGTGCTTCTCGGTGTAGAGGGTGACATCACCGGCAGTATGATGTTCATGGTCGAGGAGAGCAGCGCAAGGCATCTGATCCAGAAGATCACGATGGGAATGCTGCCGGAGGGAGCTGAGTTTGAGGAGATGGGTCTGTCTGCCATGAAGGAGATGGGCAATATCATCACGGGCGCTTATCTGAATGCACTTTCCACGCTGACAAACCTTAAGATATTTCCGACACCGCCTGCACTGACGGTTGATATGGCCGGGGCAATCCTGAGCGTTCCGGCAATTCAGTTTGGCATTTACGGAGATAAAATTCTGCTGATTCAGTCCCAGTTCTACGATGAAGTGGAACTGGACGGATACTTTATTTTGATTCCGGATATGGAGTCCTATTCAAAGATTCTGACAGCCCTGGGGCTGCCTGTTGCGTAAAAAGGGATTGAGGATCAGAGAAACGAGATATGGTGGGATATGAGTGAAATTATAAAAGTAGGAATGGCAGATCTGAAAACCTGTGTAAGCCCCGATGGAGTAACCACTCTGGGGCTTGGTTCGTGTGTCGGAATTGCTATTCGTGATCCAATGACAAAGATCGGCGGCTTGGCGCATATCATGCTGCCGGACAGCACGGCGATGAAGAATGGACAGCAGAATATTGCCAAATTTGCGGACACAGGTATTGAGGAGCTTGTGCGTCAGATGGAGAAGCTCGGGGCGAAGCGGATACGTATGGTTGCCAAGATTGCCGGCGGAGCGACAATGTTTACCTTTCAGGGGAGCAATAACGGAGTCGGGCAGGTCGGGGACAGAAATGTGGAGGCTACCAAGGCGAAGCTGAAAGAGATGAAGATTCCGATTCTTGCAGAGGACACGGGGGCGAATTACGGGCGTACTGTAATTTTCTATCCAGAGACCGGTGAGTTCCATATCCGCGCGGTTGGCAAGGCGGAGACGATCATCTGACGAGGGGAAGACAGATATGAACAGAAGAAGTTTACCTTTGGTATTGATGCTTCTGGCAGGTGCGGTTACCTGCATCATCACTTTCATACAGGATTATCCAATCACGGAGAGACTTGTGATCCTTCTTGCTGTGCTTGTACTGTTCTATTTGCTTGGCAGCATTCTGGTCTGGACTCTGAATTTCTTTGACCACCAGAATGACGAAAAGCGCAAGAGCGAAGGCGAGGTCATAGAGAAAGAGGCTTCGACGGAAGACGGAGAACAGAGTGACGAAGGTGGGAAGAGCGATTCGGGCAAGGAGGAAACGTAAGATAGACGAAAGGGGCGACAGGTTTCATGGATGAGGCAGGCAGAAAGAGACTTCTGGAAGAGTATTCCAGAACGAGATCATCGGAAACCAGGGAAAAGATTATACTGGAATATGCTCCTCTTGTAAAGGTTGTCGCGGGACGTCTCGGTATGTATCTCGGCTATAATGTGGAGTACGAGGATCTTGTAAGCTATGGTATATTCGGACTGATAGATGCCATAGACAAATTTGACTGTCTGAAGGATGTAAAGTTTGAAACTTATGCAAGTCTAAGAATCAGGGGAGCGATTCTGGATCAGATCCGGAAGATGGACTGGATTCCGCGAACAATCAGACAGAAACAGAAGAAAATAGAGAATGTAATGAGAGAGATAGAGCAGAGCACCGGACATGCGGCATCTGACGAGGAAATTGCGGTCGGGCTTGGCATCTCGGGAGAAGAATATCTGGAATGGCAGTCTCAGATGAAAATTACGGGTGTTGTCTCGTTGAATGAGTATATGGAGCAGGGGAGCGACGTGGTTCAGGACTACAACCGTCATACGACATCACGCTTTGAGGCACCCGAGGAGTGCGTGGAGAAGGAAGAACTGGCAAAGATGCTGGGCGAGGCTTTGGAGCTGCTCACCGAAAAGGAGCAGAAGGTCATTACACTCTACTATTATGAAGACCTGACGCTGAAGGAGATCAGCAACATTCTTGAGGTGTCGGAGTCGAGAGTTTCACAGCTCCATACCAGAGCATTACAGAAGATGAAGAAAAAAATGGGGAACTACATGGGAATTTTGACAGACAACTGACGATGTGTTGATGGAGAAAAGACTATGCGGAATAGTTATTTTCAATTAGTGAATTGTGAGTCGGGATATGGTCTCAGAGTGTATCCGGCGCTCGGAGCAGGGGAGGAAATCCAGATTCAGGAAATTCTGGATTATCTGGATGGATTTGGAATTGGATATGACAGGAACAGACTGGAACTGTTTCTGATGGATGTGGATAGCGAGAATGAGGTGTGCAGTATCGGCAAGGGGCAGTGCCCCAGTTATCCAGAATCCTATCATCTGGATATTTCGGCAGACGGAATGCTGGTTACAGTGAGGTTCCTTCCGCCGACGGAGACCGGTGCAAGGCTGAGTTATAATGACTTTCTGCGCGATCTCAGAATGCGGAATATCGTTTATGGATTACAGACGGAGGAGATACAGAAGCATTTCCAGTCCGAGGGAATCTATTGCACGGATATGATTCTGGCAAGAGGAAAGGAACCTGTCGCGGGGGTTGATGCCAGTATCGAATACTTCTTTAATACGGAGGAACACCGCAGACCGGCAGTGCGTGAAGACGGGAGTGTTGACTTCTTCAAACTGACGACGATCAACCAGTGCCGCAAGGGGGATGCGCTTGCAAGGATCATTCCGGAGGTGCCCGGGATCGATGGCAGCGATGTGTTCGGAAAGAGTATCAAGGCGAAGGAGCCGAAGCAGGCCATACTGAAATTCGGCAGAAATATTTCCCTTTCCGACGATAGACGGACGATCTATACGATGGTTGATGGGCATGTGACACTGCTGGAGGACAAGGTTTTCGTTTCCGATGTCTATATGGTCAAGAATGTCGATGTTTCTACCGGCAATCTGGAATACGAGGGCAGCATCCAGATCGAGGGCAATGTTGCGGCAGGCTTTGAGGTCAAGGCGGGCGGAAATGTCATTGTAGACGGACTGGTTGAGAGCGCGAAGATCGTTGCCGGCGGGAAGATTATCATCGGAAAAGGGATGAACGGATCGTCGGAGGGTATTTTAAAAGCAGGCGGAGATGTCGTTGTAAAATTCTTAGAGAATGCCCGCGTGGTGACGGGAGGCTATGTCCGCACGGAGACTATCCTGCACAGCTATGTGTCTGCGGGAACTGAGGTCGTTGTGGAAGGAAAGCGCGGACTGATCGTCGGAGGGCATATTCAGGCAGCACAGAGAATCGAGGCCAGAAATATCGGTGCCAGCATGGGGGCACAGACGATTCTTGAGGTGGGTGTCAATCCCTTTATCAAGGAGCAGTACAACCGGGTGGAGAGGGCTGTCGCAGATGTGACGAAGATGCTCCAGAATGCGGAGTCAGTCGCAAAGTCTTTCCGGGAAAAACAGGCGCAGGCACAGTACACGACATCACAGCTGCTGTATATCAACAATTCCGTTGAGACCGTGAAGCAGAAAACTGCGGAACTGGAACAGCTCAAAAACCGTCTCGAAAAGCTGCGCCGCATGATGGAGATCCAGAAGGCGGCGGAGGTCGTGGTCAACAACGAGATGTTCCCGGGAACGACGATCATCATCGGAGATGCGGCACGGACGATCCAGACAAGCTATCATTATTGCAAGTTTATCAAGGAACAGGGAGAGATTAAGATGGCTGCCCTGTAGTCCGCGGGAAAGAAGGAACAGATATGGCATTCGGATCAATAGAACTGACAACTATTTCGAGGGCACAGGATTATTCTGCAATCAAGCAGAATGAGGACAATAAAGCGCAGATTGATCAGGGAAACGGCATGATGCAGGTTCAGAAGCATGAACAGCAGCAGACAAAGGAAGTGCACAGGAGTGATGATGTGCAGTGGCACGAAAAAAAGCCGGATGCGCGTGAAAAGGGGAATGGGGAGTATAATGGCGACGGCGGAAGGCGGCGCAGCAAAAATTCCGGGGAACAAGTGGTAACGAAAGGAAAAGACGGCGTACAGCACGGGTTTGATATCAAGATCTGACGGGGAAATTCGCTGATGATGCCGGAGAAGGAATACAGAAATGGAAATCATGGAAATTGTCCTGTTGATTGCAGGTGGAGTTATATTTATCTTGAGCTTTCTGATACCGGGAGGTAAGGAAACAGCATCGGGACAGTCGGCAGAGCAGGCAAAAAAGGAGATATCCGACATGGTGGGCGCTGAGATGGAAAAGGTCAGAGGACATGTCGATGATGTCGTTGATGAGGCGGTGACCTATGCCACTGAGAAGACCGAGAGGGCGCTCGAGAGACTGACGAACGAAAAGATCATGGCGGTGAATGAGTATTCAGACACCGTGCTGGCGGAGATCCATAAGAACCACGAGGAGGCAATGTTCCTGTATGATATGCTGAACAACAAGCATGTCAATCTGAAAAACACGGTATCGGAAGTCAACCGCACCGTGAAAGAGGCTGAGGAGGCAGTGTCCGGTTTCCGCGCATTGACACCGGAAGCCCCGGAGAGCGGACAGAGCACGGGAACTGTGCAGTATACAGAAAAAGCAGCGTCGCAGGAGCAATCGGCAAAAGAGGCTGAGGCACCGGCGCATGATAAGCAGAAGCAGGCATACGGGGAAGAGGAGACCGGAAAGGCGGAGACCACGGATACAGAGCCGGTGGAGCGTGTCAGCTTTCTTCAGGAGGATCAGGCAGACGGGCGCAACAGCAACGAGCGGATTCTGGAGCTGTATAAACAGGGAAAGTCGAAGGTGGCGATCGCAAAGGAACTCGGACTTGGAGTCGGGGAGGTCAAGCTGGTGATAGACCTGTTTAAGAACCAGTAAGGAAGGAAGAAGAAAGTGAAACTGAAATACTATCTGAGAGGGCTTGGTATCGGCATACTGGTGACGGCTCTGATTATGGGATTTACTACAAGGGACAGCAGACCGCTGACGGATGCCGAGATCAAAGCAGCGGCGGCGGAGCTCGGCATGGTGGAGAGTGACTCGCTGAGACTGGCAGACCTGCCGCAGGAGCCGACACCGACACCGGAAATCACACCGGAGCCGACGAAGGAGCCCGAGACGACACCGGAGCCGGAAGCAACCACGGAATCCAGCGGGGAACCGGCAAAAGAATCTGAAACGACACCAGAGCCGGAAGAAGAACCCGAAAACACATCGGAAGCTGCCACGGAGACAACGCAGGAGTCCGGGACAGATATTTCCGTCACGGTCAGTGCAGGCTCCGGCTCCAGAACTGTGTGCAACCGGCTGGAGGAGGCCGGTGTAATCACGGATGCAGCGGAGTTTGACAAATATCTCTGCGATCAGGGTTACTCCAAAAGAATCTGCGTCGGTACCTTTGAGATTCCGGCAGACGCTTCATGGGAGGAAATCGCGAAAATCATTACAAGGTCAAAATAAGACAGACAGCAGCAAAACAATAAGGAGTTTTTTTCTTTTGCTTAGTATGAAGTTAGGCCAGTACGTTAACTTATCTGCAAAGGGAAGAAATTCCTTGTTTGCGTTATAGTGAACACGAGAAAGACGATACTGATATAAAATCCAAAAAACCCATTGACAAGAATACTTGATCAAGAGTATCATTAATAATGAGGAAAGCAAATGATAAAATTTCCTCCGGTATTAAGCGAAGAAAAAGGAATGAGAGGATGAGAAGCATGAAAAAAAAGTTTTTGTCACCCCCTAAAATTTTCACCGGCTGCCTGCTTTTGTTATTTGTTGTGGGAATGCTTATATTGGTTCAGCACAGGATGACTGATTCGGCGATAGAAAGCACAATAAAACATAACAACGAAAATTCAATACAGGAACAGCGTAATAAAATGGAAATAGAAATAATGCAGGCAATCAGTGATTATGACAAAGATAATATTAAAGATGTGTCCGTGTGTACGGAAATGTCTGACAATGAAATTGTCTTTGCAAATATCTTCGTTGTGAGCAAAGTTCAAATAACGGATGCAGAGGAACAAAATAGAATAATTGATATAGCATCAGAACTCTTCAATCTCGACAGAAAGAATATAGAAATACAATTCACGGGTAGCGAAGTACAGAACTTATATTGACCCAAAAGCAAAGTGAAAATTTTGAATAGGTGAAAGGAGAAAAAATGAAAAAGAAAATGAAAAATGTATTGCAAATAACGTCGCTGATATTGTGTGCGGTCATGATGATAAATTTGTCAATAATAGGAGTAAAAGCAGAAGAACTTCCTGATAAAGGGGAAATATATCAGGATACCGAACAGGGGAGATTTGTTAGTGATTTTGATGAGTACATGGCGCAATTAAACGCCGGAATAATTACACCTTATGATCCGGTAATAACGGGTGGAAATTCTGGGGTTGCAACTTGTGACTTGTCAGAACCGTCCAAGAAATGTAGTAATATATTTGGTCATAAATGGGACGATAATTGGACAGCGTGGCAAGAAGTGAACAGGTACCACTACTCTGGGAGGTCGTGTCTGGTTGTTATGGAAAGGTGGCACTATTGTAAGAGGACACATTGCGGTGCTTCGCAAAAAGAAACGGATTATGTGTGGGTTACATGTAATCATCAATAACAGACATACAATACCAGTACATAAAATGTCAGCTTATTGCGAAATATCAAAGAAAAACCTCTTGCCAAGAGGTTTTTCTTATGCTATAATCCGAATGTTGTGACAAAAAACACGTCTGATCATTTGGCAGTGGTGCTTCTGCGGAAAAGAGCCGCAAAGTCGCTGGCAGAGAGAACCGGGTTTTAACGCGATCCGGCGGAAAAATCAGACGGAAGAATTCAACCAAACGGAGGTAGAAAAAATGAGCGTTATTTCTATGAAGCAGTTACTTGAAGCAGGTGTTCATTTCGGACATCAGACCAGAAGATGGAACCCTAAGATGGCTCCCTACATCTTCACCGAGAGAAACGGTATCCACATCATTGATCTGCAGAAGTCTGTAGTAAAGGTAGATGAGGCATACAGAGCAATTTCCGAGATCGCTGCACAGGGTGGCACAATCCTGTTTGTCGGCACAAAGAAGCAGGCACAGGACGCTGTTAAGACCGAGGCAGAGCGTTGCGGAATGTACTATGTAAACGAGAGATGGCTGGGCGGTATGCTCACAAACTTCAAGACCATTCAGTCCCGCATTGCAAGACTTCATGCAATCGAGAAGATGTCTGAGGACGGAACCTTCGATGTACTTCCCAAGAAGGAAGTTATCGAGCTGAAGAAGGAGTGGGAGAAGCTGGAGAAGAACCTTGGCGGTATCAAGAATATGTCCAGAATCCCTGACGCTATCTTTGTTGTGGATCCCAAGAAGGAGAGAATCTGCGTACAGGAGGCTCATTCCCTTGGAATTACACTGATCGGTATCGGCGATACCAACTGTGATCCCGAAGAGCTGGATTACATCATTCCCGGAAATGATGACGCTATCAGAGCCGTAAAGCTGATCGTTGCGAAGATGGCAGACGCTGTCATCGAGGCAAATCAGGGTGAGGCTGTCTATACAGAAGAGGCTGTAGCTACCGATGCTGAGAATGCAGAGGATATTGAGGAAGTTGCAGACGCTGAGTAAGGATGGCGCGGAACCGGCGGCAGATAAGATAAGTCGTCTGAGTCGCGGATAGGAACAGACAAATAACCGGGATGGAGGAAATAGAAAATGGCAGAGATTACTGCAGCTATGGTAAAAGAACTGCGTGAGATGACCGGCGCAGGCATGATGGATTGCAAGAAGGCTCTTAATGAGACAAACGGAAATATGGAAGAGGCTGTTGAGGTTCTGAGAAAGAACGGACAGGCTAAGGCAGTTAAGAAGGAAGGCAGAATTGCCGCTGAGGGTATCTGCCGCGTCGCTATGAAGGGTGACAAGGCTGCAGCTGTTGTCGAGGTAAATTCCGAGACCGACTTCGTTGCAAAGAATGAGACCTTCCAGCAGTTTGTAGAGGCTGTTGCCGAGCAGGCTGTCAATTCAACAGCAGCTGATATGGATGCATTCCTTGCTGAGAGCTGGGCGCTGGACAGCTCCAAGACTGTACAGGAAGCTCTGGTTGACAAGATCGCTGTTATCGGCGAGAAGCTGAGCATCAGAAGATTTGAGAAGGTGGAAGAGAACGAGGGCTGCGTGGTTTCTTATGTACATGGCGGCGGACGTATCGGCGTTATTGTTGACGCTAAGACTGATGTTGTCAATGATGCAGTTAAGGAAGCACTGACCAACATTGCAATGCAGATCGCAGCACTTTATCCGAAGTATGTTGCAACCTCTGATGTGTCCGAGGAGTACAAGGCACATGAGAAAGAGATCATTGCAGCGCAGATCGAGCAGGATCCTAAGATGGCAGGCAAGCCTGAGAAGGTAATCGAGGGCGCTATCCTTGGACGTCTGAACAAGGAGCTGAAGGAAGTATGCCTTCTTGAGCAGGTATATGTAAAGGCTGAGGACGGAAAGCAGACCGTTGCACAGTACATTGCACAGGTTGCAAAGGAGAACAATGCAACAATCAGTATCCGGAAGTTTGTACGTTTTGAGACTGGTGAGGGTCTTGAGAAGAAGCAGGAGGATTTTGCTGCTGAGGTTGCTGCCCAGATGGCAAAATAAGTTCTGTAAATAGTTGAAATAAATATTAAAATAAAAGCGGCGGCTGTAATTTTCAGACAGCCGCTGCTTTTGTGCCCATAATTATTGCATTATTTGCCTGAATCGACAAAAAAGTAGACAAAATCAGAGGAAACTGGTAAAATTATATATATAAATTGGAAGCAAGGTGATTTGGATGAAGCTGATGTATGCCACAGGATTTGCTGTTGTTGGAATTATCTTACTATTCTGCATTTATAAAGCGAGTCACAATGAGAAGAAGATTGCACAGAATATCAAATGGATTTTTTGCCATGCATTTCTCGTGGTCGTAGCCAATATTGTTGTGACGCTGACAACGAATCAAAAGCTTTGTCTGGCAGCATACAATATATTTTATGTATGCATCGACTGGCTGCTTCTGGATATTCTGCTCTTTGTGCTTGATTTTTCGGGCATCGACAGTAAAGGCAGACGTTTTGTAAAGCCTTTGCTGTGGAAGCTCTTGCTGACGTTGGATTCCACGTCCCTTTTATTGAACTATTTCTTCCAGCACGCATTCAAATGTGTGCCTGTCTATACGGACGCGGGAGAGTTATGCTTCCATCCGGTCTATGATATCGTATACTATGTTCATCTGGCGGTGGCATATTTTCTGGTGATCTGCAGCTTCCTGACCTTGATCTATAAGGCGTCAAAGACTCCACGTGTTTATCGCATGAAATACTTTGTCGTCCTGTTCATATTGTCGTTTATAGTAATAGGCGACGCCGTATATATCCTTACAGATACGATTTTTAATACTTCCGTTATTTTTTTCGCACTCGGTGCAATTGTGATCTACTATTTTGCGGTCATTTATGCGCCGAAGGATCTGATGCAGCGCACGCTTTCCATGGTGGTACAGGGAATGGATGATGCCATTTTTATTTTTGACGAAGACGGAAACTGTATCCATGTCAATGACAGTGCGAGAAATATTATGCGCATTGAGGGACTGACGCTTCAAGGCATAGAGGAGCGGTTTTCGGACTGGTGTGCAAAAAACAACTACCGGCGAGAAAGAGGAAAAGAGTATTCGATTGTCAGAACCTATGGGGAGAGAAAGGTTCATTACAAAATGTTCTTCAGGAGTCTGCTTGATGAGAAGCAGTGCTATCTGGGCGGATTTTTTACCGTACAGGACCGCACGGAGGAAGTCAGCAATCTGGAAAGGGAACATTATGCGGCGAACCATGACGAGCTGACAGACCTTTATAACAGGCAGTGCTTTTATAATTATGTCGCGGAGAGGCTGCGGACAGATGCAGAGAGCGACTACCTGATCGTCTGCTCTGACATCCGGAATTTTAAATTGATAAATGATGTGTTCGGAACGGAGAAGGGGGACAGGCTGCTCATCCGCATTGGAAAGTCACTGCGCCTGTGCACGAGAAAGGATGAAATATATGCCCGTCTGGAGAGTGACCGTTTCGGACTGCTGATGAAGAAGGAATATTTCAGAGAGGAAGTATTTACAAGTGAGGCTGCAAAGCTTTTATATATCGAGGGAAACGAGGCATATCCGATACAGCTGTGCATCGGTGTGTATGAGGTGACGGACAGAGAGGTGCCTGTCTCTGTCATGTGCGACAGAGCGCTTATGGCAGCCGCCACCTTGAAGGGAAATTACAGAAAACAGATCGCCTACTATGACGACGAGCTTCGCAGAAGTGTGCTGAGAGAACAGGAGCTGACCGGAGAGCTGGATGATGCGATAGCAACCAGACAATTCAAGATGTACCTCCAGCCGCAGATGAACGGCGAGGGTAAGATGCTTGGTGCGGAAGCTCTGGTGAGATGGATACATCCGGTCAAGGGTATGATCAGCCCTGCGGAATTTATCAGCGTCTTTGAGCGGAACGGAACCATAACAAAGCTGGATTATTATATGTGGGAGACGGCCTGCATGCAGCTGAGAAAGTGGAAGGAGGAGGGAAGGGAGGATCTCTATATCTCGGTGAACATTTCCCCAAAGGACTTCTTTTTCATGGATGTCTATAAGGCATTTACAGAGCTGGTTGCAAAGCATGGGATCAGTTCGGCAAGTCTGAAGCTTGAGATCACGGAGACGGCCATGATGTCTGAACTGGAGCGGCAGCGCAAGCTGATTGGCAGGCTCCGCGAGGCGGGCTTTGCCGTTGAGATGGACGATTTTGGAAGCGGCTATTCCTCTCTGAATATGCTAAAGGATATTCAGGTCGATACCTTGAAAATCGATATGGCATTTCTTGGGAAGACGGACAATGAAGACCGTGCGTCCAAGATCCTGAAAATGATAGTTGAATTGTCAAAGCAGCTCGAGATCCCCGTTATTACCGAAGGTGTTGAGACATTGGATCAGGTAAAATTCCTGCGTGAAATTGGATGCGATATGTTTCAGGGATACTATTTTGCTAAGCCGATGGAAGTCAGCGCATTTGAAGAGAAATACATGTAAGATGAAATGCGGCTGGAGGTAGATTATGCATAGTGTGTTTGTGGTACTTCAGATTGTGGCGATATTGATAGCGTTTACGGCAATGGGCTTTCTGCTCTACGGAGACGGTTCCAAAGAGCAGAAGCTGATGCTCTTTTTTATTGGCGGAGGGCTGGTCCAGAATGTGGCGTATCTGCTGGAATTGACGGCTGCGACAAAGGAAGTTGCCATCGCTGCGCTGAAAATGGAGTATCTCGGCTCCTGCTTTATTGCACTCACCTATGCATGGTTCGTCTACTGCTATTGTAACAGAAAGATTCCGTTGCTTCTCTTTAAGGCGATCGCAGTGGTAAATAACATGATTCTGATCGCTGTGTTTACCTGTGAGAGACATAGCCTGTATTATAGGAGTATTGAATGGCTGACGGACGATGCAGGGCATACCTATCTGTCGCTGTCCTACGGCCCGCTGTATTTCGTTTTTATCAGTATATCCTGTGGACTGCCCTATCTTCTGTCGGTGTATATACTGATCAGTGAGGCGTGGAAGCGGCCGGGTCACGCACGGAAAAGAAGATATCCGGTCTTTATGTTTTTGTCTACCGCGCCGTTTATTGCATTGGGAATCTACTGGTGTCATGCAATTCCCTGCTATGATCCGTCACCGCTGACGACGTGCGTCATGCTCTCCATGATCGTCATACTGGTATGGGGCAAGAAGAATTATGACTTCTCCAGAATGGCAGCTGCCATGGTGCTGCGCAATATGGATGACGGAGTTATTATTCTTGACGAAAAGCGCCGCATTGTGGAGTATAACCCGGCGGCGGCGGATATTTTTACGGAACTGAATTTCCAGTCGGTCGGAGACAGCATTGAGGACATGGAGGATTTTCCGGAGGACGTGCTGGATGACGAGGAGACAAAGCGCAGCTTCTCTCTGAATAAGAGATTTTACGAGTGCCATGTGAAGCAGATCCCGGATAAGAGGGGTGTGCCACAGGGCTTTATTGTGCTTGTGCTGGATGTGACGGAGACGAGAAATTATATCAATGAGATCAAACGCATCCGTGAGCAGGCGGAAAAGGCGAATACGGCGAAGAGTGAGTTTCTGGCAAATATGTCGCATGAGATCCGGACGCCGATGAACGCCATTGTCGGTCTGAGCGATATTATCATGGAGGAGAGCCGGGGAAGAAAGGTGTACGGCTATGCCTATGACATTAAATCCGCATCGCAGAACCTCCTTACCATTATCAACGATATTCTCGACCTCTCGAAAGTAGAAGCGGGCAAGATGGAGCTTGTGACAGATGACTACTATATCAGGAATGTTGTCACGGAGGTTGTAAACATGATGGATATTGCGGCTACAAGCCGCGGACTTTCCCTGCTCCGGGATTACGATTATTCCCTCCCCAGCATGTATCACGGAGATGCTGGCAGAATTAAGCAGATACTCATCAATATCATGAACAATGCTATTAAGTTTACCAAGGAAGGTCATGTCAAGATCTGCGTGAGCGGCTGTCCGGCATCAGAACCGGATATGGAGATATTGACTTTCCGGGTGGAGGACACGGGCTGCGGCATCCGTCAGGAGGATATGGAGAAGATCTTCGAGGATTTTAAGCAAGTGGACGCAAAAAAGAATCGGGGAGTCGAGGGAACGGGACTGGGACTTTCCATCACGAAACGGCTCGTACAGCTGATGAAGGGCTCTATCCGTGTGGAGAGCGTCTATGGCGAGGGAACAACGTTTATCGTTGAGATTCCGCAGAAGATCGTGGACAAGCGTACCCTGACAGAGACGAAGGATGAACAGCAGCAGGAAGCGGCTCAGATAGACACCTTTGTTGTGGATGGATATAAGGTGTTGGTTGTGGACGATAACCTCATTAACCGGAAGGTGGCAATGGGCTTCCTGAAAAATTATGGCTTTGAACTGACGGAGGCGGGAAGCGGTGCAGAGGCGATCGAGCTTGTCAGAAAGAACAGGTACAATATGATCTTTATGGATCATATGATGCCGGAGATGGATGGCATAGAGGCGACAAGGATCATCCGGGAAGAGTGTGGCGCAAACGGAAGGACACCGGTCATGGTGGCTTTGACGGCAAATGCCATGGAAGGCATGCGGGACACCTTCTTAAAATGCGGATTCCAGGACTTCATCTCAAAGCCGCTGGACAGAAAACAGCTCAATGAGGTTCTGACCAGATGGATTCCGGGCTCCTTCAGACATCCCAAGAGGGCGGCAAAGAAAAAGCAGGTCGTTCAGATTAAGTTTGAAGATATTAATATCAAAGGTATTGATATTGGAGCAGCAATGCGATATCATACTGGTGAGGTTGCGGATTATCTGGAGCTGTTGCAGCTGTATTGCATGGATGGCAGACGGAAATGTGAACTGCTGCGAAAGCTTCTGGGTGAGCACGATTATGCGAATTATGAGATCGAGGTGCACGGATTAAAGAGCGCATCTGCGAATATCGGAGCGATGGAGCTGTCGGGGCATGCAAAGGAGCATGAGGAGGCGGCTTCGAGAGGGGATGAGGAATTTATTGTCAGACATGCGGATGATCTGCTGAACTGCTATGAAACGCAGCTGGATGAAATTGAAGGCTTCTTAAAGCGCAGAGAGCAGGAACAGGAGGATGGATATAATGATGATGTCGTATGCATCGATAAGCAGGTCATCATCCGGGAGACGAGGGAAGCGCTGAATCTGCTTGAAAATTTCCATCCGAAGGACAGCATCCGTATTCTTGAGGGGATTCTCCATTATCAGCTGGATTTTGAACTGAAAGAGAAGCTGCAGGAGATCGAACAGCAGTTAAAAATGTATGAGGACGATAAGGCAGAAGAATTGCTGAACCAGCTGATTGAATGGCTGGAGAGGGAGGAGTAGATCATATGGAAGAAAAAATGCGTATTCTGGCGGTGGATGATAATATTATCAACCTTGCCACGATTGAGCAGGAGCTGAAAAACAAGTATGAGGTGATTACGGTAAATTCCGGTGCCAGAGCAATACGCTATCTGAATAAGGAAAAGCCGGATCTGATCCTGTTGGATATCCAGATGGCATTGATGGACGGCATAGAGACTCTGAAGGAGATCCGTACCATGGAGAACGGCGCGGCAATTCCGGTCATCATGCTGACGGCAAGAAAGGACAAGGAGACGGTAATTGAGGGAACCAAGCTGGGGATCCTCGATTATGTGCTGAAGCCCTTTGATTCGCAGGATCTTCATATGAGAATTGACAAGGCGCTGAAGAGAGTCGGGGCGCTGCCTGTGGACGACAAGGAGCTGTATGACAATGTGCTGGAGGTTCAGACAGAACTTAACAAGAGTAACGCGAAGAATGCAATGCTGAAGATTGAGGAGATCCTGAGTTTTAAGATCGATGAGGAAATTTTCGGAAGGATGCAGAACGCAAAGGCGAGACTGCGCGCCAATGACGAGGCGACGGCGAACAGACTGATCGGCAGAGTGCTGAAAATACTGGAGAAGACTGTGTCGACAGAGCAGACATCAAAGTTCCCGATCAGCGCCGGGGAAATAAATGCCCGTCTTTTATATGTGCTGAATGATCTGCAGAATTTTAAGGTCAAGGATGCGGCGCAGAAGCTGGAAGAATTGATGAAATATGATATCCCGCCTGTGATCGAAGAAACCTGTGTTTCCGCACAAGGCAGACTGGATGAATTTGACGACGGGGCGGCCGAGGAACTCATCCAGCAGGCACTTGCGGAGATGAAGAACCATTTGATGTAATTTTTTTATGTAGAGCACAGCACCCATGTCCGGAACCAACGCAGATACCGGGAGACAAAGTCAGCGTCTACCGGCTGCCCGGACAGTACCGGGTAGAAAAGCAGGAAGAGCGCGACTGCGGATACCGCATAGAGGATGAGCAGCAGTCTGTAAGGTTTCTCCTTCATCCGCGCCTTGAGACCGGTCAGACTGTGAACGATCATCAGGACAACGAACGCAACACTTGGAAAATAGTGATAGATAAAGGTAACTCTTGTTACAAAGCACCAGGGCAGATACTGAGCCAGATATCCTGTGAGCAGGAAGGCGGCAGTTCTGTCCTTCTTTTTTATCCAGAGGTAAATTTGATAGAATGCCGCCGGAATGCCGACCCACCAGACGAGCGGATTACCGAAGGCACTGATGCCCTCGCGTATTCCGCCTGCCCCCGCAGACCCTGTGACAATGCGGGAGTAATACCAGATGGGGCGCTGCATGATAGGCCACTGGTACCATGAGGAAGAATAAGGATGTGTGGCGTTCAGTCCGCTGTGGTAGCTCAGCATGCTCTGCTGGTTATGTAGCAGCCGGAGGAATACATTATCTTTGCTGCCATCGGAAAACGGCAGATAGGATAGCAGGTAGACCAAGGCGGGAACCAGCACGAAGAACACGACGCAGAACAGGAGTGTGCGGATCATTTTCGGGCGGAAGGTGTCAAGGATGACACGGTGGGAGATACCTGCTGTGAGGCCGGAGGGAGCGGACTCTGCGTAGCGGTATTCCCGGTAACGGCGGAAAAGCTGTGCGAAAAAGATCACAGCAAGACCAAGACCGGCATAGACACCCGTCCATTTGCAGGCTACGCCGAGCCCCATGCAGATTCCCGAAGCACCCAGCGGAAGCAGGGTCTTCTTTAAGGAACTGTCGAAGAAGCTCAGCCGCGTATACAGGAACATGAAATAATACATCAGGAGCACGAAGAACGTGATGTAAACGTCAATCGTTGCAAGTCTTGTCTGCGTAAAGTGCATGAAATCAAAGGCAAACAGCACGCACGCAAGAGCGGCGGGGGCGATGTCTCCGGTCAGCTTTCTGGCAAAGAGATAGATCAAGGGAACCATAGCAATGCCAAAGAGCGTGCCGATGATGCGCCAGCCGAAGGGATTCATGCCGAACAGCAGCACGCCGAGGGAGATCAGGAGTTTGCCAAGCGGTGGATGCGTGTTTTCGTAAGCGGGCAGCCCGTGAAGAAATTCATAGGCGGTGCGCGCGTGATAGATCTCGTCGAAGTACATACCGTTTCGGAAGGTGCTTACGCCCGGATAAAGCGCTGCCTCATCAAACAGCGCGGGATAATCTGCGGCATTGACCGGGGGAACGATCTCTCCGTACTGATCCAGAAAGACCAGTTCGAGCAGCGAGGCGGAGGCGCTTTCCAGTGTCAGCTGCAGGTGGTCTGCTGTGCCGTCCAGTTCTACGGTCTGCCAGGTGAAAACATTTTGCAGCGTGATCGTTTGTGAACCGTTCAGAAGGAAGCTGCGGTTGTGCCACGGGGCGATGAAGTAGGCAAGGCGGCTGAGCTGCTGACCGTCTGCCAGTTCAAAGGACAGGTTGATCTCGTCGTCGCCTCTCATCTCGTAGGAGGTCGATGGTGCACTGCGGTCTCCGAGGTCGTAGAGCGCAAAGGCACTGTAGAGCAGAGTGATGACAAGCATACAGATCACATCTGCGCGTCCGAGCCGTTTCGAGGTCTGCGAGGGCTGCGGCGGCAGAGACAGATCCCTCGCGGAAGAGAGGCTGTCCTTTTTCAGCCATGTTGCAAAGGCGGGCTTTCCCCCGAGGGGCAGACCCCACAGCCGGAAAATGCTGCCGTACAGAATGAAAAGGAAGGCGACCGTTCCCGCAGAGACGAGGAGAAGGAAGGGCTCCCTCCGATTGTAATTTGACGGATCGTAAAGGAACAGCACATGCGCGGTGTTACAGAAGTGCAGCAGGGAAAAGCCACTGTAACACAGGTACAGCCGCTTTGAGGGCAGGTAGATGCAGGCAAACAGCAGCAGGAGCAGCGCCGGATAGAGATAGCGCTCATGCATGCGCACGGAGCAGGTAAAGACAGTCGTCAGGAACAGCGCGCCGAGCAGCGGGTATTTCTCACGGTCATCCCTGCGGCGGATGCTGTACGTCAGGATGACGGGAAAGGCAAGGACAATTGCAGCGCCGCCCCAGACCCGGTAGGGAATGCCGAGAAAGGTGGTGTCCTGACTGATCCAGTTTAAGCCGAACATACCCCAGAGATTATAGGCGTTGACCGCGGCGTAGGGATAGGATGTCACGGTGCTGAAATACTGGTTCCAGACATTCTGGAAGCCGAACGGCAGGACGAGAAGAAACGTCACTGCCACGGAGAGCGCTCCGTATCCGAGATTCCGAAGGAGTTTTTTTGCAGAGAAGTCCTTCAGGAAAACAAGGTCAAGCACTCCCAAGAGCAGCACAGGGGCAAACAGCAGCATCTGCGGCTTGATGACAATACCGATGCAGAAGACAAGATATGCCGGCAGCGTTTTCCCACGCACGAGGCTGAGGCAGACCAGAAGCACGAGCAGAGTGTACAGGGAATCCACCTGCCCCCAGACGGAGGAATTCAGGATGACCACCGGATTAAAGAGATAGAGGAGGCAGAAGAGCAACGGCTTGGAGTCGCCAAAGCGGCGCTTTGCCTCACGGTATACCAGAAAGCCACAGACGAGATCGCTGAGAATGGATGGGAGCTTCAGCAGGATCAGGTGTGCGACAGAATAATATTCAATATGGAAGAGAGCGCGGATGCCGCCGATGACATAAAGCACATACATATAGCCGGGCGGATAATCCGTGAAAACGGTGTCAGAATAAAAGTGTCCGGGCCCGACCTGAAAGATGCGGTCAGCCCAGGCGGCAAAGCACGCGGTGTCGTTGTCGAAGCCGTGGGACAGTCCGGCGGCAATGAGCCGCAGAAAAAGCGCAGTGAGAAAAAGAAGGCAAAGCATTGCGCCGGAGGGCTTACGTCCATGATTTCGCAAAAGGAAACAGCTGCCGAAGAGCAGCAGACCGAGAGATAAGCTGATGTAAATATAAAGCATAAAAAAACCTCCGAAAGAAAATGAACTGTAAATAAAATGTGAAACCTTTGTGTCATTATAGCAAAAATAATAGAAGAAGAAAAGGTTTTGTGTTATACTGCCAGTTAGAGTCTGGACGCAGAGGATGAGGTGAATATGGAAAAATTTATTCGTTTTGAGAATGTGAAGAAGATTTATAAGGCGGGAGAGGTAGAAATCACGGCACTCCACGATGTGAATTTTGAGATCGGCAAGGGCGAGTTCTGCGTGATTGTGGGAGCCTCCGGCGCCGGCAAGACAACGATATTAAATATTCTCGGCGGCATGGATACGCTGACGGAAGGGAAGGTCCTGCTCGACGGACAGGAGATCTCGGCATTCGGAAAGCGGCAGCTCACAAGCTACCGCCGTTACGATGTTGGCTTTGTCTTCCAGTTCTATAACCTTGTACAGAACCTGACCGCGCTGGAGAATGTGGAGCTGGCGGCGCAGATCTGCAAGGAGCCGCTGGATGCGGCTGCAGTTTTAAAGCAGGTCGGGCTGGAGGACAGGGAGAAGAATTTCCCGGCACAGCTGTCGGGCGGTGAACAGCAGCGAGTGGCGATTGCAAGGGCACTGGCGAAAAATCCGAAGCTGCTCTTGTGCGATGAGCCGACGGGAGCGCTCGATTACAACACGGGAAAAGCGGTTCTGAAGCTGCTGCAGAGCACCTGCCGGGACATGGGAAAGACGGTCGTTGTCATCACCCACAATCAGGCGCTGACAGCCATGGCGGACAGGGTTATCACCGTCAAGAGCGGAACCGTGGTCAGCATGGTGCAGAACGAGACCACGAAGGATGTCAGTGAAATTGAATGGTAAAAGGAATGTGAGATATGCGTGAAATAAGAAGAAGTACCTTTCGGGAAATAGGCTCCAGCTTTGGAAGGTTCATGGCGATCTTTGCCATTATTGCGCTTGGAGTCGGCTTCTTTTCGGGGCTTAAGGTCGCAAAGGAAGCGATGGTGAAGACGGTCAAGGAGTATCTGGACGGACATGCCTTCTACGATCTGCGGCTTCTGTCCACACTCGGCTTTGAGGAAGAGGATGTGGAAGACTTTCGCGGGGAGGCGGACGTGGAGTGCGCCGAGGGCTCGTACTCCATGGACGTGCTGTACCAGCTGGAGAATGGAAAACAGGGCGCAGTCAAGGCGTACAGTCTGACAGAGCAGGTCAACACGGTCAAGCTGGTGGCTGGCAGACTGCCGGAGAATGCGGATGAATGCGTGGTGGACAGCAATATGTTCGGCGAGGATGCGATCGGCACGACGATTGCCCTGTCGGACGAGAACGATCAGGACACGCTCGACAGCTTTCAGTCCGACAGCTATCGCATCGTCGGTCTGGTGCAGTCTCCGCTGTATATCCAGTATGAGAGAGGAAACACATCGCTCGGCACGGGAAGACTTTCCGGTTTTATCTATCTGATGCCGGAGAGCTTTACCCTCGATGTCTACACCGAGGTCTATGTGCGCTTCCGGCAGGATAATCCCCTGTATGGAGATGCTTATCAGGATTACATGGACGAAAAGACACCTGTCTGGGAAGAACTGGTCTCCAGAGCGGCAGACAGGCGCTTTGACGAGCTGGTCGGACAGTATCCGCCGGAGCTGGCAGGGGTTGCTGCGGAGCAGATCGGTAAGCCTGCGACCTATGTACTTGGAAGGAACACCAATATCGGTTATGTCTGCTTTGAGAGCGATTCTTCAATCGTGGAGGGCGTTGCCAATATCTTCCCCGTGTTCTTCTTCCTTGTGGCGGCGCTGGTCTGCATAACGACCATGAACCGCATGGTGGAGGAGCAGAGGACCCAGATCGGCGTGCTGAAAGCGCTCGGCTACGGAAACGGTACAATCATGTCAAAGTATATGATCTACTCCGGCCTTGCGGCTGTTCTCGGCTGTGTGTCCGGCTTCGCGCTGGGAACATGGGGCTTTCCCAAAGTGATATGGTACGGCTACGGGATCATGTACAAGGCGGATCCGATCGTCTACGTTTTTAACTGGAAGCTGGCGGTGGTCTCGCTGGCAGTTTCCCTTTTCTGCTCCGTCGGGACGACATGGCTTTCCTGTCGCGTGGAGCTCTCGCAGGTGGCGGCACAGCTCATGCGCCCGAAGGCACCGAAGGCGGGAAAACGTGTTTTTCTGGAGAGGATTCCCTTTTTGTGGAAGCATCTCAGCTTCTTAAAAAAGGTTTCCGTGAGAAATATCTTTCGCTATAAAAAGAGATTGTTCATGATGGTTCTGGGCATCAGCGGATGCACGGCACTTCTTGTCACCGGCTTCGGAATCAGGGACTCGATTGCCGAGGTTGCGACACAGCAATACACCGAAATCCAGACCTATGATCTCTCGATCAGTTTAAAGGACGCGGATGACAGTTTTGTGCAGAGGCTGGATGACTTTTCGGAGGATGGGCTGCGGGAAGCCCTGAGTGTGATGGAGAAGAACATGGATCTTGTCACAGACGGGGGCATCAAGTCGGTCTATCTCGTTGTCGGCGATCCTGCGCAGATGCCGGAGTATCTTGATATGCACACGGAAGCCGGAGAGGCGATTGCCTATCCCGGAACGGGAGAGGGCGTGATTACCCATAAGCTCGCCGGGCAGTATGGCATCAGGGAGGGCGACACAGTTACGCTCCGTGATGAAAATAGGAATCCGTTGACGGTTAAAATCTCGGCGGTCATGGAAAACTATATCTATAATTATGTCTATGTCTCGGAGGAAACATGGAGGGACGAGTTCGGTGAAGAGCCGGAGAGAAAGACAGTGTATGTGAATCTGGAGCAGGACACGGATGCACACGAGCTGTCAGCGGAGCTGATGAAGCTGGACGGCGTCTCCAACGTCAATGTGAACAGGGATATGATGGACCGTGTGAACAGCATGATGCAGAGCCTTGACATTATTGTGCTTGCTGTCATTCTCTGTGCCGCGGGGCTGGCGTTTATTGTCCTGTACAATCTGACCAATATCAATATTACAGAGCGTGTGAGGGAGATTGCGACGATCAAGGTGCTCGGCTTTTATAAGAACGAGACGGCAAGCTACTGCTTCCGCGAGAATATTCTGCTTGCGGTGATGGGGATGCTTGTCGGGCTGGTGCTCGGGCGGTTCCTCCATGCGTTTGTCATGAGCCAGATACAGGTTGATCTGGTTGCCTTTGACGTGCGGATTAGTGCGCTAAGTTATTTGTACAGTGCACTGCTGACGATTGTGTTTGCAGGTCTCATCAACCTTGCCATGGGCGGTAAACTGGAGAAGATCAGTATGACGGAGTCGCTAAAGAGCGTGGATTAAACGAGAAGGGAGAAAGCGGATGATGAAGTTTGATATGCACTGCCACACAAAGGAGGGATCTCTGGACGGCAAGGTGCCGATCGATGAGTTTATTGCCACCCTCATAAAGAGAGGCTATGACGGAATGCTCGTCACGGATCATGATTCCTATAACGGATACCGTGCGTGGAAGAGAAAGCTCAAGGACAAGGCATTCCGCAATTTTGTCGTGCTCAAGGGAATTGAGTATGACACGATAGACGCGGGGCATATTCTGGTCATTATGCCGGAGACTGCGAAGCTTCCCATTCTGGAGCTGCGGGGACTTCCCGTGCAGTTTTTGATTGATATTGTGCACCGGAATGGCGGAATTTTAGGCCCGGCGCATCCCTGCGGTGAAAAATATATGAGCATTCTGAACACCAGAAAACATCGGCGCAATCTCTCCGTCATGGAGAAATTTGATTTCATTGAGGGCTTTAATGCGTGTGAGAGCCGTGAGAGCAATGCCCGGGCGCAGGAGATTGCGAAGGAGTATGGAAAACCTGTCTTCGGTGGAAGCGATGCCCATAAGCTGGACTGCATCGGACTTGGCGCAACGGAGTTTGCGGGGAATATCACCTGTGAGTCGGAACTGATTGCGCTGGTAAAGGAGAAGGGCAGGGAGGCATGCCGCTGCGGCGGAGAATATTACGAGCACACGACAAAGCAGAAGATTGGCAAGGTGAATAACCTTCTGGTGCAGTCCTTCTGGTTCTATAACCGCATCGGCAGCATGTGGAGACATCATAAGCGCCATCTTGAATTAAAGAGAATGTATATCCGCATTAAGTAAGTATTACGGAATTATTGCAGGAGCCCTGAGGATTCAGGGCTCAATTCATAAATTCTTAAGGTTCATTTTATGCGTTAATATGTTATAATAGCTTTATTCTGAAACAGAAGGTGTCCGAATGGACATCAATAGCATGAGTGAGGATGTTTGAAACGGCTGAAAAGCTGGAAAGAAAGAGGAGAGTTATGAAAAAAGGAATGCAGAAGTTTTGGGCGCTTGCGCTTGCCGCTGCGACGGTCGTTTCCATGACGGCGTGCGGAGGCAGTACTGCGCAGACGGATGGAAGTAATAGCAGCAATAAGGGAGGCAGCGAAAAGGACGGAGACGCAAGTACGGCGGATTTTGTCTATGTTCCTAAGTACACCTCGTTCGGAGATGGTGACAGCTATAATTTTGAGTTCGCCGGAGGCAAGATTTATTACAGTAAGTACATTGATCAGGGCGAGGACAGCTATACCGGCATGTTTGTCTATGACCTTGTGGCGGGAACCGAGGAAGAGTTTGTCTATGCGGATGCGCCGGAGAACGGCTGGCGTCAGGGCATGGCGGTTGATGCTGACGGTAACCAGTATGTGATCTGGTCTGTGTATCAGATGGATGAAAACAATCCCGATAATTCCCGCAATCTGTACAGCCTTGAGAAATATGACAAGGATGGAAATACGGTATACAATACCGATTTTACCGACCTGCTGGCTGCCGATGAGGAGAACAGCTATGTGCAGGATGTCGTGGTTGATGGGCAGGGAAGGGCTTATCTCACGTCAAGCACCGTTGTTTATCTTTTCGACGAGGAGGGAAACAGCAAGGGCTCTGTTTCTACAGACGGAACATGGATCAACAGTGTTGTATGCGGAGGCGACGGCAAGGTCGTGATGGCCTATTATGACTGGTCAGCGAACGGTTCCGGTTACACTGTAAGCGAGATTGACTTTGACAAGAGACAGTTGGGAGCAAAGTACGCCCTGCCGGGTAACGGCGGCGGGAATCTGGCGGCAGGTCAGACAACAGAGCTTCTGGTGAATGACAACAACACATTGTACTCATTCAACAAGAAGGATGGCGTCTATGAACAGATTCTGAACTGGCTCGACTGTGATATTAACGGAAGCTATGTGGATGCGGTTTATGAACTGGAGGACGGCAGATTCATGGCTATTATCCGGCCATGGGATACCGGGGAGACGGAGATCGCTTATCTGACAAAGACTCAGGCATCTGAGATTGTCCAGAAGGTGGAGCTCACCATCGGAACCATGTATGCGTCACAGGAACTTCAGGCGGCTGTAGTAAACTTTAATAAGAGCAATGACAAGTACCGTTTCAAGGTAAAGCAGTATTACGATCCCGATGGAAACATGGATTATGCAGATGCAATTACAAGGATGAATAACGAGATCACTTCCGGTGCGGACTGTCCGGATATTATCGAACTGGACAGCTCGGAGATTGACACGCAGATGCTTGTCTCAAAGGGGATTCTGGAGGATCTGGCACCCTATCTTGAGAAGAGCAGTGTGCTGAGCAGGGATACTTTTATTGAGAGCGTTCTGAACGGCTACACTTATGACGGCAAGCTGATTTCGATACCGAGAACTTTCTCCATTGCAACTGTTGCGGCAAAGACCTCTGTTGTCGGAGAGCGCGACAGATGGACGGTGGAGGATGTCATGAAGCTGGCACAGCAGTATCCCGATGCCGAGCTATTCGAGTACACCGGCAGAAGCGAGATGATGAACCTGCTTCTGACCTTTAATCAGGATCAGTTTATCGACTGGGAGAGCGGAACCTGTGATTTCAACAGCGACAGCTTTAAGCAGATGCTGGAATTTGTGGCGGGCTTCCCGGCAGAGTACAACTGGGATGAGGAGAAGGATTCCACGCCGACAAGACTTGCAAACGGCAGTCTTCTGTTATATACGGATTATGTTTCGGATATCAATGATATTCAGGTGGCAGAGGCAATGTTCGGCGAGCCGGTTTCCTATGTCGGCTATCCGGTGATCGGTGATGGGGCAGGCTGTCTGCTCAGCGCGAGCGGATGCTTCGGATTGACCTCCAAGTCTGCCAACAAGGACGGCGCATGGGAGTTTATCGAGAGCTATCTGAACACCAAGGATACAATGTTCAGCTATGGACTTCCTACCAACAAGCAGCTGCTGGAGGAGCAGATCGCGGAGAAGATGAAGGCGGAATATGCGAAGGACGAGAACGGTGAGATTCTGCTGGATGAGAACGGCGAGCCGATTGTTCTCGGTATGGGAGGCTTCGGCTACGACGATTGGAATTATACCTATCATCCGGTGACGGAGGAAGAGGTTGCGACGCTGATGAAGCTGATTGACATAGCAAGACCGGTACCGTCCCAGAATACAGAGATTATGAACATTATCAGCGAGGAGGCAGAGGCCTTCTACAACGGACAGAAGAGCGTGGATGATGTGGCAGCGCAGATTCAGAGCCGCGCTTCGATGTATGTAGGTGAAAACAGCTAAACAGTCAGGGGAATGTGAAGTGAGCAGGAAACAGAAAAGGGAGCGTGCCGAAGCGGCTGCTCCGAAGGTGCATATCAAGACGACGAGAAGAACCAGAAAACTGAAGGTGAGCTCGGGGGCATTTATTGCCCCCAGCTTCCTCGGTGTACTGCTGTTCTTCATTTTGCCGTTCCTTGTCGTTATTTATTATTCCATGGTGGATAATCCGATCAGCGGTCAGTTTGTCTTTCTGGATAATTTTAAGAATATCATAGCAAATTCGGCGTTTAAGAAGGCGGTGCATAATACATTGATGTTTTCCGCAGTATCTGTTCCGCTGGCAGTGGTGCTGTCTTTGATTCTGGCGATTGTACTGGAATCCAGGATTCCCTTCAAGAGCCAGTTCAGAACCTTTTTCTTAAGTCCGCTGATGGTGCCGGTGGCGTCAATCGTGCTGATTTGGCAGGTGCTTTTCCACTATAACGGTGCGGTAAATGACATGCTGGCAAAATTCGGAGTGGATAAGATTGACTGGCTCAAATCGGACTATGCGCTGGTTGTTATCGCCATTCTTTTCCTGTGGAAGAACCTTGGCTACAACATGATACTGTTTATGGCGGCGCTTGCGAGTATTCCAAAGGATATTCTTGAGGTGGCAAGGCTGGAGAGCGCGACACCCTTCCAGACCTTCTTCCATATTAAGATCCGGTATTTGTCCTCGACGTTATTGTTTGTGACGATTATGTCCCTGATCAGCTCCTTTAAGATATTCCGCGAGGTATATCTGCTGACGGGAGACTATCCGACGGACACGGTTTATATGCTGCAGCATTTTATGAATAACAAGTTCCGGAATCTGGATTACCAGATGCTGTCGGCGGCGGCAATTCTGATGTCTCTGGTCATGATTGTTATCATCGGAATCCTCTTCCTCGCGGAAGACCGGTTCGGAAGGGATGTGGAGGGATGAGCATGGAAAACACATCTGTACGGTCGGCCGAAAACAGGGGGAAACGGCGCAGACCGGCTTCAAAAAAGAAAATATTTGAGATCAGCAGGATTGTGCTTGCGACCATCGTTGCGGCGAGCTTTGCGATCCTGTTCCTGACGCCGATCATCCTGACGATTACCAACTCGTTCATGTCGGCATCCGAAATATCGGCGAATTACGGCTCGGTATTTGCGACAAACAGCAGTGGCGGCAAGGTTTATATCTCAGAGAAGGTCAATCTGAAATTTATTCCAGATATGGTGTCCTTCAGCCAGTATATCACGGTGCTGTTCAAGAGTCCGGAATACCTGTTGAAGTTCTGGAACTCTGTCATCCTTGTAGGCCCGATCGTGATATTCCAGCTGACGGTCGCGTCTCTGGCATCCTACGGATTTGCGAGATACCGGGGGCGTCTGAGAGAGATCATTTTCTTTGCCTATATCATACTGATGCTGATGCCCTATCAGGTAACACTGGTTCCCAACTATCTGGTCAGCGACTGGCTGAACCTGCTGGATACCAACTGGGCAATCTGGCTGCCGGGAATCTTTTCCCCGTTTGCGGTGTTCCTGCTGACGAAGTTCATGCGGCGTATTCCGACCTCGATGATCGAGGCGGCGCAGATCGATGGGGCGGGAGAGTGGCAGATTTTCAGAAAAATCTGTCTGCCGCTGTGTAAGGGGGCAACCTGTTCGGCAGCGATTCTGGTGTTTATTGACTATTGGAACATGGTAGAACAGCCGTTGATCCTGCTGTCAGATGCAGAGAAGCATCCGCTGTCTGTATTCCTGAGTAAGATCAATGCGGGAGAGATTGGACTGGCGTTCGCTGTGGCAACGATTTATATGGTTCCCAGTTTGCTGATATTCCTTTACGGAGAGGAATATCTTGTAGATGGAATCACATATCAGGGCGGAATCAAAGGGTAAGAAATCTAATCAAGCAAGGAGAGGAAAAAGGAAATGAACGAGAACGGAAAGAACAAAAGAGAGTGGGTCAAAAATGCAGCGATCGTTTTTCTAGCGGTGATGCTGGTTCTGACATTTTTCTCAAACACTATTATGAATTACTCCCTTCCTGAGGTGGCTACCAACTATGTTCAGTCCGGTACCATCACAGCGAAGATCAGGGGAACCGGCATTGTCGAGAGCGGTGACCCCTATGAAGTAAAGGTTACGGAGTCCAGAAAGGTTTCCAGCGTGGCAGTCCGCGTCGGCGACACGGTACAGAAGGGAGATGTCCTTCTGTATCTGGAGGATTCTGAGAGCGATGAACTGAAGGCGGCGAAGGATGCGTTGGAGCAGGCACAGAATGCGTATGAACTGGAACTGTTAAAGGCGGAAATCACCTCCTCGGATATTTATTCGGCAAACCAGAATGTGTCGGCGGCAACCTATCGCCAGCAGATCACAAATGCACAGAAAGCGTTAAAGGATGCGAAGGATGCAGTAAAGCCGCTGGAGGATCAGCTGGCACAGCTTAATAATGAAGCGGCAAAGATTTCCACACAGCTCAGCTATGAGGCTGCGCAGAACACCGTTGCATCAGGCAGAATAGAGCCGGCGAAGAAGGCAGTTGAAAATGCAACGGCAGTACAGGCAAGCACTTTGCAGACCAAGAATGCTGCGGAGACGGCACTGGCAGCTGCAAGAGCGGACGAGGCGGCGAAGAGAACAGCTTATGAGACAGCTGTCTCAGACGGAGATGCATCAGGCACCGATGCCGTGACAAAGAAGGCAGAATGGGATACGGCTGTAAAGCTTGCCGCCGAGAAGGAGACAGCTTACAATAATGCGGTAAATAATCTGGCGAGCGCAGATAAGGCACTGAGTGATGCCCAGACCTATCTTGCCACAGTGACCGATGCAAATAATCAGAGAGAGGCGAGCCAGACAGAGGGTAACCTGAACGCTATGAAGGCAAATTATGACCTTAATATCGCGGTCGTGCAGAAGGAACTGGACGCGGCGAATGCACTTGTGGAAGAGCAGACGGCTGTACTGACAGACCTGATCTCCAAGATCGGAAATGTGACAAATCTGGAGACCCTTTTGGAGAACATTTCCAAGGCGCAGGCAACAGTGGATGAGCTGACAGCCAAGGCAATCGACGCGACGGTGACGGCAGACATTGCCGGAACGGTGACCTCCATCAATGTCACTGCTGGAAATACAACGTCCGCAGCGGAGCCGGTAGCGGTTCTGCAGCCGGAAGGAAAGGGCTACACCCTGAGCTTCTCTGTCACAAACGATCAGGCAAAGCGTCTGTCGGTCGGTGACAGGGCGGATCTGGTCAATGCGTGGAGATATGACGATGTTGATGTGACACTGGCGAGCATCAAGCCGGATAAGACAGACCCCGGACAGAAGAAGCTGCTGACCTTTGACGTGACAGGAAGCGTCACCGCAGGCCAGACACTGAACCTCTCTGTCGGACAGAAGAGCGCAAACTATGACCTGATCGTTCCGAACAGTGCAATCCGTGAGGACAGCAACGGTAAGTTCATTCTGATCGTGGAATCCAAGCCGAGTCCTCTGAGCACGCGTTATATTGCAACCCGTGTAGACATTGAGGTGCTGGCGAGTGACGATACCCAGTCGGCGATCACAGGAGGTCTTTACGGCTATGAGTATGTAATTACCACTTCCACAAAGCCTGTGGAGGCGGGTAAGCAGGTTAGACTGGCAAATAACTGATCCCGGTGGAAATGAGGCGAGTGATGAAGAAAATTGTATTAGGAATCAGTGGAGGCATTTCCTTTGTAATCTTCCTGGTTCTGTGCTTTATAGCGAATCATCTCGGGCAGGGACAGGAAGCGCAGATGATGGCGGAGCGGTGGAGTGAGAAAAAGGATGTTGCGCAGGTCAGCTGTTTCTTCTCTGTAAATACACAGATTTCAGAGGACAGGATCAGGGAATTTGAACATTCGATCGACGCTGCACTGGCGGATGCCTCTGTGATACAGGAATCCGAGAATCCGAGCGCCAGACTCTGGGCGGATGCGTACAGTGCGGGAGGAAAGGTAACGATCTCCAGCGACAAGTCCACCCTTCAGGCGGATGCAATCGGTATCGGAGGAGACTTTTTCCTGTTCCATCCGATGAAAATGCTGTCGGGAGCCTGCTTTTCGGGAAATGATCTGATGCAGGATTACTGTATTCTGGATCAGGATGCGGCGTGGCAGCTGTTCGGTTCCAATGATGTTGCGGGGATGACGGTCTATATAGGCGGGATTCCGCATATTGTCACCGGTGTCATCCAGAGGCAGGAGGGCAGACTGATGGAAGCGGCGGGGCTGGACAGCACGCTGGTCTATGTCTCCTACAAGACACTGAGTGAGCTCGGCAGCTGTAATGGGATTAACCATTATGAAATCGTGATGCCGAATCCGGTCACCAAGTTTGCATATAACTATGTCAACGAGAAGCTGGGAGATTCCGGCGATGAGACGGAGATTGTGGAGAACTCTTCACGGTATTCGTTCCTTTCCCGAATAAAGCTGATTCCGCAGTTCGGAACACGTTCTATGAATGGGAAGGCAATCATTTATCCCTATTGGGAGAATGTGGCGAGAGGCTATGAGGATATTCTTGCACTGATTACATTGTTTGAACTTCTGTTTCTGGTGTATGCGTTGGCACTTGCGGTGATCTTCTTTGTCATCTGGTGGAGACACAAGGGGTGGACGATTAAGGAGAAGGTTCTGTATGCCAAGGATAAGGTGGAGCGCAAGGGCGAGAGAATCCGGGCGAAGCGCCTTGCCAGAAAGGGCAACACCGACGATCTGGAATTTTTGGAAGAATTTGATGAGAAGCCGGAAAAGAAAGAGAAGAGGAAAAAAAGAAAACATGATTGAGAAACAATCATGGATAAGTAAAGAAAGGGAGGAGAAATTATGAGAAAGGATTGGGGAAAGCGAGTTCTGGCGCTGGGATTGACAGTGGCTATGACTATCGGACTTTGCGCCTGCGGAAAGGATGGGGGCGGCAGTAATAACAAGCCGGCTTCCGGCAATTCGTCGTCTCTGGCGAAGGAGCATGTGTACCGGGTGCAGAATATTACACTGCCCCAGATGTACTCCGATCAGGGGGGCAACATCAATATCAGAAGTACAGCACACAGAGACGGCAAAGTATACATGGTGATGCAGGTGTACGATTACGAAACCTACAGCGAGAATGACTATCGGGTTGTCTCCATGAAGGAAGATGGCACGGACGTGCAGATGGCAACGCTCGAGATTGCAGGAAACAGCGGAAATGAGGATGTACCGAGCACGGACGAGGGTACCACGGATAATGGTACTACGGACGAAGGAAATACGGATAACGGTGATGAAGGGATAGCTCTGCTGGATACAGAGGAAGGCGTGGTTGTAGAGCCCGGAGCAGGTGACGTGGGTGAAGTCTATCCGGGCGAGGAATCAAATGGCTACGAGTATTTAAATTACAATCCCTTTGTCATGGCGGCGGACGGAATGATCTATGCCATGAAGAACCGTAGCTTTGAGGATTGGTCCGATCCTGAGAATTATATCAGTGAGCAGACCTACAGCCTTTGCTGCTGGAACGCGGACGGCAGTCTTGCGTGGGAGGTTGAGGTTCCGGGGCTGGGAAACAATGATGACGACACATGGACCTATGTCAACAATATGCTTCGGGGCTCTGACGGCAACCTCTATCTGCTGATCACCGTATCTTCTGAGGATAACGAGAATTACAAGATCAAAATCAATTCGGACGGCACTGTCGGAGAGAGAGTAAAGCTTTCGGAGGATGTGGCGAAGCTGATCAATAATTATGACCAGCTCGTGCCTCAGGATGACGGTCTTCTGTTCGTTATTTTCAGAGATGAAGAGGAGTGGACGAAGTCATATTATACTACCTACGATATTGCGACAGACACGGTGGGAGAGATCAAGGATTTTCCTTCAACTGTCAGCTATATGTATGATTACAATGTGATGATGCCCGGCAAGTCCCATGATCTGATCTATACGGGAAACGGCGGCATTTACAGCTGGGATGCGGGAGCTGAGAACGGCGAAATGCTGGTGGATTATATCAACTCCGATTTGTATGTGGAGTCTCTGTACGGACTTGTTGAGCTGACACAGGATTCCTTCCTGGCGTTCTATGCTGAGGATTGGGAAACAGGAATGCAGGCGGGTATCTTTACCTATGTAGATCCGGCGGATATCAAGGACAAGGAAGTTCTCGTCATGGCGGGACGCTGGATTGATTCTGATGTCAAGAAGCGCGTGATTGCCTATAACCGGAGCAGTCAGGATTACAGAATCACTCTGAAGGATTACAGCGTGTATAATTCCTATGACGATTATCAGGCGGGGCTTACAAAGCTGAACAGTGATATTACGACGGGCGGTATGCCGGATATTCTGATCTCAAGCGATCTGCCGATCAGCAACTATATCTCCAAGGGACTGATTGCCAACATTGACGATTTGATCAAGAACGACGAGGAGCTTTCCAAGGTAGAATTTATGGAGAATGCCTTCAACGCATACCGTGTGAACGGAAAGCTGTACTATATCGTACCTGACTTCGAGGTTTACTCCATCATTGCAAAGAAGGCATGGGTTGGAGACCGTGAGACCTGGACGATGGAGGATATGCAGCAGGCTCTGGCTGCTATGCCGGAGGGGGCAAAGGCATTTGGAGGAGATACAACGCGCAGCCAGTTCATGTACATGGTGATGAGCTATTGCGGAAATCAGTTCGTGGATGTATCGACTGGAAAATGCTCCTTCAATACACAGGACTTTATCTCCATGATGGAGTTTGCTAAGACGCTTCCCTCTGACACGGATTCACAGGATTATGACAGTGATTACTGGAACAATTACTGGGAGACTTATCAGTCCCAGTACAGACAGGACAGAACGCTGATGATGCAGGTGAACTTTTATCAGTTCAGCCAGATGGCAAATTCCATCAACGGATACTTTGGTGAGCCAGTAAGTTTTGTAGGTTTCCCTACGGATACCGGAAATGGTTCCTATATCATGAGCAGTACGACCTATGTGCTGTCTGCAAAGTCAAAGCATCTGGATGCGGCATGGGATTTCATGCGTTACTACCTGACGGATGAATATCAGGATCAGGTGTATTACTTCCCGGTGCAGAAGGAAAAGTTCTATGAAAAGTCCAAGGAGGCGACAGAGCGTCCTTACTGGGAGTATACGGACGAGAACGGCGAAACACAGAGAGAATACTATGACCAGACAATCTATATCAATGGCGAGGATATTCCCTATGATCCGCTGAGCCAGGAGCAGCTGGATGAGGTGATTCAGTTCATCGAGTCGGTTCATAACCCTTATTACTACAATGAGGAAATCATGACGATCATCAATGAGGAAATCGACGCCTTCTTCTCGGGACAGAAGACAGCAGAGGCAGTGGCTGATACGATCCAGAGAAGAGCACAGATTTATGTGGATGAGAATCAGTAAAGAGCAGTAAAGAATAAAGAGAGCCCTTCGCAGGTTATGTGCCTTGCGGAGGGCTTTTCTGGCGGATGCAATTTAAAATGTGTGACTTTCGGGGTGAGCCTGTCAGTCAGGAAATCTGGATGGGAATCCCTTTCGTTTCAAGATAGTGTTCCAACGTCAGCTCGTGGCCGTGTTCCCGCAGCCATTTTTTATGGACAGCGTAGTCCGGCATGACAGTTCCGACCATGTTCCAGAAATCTTTGGAGTGGTTCATATGTGTCAGGTGGCAGAGCTCGTGGACGACAACGTAATCGAGGACGGCGGGCGGTGCAAAGATCAGCCGGTAGTTGAAGGAGAGCGTGCCCCGGGAGGAACAGCTTCCCCAGCGCGTCTTCTGGTCACGTATGGTGATGGAGGTGTAGCGGCCGCCGGTCAGACGGTGGTAATAAGCAACGCGCCGTTCGAGCTGTGCCCTTGCCGCATTGCGGTAACGCCGTTCCAGTGCCGCCAGACGTTTTGTTTCCGCTTCTGTCAAATAGATGATCTGTGTCATAGTTTCCTTTCAGATGTTCAAGACATCTTTTTATCCACATCAATTACCGTAAAATAATTGGGATTCTTTTCCTGCAATTTCCGCTGGATCAGGTCAGTCAGTTCCTTGTCGGACATGACGTAATCATAGGGAGTTACCACATCGAAGATCAGATTTGTATGTGTCGGTCCTGTCACAATGCGGAAGTCGTGCATTGTCAGTGTGGGATCAATCGTATGTAAGCATTGCGCCGTCAGCTCCCGCAGGCGGTCTGTTTCCGCATCGCCGATCTGGACAGGATCCATATGGATCACCGCGTGGCAGTTCAGGGTATTCCACAATTCATGCTCAATGGTGTCAATCACATCGTGCAGCGTGAGGATATTGCCGTCGGCGGGAACCTCCGCGTGCAGGGAGATAAGAATGCGGCCGGGACCGTAGTTATGTACGATGAGGTCGTGAACTCCGATAACTTCCTGATGCGCGGTGACGATATCGGTCACCTGCTGGACAAATTCCGGGTCGGGAGCCTGACCGAGCAGAGGACTGATGGTATCCTTTGCAGCGCCGAAGCCGGAATAGCAGATGAAGAGACCGACGAGGATACCGCACCAACCGTCGATACTAAAGCCACTGAAATGGGCGACGAGCGTTGAGATCAGCACGGCGGATGTCGCCAGAACATCGCTCAGGGAGTCCGTGGCGGTGGCGAGCATGGCGGAGGAATCGAAGCGCTTTCCGAGACTGTGGTTATAGAAATACATATAACATTTGACAAGGATGGACACGATCAGAATGACAAGTATGATCGGGGAAAAGCTCAGCTCATCGGGGTGCAGAATTTTTGTGAACGAGCTTTTCAGCAGCTCTAGTCCCATCAGCAGGATAATGACAGCAACAAGCAGCCCGGAGATATATTCGATCCTTCCGTGTCCGAAGGGATGATCCGGGTCGGGCTTCTGTCCCGCCATGCGGAAGCCGATCAGGGTGATGATCGAGGAGCCGGCGTCGGAGAGGTTATTGAAGGCATCGGCGGTGATGGCAATGGAGTTGCTGATCAGTCCGGCGATGAATTTTCCGGTGAAAAGGCAGAGATTCAGAAAGATGCCGACCGCGCCGCACAGCATGCCGTAGGACTGCCTTACGGAAGGGCTTTGCGTGTCGGTTCTATCCTTAATAAAGAGCTTGGAAAGTAATGTCACCATATTGCACACCTCTTTTTCTGTAAACTTTGCAATTTATCTGTAAAGTTTCTAATCAGTATAGCAAGAAATATGAGAAAAAGCAATTGTGTATCGAGAAAAATTCCCTATGGCTTGCTATTGCACGGATTTCCAAAACATGATATAGTGTGGGAGCAGCGGATATGCTTTTTGTTCCGGGCAGTTAGCGCCGGAACGGACAGTTGCACCTGATAAAATATATATAAGGAGAGATGAGATATATGAGCAGAAGACCGGTTGTTTTGATGATTCTTGACGGCTATGGACTGAATGATAAGGTCGAAGGAAATGCGATCGCGCAGGCAAAGACCCCTGTGATGGATCAGCTGATGAAGGAATGCCCGTGGGTGCGGGGAAATGCCAGCGGAATGGCAGTCGGACTTCCCGAGGGTCAGATGGGAAATTCCGAGGTAGGACATCTCAACATGGGCGCAGGCCGTATCGTGTATCAGGAGCTTACCCGTATTACCAAGGAAATTCAGGATGGAACCTTCTTTGAAAATCCGGCTCTGGTGAAGGCGGTTGAGAACTGCAAGAAGAACGGCAGTGCGCTTCATCTGATGGGACTGCTCTCTGACGGCGGCGTACACAGCCACAATACCCATCTGTATGCGCTTCTGGAGCTTGCCAAGAGACACGGACTGGAGAAGGTGTTTGTGCATTGCTTCCTCGACGGACGTGATACCCCTCCCGCAAGCGGCAAGGAGTATGCAGAGGCTCTGAACAAGGAGATGGAGAAGATCGGTGTCGGCAGGATTGCATCCGTGATGGGACGTTATTACGCGATGGATCGTGACAACAACTATGACCGTGTCAAGCTCGCATATGATGCAATGACAAAGGGAGAGGGACTGACCGCTGCCTGCGGCATCTGCGCGATTCAGGAATCCTATGACCGCAAGGAGACGGATGAATTCGTAAAGCCTACCGTTGTCGTAGAGGATGGAAAGCCTGTTGCTACGGTTCAGGATGGCGATTCCGTGATCTTCTTCAACTTCCGTCCCGACCGTGCGCGTGAAATCACGAGAGCATTCTGCGATGATGATTTCAAGGGCTTCGACAGAGGCGCACGCAAGCAGATTACCTATGTATGCTTTTCTGATTATGATCCGACGATCCCGAACAAGGACGTTGCGTTCCACAAGATTGCTGTGACGAACACCTTCGGTGAGTGGCTTGCAGCTAACAACCTGAAGCAGGCGCGTATCGCGGAGACGGAGAAATATGCGCATGTTACCTTCTTCTTCAACGGCGGCGTGGAGGCTCCGAATCCTGGCGAGGACAGAATCCTCGTTAATTCGCCCAAGGATGTTGCCACCTACGACCTCAAGCCCCAGATGAGTGCCCCCGAGGTCTGCGAGAAGCTCTGTGCAGCGATCCGTTCGGACAAGTATGATGTGATCGTTATTAACTTTGCAAACCCTGACATGGTAGGCCATACCGGTGTGCTGCCTGCTGCCATCAAGGCAATCGAGACCGTGGACGAGTGTGTCGGCAAGGCAGTGGCTGCTGTCAAGGAGGTTGGCGGCGTTATGTTCATCTGCGCTGACCACGGCAATGCGGAGCAGCTGATCGACTACGAGACCGGCGAACCCCACACGGCACACACGACAAACCAGGTACCTTTCGTTCTCGTCAACTATGACGAGGGCTACGGACTCAGAGAGGGTGGATGCCTTGCGGACATCATACCTACCCTGATCGAGATCATGGGCATGAAGCAGCCCGCCGAAATGACCGGAAAGTCCCTACTTGTCAGAAAGTAAGGGGAAGGGGACTAAGGGCTGAAAAGGTTGAAAAGGTTGAAAAGGCTGAAAAGGCTGAAAAGGCTGAAAAGGCGATGGGTTAAGCTGTTTGATGAGAGTCAGCGCTCTGGTGTCAGTCGGCCTGTCCCAATGCCCATGTATTAAGCTTTGAATACAGGAACTGGACATTATTGTCTGGTTCCTGTATCGATTTAATGTCAATCTGATGTTCTGAAAATCTTTTTATTATCTGTTTATGAACTGTTAAATTAATTCAATTCAAAAATTACTAGCGGGCTTCTTTTGGAAAATCTACAATTATTCATAATCTATCCATAACCATTCAACGGAGAAATTCTGTAATAAGAGGATTCTTAAATAAGCAAATTTCCAAATAACATCTAATAAATTGAACAAGCCGGCAATACGAAACTCGTCGAGTATAAATCCCAAAGCAAGAATCCCAAAGCAAGAATCCCAAAGCAAGAATCCCAAAGCAAGAATCCCGAAGCAAGAATTCTAAAGCAAAAATTCTAAAACCTAAATTGCTTGGAGGCACTTCTTAGAACTGCTACACAGGCATCCTTTTTGGATAGTTATTCTGATTACTAAGCGCAGGAGGCTGTACCTGATCTCAGTACCTGCGGAATGGGAGGTGAGGGAGAATTCGCACGTACACCCGTGGGAACCGTACCTGCGGAAAAGGAGGTGATGGAGAATTTGCACGTACACCCACGGGAACTATACCTGCGAAAAAGGAGGCGATGGAGAATTCACACGTATACCTACGGGAACTGTACCTGCGGAAAAAGGAGGTGAGCGTGAAATCGCATGTAGTCCCGTAGAAACTATACCTGCGGAATGGGAGGTGAGCGTGAAATCGCATGTAGTCCCGCGGAAACTGTACCTGTGGAAAAGGAGGGATGACAAAACCGCATGTATCTCTGCGGAAAGGGAGATGCAAATTAGAAATGATGTCAATAAAATCCGAAAGTAGTATGTAGTGAAAAAGTCACTGAGAATATCAAAATAGATAATGTACTTTTTAGGAGAAGATTGAAAAATGCATTTTTTCAATCACAAGATTTGTGTCTGCGCGCACTTGACACAAGCTTGCTATGCACAAAGAACGTGCGCAGAAATGGGGATAAAAATGCAAGAAAATACACAGTTTAAGAGACAGCTTTGTGACGAAATTTTAAGATTGGAAAGTCTGAAGAAGACGCTAGAAGAGAGATTACAGGATGCGCCGAGCGGAAAGTTGCGTATTCAGAGGACGGGGAGTGGAAATTATACGCAGTATTATATAGCTGATGCTACAGATACTCGAAAGTATCTTCCAAAGAACCAATTTAGTACTGCACAAAGGATTGCACAAAAAGGCTATGACGAGAAAGTAAAAGTGGTGATTGGTGCGAGGGTTAGGGATGCAAAACGATTGTTGAATCAATATGATAAGGAAATAGGGGACATATATACTCGACTCTCGCAGGAAAGAAGAAAACTGGTGACACCCTTGATGAAGCCAGATGAGGATTTTATTGAAGAATGGTATCAGAAATATAGCGGAAATGCCAATCCGTATCCGAACAGTTTTCCCATTGTTACCGAAAGAGGGGAAACTGTTCGGTCAAAATCGGAAAAAATTCTGGCGGATTTATTTTATAAACACCAAATTCCATATATTTACGAGCCGCAAATTATTTTTCAGCATGGAAAGGCAGTATATCCGGATTTTTTACTCCTGAATGTATCGCAAAGAAACACATATGTGTTTGAACACTTCGGCATGATGGATAACCCAGAGTATGCTCAAGGGGCAATAGAGAAGATTAGTTTGTATGAAGAAAACAATTATTGGTATGGAGATAATTTGCTGTACAGCATGGAGACGAGCACACGACCATTAAACATTAAAAATATCGAGGCTATAGTAAGAAGATATTTGAAATGATTCGCTGGAAGGGAAAATCGCATGTACCGCTGTGGGAACTGTACGTGCGGAAAAGAGGATGGAGGAGAAAGTGCATGTATTACTGCGGGGATTGTACTTGCGGAAAGGGAGGGGAGAGCGAAACAGCATGTACTCCCGCGTGAACTGTACCTGCGGAAAAGAGGATGGAGGAGAAAGCGTATGTATTACTGCGGGGATTGTACCTGCGGAAAGAGAAGGGAGAGCGAAAACGCATATAAGGCTGCGTGGATTGTACCTGCGGGAAAGGTAGGGCGGTAGAATGGGCATGTATGCCCGCGCAGGAGCGGAACCTTGTATGCGGACGTAGGAGTGGAAATTGAAGGTTGCTAATGAGGGTAAATGACGATATACTCAAAATAGATGGTATTAATAACCTTATTCTAAAGCAGAAAGCGTCCGGATGGACCTCAATACCATGATTGAGAAACAATCATGGTAGTATATCCGAGAAGAGCAAAACTGGGGTGTGAGACCAATTTGAAAGGAAGATAAGATTGAAAAATAAGATTTTTCAATCGCGAGATTTGTGTCTGCGCGCACTTGACACAAACTCGATATGCGCAAAAAGCGTGCGCAGAAATGAGGAAAAAGATGGTAAAGGTCAGACTTGGAAAAACGGAAATTGTAGCGGGAAAGAATTCCTTTGGGGCGCTACCGATCCAGCGTATCTCAAGGGAAGATGCTGTGAAGCTTCTGCGGAAGGCATACGAGCATGGAGTGACTTTCTTTGATACGGCGCGCTTTTACACGGACAGTGAGGAGAAGCTCGGGGCGGCATTTGAGGAAATACGAGATAAGGTAATTATAGCAACAAAGACCGGTGCGACGACGGCGGAGGGCTTCTGGAAGGATCTGCATACCTCTCTTGGAAATTTGCGCACGGATTACATTGATCTTTACCAGTTTCACAATCCCGCGTTCTGTCCGAAGCCAGGTGACGGAACGGGGTTGTACGAGGCGATGCTGGAAGCCAGAGAGAGGGGAATGATCCGACATATCGGTATCACCAACCATCGGTTAAATGTGGCGCATGAGGCGATAGACAGCGGATTGTATGAGACCCTGCAGTTTCCGTTCTGCTATCTGGCGACAGAGAAGGACATTGAGCTGGTTGAAAAGTGTAAGGAGACGGATATGGGCTTTATCGCCATGAAGGCGTTGTCGGGTGGACTGATCACAAATTCGGCGGCGGCCTATGCTTTTCTGGCGCAATATGATAATGTTCTGCCGATCTGGGGCGTGCAGCGGGAGAAGGAGCTGGATGAATTCCTTTCGTATATTGATAATCCGCCGGAGATGAATGAAGAACTGGCGGCGGTCATAGCGCATGACAGGGAGCAGCTTCTCGGCGATTTCTGTCGCGGCTGCGGCTATTGTATGCCTTGTCCTGTCGGAATTGAGATTAATAACTGCGCACGTATGAGCCTGATGATACGCAGGGCGCCTTCGGCGGCGCAGCTGACACCAGAGATGCAGGAAAAGATGAAGCGCATTGAGAACTGTCTGCACTGCGGAAAATGTAAGTCGAAATGCCCCTACGGATTGGATACACCGACACTGCTGGAGAAAAATTACAAGGACTATTGTGAGATTCTTGCCGGTAAGGCATATTAATGCCGGAAGAAACTTTGGCGGGGCAGAAACTGTAAGTTGGAGCAGTGGAAAAGACATCAGGCAGGAAATGAAGCGTAAGCTGGAGCAGTGGAAAAGACATTAGGCAGGAAATAAGGCGTAGGTTGGAGCAGGAGAAAAGACATCAGGCGGGGCAGAAACTGTAAGCTGGAGCAGTGGAAAAGACATCATGCAGGAAATAAGGCGTAGGCCGGAGCAGTGGAAATGGCATCAGGCGGGAAATGAACGGTAAGTATACTCAGGAGAAAGATGTCAAAATAAAAGAATAGGGTGTAATGCGGGACGGACAGTCCTACGGAAGCAAGGGAAGGCAAAAAACGTGCGCAGAAATGGAGATAGCTATGAGAATGTATGATATTATAATGAAAAAGCGAAACGGCGGGGAATTGACGAAGCAGGAGATCGAATTTTTTGTCGATGGCTATACGAGGGATGAAATCCCGGATTATCAGGTTTCCGCGCTGATGATGGCAATTTATTTCAAGGGCATGACAGAGGCTGAGACTTGCGAATTGACGCTTGCAATGGCACACAGCGGGGATATGCTGGATCTGTCGGCAATTCACGGAATCAAGGTGGACAAACACAGCACAGGGGGAGTCGGGGACAAGACCTCGCTTGCGCTGACACCGATGGTCGCTGCATGCGGGATTCCGGTTGCGAAGATGAGCGGAAGAGGGCTTGGGCATACCGGCGGAACCATTGATAAGCTGGAGAGCTTTCCGGGCTTTTCGACAGCTTTGACAACGGAGCGGTTCATCGAGAATGTCAACCGGATCGGCATTGCGATCATGGGACAGACGGCAGATCTCGCACCGGCGGACAAGAAGCTTTATGCGCTCAGGGATGTCACGGCGACGGTGGATCAGATGTCGCTGATTGCAAGCTCGATCATGAGTAAAAAGCTGGCGGCGGGAGCGGACGCAATCGTGTTGGATGTCAAGACAGGCAGCGGTGCGTTCATGAAGGCAGAGGAGGATGCGCGGGCGCTCGCTGAAGAGATGGTGAAGATCGGCAGAAATGCGGGACGGAAGACGATCGCTGTCATCTCCGACATGGATCAGCCGCTCGGATATGCTGTCGGCAATGCGCTCGAGGTGAAGGAAGCAATTGATACGCTGAACGGCAATGGCCCGAAGGACTTTGTGGAGCTCTGCCTGACGCTCGGCAGCCAGATGCTGATTGCAGGAGGAAAGACGGATAGTCTCGAGGAGGCGCGCGGAATGCTTGAACGCGTGATCGCGGACGGCAGCGCACTGCGGAAGCTGGCGGAATTTGTGGAGGCGCAGGGTGGCGACAGCAGCTTTGTCTATCACCCGGAGAAGCTGCCGGGGGCTTCTATCATAAGAGAAGTCAGAGCGCCGAAGGATGGCTTTGTCAGCCATATCACCTGTGATGAGGTCGGTATCTGCTCGCTGATCCTCGGCGGCGGAAGAGAGACGAAGGAGAGCAGGATCGATCTGGCGGTGGGACTTGTCCTGCACAAGAAGGTTGGCGACGCGGTGAAGGCAGGGGAGACACTGGCGGTGATCCATGCGAACGACGCAGGCAAGGCTGACGAGGCGGAAAAGCGCTTCCTTGCAGCGTGCGCGATCTCGCCGGAGGCGCCGGAGCCCAGGCCGTTTATCAAGGCGGTGATTGGTGCATAGTTTCCGGGCGCGGCTAATATAATGGAACTATGAAAAAGAATGATGAACATATCCGGAAAAAAGAAAAGGTCATAGATTCCCTGAAACTGCCCAAGGACATCTGCATGGGAGCAATGAAGGTGACCATGACGGGAAGCAGTGAGGCATGGATCGAAAATTACAGGGGGCTGCTGGAATACACGGAGAAGCTCATACTGCTGCAGGGAAAGACCTGTCAGGTCAGCTTTGAAGGGACAGGACTTTCCATTGACTATTACACGAATGAAGATATGAAGATCAGCGGACGTATTGAGTGTGTCAGGTATCTTTAGGAAAGAGTGGAAAGAGGGCTCACCATGGTTGAATTTCTGAAATATGTCAGAGGCTATCTGCGTATCCGCGTCAGCGGCTTCTCGCCCGAACGGTTTATGAACCTTTGCAGCAACAAGGGCATCCTGCTCTGGAAGATCGAGCGGGAGGGCGACGTATATTATATGAATATCCATTTGGACGGATTCAGGGCGCTGCGCCCTATCGTAAGAAAGACAGGTACTAAGGTAGCCGTGTTGGAACGATGCGGTCTACCTTTTTTTCTGCCCAAGCTGTTCCGTCGGAAGGCATTTATCGGCGGGCTGATGCTGGCGGTGGCGTTCTGGATGATCTCTTCACTGTTTATCTGGGACATTCAGACAGCGGGCAACTACCGGATTACGGATGACGTGTTTAATACCTTCCTCAGAGAACAGCAGGTGACGGTGGGGATGAAGAAAAGCGGGCTGGACATCGGGGCGCTGGAGAAGGAGATCCGCCGGACATTCCCGGAGATCACATGGGCATCGGCGAGACTGTCCGGGACAAAGCTGCTGATCGAGATCAAGGAAAATGATGCCCCGATCATCACACAGCAGGCAGCTGCGGAAATGGGAAGCGAGCTTGTCACGGATTATGATGGGACGATCGTGGCTATCATTGTGAGGAGCGGAGTCCCGATGGTAAAAGTAGGGGATGCGGTGGCAAAGGGAGATGTTCTGGTTGCCGGAAATGTACCCGTCTATAACGAGGATGCGACGGTAAGGGAATATCTGTATGTGGATGCGGATGCGGACATCTGGCTGGAGCATGCCATGAGCTTCTCGGCACGCCTGCCCTTTGACTATATCCAGAAGGAATACACCGGGCGGACAAAGAAGCGTTTTTACCTGCGGATCGGAAACCATGAATGGAAAATGCCGCAGGAGAGGCCGTTCCTTGTGTATGACAGTCTCATCAGGGAGAGCAGACCGTTAGTCTTTGAGAAACTGTCGATTCCGGTCTATCAGGGATCTTATACCTACAGGGAATACAAGAATGTTGAGCATGAGTACACGCTCGAACAGGCGGAGGCGCTGCTATCTGAAAAATTAAGAACATTTCTTGCAAGTTTAGAGGAAAAAGGGGTACAAATTATTGAAAAAGATGTTAAAATAGATACGAATGGAGGCTCATGGGTCATTTCGGGACAGTTTACCGTCCGGGAGGCCGTGGGCAGAAGCGTGTTGATAGAAAAGAGTGTCATTGGAGAAACAGAGATTGATGAGTGAATTTTCAGTCAGCCTGGATGTGCCCACGGAGCATATTCAAAAGATTTTCGGAATGCAGGATGCCTATGTCAAGAAGCTGGAGCGTGACTTTGCGGTTACAATCGTTGACCGGAACGGCAGCGTGACCATTTCGGGCGAAGAGGAGAAGGCAAAGCGCGCGGCGGCAGTATTGCAGCAGCTGGCAGTTCTTTCGGACAGAGGAAACGAGATAGAGGAGCAGAGTGTGGATTACGCAATTACAATGGGAATGGAAGAAAAGGAAAATGTGATCACGGAGATCGATTCGGACTGCATCTGCCATACGATCAACGGGAAGCCGATCAAGCCTAAGACGCTCGGACAGAAGGCGTATGTGGATGCCATCAGAAAGAATATGATCGTCTTCGGGCTGGGCCCGGCGGGTACGGGAAAGACTTATCTTGCGATGGCAATGGCAATCACGGCGTTTAAGAACAACGAGGTCAGCAGGATTATTCTGACAAGACCTGCAATTGAGGCGGGAGAAAAGCTGGGCTTTCTGCCGGGAGATCTGCAGAGCAAGGTAGACCCGTATCTCCGTCCGCTTTATGATGCGCTGTATCAGATCATGGGTGCGGAGAGCTTTGCGAAGAATATGGAAAAGGGGCTGATTGAGGTCGCCCCGCTTGCCTACATGAGAGGACGTACTCTGGACAATGCCTACATTATTCTCGACGAGGCACAGAATACGACACCTGCGCAGATGAAGATGTTTTTGACCCGTATCGGCTTTGGCTCAAAGGTTGTTGTCACCGGCGACGCCTCCCAGAAGGATCTTGCGCCGGGAACAAAGTCGGGACTGGATGTCGCAGCGCGTGTCCTCGGGAAGATTGATGACATTGCGTTCTGCCAGCTGACGAGCAAGGATGTTGTCAGACATCCTCTGGTACAGAAGATTGTTAAGGCTTATGATGACTACGAGGCAAAGGAAAAATACAGAAGCAGAGACAGATATGGAAAAAAATAAAAAAAATCCCGGATGGCGGTACTTCCTCGCGGAGGGCTGCATCCTTTTAGCGGGAGCATCGGGAACGGCGCTGCTCGGATATGTGAAAAAGCAGGCTGCGGACAGGCTGCTGGGCAACTGCGTAATGGTGGCGGTAATGCTTGCCCTGACCTTTTTTCATTACCGCAGGGAATATATGGGGCAGAGGCTGGATTATGACAATGGCGAGCATCTCTACCGCTTCCCGCTGTGCGTTGCAATTGGTCTCGCCATAGCGTTTGTCTGTGGCTTTTTACCTCTGGGCGGCTGGCCTTTTCTGCTTGTCTTTTGTATGCTCGCGCTTTTCAGCAACATGAATACGGGAATCCTTGCGGCTTCCTCCCTTCTGCTTGTCTCGGTTCTGGTGAGCGGAAGCGGAGTGGAGGGCTTTGTGCTCTATTTCGTCTGCGGCACTTTTACCATAACGCTTTTCAGGCAGCTCGGGACAGATTTCAGGATTGGGGTGCCGGTGACGCTTTCCGTGAGCTGTCTCCTTGTCTGCGAGACGGCAAATGTCGTGCTGACGGCGAACGCAAGGCCGGATTTTGAACTGTTTGTCATTCCGGTGTCCAACATGGTGATCAGCAGCATACTGCTGATCGGGGCGCTCAAGCTCTTTTTTACTGCGGTGGTCTACCGGTACCGGAGCGTGTATCTTGACATCAATGACACGGAGACGGCGGTTCTGGCTGCGTTTAAGGAGAAGGACAGAAAGGCGTACATGCAATGCGTACATACGACCTATTTCTGTGAGAGAATCGCGGCGCGGCTCGGAATGGATGTCGAGGCGATGAAATGCGCCGGATATTATTACCGGCTGGAGGAGGAACAGCTGCTGCAGGTCATGGACGAGAAGGCATTTCCGCCCGCTGCACGCGAGATTCTTCTGGATTATCAGAACAGGAAGCAGGGAATCCGGAAGAAGGAGACGGCTGTTTTGTTCTGCGCGGACACGATCGTTTCCTCCGTGACCTATATGCTGGAGCGAGGCACCCAGAAGCAGCTTGACTACGATAAGCTGATCGATGCGGTCTTCCATAAGCTGATGGAGGAGGGCAGCTTTGACAGGTGTGACATTTCCATGCGTGAGCTTAAGACGATGATAAGAATATTCAAGGAGGAAAAGCTCTATTATGACTTTTTACGTTGAAAATGAGACGGCTGTGGAATTTCCCTTTTCGGTGGAGGAGACGGTGAGGACGGTCTGTGAGGCAGTCCTTGAGTCGGAGAACTGTCCCTATGAGACTCAGGTGAATGTGGTTCTGACGGACAACAGTGGGATCAGGGAGATGAACAGAGAGTGCCGCGGTATCGACAGGGAGACGGATGTGCTGTCCTTTCCGAATGTCGATTTTGAGCAGGAGGGTGTGTTCGACATCGACGAGGACAGGGAGGCGGATTATTTTGACCCGGATACCGGGGAACTGATGCTGGGTGATATTCTGATCTCTGTGGACAAGGTCATGGAACAGGCGCAGAATTACGGACACAGCGTCCGCAGGGAGTTTGCGTTTCTGGTAGCGCACAGTATGCTGCATCTGTGCGGCTACGATCACATGGAAGAGGCGGAAGCGAAGGTGATGGAGAGAAAGCAGGAAGAGATTCTTGCGGGACTGGGGATCACGAGAGATTAGTCGGTCGCTGGGGACAGTGACAGCAGATGAGGTATAAGGGATGAATCAGGCAGAGATAAAGAGGCGGCAGGCACAGGCAATAGCAGCGATCCTTGGGCTGGCTGCGCTGGCGGTCACAGCCCGTCTGACGGGATATAACGGGGTGACCTATGTGTTGGCGGCGCTGGAGGTATACGCGCTCTTCGATACGGTCGTGAGCGGCGGCATCTTTGATGCGCTGGGGAGAATACTGCGGCTCAGAAATGCAAAAGGACAATATAAAAATGCGGTGGTGATGCGGAGGAATGCCATTCTGTTTCAGGGAATACTCGGACTGATCGGGGCGGCTGTCCTGATGACTGCGGAGGAGATCACGGCGAAGGTATTCAGGATACATTACAGCAGTTCCATTCTGATGATCCTTGCCCCGGCGGTCTTTCTGCGCGCCGTTTCGTCGGTGCTGCAGGGCTATTCGCGCGGTGAGGGAGCAGAGCTTCCGACGGCAGCGGCATCAATCCTAAGGCAGCTGTTTATCATCGGTTTCAGCGTGATATTCTGCAATATGCTCGGCAATTATGGAAGCAAGGTGAGCAGGCTGCTTGTGCAGACAAATTTTACCGCCATGTACGGCGGTGTCGGCGTGGCGGTTGCCGTAACATTGTCTGAGGTTTTTGTGGTGCTCTTTCTTGCACTGACCTACAGAGGAAATAAAAAGAATATGGCGGCAGCGGCGAAGGAGGGAATGCGCACGACGGATTCCCCCGTCGACAGCATCCGTATCCTTTGCGCTGGGCGAGGCATGTCTATGCTGACAAGACTGCTCATAATACTTCCGTTGCCGCTGGGACTGATCTTTTTCAGCAAGGCATCGGAGGGCAGTGACAGTGCAATGACGGAATACGGAGTCTTTGCGGCCGGTTTTGGGCTCTGCTGCGGTGTGATCGCGGCGGTCGTGATGATATTGCTCCTGCCGGTCTGCGGAAAGATGATGAACCTTTTCCGCAAGGAGGAGGGCAGATATGCCAGACAGGTGTTCCAGTGCGGCGTCCATCTCGGCATTGTGCATGCTGCCTTCTGGACGGTGTTTATTGCGGTGATGGCGGAACCGGTGGCGGCGGTCTTCTGCGGTGAACAGGCGCAGACGGCAACAAAGTTGTTCCGCGGCGGTTCGGGGCTGATCCTGCTGTTTATCCTGAGCTATTATTTCGCTAAGATATTGATTCTCATGGGAAAGAAGCTGCTCGTACTCGGCGCAGTGGCAGCGGCGGATGTCTTTTTCATCATTTTTGTGACGGTGTCGCTCAACACGGGAAAGGCAGGAATCCTTTCTCTGATTTATGGAGCACTGGTAGGAATGGGCGTGCTCTCTATTGTGCTTGGCACACTGGCTTACAGACAGCTGAAGCAGAAGATGGACTGGCTTCATACGCTGATCGTTCCGGCAGGAGCTGCCAGCGTGGCAGGACTTGCGGGAATGCTTCTCGAGAAGCTGTTCACACCGCATCTCGGCAATCTGGTCAGCCTGATAGTATGTCTGGCTGTCACGGGGGCATTTTACTGGGCAACATTGATTTTATTGCGCAATTTCAGGGAGCAGGAGCTGGAAAGTATTCCGGGCGGTAAGCTGATCGGCGCAATAGGACAGCTTTTGCGGGTGTATTAATTTTTAAAAGGAAAAGTATAAATATTGAAAAAAAGCTGATACTGAATGCAAAAGGATGGTTATCGCTGTGAAATTTGTAAAAGGTATCAGTTTATTTTTTGTTTATCCGGTGGTGATGCTTGGCATCGGGTTTTATGCCGGAGTCAGAACAACACATTTCTTCTATCCCGGAGAGCAGACGGAGAGGCTGTATTATGCCCCGTCTGAAAATGAGAGCCCGGCATCGGAAGATGTGAGAGAACCGGAGCTGCCGGAGAATACGCTGCAATCGATGGAGGAGTGTCTGGATTACGAGAAAGCGGAGGACACGGATCTGTCGGCATACACGGCAGTGGCAAACAACGGTGAAACGCTCTGTGTGGAGACGGAATATATTATTGAAGAAAAGGATATGGATGACGATACGGTTGTCGAGACGAGCTGGAGGCTTCCGATGAAGTATGTCGGAATGAACAGGGAACAGTTTCTGGAAGCTATGGAGGAGTACGAGGCGTTTCCTCCGCTTTCCGAGATGGAGAGGGGCTTTGTCAGCCTCGAGGTGCTTTCCTTTTCCAGAGAGAGAGTCGTTGTGCAGATGAATTACAGGTTTCTTGTCCCGACAAGCAGCTTTTATCTTGCGGTATATGACAACGAGGTCGTCGTGTATCTCGAGGACAAGGAAACAATCTATATTGAGACGGAAATTCTGCTGGAGCAGCTTCCGGAGGAGCTGCAGCAGGAAATCATTGACATGATGTGGATGCCGGATGAGGAAGCCCTGTATGACTTTCTGGAGACCTATTCAAGCTAAGGACAAGGGCGTGGCTGTCATGTCGGACAGAGAGGAATGAGAAGAATATGGCGATCAGAATCGGAATTGTCGGCGGAGGCGCTGCCGGAATGGCGGCGGCAATCTGGGCGGTGCGGAACGGTGCAGAGGTCGAGCTCTTTGAGGGAAATGACCGCGTCGGGAAAAAAATTCTTTCGACGGGCAACGGAAAATGCAATCTCGGAAATGTTGAGCTCGGGCCGGAGAAATACTTTTCCTCCCAGCCGGAGAGACTGGAGCAATTCCTCGGGAAATTCAATGCGGACGATACGATTGCGTTCTTTCATTCGCTCGGACTGCTGGTAAAACAGAAGAACGGCGGATTGTATCCGGTCAGCGAACAGGCGGCTTCCGTGCTGGATGTGCTCCGCTATGCGATAGAGCGGGAGCCCGCGATACAGGTCAGGACACAGTGCCGGATAGACCGGATTGAGAGACAGACCAAGCGGAATAAGCTGCTCCTGTTCAGCAGAAGGGAGCAGTTTCCCTTTGACCGGGTCATCCTCGCGTGCGGCGGCAAGGCGGCGTCGAAGACCGGCTCGGACGGCGGCGGTTACCTTCTGGCGAAGCAGCTTGGACATGAGATCGTGCCGACCGTTCCGGCGCTGGTTCAGATGAAATGCAGTGAGGACTGGTTCAGATCGGTCGCGGGTGTCAGGACAGATGCGGAAATATCCTTTGAGGACGGAAAGGAAAGCGTTGCAGAGCGCGGAGAGCTTCAGCTTGTCGATTACGGCATTTCGGGTATACCGGTATTCCAGCTGAGCAGACGCATGAATTACATATTACAGAGAAAGAAAGAGATTGTCGTGAAGATAGACTTTCTGCCGGATTATCCGGGAGAACATTTCGCGGACAAGCTGTTTCGGGAGAGAAGGGCTTTGATGAAGAACGCTACGGTGGAGACCTATTTTACCGGGCTGCTGAATAAGAAGCTGATGCTTCTCTTTATCCGTATGGCGGGGCTGAAACTGACGGAGGCGGCGGAACACGCGGACAAGGAGAGACTAAAGAAGGTGTATGAGCTATGCAGGAATTTGCAGGTGCATGTGACCGGAAGCAACTCCTTCGACAATGCGCAGGTGACGGCGGGCGGTGTCCCGTTAGGGGAGGTTACGGAACGTCTCGAATCGACGAAGGCGCCGGGGGTCTTTTTCGCGGGAGAGATACTGGATGTGGACGGAAGATGTGGCGGGTATAATCTCCACTGGGCATGGTGCAGCGCATATCTGGCGGGTACGGGCGCTGCGGACGGAAATTGAAAACTTAGGAGCAGAAGAAAAAGATGTTGCGAGTCAATCAGGTCAAGATCAGGACGGAACACACCGGGGAACAGTTAAAAAGAAAGACGGCGGAGACGCTTGGCATTCAGACGGCGGATATTCTCGGGATGAGGATTATCCGCCAGTCCATTGATGCCAGAAAGAAGCCGGAGATCTTTTACAGCTATTCACTTGAGGTTCAGGTAAAGAATGAGGATAAGGTCTTAAAGAAATTCAAGGGCAGGGAAAATCAGGTGTGCCGTGCAGAAAGTGTTGTCTATCATTTCCCGGCACCGGGGACGAGGAACCAGAAGCATCCGACGGTCATTGCCGGCATGGGGCCCGCCGGGCTGTTCTGCGCGTACTATCTGGCATTACACGGCTACCGGCCGATCCTGCTGGAACGTGGAAGGTGCGTCGAGGAGAGGCAGAAGGATGTCGAGCGGTTCTGGGAGACGGGACGGCTCGACCCGATGTCCAATGTACAGTTCGGAGAGGGCGGCGCGGGGACATTCTCGGACGGAAAGCTGAACACACTTGTCAAGGATCGTGACGGCAGAAACAGGGAGGTGCTGGAAGCCTTTGTGAGTTTTGGAGCGAAGGAGAGCATCTGCTACGAGGCAAAGCCGCATATCGGGACGGATGTTCTGTGCAATGTCGTGCGGAATATGAGGAATGAGATCGTCAGGCTTGGCGGAGAGGTACATTTTCAGAGCTGTGTGACGGATGTGGAGATTTCCGGGGGAGCCATCAGCGCCGTCACGGTCAACGGAGAGCAGAGAATCCCCTGCGAGCAGCTTGTGCTCGCAATCGGACACAGCGCGCGTGACACCATGGAAATGCTCTGCGGAAAAAGGATTCCCATGGAGGCGAAGGCATTTGCCGTCGGACTCAGAGTGGAGCATCCCCAGTCGATGATCAATGAGAGCCAGTATGGATGTGAGAATCCGGGCAGTCTCGGTGCGGCAGCCTACAAGGTGACGGCGAAGGCGGAAAACGGCAGAGGAGTCTATTCGTTCTGCATGTGTCCCGGCGGCTATGTTGTCAACGCATCCTCTGAAGACGGGCGCACGGCGGTCAACGGCATGAGCTACAGCGGGCGGAATGGGCAGAACGCCAACAGCGCGGTTATCGTCGCGGTCACGCCGGAGGATTACGGATCGGATCACCCGCTCGCGGGAATCGCGTTCCAGAGAAGGCTTGAGGAGCGGGCTTATGAGCTCGGGCAGGGGAAAATTCCCGCGCAGCGCTACGGAGATTTCCGAAGCAGAGTGACGGGGGAGGATAACGGATGGCAGGAGCCGGAAGCCATGATTCAGCCGCAGTGCAAGGGCGGCTATGTCTGGGCGGATGTCAGTAAGATTCTTCCGGAGGAATGCAACCGGGCGTTTGTGGACGGAATGGAATGCTTCGGACGGCAGATTAAGGGCTTTGACAGGCCAGATGCCGTTCTGCTCGGTGTGGAGAGCAGAACCTCCTCGCCGGTGAGGATCGGGCGCGACGAGACCCTGCAGTCTGAGATCCGGGGGCTGTACCCCTGCGGCGAGGGCGCAGGATATGCGGGAGGAATTACCTCGGCGGCGATGGACGGTCTCAGGGTGGCAGAGCAGATTGCTTCGGAATTTGCCCCCGGACAGCAAGGGTATTGACGGTATACCCAAAATCAAGTAAAATAAGACTTATCGCAATTTAGCGTACTAAAGTATAGAAGATGGATGGAAAGATTGAAAAATGAACAGTCTGAGAGAACTGATTAAGGACAAGAGAAGGATCGTCGTGAAGATCGGATCGTCCTCCCTGACCCACAAGGAGACGGGGGATATGGATTATATCCGCATGGAAAAGCTGGTGCGTGAACTCAGCGACATTAGAAATCAGGGCAAGGAGGTCGTGCTGGTCTCCTCGGGAGCCATCGCGGCAGGAAAGAATGCGGTGAACTTAAAGGATGTCCGCGTGAACAGTTCAGCGGAGTCGCTGGCTGTGAAGCAGGCGTGCTCGGCGGTGGGACAGGCGAGGCTGATGATGACCTATCAGAGACTGTTTGCCGAATATAATCAGGTCGCGGCGCAGATCCTGATGACGAAGAACACGATTGTGGATGACCTGAACAGATATAATGCACACAATACCTTTACGGAGCTTTTAAAGCTCGGTGCGATCCCGGTTGTCAATGAGAACGACACGATCACGACCTACGAGATTGAATTCGGTGACAATGACACGCTTTCCGCCATTGTGGCGTCGCTTGTGGACGCGGATCTGCTGATCCTGCTCTCAGATATTGACGGACTGTACACGGACGACCCCCGGAAGAACCCGGATGCAAAATTTATCAGTCAGGTGGACGAACTGACCGATGAACTGATGGGGATGGGAAAGGCGACGACAGGCAGCAATGTCGGCACCGGCGGCATGAACACAAAGCTGCTTGCGGCGAGAATTGCCACCAAGGCGGGCGCGGACATGATTATTGCCAACAGTAAGGACATCGGTGTGCTGCACCGGCTGTTAGCGGGTGAGGACGAGGGCACGCTGTTTGTGGCGAAGAAGGATGAGAATTTTGATCTTTCGGGCTTCGTTGCGAATCTACATAAATAAGGATAGAAAGCGAAAGGCAGGATAGCAGCCATGAACATGGATGAAAGAATTGCCAGAATCAATGAATTATACCATAAATCCCAGAAGAAGGGACTGACGGAGGCAGAGAAGGAGGAGCAGGCGAGACTGCGGAAGGAATATGTCGCCAGCGTCAGGAATAATTTAAAGAGTCAGCTGGATAACATTGTGATCGAGAAGCCGGACGGCACGAAGATCGATCTGGGCGAAAAATATGGAAAGAAAGACTGAGATCCGAAGCCGCGTGCTGGCAATCAGGGGCGGATTGGATGAGGAGACGAGAAAGCGCGCCGACATCCTGCTGACAGAGCGCATTCTGGGACATCAGTGGTTTTACCGTTCCGAAATCCTGCTCAGTTTTGCAAGCTATGGCAGCGAGATCAATACCTATGAGATTATAGGGGAAGCGTTAAAGACTGGAAAACAGGTATATCTGCCGAAGGTTCTCACAAAGGCGCACGGAGAACCGGAAATGGTTTTCTTAAGGATTCATTCGCTGCAGGAGCTTTGTCCCGGTTACAAGGGGATCCCGGAGCCGCCCGAACAGGCACCGGAATACCGTTACTCTGCGGAAGAAGCAGAGAGGACGCTGATGCTGATGCCGGGTGTGGCATTCGATGGGTACAGGAACCGCATCGGCTACGGAAAGGGCTTTTATGACCGGTATCTTGCGGATAAGCCCGCGCTATGGGTTCGGACGATCGCGGTTGGCTTCCGGTGTCAGATGCTGGAGGGCGAGCTGCCGCATGAGGAGGAAGACATCAGACCATATCAGGTCATATGCATATAGCAGCTTTGTGTCTGCGGGCTCAAGGCTTGCAGGTTACGGAAAGGCGGGGATATTATGACAGATCTACAGTTGATGGGAAAAAATGCTGTCAGGGCGAAGGCACTGCTGCAAAAGCTTAACACGGAGGAGAAAAATGCGGGACTTCTCACTGCCGCGGACGCTCTGATCTCACGCACACAGGAGATTCTGGACGCCAATGCGAAGGACATGGAAAATGCAGTGAAAAACGGCATGAATTCGGGGCTGCAGGACAGACTGCGCCTGACGCCGGAGCGCATTGCCGGCATGGCGGAGGGGTTGCGCGAGGTGGCTGCGCTGCCCGACTGCATCGGCGAGGTCATGGAGGAGACAGAGCGCCCGAACGGCTTAAAGATTAAAAAGGTCAGAGTGCCCATGGGCGTTATCGGCATCATCTATGAGGCGAGACCCAACGTGACGGCGGATGCCTTCGGACTGTGCTTCAAGACGGGAAATGCTGTCATTCTCAAGGGAGGAAGCGACGCGCTTTATTCCAACATAGCGATTGTCAAGGTGCTGAGAGAGGCACTGGAGAGCTGTGGGCTGCCGGCGGATGCGGTCGGGTTGATCGCTGATACGGACAGGGCAGTGACAGTGGAATTCATGAAGCTGAAGGAATATGTCGATCTGCTGATTCCGAGGGGCAGCGCCGGACTGATCAGGAGCGTTGTCGAGAACAGCACCATTCCGGTCATCGAGACGGGAACGGGAAACTGTCATGTGTATATTGACAGTGAGGCAGACCTTGACATGGCGGCTAACATTGTCTATAATGCAAAGACCCAGAGAATCGGCGTCTGCAATGCCTGTGAATCGCTTGTCGTACATAGTGCTGTCAGGGAGGCGTTTCTCCCGAAGCTGGCGGCAATCCTCGCGCCGAAGAACGTAGAGCTTCGCGGCGATGAGAGGATCAGGGAGGTGCTGACCGACTGCGTTCCTGCGACGGAGGAGGATTACGGCACGGAGTATCTGGATTATATTCTTTCCCTGAAGACCGTGGATTCCGTGGAGGAGGCGATCGAGCACATCAACCGATACAGCACGAAGCATTCGGAGTGCATCGTCACAGAGAACCGTCAGACCGCCGAAAAGTTCCTGAATGAGATCGACGCGGCATGTGTTTACTGGAATGCCTCGACGCGGTTTACGGACGGCTTCGAGTTCGGCTTCGGTGCAGAGATCGGAATCAGCACGCAGAAGCTTCACGCGCGCGGACCTATGGGCTTAAAGGAACTGACTTCCTATAAGTATACGATCTATGGGGATGGACAGACCAGAAAATAAGTCTGGCAGAAATGACACAGAAAGGTATGGTGATTCCAATGAAAGAAATCAACGGCAGTATCTGGCACAGCATGAGCACGCAGAGGGTGACACCCACGGACTTTATCTGCGTGATCGAAATATCCAAGGGCAGCAAGAATAAGTATGAGCTTGACAAGGAGACAGGTTTTCTGATCCTTGACCGCATCCTTCATACCTCCACGCATTATCCGGCAAACTACGGCTTTATTCCCAGAACCTACGGAGATGACGGCGATCCGCTGGACGTATTGCTCCTGTGCTCGGAGCCTGTTCAGCCGCTGACACTGGTGCGGGCTTATCCGATCGGTGTGATTTCCATGCTGGACAACGGCAAGAACGATGAGAAGATCATTGCCGTACCATTCAACGACCCGTATTACAACGGCTACCATGACATTTCGGAGCTTCCACCGCATGTGGTGGAGGAGATGGAGCATTTCTTTACGGTCTACAAGGCACTGGAAAACAAGACCACCGCAGTCAACGAGAAGGGAAACCGCGAGGAAGCGATCGAGGTCATCAAGAAGTGTCTGGATAACTACATAGATACCTTTATAAAAAGCTGGTAGGGAGCCTTTACAGGCTCCCCATTTTATTATATAATATCGCCGATTAGTTGATAATTATTATCAATAGAGAAAGGCTGGAGCAATGACACTGTATGAGGCAGAAAAAGGATGCAGCTACCGGATAGACGGACTGTTCGTGGAACCGGGGATAACAAGAAGGCTGCAGGCGCTGGGATTAAACGACGGAACGACGGTCAGGGTGCTGAACAGAAAGAGACGGGGAGCGCTGATTATTCAGGTCAGGGGAACGAGACTTGCTCTTGGAAGGCATATTTCCTCCAATATAGAAATTGAACAGATACGGGAGGAATTGAAAAAATGAGTGGTACGAAAGAGAAAAAACATATTAACGTTGCCTGCATCGGCAACCCGAATTGCGGAAAGACTACTTTATTCAACGCACTGACAGGCTCGAAGCTCAAGGTTGCAAACTGGCCGGGAGTGACTGTGGAGCGCTTCGAGGGTCAGACCAGCTTTGAGGATGTTGACATTACCCTCATTGATACTCCGGGCATTTATTCTCTGACCTGTTACACCATTGAAGAGAAGGTGACAAGGCAATGCGCTATGGATGACAGCATTGATGTGATCATCAATGTTGTGGATGCCTCATCTCTGGAGAGAAATCTTTATCTTACGCTTCAACTGCTGGAGCTTGGCAAGCCGATTGTGCTGGCACTGAACATGATGGATATTGTCAAGGAGCGTGGTATGGAGATTGATATGCATCGTCTGCCAGAAATGCTTGGGGATATTCCTGTTGTGCCGGTTTCGGCGGCGAAGCGGACAGGACTTGATATTCTGCTGCATGCAGTCGTCCACCATTATGAGGAGGGTAACGGCAGAAAGGGAGCACCCGGGGACGAGACGGAGTATGTTCTGAAATATCCTCCGGAAATTGAAGATAAGATTGCAAAGCTGGAGGTGATGATGGGAGCACATTATCCGACCCATTCGTCTGTGCGCTGGCATGCAATCAAGCTGCTTGAGGATGATGAGGAGGTAAAGAAGGAGCATCCCATCTCGGTCACTAATGTTGTGGACAGAAGCTATGAGAAGGATATTATCCAGTGCAAATATGCCTACATAGAGAAGGTGGTTAATGAGATCCTGTTTCATAAGAATCAGAAGGCGGCCTCGACGGATAAAGTTGACAAAGTACTCACACATCCTTTCTGGGGGATTCCGATGTTCCTGCTGATTATGTGTGCTGTCTTTTTCCTGACTTTTGCCGTTGGAGATCTCCTGAAGGGTGTCTTTGAGCAGGGGCTTGTCTGGCTGTCTGCTGCGGCTTCGGCAGGACTTGACGCGATCGGTGTGACAGCATGGCTGAAATCGCTGATTGTTGACGGTATTATTGCGGGTGTCGGAGGTATCCTGACTTTTATCCCGAATATCTTTATCCTGTTTCTTGCGCTTGCAGTGCTGGAGGACAGCGGCTATATGTCGAGAGTGGCTTATGTCATGGATTCTGTCATGGGAAGGGTCGGGCTCTCAGGAAAAGCGTTTCTGCCTATGATACTCGGGTTTGGCTGCACGGTTCCTGCAATCATGGCGACGAGGGCATTGGAGACGGAGCATGACAGGCGTAAGACCATGCTTGTGACGCCGTTCATGTCATGCTCAGCCAGATTACCGATTTACGTTCTGTTTTCGGAGATGTTTTTCCCTGAACATCCGGCGCTGGTTGCTTTTTCCATGTATGTGATCGGAATGGTGATTGCTATTCTGGCGGCGCTGGTAATAAACAGAATGGAGAAGGGGCAGATCAATGATTCGCTGCTCATTGAATTGCCGGAATACAAGCGGCCGAATGCGAGAACAATACGCATCTATGTCTGGAACAAGCTGAAAGATTACCTTTCCAAGGCGGGAACCACGATTTTTATTGCCTCGATTGTCATCTGGTTTTTGCTGAACTTCGGCATTGGAGGTATGGTAGACAATCCGGCTGAAAGCTTCGGAGCAGTCATTGGTCATCTCCTCGTGCCTGTGCTGAAGCCGGCAGGTCTGGGAATGTGGCAGATCGGTGTGGCATTGCTGTCAGGACTGTCGGCAAAGGAAGTTGTTGTATCCAGCTTTGCTGTCCTATTTGGTGTTGCAAATGCAAATTCCGATGCGGGAATGGCGGCCATTGTCTCAAATATCCAGAGCATTAATCCCGGCTTTGGGGCATTGAATGCTTATTGCCTGATGCTTTTCTGTCTGCTTTATGTGCCCTGCGTTGCAACCGTCGCAACAGTGAAGAAGGAGAGCGGCTCATGGAAATTCACGGGAAAGATGATTGCTTTCCAGCTGGTTCTTGCCTGGATGGTGACGACGATCGTATATCAGATTGGCAACTTTTTCAGATAGGACGCTAAAACCTAGACTTTCGTTTAGTTGACATGATTTTCCATGAAAGCTATAATTAGGCTGTCAGACAAGGCAAAGTACCTTGGCTGACAGCTTTTTATGTTCTGAAATACCAGAAAAAGGAGTAAAACGCATGAAAAAAGTATTTATGGGTCTGGCGGTCGTCTGTCTTGTGCTCGGACTGATTGCCACTATACAGGACGCTGATGGTACGTTCCTGTTTGTCGGAATCCTGTTTGCTGCGCTCTTCGGTTTCCTTGCATGGCTGTGGAGAGGAAAATCCCCGATTAAGAGGACAGGGGAGCAGATTGCTAACGTCGTGGAACTCGAGAAGCGGAAGCGGGAGGATTATAAGGGGCTCGCAAAGCCCATGAAGGTGCGGTACTGGAAGTTTCGCATTGCAGGAGCCGTTGTGTTCCTGCTGGGAGTGTTCATTCTGTGCAAGGGTTATGGAATGACCGTGACGATCTGCATAGCGACGGTAGTGATGATTGCCGGAATCGCAATCTGGGGCTCGGCATCGCCGGAGAACTATAATTCCCTGACGGACATGGGCGTTATGATATCAATGGACAGACCGCGGACCATCGAGGAATTTTATGAGGCATACAAGAATGTGAAGACGCCGCTCGGCTCGGGTTATCTGGTCAAATTCCGCACGATGAAGCAGAAGGCGTTGATGTTCGGACCGGACGACAAGGGGCAGTACCTGTATTTCTGGCTGACAAAGGACGGCTACATCGGCTATATCGGTTATTCCTTCCTCAATATGATCAAGGAGAAGTATAACGAGCCGCTGATCCCGATCAGGGAGGACTTCGGGGACAATGTGTCCGAGTATCTCTGCTATACTGCGGATGTGCTCCTGATGGAGCGGAGACTGAAGGAGAGCTTTGAATATTACATAAAGAACGGACAGGCGCTTCCAATTGAGGAGTCGCTGCCTTCCGAGGTTTATACCTTTAATGAGGACTTTAAGCTGACCGGACAGCATTTTGAACTCCATGATAAGGACGACAATCTCGTCTATGAGATCGACGGAACCATGCCGCTGCTCAGCCTGCGCATCTTTGACAGCTATCATAACGAGATCTTCAAGATGACGAAGGAGGTCGGTCATGCACTGGCGACCTACCGTTTTTATTACAGGGGCGACCTGTACGGAACATTTGAAAAGCAGTTTACACTGGTTAGGGATAAGTTTGCAATGCAGATTAACGACGGGCGACTGGAGCTGACGGAAATTGCCGGTTCGATCGGACATAATTTCAGCGTGACCTTAAACGGAAGGCTCATCGGTATGATTATGGACAATCTGGACATTACGCTTGAAAACATATTCTTTGACAATGCAGTCATCGTTGTGTATGACGAGAAATATCTGCCGCTGATCACGGCAATGGCGGTCATGGTTGCGAGAGAGCTTGCGCGTGACGAGGACGGCGCACTGCCGAACAGAATTTAAAAAAGGAGAAATGAGGTAAAAATGAAAAAAACTTTGGCTGGAGTTTTAGTTGCTTGTGGCATGGTTATGCTCACCGGGTGTGCGGTTGCGAAGAGCCTGGATTTTGACAGCGAGGAGGCGGCACAGAACGCGTTGGATACCGCGTCAGTCGTGAGATTCGATGGCGACGACATCAAGGAGGTGCACCAGACGGGAAATATTTATGCGGATGGCAAGGTAGCCGGTTTCCTGCAGGAGGAGGGCTTCCTGAACAGCCAGATAATTATTTCGATGAATGACAACACATGGATGTATCAGAAAATTGTGGAGGATGAACCGAGCAGCGAGGAACTGCCGGGTGAGGCTATGGGCTCTGCCTACGGCATGTTTGATGCCAATGATAATGCCGTTGCCTATGTGCAGGAGCGGCTGATGGAAACGGATGTCTTTCCCAGAGCTTTCTACCTTGTTTTTCTGGATGTCGACGGCAACCCGACAGGGTATCTGGCGGATGAGGAAGGAAAGAATGTCTATGATTTTGACGGCAATCTGGTCTGCACCGGCAGTGCACAGATGAACGGTGTTTTAGGGACTGACTACAACATTGAGATCACGATGGAGCCCGGAACGGATGCACAGATTGACTTCGCATATAAGCTGGGATTGTATGCAAAGCTGTATTACGATCTGAGAAGCTGGTACAGCTTAACATATAGCGACTGATAGGGCTTGATTTTGTGAAATAAATATGCTTTAATGTTAATGACTATTTGTTAAAAAAATATCATTCGGCATTGAGTGTACTGATGAGGTGCGCACGGGAAAGGCGGCAAAGACAGATGAGCAGTATGAGAGGGATAGACACCCCGGTAAGGCAGCGGAGACGAAGAGTGTTCAAGGAGGTAGCAAACCTTGCCTACCACTCGACCAACCTGAAGGATGACATGGAGGCGCTTCCCTACAAGATCGTAGATTACGAAGAATCCCAGTATTGGGAGAGTGTGTACCGCGACCGAGCAATTATCCGTGAGAGAATCCGGCTTGCCATGGGAATGAGCCTGCGTCCGGAGAACAGAGAGCATCCGGGACACCTGACACAGGGGCTGGAGGAGAGTAATATTGATGAAAAGTATTACGAGCCGCCGCTGATGCAGGTCATTCCGTCGGCGTGCAATGCCTGTCCCGAGAACCGCTATGAGGTGACAAGCTCCTGCATGGGCTGCCCTGCACATCCCTGCCAGAGTGTGTGCCCGCGGGGCGCGATTTCCATGAAGGACGGGAAATCCGTCATTGATCAGGCGAAATGTGTCAAGTGCGGAAAGTGTAAGGAGGTATGTCCTTACGATGCCATCTGTCACAAGGAACGCCCCTGTAAGGCGGCGTGCGGTGTAAATGCCATCAAATCGGACAAGGTCGGCAGGGCGTTTATTGATGAGGAAATGTGCGTCTCCTGCGGTATGTGTATGGTGAGCTGTCCGTTCGGCGCGATTGCGGATAAATCGCAGATTTTCCAGCTGATCCGTGCCATGCAGTCCGGCAGAACCATTATTGCACAGGTAGCTCCTGCGTTTGCGGGACAGTTCGGGCCGAAGGTAACGCCGGACATGTTCAAGACGGCATTGAAGGAGCTTGGCTTTGCAGATGTCTATGAGACAGCGCTCGGCGCGGACATGGGCTGCATGAATGAGGCAGAGCATTATGTGAACGAGGTGGCGACCGGGAAGCAGGACTTTGCATTGACTTCCTGCTGTCCCTCATGGTCAGTCATGGCGAAAAATCTCTTCCCGGAGACGATCGACAAGATCAGCAATGAGCTGACACCCATGGTTGCGACGGCAAGGATTATCAAGCAGGAGCATCCCGAGGCGTCGGTGGTGTTCATCGGACCCTGTGCTTCAAAGAAGCTGGAGGCGAGCCGGAGAACGGTGCGTTCGGATGTCGATTTCGTCATTACCTTCGAGGAACTGACGGGAATGTTCGAGGCGAAGGGGATTCTGCTGGATGAAATCAAGGCGATGGACGAGATGCAGGATGCAACCGGTGCGGGACGTGGCTACGGCGTTGCGGGCGGCGTTGCAAACGCGATTGAGAAGTGCATCGAGACCTATTATCCCGGAACTGAGGTAAAGATTGAGCACGCAGAGGGACTTGCGGAATGCCGGAAGATGCTGCTGCTCGCAAAGGCGGGAAAGAAGAACGGTTATCTGATCGAGGGAATGGCATGCCCGGGCGGCTGCGTCGCCGGAGCGGGAACGAATATTGCGGTCTGCCAGGCGGCGAAGGAGGTCGCAAAGTTCAAGGCGGCAGCGAAGGATGCGCTCCCGAAGGAAGCGGAGGAGTAATGGCGGCTTTCCGAAAGTCGATATTGCGTTTTGGCGGAAAAGAGACTACAATAGTTCTACATGACTATGAAAGAGAAATGAGGAATTGACCATGAAAATCAGAACCAGATATGCGCCCAGCCCGACAGGCAGGATGCATGTGGGAAATTTGCGTTCCGCGCTGTATGAATTTCTGATCGCAAAGCATGCGGGCGGAGACTTTATGCTCCGTATCGAGGACACGGATCAGGAACGTTTCGTCGAGGGCGCAACGGAGATCATCTACCGCACGCTTGCAAAGACGGGGCTTGTCCATGACGAAGGTCCGGACAAGGACGGCGGCTATGGTCCGTATGTCCAGAGCGAAAGAATGAAGACCGGCATTTATATGAAATATGCGAAGGAGCTTATTGATAAGGGTGAGGCCTATTATTGCTTCTGTGACAAGGAGCGTCTTGCGTCCCTGAAGACGGAGGTGGTCGAGGGCAAGGAGATCACCATGTACGATAAGCACTGCCTGCATCTCTCCAAGGAGGAGGTTGAGGCGAATCTGGCGGCGGGAAAGCCTTTTGTCATCAGACAGAACAACCCGACCGAGGGTACGACAACCTTCCATGACGAGCTGTACGGAGACATTACGGTCGAGAACAAAGAGCTGGACGATATGATCCTGATTAAGTCCGACGGTTATCCGACCTACAATTTTGCAAACGTTGTCGATGACCATACAATGAATATCACGCATGTGGTAAGAGGAAATGAATACCTTTCCTCCTCGCCGAAGTATGTCCGTCTCTATGACGCGTTCGGCTGGGAGGTTCCGGTCTATGTACACCTTCCGCTGATCACGGATGAGAACCATAAGAAGCTCTCCAAGCGAAGCGGACATTCCTCCTTTGAGGATCTGCTGGAGCAGGGCTTTGTCACGGAGGCGATTGTGAACTATATCGCACTGCTCGGGTGGAGTCCGGAGGACAACCGCGAGATGTTCACGCTGGACGAGCTTATAAAGGAGTTTGACTATCACAGGATCAGCAAATCGCCCGCCGTGTTTGACATTGTGAAGCTGCGATGGATGAACGGCGAATATATCAAGGCGATGGACTTCGATAAGTTTTATGAGATGGCGGAGCCTTATCTGAAGAAGGTGCTGACAAAGGATCTTGACTTAAAGAAGATTGCGGGCATGGTAAAGACCCGTATCGAAGTGTTCCCCGACATTGAGGGGCAGGTGGATTTCTTCGAGGAGCTGCCTGAATATGATGTGGCGATGTATACGCACAAGAAGATGAAGACCGACAGTGCATCTTCGCTGCAGGTATTAAAGGATGTACTTCCGATGCTGGAGGCGCAGGAGGATTACAGTAATGACGGTCTGTATCAGATGCTGCTTCAGTATGTGGAGGAGAAAGGTGTGAAGAACGGCTATGTGATGTGGCCGATCCGAACGGCTGTATCCGGTAAGCAGATGACTCCCGCCGGTGCCACAGAGATCATGGAGCTTCTGGGCAAGGAGGAGACATTAAAGAGAATCAGGAAGGGCATAGAGAAACTCGAAAATGCCTGATCTGAGTAAGATGAATGAGGCACAGCGATGTGCCGTCACCTGGGGAGAGGGGCCGCTGCTCTTGCTGGCGGGCCCCGGCTCCGGGAAAACCTATACCGTCACAAACCGTATTCTTTATCTGATCGAACAGGGTGTTCCACCCGAAGAAATCCTCGTTATCACCTTTACAAAAGAAGCCGCGGAGGCAATGCAGCAGCGTTTCCGGAAAATGTCGGGCGGAAATTATCCGGTTATTTTCGGTACCTTCCATTCTGTCTTTTACCATATCCTGTTGGAATCTGAGAGAGCAAAACATCTGAAACTCCTCACCGATCGTGAAAAGAAAAAGATCCTGTATTCCATAGTAAAACAATTACAAACCGGTGCGGGCGGAGCCATCCCGAATGCGGACTATTCGGAGGATATTCCACGCATCCTGGCAGCAATCAGCCTGTACAAAAATACTGTTGACCTCGGTCGTGCGACAGCGGAAATGCCGTCTGAGTGGCGGGCGCATTTTGATAAAATCATGGAGAGCTATTCCTTGGAGATGCGGAAAAACAGAGGCATTGATTTTGACGATATGCTCTTTGCGTGTAAGAGACTTCTCGAGACGGATCAGTCGTTCCGAAGCAGCTGGCAGAGGCGGTTCCGGCACATATTGATCGATGAATTTCAGGATTGCAATCCGGTCCAGTATGAGGTGATAAAGCTGCTGTCCGAGGCTCCGCATAACATTTTTGCTGTCGGGGACGACGACCAGTCCATCTATGGCTTCCGTGGGGCAGACCCGGATATTATGAGGCGTTTTGCAGACGAATTTGCAGCGAGGCGGCTTCTGTTAAATCTCAATTACCGCTGTAGGAGAGAGATTGTCACGGCGTCACTGGCGGTCATCGGAGAAAACAGGAACCGTTTCCCGAAGGAATTACAGGCAGCGGAAAACAGTGGCGACAGGGCGCTGGCACTCCGACATTTCACCGACAGAAAGGAACAGGATGCCTGGCTTTTGAGGGAGGCGGAGCAATGGAAGTCCCGGGCTGTCGGCCGCTTAAGCTGTGCGATTCTTTTCAGAACAAATTCTGCCATGCAGCGTGTGGCGGCGCTCCTGCATGGGAATGGTATTCCGTTTGGCATGAGGGATGAGGGAAAAAGTATTTATGAGCATTTTATTGTGAAGGACATCATGGCATATTTCGTATTGGCATCCGGGGATTGGCGCAGGGAGCTTCTGCTCCGGGTCATCAACCGTCCTTCCCGCTATATCAGCAGGGAGGCGGTGGGAGAGGGAAGGACGCTTGCTGAGATACGAACATATTACAAAGAGTGCGACATCGATGAGAGAGTGCGTGATAATTGTCTGGACAGGCTGGAACGGCTGGAACAGCAGCTGCGTTCCCTCGGGAAGATGTCGCCGGGGCTTGCCGTTTCCTATCTTTTAAAGGCGGTAGGTTACGAGGAATATCTCAGGAGTATTTCCGGGGGAAACAAGGAGCGGCTGACAAAGTGGCTGGAGCTTACCGAATGGTTCCGAAATGATGCGGCACGCTATGGGGATTTTAAAGAGTGGAAGGCGGCGCAGGAGGCTTATACGGAGACAGCGCTGCAAAGGAAGAAGGCTGTGCCGGAGGAAGCCTTGCAGCTGATGACGGTTCACAGCGCAAAGGGGCTCGAATTTGACAGGGTGATTATCCCGGACTGCAACGAAAGGAACTTTCCGTTGGGGGAAATGCAGAGCAGGGAGACGATAGAGGAGGAGCGTAGGACCTTCTATGTCGCCCTGACAAGGGCAAAGAAAAATCTGGAGCTGCTGTATCTCACAGGAGATCAGACGCGCCCCAGACTTCCGTCCAGATTTTTAAATCCGCTATTGAAATGAAAAACAATGAGTTATTCTTCCTCGTCGTCCGCATCGATCAGCTCGTCAAATTCGCAGCTGTCGAGGTACTCGTCAAAGGCATCCGTCACCTTCTCGTACTCGGCATCGTCGTCGATGTAGAGAAGTTCAGGCTCCTCATTCGGGTCGTCCGGGTTTTCACGGTAGCCGTAAAACCATACCTCACCGTCTTCATTTTCGCCATCCTCATTCAAAGGAAGGAGCACAATATAATCCTTTTCCTCTACCGTGAGGATCGTAATCACCGCACAGTTGACATTGGTGCCGTCGTCCAACTCAAGCTCTACGGTCATTTCTTCATCATCATAATCTTTATTCTTTCCCATGGCAGCCTCCTGACTTTTTTTATTAGTATACCCTTTTTCAATTCAATTTGCAATATTTCTGTAATATGTTACAATGTAACCTGTAACAGTTCAGCCATGAACATGCGTGTTCGCAAAATCATGCTCGCATGATTTTGTGAATCGACATGTTCATGAGATGAGCGCCCGCCTATGAGCAAAGCTAGTCGCGGCAGCGACGGGAAGCGCGTGAGCGCGGCTTTGCGAATGGGAGCGGCTGAACTGTTAGGAAGAGTGACGTTGCGCAAGTTTATGAGGGTTCGCAATTATTTGAACTCTGTATACGGAGGATAAAGTCATGAAATACAAGCTGATAAGTGTTTTTATCGTGGGGCTGCTCGCTGCCGGACTCTATTCGGAGGCGGCATCGACCGCGGGTGAGGACGTAGGGCAGCCGTCGGCGGATGGACAGATACAGGCGCAGTCAGACGATGCCGTGCAGGATGCGGCTGAGCCGCAGGCATCCCTCGACATGTACGGAGGAATCCGGGCAAGCCTTGATTGGAACAGCATACCGTATCTGGATGTTCCGGATCAGGTGACGCCACTGACGGGCAGCTTTGGCTCGGAGGCGGTGCCTATGACGCAGGCAGGAGTCGAAGCGCGGGAGGAAATCGCAGTGCAGGGTGGGAATGCAGCACAGGAAGATGTAGCTGCACAGGAAGGCCCTGTGGCGCAGGAATTTGTACCGGGGGAGACGGACGAAGAGGAAGCTGAGAGCGAGTATGCCGATCTTGCACTCGCAAATGTGACACATTATGTCAACGTCAGAACTGAGCCGAACACGTCGAGCACCATCGTGGGAAAGATTTATCATGGCGCGGTGGCGCAGATTTTAGAGACGATGGATGGAGAGGACGGAGAATGGTTCCGCATTGTCTCCGGCAATGTGGAGGGATATATAAAGTCGGAATTTTTTCTGTACGGAGCGGCGGCAGAGGATGCGATCGAGGATTATGTCACGAGATATGCCGTTGTGGAGGTAGACAGACTGAATGTGCGCAAGGAGGCGGACGTAGAGTCCGGCAGGATCGGCTATGTTGACAGAGGGGAAAAGGTAGAGATTCTCGAAAATCTCGGTGAATGGATGAAGGTTCAGTACACGGAGTCAAAGACGGGATATGTCGCCGCCCAGTATGTCACGGTGAAGGAAGAGTTTGTCTATGCAAAGACACTGGAGGAGGAAGCGGCAGAGCTTGCGGCTAAGAGGGCGCTTGAGGAGAGACAGAGTGTGCCTGAGACGGCTGCGGCTGAGAATACGACAGTGGTTGCGACACCGCCGTCCGGCGATTATAGCACCAGCTCCGAGCTGCGGGCGGAGATTGTCGACTATGCGATGCAGTTCCTCGGAAACCGTTATGTGCATGGCGGAAGCTCTTTGGAGAGCGGTACGGACTGTTCCGGCTTTACCAGCCTGATCTATGCAGTGTTCGGCTATTCGGTCAGCAGGACACCAAGCGGTCAGCTGTCCAGCTCAGGAAGAAGCATTGACTACAGCGAGGCGCAGCCGGGAGACATTATCTGTTACGGCTCTAAGAAATGTACGCATGTCGGACTGTATATCGGCGGTGGTCAGATCATACATTCCGCTAATTCCAGAAAGGGTGTTATTATCAGTGACGCAACCTATGATAACATTCTGGGTGTCAAGAATATGATCGATTAGTTGCTGCCAAGAATATCGGAGCGGGTCAGTACCCAGTCGCCGAAGATTTCCGCGCAGCGCGTCTGAAGATCGGACAGCCGGAGGGTCACGCCGCCGTAACTGCGGATGCCGTGCTGTGCCGCCAGTTCTTCGGTGTAGTCCTCCAGAAGATAGACATTTTCCAGACGGACAGGGCCGCTCACATAATGACAGACAAGGGGAAGGACACCGGAGGCTTCCCGATTTAGTGATACACCGTCCTCCGTCACATGGAAGGTGACCCACGCCATGCCCTCCAGCATGGAGAGTGTCTGCTTCTGTGTGGAGACATAGTTGCCGAGGGAATAATAGCAGAGGGAAGTGTTGGCGTTCTCCGAGACGATCTCCTCGATCGGCTGCGGAACATGGGGATGGGTGCCGATGATGAGATCGGCTCCCGCCTGCGTCATTTCCTCTGCAAATTTTTTCTGGTAGCTGGAGGGTTTGGACTGGTATTCCGTTCCCCAGTGGGGGAAGACAATGACGATGTCGGCGAGTTCGTCAGCCTTCTGGATGTCCTCCAGAACCTTTGGATTCAGCGTGGTAAAATCAATCAGCCCGTTCTTTTCGTTGTAGGAGCAAAGCATACTCAGATGCTCACGCAGATCGGACGGGATTGTCTGTGCGTTCGGCCCGTAGGTATAATTCAGAACGGCAAAGGTGACATCGCCGACGGTCAGGAGAGGAATGTCCTCAGCGGGAACATTTTCCCTGTCATAGATACCTGTCATCAGAATTTCGGGATGCTTTTCATTCCAATAGGCAACGCAGCTGCGGATGCCCTTTACACCCTGATCGGCGGCGTGATTTGTCGCGTGTAGGACAACGTTAAAGCCAGCCGCAGCGATGGCATCTCCCACCTCGGTAGGAGAGTTGAAGCGCGGGTAGCCGGAAAAACCGAGTTCATTTCCGCCTAAGATCGTCTCCTGATTGATGACCCGGATGTCGGCGGTATCCAGAAAATCAGTGATATTCTGAAAGAGGAAGGAATAATCATAGGTGCCGTCCGAGAGCTTGCCGGTGTTGACGATACCCATGTGCATGAGGTTATCGCCGAGCGCCATGAGGGAAATGTCGTACTCCTCAAAGGGCGGTTCGGTTGGCTCAGGTGTCGGTGTCGGCTCCGGAGTGGCAGTCGGTTCCGGCGTGGAGACCTCCGGCGAAACGGCAGTCTGTTCACTGGAAGAGACAGTGAACAGTGTGGGAAGCCCCTGACTGTCCGGCAGAAAGGAATACACGATCAGCCCAACAAGAACCAGTACCGGAATTATAATGGCAAAGAAATATTTCTTTTTCGGTTGAAAATTTTTCACTGGAAAAATCCTCCTGTTTTCTACTCCTTGTATCATATCGTATTTTGGATATTTGTCAATTCAATGATGAAAAAGTCGTCTTGTGATTTTCCGGCACATACTTTATAATGGAACAGACAGCATACGGAGAAAGGACTTGTGACGATATATGATGAAAAAAATGAATCCATACCCTCTGGGGGCGCGCCGCGAAGCCGGCGGAATCTGTTTTTCCTTTGTCTCCGTAACCGCGGACTGCGGAATCATACTGTATGACGCCCTGACGGGGGAGGAGAGACAGCGGATTCCGTTTGCCGAGGAGGATCGCGCGGGTGAGATTTATTGTAAGCTCGTGGAGAATATCCGGCCGGAGCAGGTGCTCTATCAGTTCTATCAGGCGGACAGGCTTGTGCCGGATGAACACGGCAGGGTCTTTCCGGGAAAGCTTCCGTATGGAAAGGAGCGTTCCAGAGAGGAACTGCGCGCGGGCTTTCTTCCCGAAAGCTACGACTGGGAGAACGATAGATGTCCGGCGCTTCCCTATGACCGGACAGTAATGTATTGTATGCATGTCCGGGGCTTTACCAGGCATACATCGTCAAAGGTGATGAACAGGGGAACCTTCGCCGGAATTTGCGAGAAGCTTCCCTATCTGAAGGAGATCGGTATTACAACGCTCGAGCTTCAGCCGGCATATGAATTTCTGGAACTGGAAAAAACAGAGGTTCCGCCGCAGGGCGCTCCCTGCATCCAGCCGGTGAACAGAGTGAATTACTGGGGCTATAAGCAGGGCTTTTATTATGCGCCGAAGCAGGCTTATGCGGCATCGGAGGATGCGGCAACGGAATTCCGCGATCTGGTGAAGGAACTGCACAGAAACGGAATGGAGCTTGTCATGCAGTTTTATTTCCCGGAGCAGGTGGATAGAAATGATATTTCGGATATTCTGCGCTTCTGGGCTTTAGAATATCATGTGGATGGGTTTCATCTTCTGGGAACAGACCTTCCGATTGAACTGCTTGCGTCAGACCCGCTCCTCGCGGATAAGAAGTTCATGTACTATGGCATAAACGCTGATGTGGTCTACGGCAGAGACAGAATGCCTCAGTACCCGCATCTGGCAGAGTATAATGACAGCTTTCTGTACGATATGCGCCGCTTCTTAAAGGGCGATGAAAACATGATGAACAGCGTGCTTAAGGATATGCGCTACATTCCCGCAAAAGCAGGAGTGGTGCATTATCTGACGAATTATTACGGCTTCACGCTGGCTGACCTTGTCTCCTACGACAGGAAGCACAATGAGGGAAACGGCGAGGAGAACCGGGACGGAAACGACTATAATTGCAGTTGGAATTGTGGCGAAGAGGGAACGGCGAAGAGCCGTAAGGTCAGACAGCTGCGGATCAGGCAGATGAAAAACGCGATCTGTCTGATCATGCTGTCGCAGGGCACGCCGCTGATTTTTATGGGGGACGAGTTCGGCAATTCCCAGAAGGGAAACAACAATCCATGGTGTCAGGACAATGTGGTCGGCTGGCTCGAATGGGGAAAGCAGGAGAAGAACCGGGAGCTTCTGGAATTCTGGAAGCAGCTGGCGGCGTTTCGCCGGGCACACCCCATCCTTCATCCGGCGAGGGAGCTTCGGCTGATGGATTACCTTTCCTGCGATTATCCTGATCTTTCCTATCATGGGGAGAGTGCGTGGAGACCGCAGACGGAGCATCACAGCAGAAGCATCGGCATGATGCTGTGCGGCAAATATGCGCGGAATGATGAGGGACAGGAAGACGCATTCCTGTACATTGCGATCAATATGCATTGGGAGAGACATTCGCTCGCCCTGCCGAGACTTCCGAAAAATATGCACTGGGAGCTTGTGCTGACGACCGCTGAGGACAATTCGCTTCTTCCACAGGAGGAGTCGGAGGAATCCGGCAACAGCTGCCAGGTCGCACCGCGAAGCATTGCGCTGTATATCAGTGTTGCCGAACCGGAAAGGGCAGGTAAGCGGAAGGACAGAAAAGTAAGACGGCAGGAGCCGAAGCAGGAGACAGAAAGGAAAGATAAAGCAGCAGAAGGCAATGGGAAAGGCTTGGAGTCACTTTAAGACAATCACACACCATAAGATCCTTGTGGCAAAGGGATGCTTCAGGATCGGATTATATAGGCAGGGGCTCCTTCACGACCTGTCGAAGTACAGCCCGACGGAGTTTCGCGTCGGCGCGAAATACTATCAGGGAACGCGCAGCCCGAATAATGCGGAGCGGGAAGACATTGGCTATTCTACCGCGTGGATGCATCACAAGGGAAGAAATAAGCATCATTACGAATACTGGCAGGACTATTCGGATGAGCCGGGAAAGAAGGGCTGGATGGTTCCGGTTCCAATGCCTGACCGGTATCTTGCGGAAATGATTATGGACAGGATTGCGGCGAGCAAGGTTTATAAAGGAAAGGATTACACGGACGCGGCGCCACTGGAATATTATCTGCAGGGAACCAGACACGATCTGATCCATCCGAAGACTGCCGGCGAGCTGGAGCGCTTCCTGCGTATGCTGGCTGACGAGGGGGAAGAAAAGACCTTTGCATGTATTCGCAGAGAACTTGTGAAAAAGAAGAAATAAGAGGCTTGCACGGAGAGCCTGTATGAAGCATATGATACCATAAAAACAGGAAATTATGGTGAGCATATGAATTGGATTATCTTATTGTTACTCTTCGGCTGTGGCTGTGGTAACGGATGCGGAGGCTGCGGCAATGGTTGTGGAAGCTGCGGCAACAGCTGCGGTAACGGTCGTGGAGGCTGCGGCAATAGCTGTGGCAACAACAATAACGGCGGCTGCAACAACCGTCCGTCATGCAGATGTGAGCGTGCAAGAGAAGCGACGAGAGAGGCGAGAGAGGATGCCAGAGAGGCATTGAGAGATGTCCGTGAGGCAAGAGAGAGAGAGCAGGCAGTCTGCGACGGCCCTGGAATGGTTCCCCCTCCGTGGCAGGATTATCCGCCCATGCCCAGACGCGGGGAAGACAGACGAGGGGAAGAAAGACGCGACAGCGATTGTGGCTGCGGACGCAATTAATGAAATAGAAATCCGTCACAGGGCAAATCTTAAAGATTTGCCCTGTGGTGTGAATAGACAGGATAGTGCAGGAAAACTGCGGAAATGAGGATAAAATGAATCAGGAAAGTACAAAAACATCAATTACAGAAAACAAGATGGGAACCATGCCGGTAGGAAAGCTGTTGTTTAATATGTCTCTGCCGATGATGGTCTCCATGCTGGTACAAGCTTTATACAATATTGTAGACAGTATCTTTGTGGCGAAATTGTCTGAGAACGCGCTGACTGCCGTTTCACTGGCATTCCCGCTGCAGACCTTGCTGATTGCAGTGGGAAGTGGTACGGGCGTGGGTATGAATGCCCTGCTGTCCAAGTCGCTCGGAGAGAAAAATACGGACAAGGCAAACCAGACGGCAGCGAATGCCGCGGTATTGTATCTGCTCAGCTATATTGTGTTTCTGATTCTGGGATTTACCGTCGTAAAGCCGTTCTATCTCAGCCAGATCGGAGGAGCCGACAGGGAGATTATGCGGATGGGAATTGACTACCTGAGCACGGTCATGATCTTTTCCTTCGGGCTTTTCGCCCAGTTCTTCTTTGAAAGACTGCTCACCTCGACCGGAAAGACGATCTTCAGCATGATTTCCCAGCTGAGCGGGGCGCTGACGAATATCATTCTGGACCCGATTCTGATCTTCGGATTGTTCGGAGCGCCGAGGATGGGTGTCACCGGTGCGGCTGTTGCAACCGTTATCGGACAGTGCGTATCCGGTGTGGTAGCTGCTGTATGCAATTTCAAATACAATCATGAAGTGGAGCTTACCTTCAGCGATTACAGACCGGACGGAAAAATCATCGGGACGATTTACGCGGTCGGGGTACCGTCCATTATTATGCAGTCTATCGGCTCAATCATGACCTACAGCATGAACCGGATACTGATTACTTTCTCCTCCACAGCGACAGCGGTATTTGGCGTGTATTTCAAGCTGCAGAGCTTTTTCTTTATGCCGCTGTTCGGATTGAATAACGGTATTACACCGATCATCGCCTACAACTACGGTGCAAGAAAGCGGAAGCGTATGATGCAGACGATCAAGCTGAGCATGATTGTTGCATTCTGTCTGACCTTTATCGGCTTTGTCTGCTTTGAGGCAATTCCGCAGGTGCTTCTCGGATTGTTTGCAGCGTCGGGGGATATGCTGACAATCGGCATACCTGCGCTGCGCATCATCGGTGTGCACTATCTGATCGCATGGTTCTGTATTGTCTCGGGAACGGTATTTCAGGCGCTGGGGAAAGCAATATTCAGTATGGTGGTATCCATCATGCGCCAGCTCTTTGCACTGATCCCAGCCGCCTATATTCTTTCAAAGCTGGGTGGGCTTCATGCGGTATGGTGGGCATTTCCGATTGCAGAGCTGATGTCCCTTGCGGTGTCACTGATATTCCTGATCCATATCTATAAAACCATCATTAAGAAGCTGCCGGAAGACTGATTCATAGAGGAACAAAATGCAATAAGAGGGGATAAGAAAGGGCGGATGAACTTAGGTTTGAGTTCATCCGCCCTTATCAGTGTGCCTTGCGGCACGCGTCAGTTTGACATGATTTCTTTCCAGATGTTGTTGTAGAGCTCGTCGCCGTCCTCACCAAGATAGAGGTAGGTTTCAAGATCATACTTGGAGAGGTCGGGGAAGGCAATTTCGGAATTGCGGATATCTTCGTCCTCGATCTGCTCCTGTGCAATAACGTTCGGAGTAGAGTAGGTGATGTATTCAAAGTTCAGCAGGGCGATGTCGCCGCGACACATGAAATCAATGAACTTTTCAGCATTTTCCTTGTTGGGAGCGTTCTTCGGGATGACCCAGCCGTCGATCCATACGTTTGTGCCTTCCTCGGGGATGACGTATTCGAGATCGGGGTTCTCACGCTTGGTATAGATGGCCTCGCCGGAGTAGATAACGCCGAGTGCCGCTTCGCCGCCGATCATCTTGTCACGAACCTGATCGATGACATATGCCTGTACAAGGGGCTTCTGTGCGATCAGCGCGTCCTTTGCCTCCTGAAGCTCGGACTCGTCTAAGGTGTTCATGGAATAGCCCTTTAATTTCAGCGCTACCATAAACAGATCGCGCACGGAATCCTGCATCAGGATATTGTCGGCATATTTCTCGTTCCAGAGGATAGACCAGCTGGTGACAGGTTCGTCAACCATGGTCTTGTTGTAGAGAATGCCGACCGTTCCCCAACAGTAGGGGACGCAGTATTTGTTGCCGGGATCAAATTCCTCAGCCTGCTCGTAATACTGGGCGCCGATATTTGCCTTGGCATTCGGCATATTGTCGTAGTTCAGTTCCTGCAGCAATCCGTTTTCGATCATCTTATTAATCATGTAATCGGAAGGGCAGATGACATCATAGGCGGAAGACCCGGCCTCCACCTTGGGATACATGGCCTCGTTTGTCTCGAACTCGTCATAGATGACCTTGATTCCGGTCTCCTCCTCGAACATATCGAGCGTCTGGGGATCAATGTATTCGCCCCAGTTGTAGACATAGACGACACCGTTTTCGCCGCCTTTCTCGGAACCGCAGCCGGTCAGAGAGCCGACGGCAAGAGCCGTGCAGAGCAGCAGTGCAATACCTTTTTTCATAAGTTTTTTCCTCCTCGTATATGACTATTTTGCCTTTTTCTTAGGTGTGTAATTGACAAGCAGAAGCAGGATCAGAACCGAGACGAAGATGATCGCCGACAGGGCGTACATCTCGGGCTTGATTCCCTTCTTTACTTCGGTATAAATCTTTGTGGACAATGTATCGATTCCGGGCCCCTTTGTAAAGTGCGTGATAATGAAATCATCCAGCGACATGGTGAATGCCATCAGGAAGCCGGAGAGGATTCCGGGGAGCAGGTCGGGAAAAACGACCTTGAAAAAAGCGCGCAGCTGGGATGCACCGAGGTCGAGAGCCGCCTCATAGGTATGCGGGTTCAGCTGCTTCATCCTAGGCATGACACTGAGAATCACATAAGGGATGTTGAAGGTGATATGTGCCATCAGGATCGTGAGAAAACCGAATTTTATGCCGAGGCTGATAAAGAGCAGCATCAGTGAAATACCCGTGACGATGTCGGCGTTCAGCATCGGGATGTTGGCGATTCCGAGACTGATGGTTCGTGCCTTCCTCTTCATTGCCTGCAAGGAGATACAGGCGATTGTGCCGATGACAGTCGAAATGACTGCCGAGAGTAGGGCAATCGCCAGCGTGTTCCAGAGCGCCTGCATGATGACATCGTTCTGAAAGAGACTCTGATACCATTTCAGCGTAAAGCCGCCCCATTTTGCCCTGGTCTTGCTCGCGTTGAAGGAGAGTACGATCAGCGTGGCGATAGGTGCATAGAGGAAGATAAAGATCAGAGCAATATAGATTCTTCTTGCTGCATTTCTCATAGTGCGTTCGCCTCCCCTTCTTTATCTGTGACGGCACTGATTACCATATTAAGGATAATGAACATCATGAGCACGATGGAAAGTCCGCTTCCGAGGTGCCAGTTGCCGGTCTGGGTAAATTCCTGTTCGATGACGTTTCCGATCAGCAGGATCTTGCTGCCGCCGAGAATCTTTGAGATGACAAAGGTCGTCAGGGCAGGAACGAAAACCATTGTGACTCCGCTGATGATGCCCGGAATGCTCAAAGGGAAAATGATCTTGAAAAAAGTCTGGACACTGTTGGCACCCAGATCCCTGGCGGCATTTATCATGTTGACATCTATCTTCACGAGCACATTATAGATCGGCAGAACCATAAAGGGCAGGAAGTTGTAAACCATGCCCAGCACAATTGCCGACGGTGTGTTGATGATATTCAGGGAGGGCAGATGCAGCAGCTCAAGGATGCTGTTGATCACACCGGTCTTCTCCAGAAGCGTCTGCCATGCCAGAGTGCGCAGCAGAAAGTTCATCCACATCGGCAGAATAAAAATCAGGACAATAAAGGAATCCCTGCTGGTGCCTGCCCGGCTCAGGATCATTGCGAGCGGGTAGGCGAGCAGGAAGCAGATCACGGTGCTCACCACGGACAGCTTGACAGATTCCCAGAGAGCCTTGGAATGCTCCGGTGTGGCGATCGCCGTTATATTACTTAAGGTAAAGACTCCGTTCTTGTCAGTCAGCCCATAGTAGAACACCATGCACAGCGGCACGATGATGAACAGTGCCGACCAGAAGAGAAAAGGAATCGACAGCATCTTTTTATTCATTGACTCCAACAGCCTCCTCGTCCTCGGATTCCGGTTTGTTCATGATCTGGATGTTAAACGGATCGATCTGGATGCCGACAGCAGTGCCCACAGGGAACATTTTTGTCGAATGGACGAGCCATTCATAGCCGTTGGCAGTGACCTCCATCTCGTAGTGTACACCCTTGAAGATGATGTGTGTGACAACACCCTGAATGGTTCCCTGAGAGGGTTCCACCAGCTCGATGTCCTCGGGGCGGATGACGGCATCCACCGGCTTGTTGACGCCGAAGCCCTCATCGACACAGGCAAATTTTGCACCGAGAATTTCTACCAGTCTGTCCTGCAGCATGGTAGCGCCGAGAATGTTGCTGTCGCCGATAAAGTCAGCGACAAAAGCGTTTTCCGGCTCGTTGTAAATCTTTTCCGGTGTGCCGATCTGCTGGATATAGCCCTGGTTCATGACAACGATCGTATCGGACATCGTGAGGGCTTCCTCCTGATCGTGGGTGACATAGATAAAGGTAATGCCAAGCTCGTTCTTCAGACGGATCAGCTCGTACTGCATGTCCTGACGCAGCTTCAGATCGAGCGCGCCGAGAGGTTCGTCGAGGAGAAGGAGCTTCGGTTCATTTACGATAGCGCGGGCGATGGCAATACGCTGCTGCTGACCGCCGCTGAGAGAGTCCGGCATACGGTGCTCATAGCCGTCAAGGTTTACCAGCTTCAAGGCATACTTGATCTTGTCGTCGATATAGGATTTGCTCTTGCCCTTGATCTTTAAGCCGAAGGCAATGTTTTCCGCAACATCCATATGCGTGAAGAGGGCATACTTCTGGAAGACGGTATTCAGATTCCGCTTGTTCGGGGGCAGCTGTGTGATGTCCTGACCCTCAAAGATGACCTGTCCTTTATCGGGTTTTTCAAAACCACCGAGGATGCGGAGAGTCGTGGTCTTGCCACAGCCGCTGGGACCCAGAAGGGTCAGAAACTCATTCTGGCGGATATAGAGATTCAGGTCGTCCAGAATCAGCTGTCCGTCGTAGGATTTTGAAATATTGACCAGATCAACAAGAGCGTCTTTCATGCTGCAACTCTCCTTTAAAAATCAAAATTTTTCATGCATCTGTATCGGATGCATACTGCCATAAATTTTATACACTTCCACCTAGAAAGTCAACGAATATTTGACAGGATTTGCCCCTGAAAGTCGAAACCATCGAGAAAAAGAAAAAAAGGTTTTACATTGCTTCGTTTTGTGCTATATTTAGGGAAAGCAGAAGGAGGTATTCCGCATGGAAAAGGAAAAATATGTGGCATATGTCTCCACCTATACACAGGGAGATAACCACGGAATAAAAATATATGACGTCGATATGAAGAACGGCCGTTTCATAGAGAAGGATCAGGTGGAGATCACCAACTCCTCCTATGTGACGATCTCGCATAACGGAAAATATCTGTATTCCATCACGGACTTCGGCGTGGAATCCTATACAATCAAGAAGGACGGAGGGCTGGAGCTCTTAAATTTTGCACCGATCAACGGTATGAGAGGCTGTTATGTGTCCACAGACTATACGGACAGCTATCTGTTCGTAGCGGGATACCATGACGGAAAGCTCACGGTTCTGAAGCTGAAGGAGGACGGCTCCATCGGCGAGATCACAGATGAGATTTTCCACAAGGGTCTCGGAAGTCTGGCAGACAGGAATTTCAGACCGCATATCAACTGTGCAAGAATGACACATGACAATAAATATCTGCTGGTTGCCGATCAGGGCATGGATCATGTCAATGTCTACCGCTTTGACGTGGAGAACGGCAAGGTTTCTCTCGCGGATGTCATCCGGAGCGAGATAGAGTCAGCGCCCAGACATATCAAGATTTCCAAGGACGGACGCTTTATCTACATCGTGCATGAGTGGAAATGTTATATCGATGTTTATTCCTATGAGGATAAGGACGGACAGCCGGTATTTGAGAAGATTCAGACAGTCGAGACTGCGAAGCTTGAGAGAGGAAGCTCCAACGCTACCAGCGCATTGACTTTCTCAGAGGATCACAAATATCTCCTGAGCACCGTGGCTGGAGATAATTCCGCTGTGCTTTTCAGCGTGGATGAGCAGACCGGAATGCTGACAAAGGTATTCAGTCTTCCGATCAGCGGAGAATATCCGAAGGATGCGGCGCTGTTCCCGAATAACAAGTTCCTTGTGTCACTGAACCATGAGTCGAATGACATGACCTTCTTCCATGTTGACATCAAGAGGGGAACGCTGATCATGAACGGCGCGCCGATCAAGGTCAATGTGCCGAATTGTATTATTTTCCATAAAATATAAGCATAACGATAACGGCAAACGCAGGCAGCCGGTCAGAAGAAAATTTCTGACCGGCTGCTTTTTCGGTGGGGGTTATTTCTTTCGGTAGAAGTCCTTGACGCGATCCACTCTTGCGGACATGTTTACCAGCATGGCATCGAGGAGCGTGAGGGCAGTCATGCACTCCATGACGACGACAGCCCGGGGCACAATGATGGGATCGTGGCGGCCCTTGATATTGATGTCGACCTCTTCGCCGGCTTTATTGACGGTCTGCTGTGTCCGGAAGATGGAGGGTGTCGGCTTTACATGCGCACGGATCAGGATACGGCTGCCGTCGCTGATGCCGCCGAGAATGCCGCCCGCGTGGTTTGTCCTCTTGGAGACCTCCCCGTCCTTCAGACAGAAGAAATCATTGTTCTCGCTGCCTGTCCGGTTGGAAACCTGGCAGCCGTCGCCGATTTCCACAGCCTTGACTGCGCCGATGGACATGATGGCCTTTGCGAGGTTTGCGTCCAGCTTCTCAAACACCGGATCGCCGATTCCGGCGGGAAGACCGTCCACGATACACTCCATACAGCCGCCGACGGAGTCGCCGTTTCTCTTTGCCTCTTCGAGAAAGGCGACAGCCGCTTCACTCGCCGTCCGGTCAGGCATTGCGGTCGGTGTGGAGAGGATGGCGGAGCGGTCAAAGCGCTCGGGATCGATCTCTACCGGACCGATGGAGCGCGTGTAGGCACAGACGGTGATGTCCAGCTCCTTTAACAGCTTGGCAGCGACAGCTCCGGCTGCGACACGTCCCACGGTCTCACGCCCGGAGGAGCGCCCGCCGCCTCGGTAGTCGCGGAAGCCGTATTTTTCATCGAAGGTATAGTCTGCATGACCGGGGCGGTAGTAGGAGGCAATTTCGTCATAGTCGGCGGAATGCTGGGAGGTATTCCTTACCATCAGGGAGATCGGCGTGCCGGTCGTCAGACCGTTGAAGACACCGGAGAGAATCTCGACGCAGTCCGCCTCCTTCCGCGGTGTTGTGAGACTGCTTGTGCCCGGCTTCCTGCGATCCAGATATTCCTGAATGTCAGCTTCCGTGAGTGCAAGACCTGCGGGGCAGCCGTCGATCACAACGCCGAGCGCCTTCCCGTGCGATTCCCCCCATGTAGTAATCCTGAATATTGTGCCTATTGTTGACCCTGCCATCTTTTCCCTCCGTATTTTATTTTTTTGCTATATTGTACTTTAATCCTGCAAAAATGGCAACTTTTTTGAAAAACAGGTGTACATTTGGGAAAAATGTGCTATGCTTGAAATAGTTGTATACAAATGCCGGTTCAGGCGGCACAGAAGATCAAAGGCTGAACACAAATGAAAATGTCACCCGAGGAGCGCTTTCGCAAGAAACTGCTGAAAATAGGAAAAAAGAATATTGTCTGTCGTTTCTGTATCATTCCCGTGATGGCAGTGGGAATGTTTTTTTTCCATGTGGCGGCATATCTGAAAGGAAATGGGAAACGACTTGCGACGCTCGGAATTGTGCTCCTGTTTTCCGTTGTCTATAGCAGCTTTTCTTTCCCGGCGTTTGTGAGCGGCAGTAAGAACACGGACGAGTGGAACCCGATCTCCGATGAGGCGCAGGACATTGTGCTGGCGGAAGAGCAGGAGATTAATCTGGAAGACATTCAGCTTCTCGACGATGATGACGTTCTGATGGAAGGGGATGAACTGCTGGATACGGCGCACGGCATGGACATTGTCACGCGGTACAGCACCTCGGACATCCTCGATTATAATCAGGACAGACTTTCGGCGGGAGAGACTGCCGGAGAACAGGAAAGGCAGGAAGCGCCGGATGAGGACAAGGTCTATGAGTTCTCCGAGGATGACTGGCGGCTGATACTGATTAACAAGCAGCACTCCATCCCCGACGGCTATGAGGAGGAAGTGCCGCTCGGAAATATCAGCACGATGAAGGGAATCATGCACTGTGACGAGCGGATCATCGATGACCTTCTGGATATGATACAGGCGGCGAAGGATGACGGTGTGACGCTTGCAATCTGTTCACCCTACCGGGATCTGCAATATCAGGAAATGCTGTTTGGACGGAAGATTACAAAATATATGAAGCGTGGACTGTCCTATATGGAGGCGTATCAGCTGGCGAGTCAGGCTGTGACAGTGCCGAATGCCAGTGAGCACCAGATCGGTCTGGCGTTGGATATTGTCACGGATACCTATGTCGCCCTGAACGAGGGATTCGCAAAGACGGCTGCCGGAAAATGGCTTGCGGAGAACAGCTGCAAATACGGCTTCATTCTGCGTTATCCGCAGGGCAAGGAGGATATTACCGGGATCGAATACGAGCCATGGCATTTCCGCTATGTCGGCGTGGAAGCCGCCACGCTGATGACGGAACAGGGAATTACGCTGGAAGAATTTTGGGAGGAATATTTTTAATATGTATCGGATTTTAAAGCAGGAGGGCAGGGCAAAGAGAGCGGAGATGACGACCGTGCACGGTGTGATACAGACACCGGTGTTCATGAATGTCGGGACGGTTGCCGCGATCAAAGGCGCTGTTGCCACCTCTGATCTGGAAGAGATCAAGACGCAGGTTGAACTGTCGAACACCTATCATCTCCATGTGCGCCCCGGGGATGAGATTGTGAAAAAGCTGGGCGGTCTTCATAAGTTCATGTCGTGGAATAAGCCCATACTGACGGATTCCGGCGGATTTCAGGTGTTTTCCCTCGCAGGGCTGAGAAAGATCAAGGAGGAGGGTGTTTACTTCCATTCCCATATTGATGGTCACAAGATCTTCATGGGGCCGGAGGAGAGCATGCAGATCCAGTCCAATCTTGCCTCGACGATTGCGATGGCATTTGACGAGTGCGCCCCCAGTAAGGCGGAGAGAGCATATGTACAGGCATCCGTCGAACGGACGACGAGATGGCTCGAGAGATGTAAGCGGGAAATGAACAGACTCAACTCACTGGAGGATACAATCAACAAGAACCAGCTGCTCTTCGGAATCAATCAGGGCGCGGTTTATTCGGACATCCGCATCGAGCATGCCAAGAGGATTTCGGAGCTGGAGCTGGACGGCTATGCGGTCGGCGGACTTGCCGTCGGCGAGACGCACGAGGAGATGTATCACATTCTGGACGAGGTGGTGCCGTATCTGCCGAAGGATAAGCCGACCTACCTGATGGGTGTCGGGACACCTGCCAACATTCTGGAGGGTGTGGAGCGTGGCATTGATTTCTTTGACTGCGTCTACCCGAGCAGAAACGGAAGGCACGGACATCTCTACACGAACCATGGAAAGATCAACCTGTTTAATGCGAAATATGAGCTGGATGACAGACCGATCGAGGAGGGCTGCGGCTGCCCGGCGTGCAGACGTTACTCCAGAGCCTATATCCGCCATCTGCTGAAGGCGAAGGAGATGCTCGGTATGCGCCTCTGCGTGCTGCACAATCTCTATTTCTATAACACGATGATGGAAGAGATCAGGGATGCACTGGACGAAGGCAGGTTCGCGGAATATAAAAAGCATAAGCTGGAAGGAATGCAGGGAGAGTAACAGTTCAGCCCCGGGGCATTCATAAAAAATGTATAAAATGCTTGCCTGACAGCTATTTTTTGTGTATCATATCGTTTTAGAGAGTGACGGAAGGCACAGGTGTGCCTTGACGAAATAACTTAAATTATGGAGGAATAAAATGGGAATTTTATTATCTGAGACAGCAGCAACAACGACAGAAGGGGGCGGATCGGTCGGAAGTCTGATCACAATGATTGCCGTATATGCAATTTTCTTCTTTGCAATGTGGTTCTTCTTGTTCAGACCCCAGAGCAAGGAAAAGAAGAAAATGGCTGCCATGCTTTCACAGCTGGCGATCGGTGACTGTGTGCTGACGACCTCCGGTTTCTACGGCGTGGTAATCGATATTACCGACGATACCGTTATCGTTGAGTTCGGCAGCAACAAGAACTGCCGCATCCCGATGGATAAGCAGGCGATCAGCCGCATCGAGAAGCCGAGCGAGAGTCAGGCAAACTAATTACACATTCGGGTTTACAGGAAAATTTTGGGCAGTGTCGGGAGACATTGCCTTTTTCTTTGATTCATTATAAGATAATGTTGAAAAATATCATCTTTTCAGTTAATATAATAGGAAAATGTCTTTCGCACTGTGAAACATAAAAGCAGAGGAAAGAGGGATTGGGAAAGGAAGAAGGCTATGGAATTACATATCACCTGTATTCCCGGAGATGGGATCGGGCCGGAGATTGTGACAGAGGCAAAAAAGGTTCTAGAGAAGGTCGCTGCGGTCTACGGACACAAGATGGTTTTTGAAGATATTCTGATGGGAGGCTCGTCCATCGATGTCCACGGCGTACCGTTGACGGAGGAAGCGATCGCAAAGGCGAAGGCGGCTGACGCTGTCCTGATGGGCTCCATCGGCGGCGATACGACGACATCACCGTGGTACCAGCTTCCGCCCAACCTGCGCCCCGAGGCGGGACTGCTTGCAATCCGCAAGGCGCTGAATCTTTTCGCAAACTTAAGACCGGCGGTTCTGTATGACGAGCTTGCGGCGGCATGTCCGCTGAAGGAGGAGATCAGCAAGGCTGGTTTTGACATGCTGATTATGAGAGAGCTGACCGGCGGATTGTATTTCGGCGAGAGAAAGACTGTCGAGGAAAACGGTGTGCGCAAGGCGATTGACACGCTGACCTACGATGAAAACGAGATCAGAAGAATTGCCATAAAGGGCTTCGAGATCGCCATGAAGCGCAGAAAGAAAGTGACGAGCGTTGACAAGGCGAATGTACTGGATTCCTCCCGGCTCTGGAGAAAGGTTGTCGAGGAGGTGGCGGAGGATTACCCGGAGGTAAAGCTGGAACATATGCTGGTCGACAACTGTGCGATGCAGCTTGTGCGCGACCCGGCGCAGTTTGATGTTATTCTCACGGAGAACATGTTCGGCGATATTCTGTCGGATGAGGCGAGCATGGTGACCGGCTCGATCGGTATGCTTGCAAGCGCGAGCCTGAACGACACGAAATTCGGACTGTATGAGCCCAGTCACGGTTCAGCGCCGGATATTGCCGGCAAGGATGTCGCCAACCCGATCGCAACGGTGCTCAGCGCAGCGATGATGCTCCGCTACAGCTTCGACCTTGACAGGGAGGCGGATGCCGTTGAGGCTGCTGTAAAGCAGGTATTGAAGGAAGGCTACCGCACGGGTGACATCATGTCGGAGGGCTGTGCAAGGGTCGGCTGCTCCCAGATGGGAACGCTTCTGGCAGAGAGAATCCGATAGGTGTTATCGGTAAAAGAGAAGAAAATGCGCAGCTTCGTGCGCGGAAAAGAGGATCGGTATGGTAAGTGATAATGCGAGAGCCGGTATGCAGCAGGCACCGGCAAGAAGTCTTTTCAATGCACTCGGTTTTACCCCGGAGGAAATGAAGAAGCCGATGGTCGGGATCGTCAGCTCCTACAATGAGATTGTTCCCGGACATATGAATATAGACAAGATCGTGGATGCGGTCAAGCTCGGCGTTGCCGAGGCGGGCGGTGTGCCCGTGGTATTCCCGGCGATTGCTGTGTGCGACGGAATTGCAATGGGACATGTCGGAATGAAATATTCCCTCGTGACGCGCGACCTGATCGCCGACTCGACGGAATGTATGGCGATTGCCCACCAGTTCGATGCTCTCGTCATGGTTCCCAACTGTGACAAGAATGTGCCCGGACTGCTGATGGCGGCCGCAAGACTGAACCTTCCGACCGTATTTGTGTCCGGCGGGCCGATGCTTGCCGGTCATGTCAAGGGACAGAAGAGAAGTCTCTCCTCCATGTTTGAGGCGGTTGGCGCTTACGCAGCCGGAACAATGACAGAGGAGGATGTATGTGAGTTTGAGAACAAGGTCTGCCCGACCTGCGGTTCCTGTTCCGGAATGTATACCGCAAACTCCATGAACTGCCTGACGGAGGCACTCGGCATGGGACTTCGCGGCAACGGAACCATCCCCGCGGTCTACTCTGAGAGAATCAAGCTGGCAAAGCATGCCGGTATGGCTGTCATGGAGATGTTCCGGAAGAATATCCGCGCGCGTGACATTATTACAAAGGAAGCTATCATGAACGCTCTGACGGTCGATATGGCACTCGGCTGCTCGACAAACTCAATGCTCCATCTGCCCGCAATCGCCCATGAGATCGGATTTGACTTTGACATCAGCTTTGCCAACCCGATCAGCGAGAAGACACCGAATCTCTGTCACCTTGCACCCGCAGGCCCGACCTACATGGAGGATCTGAACGAGGCGGGCGGTGTGTACGCCGTGATGAAGGAGCTTGCCGATATCGGACTGCTGAACACGGAGTGCATGACCGTGACTGGAAGGACAATCGGTGAAAATATCGCCGGAGCTGTCAACCGGAATCCCGAGGTGATCCGTCCCGTAGATAATCCCTACAGCAAGACCGGCGGTCTGGCGGTGCTGAAAGGAAATCTCGCGCCGGACGGCTCTGTTGTAAAGCGCTCGGCTGTCGTGGAGGAGATGATGGTTCACGAGGGCCCGGCGAGAGTGTTTGATTGCGAGGAGGATGCAATCGCCGCGATCAAGGGCGGTAAGATCGTTGCAGGAGATGTCGTTGTCATCCGCTATGAGGGACCGAAGGGCGGCCCCGGTATGCGTGAGATGCTGAATCCCACCTCGGCAATCGCCGGAATGGGACTTGGTTCCAGCGTCGCATTGATCACGGACGGACGTTTCTCAGGCGCTTCCAGAGGGGCATCCATCGGACATGTATCTCCCGAGGCGGCGGTCTGCGGGCCGATCGCACTGGTCGAGGAGGGTGACATCATCAGCATCAACATTCCCGAGCTGACGCTGAATGTAAAGGTTTCGGAGGAAGAGCTGGCTGCCCGCCGCGCAAAGTGGCAGCCCAGAACACCACAGGTGACGACAGGCTACCTTTCCCGCTATCGCGAGCTCGTGACAAGCGGAAACCGCGGGGCCATTCTGGAGATTCCCGGTAGAAAATAAATTTGGAGGTAAGAACATGCAGTTAAACGGTTCCGAAATAGTTGTGGAGTGCCTGAAGGAGCAGGGCGTAGATACCGTCTTCGGCTATCCCGGCGGCACAATCCTGAATATCTATGACGCGCTCTACAAGCACAGCAATGAAATCAGGCATATACTGACTTCCCATGAACAGGGAGCTGCACATGCGGCGGACGGCTATGCGAGGGCGACGGGAAAGGTCGGTGTCTGCATGGCGACCAGCGGCCCCGGCGCGACAAACCTGGTGACGGGAATTGCGACAGCCTACATGGACTCTGTGCCGATCGTGGCGATCACGGCGAACGTGACGCTTCCGATGCTCGGAAAGGACACCTTCCAGGAGGTTGACATCGCCGGAGTGACAATGCCGATCACAAAGCACGGCTATATCGTGAAGAATATTGAGGATCTGGCACCCACGCTGCGGAAGGCGTTTGAGATCGCAAAGAACGGAAGACCGGGCCCGGTTCTGGTCGACATCACAAAGGATGTGACGGCGGCAGTCTGTGAGTATACGCCGGTAAAACCCGAGCCGAAGCCGAAAAAGATCACATGGACGGATGCGGAGCTGGATGAGCTCGCAGAGTACATAAGGGCGGCGAAGAAGCCGTTCATCTACCTCGGCGGCGGGGCTGTCATCTCGGGAGCCTGCGAGGAGGTTGCGGAGTTTGCCGAGCTCATTGATGCACCGGTCTGCGATACACTGATGGGAAAGGGTGCGTTTGACGGACGCAGCCCGCGCTACACCGGAATGATCGGTATGCATGGTACGAAGGCATCCAACCTCGGCGTGAGCGAATGTGACCTGCTGATCGCACTGGGGGCGAGGTTCTCCGACCGCGTGACGGGCAATCCGCACAAATTTGCCGAGAATGCCAAGATCATACAGATCGATATTGATGCGGCGGAGATCAACAAGAATATCCGTGTCAACGCCGGAGTTGTCGGCGATCTGAAGTTGGTGCTGCAGCAGCTCAACAGGAAGCTCACCCGGCAGGATCACGGCGACTGGATGAAGAGGATCAGCGAGCTGAAAGAAAAATATCCTCTGAAATATGATGACAGTCAGCTTTCCTGCCCATATATTATAGAGATGATTGACAAGGTGACAGGCGGAGACGCGCTGATTACGACCGATGTCGGACAGCACCAGATGTGGACGGCGCAGTATTTCCATTATACGAAGCCCCGCACCTTCCTCTCCTCGGGAGGGCTCGGAACCATGGGCTACGGACTGGGTGCCTGCATTGGCGCACAGGTCGGACAGCCGGATAAGATCTGCTTTAATATTTCGGGCGACGGGTGCTTTAGGATGAACATGAACGAGCTGGCGACCGCGAGCCGCTATAATATCCCGATCATTGATGTTGTAATCAACAATCATGTGCTCGGAATGGTGAGACAGTGGCAGACGCTGTTCTACGGCAAGAGATATTCCCAGACCGTGCTGAACGACAAGGTAGACTTCAGCAAGGTGGCGGAGGCTCTCGGCTGTGCGGCAATCAGAGTGACAAAGAAGGAAGAGGTACAGCCTGCGCTGGAGAAGGCGATTGCCATGAAATGTCCTGTCGTGATCGAGTGTATGATACCGGAAGACGACAAGGTATTTCCGATGGTTCCGGCGGGTGCGCCGATCGCAGAGGTCTTTGACGGCGACGACTTTGCAAAGAGATCATGAAAAAACTGATTCGCATACTGATACTGATACCGCTGTGCGGACTGCTGGTTTTACTCGGCGGGTTTCTGGCGCTGGGGCTGTACTACAGGAACAATTTCCCGGTGAACACATGGATCAATGGGGTCTATTGCACCGGAAAGACAATAGAACAGGTGAATGAGGAGCTTGCTGACGGCACGGAGCCGCCGGAGATCATTCTTCTGGATGAGCAGGGGAAGGAATGGAGCCTGCGGGCGGAGGACATCGGGCTGCTTTCCGACTATACCTCCGCGTTGCGGACTTACCTGCGGGCGCATTCCTCTGCGCTGTGGATGAACAATATGCAGGAGCCGGTCAGGGAGACGATTACCGCCGCAGAGCTGCGGTGGGACGATGCCCTTCTCAGAGAGGCAGTGGAGGCGACGGAGCTTGTAAAACAGGCAGCGGCGGACGAAAAGAGCGGCTGCCGTGTGGTTTTCGGCGAGGACGGATATTACCTTGAGGATCACAATCAGGCGCGGCTGAACGTCCAGAAGCTGATCGGTTTTGTGGAGAGCTGTCTCACGGACGGCGTGACCTATATTGATCTGGTGAAGGGCGGCTGCTATGATGTGCAGGAGGACAGTGCGGAGGACATTTCCCAGAGAGCGCTCTGGAGCAGATTGCAAGATTTCTTTGCACGCAGCATAACCTATGACATGGGGGCGGAGCAGATTCCACTGACACCCGGCATCCTAAGCTCGTTTCTCGCGGCGGATGAAGCGCATGAACTCCAGCTTGACAGCAGCGGGGAGCCGGCGGTTGACGAGAGCCGCGTCGCGGACTGGGTAAAGGGACTTGCGGAGCAGTACGATACCTGCGACACAGTGCGCGAGTTTCAGTCGACCAGGGGTGATGTGATCAGTGTGAAATATGTCACCTACGGAACCAGACTGGACGCAGACGCGGAGACGGCATATCTCATGGAGACCCTGCACGGCAATCAGGAGGAGCCGGTGAGCCATGTGCCCGCCTATCTGCAGGAGGGCTTTGTGCGCGGACTTGACGACATCGGAGATACCTATATTGAAGTGGATATGACCGAGCAGCATATGTATTATTACGAGAACGGCGAGCTGAAGCTCGACACGGATGTGGTGACGGGCAATACCGGCAGAAGGATGGGAACCCCGGAGGGAATTAATTTCGTGTACAATAAGCAGAGAAACCGTGTGCTGCGAGGACCGGATTACGCAACCCCGGTCAAGTACTGGATGCCGGTAAAGGGAGGCGTCGGGATTCACGACGCGGACTGGCGGAAGAAGTTCGGCGGGGAGATCTACAAGAAAAACGGTTCCCACGGCTGTATCAATACGCCGCCCGAAATTATGGCGGAATTATATGATATGGTGGAGATTGGGACGCCCGTGGTGATGTTCTACTGATGGTTTATCAATGTAAAAAGTTAATTATTTACTTGACTAAAGCGAAAAGAAAGATTATTCTAAGACTACATATACAAATTTGAGGAGGAATGTGAAATGTCCAGAGTGTACAATTTTTCTGCGGGGCCAGCAGTGCTGCCGGAGGAAGTTCTGCGCGAAGCTGCTGATGAGATGCTTGATTATAAGGGGACAGGAATGTCCGTTATGGAGATGAGTCACCGATCTAAAGCTTACGATCCGATCATCAAGGAAGCGGAAGCGGATCTGAGAGAGCTCATGAACATTCCGGACAATTATAAGGTGCTCTTTTTACAGGGTGGAGCCAGCCAGCAGTTTGCCATGATTCCCATGAACCTGATGAAGAATAAGGTCGCTGACTATATTGTCACGGGTCAGTGGGCGAAGAAGGCATATCAGGAGGCCTCTATTTACGGTAAGGCGAATAAGATCGCTTCTTCGGAGGATAAGACCTTTTCTTATATCCCTGACTGCTCGGATCTGCCGATCAGCGAGGATGCGGACTATGTTTATATCTGCGAGAACAACACCATCTACGGAACGAAGTTCAAGACCCTGCCCAACACAAAGGGCAAGCCGTTGGTTGCGGACGTTTCCAGCTGCTTTTTGTCCGAGCCGGTCGATGTCACGAAGTACGGCGTGATCTACGGCGGCGTTCAGAAGAACATCGGGCCTGCCGGTGTCGTTATCGTGATTATCCGCGAGGATCTGATCACGGAGGATGTGCTTCCGGGCACCCCTACCATGCTCAGATATAAGATCCATGCGGACAACAATTCCCTGTACAACACCCCGCCCGCATATGGCATCTATATCTGCGGCAAGGTGTTCAAGTGGCTGAAGAAAATGGGCGGTCTTGAGGTTATGAAGGAGCGTAACGAGAAGAAAGCAAAGGTTCTCTATGACTTCCTCGACGAGAGTAAGCTGTTCCACGGCACCGTGCGCAAGGAGGATCGTTCCCTGATGAACGTGCCCTTCGTGACAGGAGATGAGGAGCTGGACGCAAAGTTCGTCAAGGAAGCGACGGCTGCAGGCTTCGTGAACCTCAAGGGACACAGAACCGTCGGCGGTATGCGCGCGAGCATCTACAATGCAATGCCGATTGAGGGTGTGGAGAAGCTGGTTGCATTTATGAGAGAGTTTGAAAAGCAGAATGCAAAGTAAAGGAGAGCCTATGTTTAAGATAAATTGCCTGAATCCCATCGCTGATGTGGGATTGAAGAATTTCAGCGAACAGTACCAGATCACCGCAGACATCAATGAGGCGGACGGTGTTCTGGTGAGAAGTGCATCCATGCACGATATGGAGATCCCGGAAGGGCTGCTCGCCGTGGCGAGAGCCGGAGCGGGCGTGAATAATATTCCGCTGGATAAATGCGCGGAGAAGGGTGTCGTTGTGTTTAACACACCCGGAGCAAACGCAAACGGCGTGAAGGAGCTTGTCCTTGCAGGTATGCTTCTGGCGGCGAGAGACGTCGTTGGCGGCATCGAGTGGGTCAAGGCTTCGGCTGACAACGCAGACATTGCGAAGGCGGCGGAGAAGGAGAAGAAGAACTTTGCCGGAAGCGAAATTGCAGGAAAGAAGCTTGGCGTTATCGGACTTGGTGCCATCGGTGTTAAAGTAGCAAATGCTGCAACACATCTTGGTATGGAAGTATATGGATATGACCCATACATTTCTGTAAATGCTGCATGGAGCTTATCACGTAATGTAAATCATGTAAATGCAGTAGAAGAAATTTACAAGAACTGTGATTATATCACAATTCATGTTCCGCTTTTAGATTCTACCAAGAAGATGATTAATGCAGAAGCAATTGCAATGATGAAACCTACCACTGTAGTTTTGAACTTTGCAAGAGACTTACTGGTTGATGAAGAGGCAATGGTAGCAGCATTAGAGGAAGGCAAGATTGCAAAATATGTCAGCGACTTCCCAAATCCAACCACAGTTGGAAAGAAAGGCTGTATCGTAACTCCTCATATCGGAGCATCTACCGAAGAATCCGAAGATAACTGTGCAGTAATGGCAGTAAAAGAGATTCGTGATTTCTTAGAGAATGGAAATATTACACATTCTGTAAACTATCCGGACTGCAACATGGGCGAGTGCAAGAGTGCAGGAAGACTGTTACTGTTACACCGTAACGTAAAGGGAATGATCAGCAGCTATACTTCTATTTTAGGAGATGCAAATATCAACATTTCCGATATGACCAATAAGAGCCGTGGCGATTATGCATGTACACTGCTTGATGTAGATGCACCGGTTACCAAAGAAGTTGAAGAGAAACTTCAGACCTTAGATGGTGTATTAAAGGTTCGTATTGTAAAATAATAAATGCAGGTGAGAAAAAGATAATATATGGACTGCCCGGTTACGCCGCGACAGTCCATTTCTCTTACGCAGGAAACTCACAGAGCGTGTTTTCGCAATTACGCAG
>OIZV01000005.1_pt1 | contig 188570 bp, 174 predicted proteins | sample 1588681 | NCBI WGS metagenome assembly OIZV01 (sample SAMN03283281) | human gut metagenome | biome: human-associated habitat; material: feces | host: Homo sapiens | place: Peru | collected 2012 | reverse complement strand
CCGAAAGTAAATGAATAGGTCGGGAGTTCAGCGCATTATTTTTGAATAAATGCGGTAATTTCTGATTGAAATTTTTGAATAAATATTCAATGCGGAACAAGATGATTTCGTGTGATTCCGCTTAACAAGTGATAATATACACCTTTTTTTATAAATATGCAATAGAAAAATGCAAAAAAGTTTTATCTGTTTTTGCATAAATATGCAACATAATATAGGAAAAGACAGGGGAAAATTCGTGAAGCAAAATAGAATCCATGTAAAAACATTGAAAAATGACTATTGCATATTATGCAGGTAAGATGTATAATTAGTCCAGCACTCTGATAGAGTAAAGTTTTACTATGAAATGAAGATCGCCGGATGAGGCGAAGATGGAGGAAATTATTATGATTAAAGCAGGAATTATCGGAGCAACCGGATATGCAGGAGCAGAACTGGTAAGGATTCTTATGGGACATCCTTCCGTAGAGATTAAGTGGTATGGCTCCAGAAGTTATATAGATAAGAAGTATGCAGATGTTTACCGTAATATGTTTGAAATCGTAGAGGATACCTGCCTCGATGATAATATAGAAGAACTGGCAAAGCAGGTGGATGTTATCTTTACAGCAACACCGCAGGGTTTCCTTGGTTCTGTATTGAATGAGAAGATTTTATCCGAGACAAAGGTAATTGATTTGAGCGCAGATTACCGTATTAAAGATGTGGCTACTTATGAAAAATGGTATAAAATTGAGCATAAGAGTCCACAGTTTATTGAAGAAGCCGTTTACGGACTTTGCGAAATCAATCGTGAAAAGGTGAAAAATGCAAGACTGGTAGCCAACCCGGGATGCTATACCACCTGTTCTATTTTAACCGCATATCCGTTGGTAAAAGAGGGGCTGATTGATGCCAATACATTGATTGTGGATGCAAAGAGCGGTACTTCCGGTGCAGGACGTGGAGCAAAGGTCAATAATCTGTTCTGTGAAGTAAATGAAAATATGAAGGCATATGGTGTGACGAGTCACCGCCATACACCGGAGATCGAGGAACAGCTCGGATATGCAGCGGGAAAAGAAGTGATGATCAATTTCACACCGCATCTGGTTCCAATGAACCGCGGTATCCTTGCAACAGAATACGCCACATTAAAGAGAAAATCAGATGGAAGCCTGCCTTCCTATGAAGAAGTGAAAGCGGCTTATGATAAATATTATGAAAAAGAAACCTTTGTCCGTGTTCTGGAAAAAGATGTGTTACCAGAGACAAAATGGGTCGAGGGAAGCAATTATGTGGACATCAATTTTAAGATCGACGGGCGGACAGGCAGAGTTGTGATGATGGGTGCACTTGACAATCTGGTAAAAGGAGCAGCCGGTCAGGCAGTACAGAACATGAATCTTCTGTTTGGATTTGACGAGACAGAAGGATTAAAAATGGTTCCGATGTTCCCGTAGGGTAACAGGAGAGCACAAAAAGTACAACGTAAAGGAATGGGGATTTCGATGGACGAAAATACGATACAGATTCGGGAAATGACAATAGATGATTTTGAAGCGGTACATGCGCTCTGGATGCAGATCCATGGGTTCGGGATCCGGAGCATTGACGATTCCAAAGAAGGGGTGGAACGTTTTATCCGCAGGAATCCGACCACCAGCATGGTCGCAGTCTGCGACGGAAAAATTGTCGGAGCAATCCTCTGTGGGCATGATGGAAGACGCGCCTGTCTGTATCATGTCTGTGTCCACGAAGATTACAGAAAAAGAGGGATCGGGCAGCGGATGGTTACACAGTGCTTAGAGGCGCTCAAAAAAGAACAGATCTGCAAGGTCAATCTGATTGCATTCCGCAAAAATGAAGTCGGAAACCGATTCTGGCAGGGAATGGGATGGACGTTCCGGGAGGATGTTAATTATTACGAGTGCGTGTTGAATGAAGAGAATAAAACAGTGTTTAATCCATAAGAGAAAGAGAGGTTCTTTAGCGTGAAACAGATTTCAGGCGGTGTAACCGCAGCAAAAGGATTTATGGCGGCTGCCACAGCAGCACAGATCAAATATCAGAACAGAACGGATATGGCAATGATCTACAGCGAGGTGCCATGCCGTGTGGCAGGAACGTTTACAAAAAATATTGTAAAAGCAGCTCCGGTCAAATGGGATCAGAAGGTAGTCTATGAGACAAAACAGGCGCAGGCAGTCGTGATCAATGCAGGAATTGCAAATGCCTGTACCGGAGAAGAGGGCATGGAGTATTGCAGAAAGACCGCAGAGCATGTGACACAGAAATTACAGATCCCGGCAGAGCAGGTGTGTGTGGCATCGACCGGAGTGATCGGTATGCAGCTTCCAATCGACCGGATCTGCACAGGTGTCGATACGATGATACCGGAGTTAAAAGGTGATATTGAGAGCGGACATCAGGCGGCACTGGCGATCATGACAACAGATACGAAGGAAAAAGAAGTGGCAGTTACCGTAGAAATTGGTGGCAGGATCGTAACCATCGGCGGCATGTGCAAAGGTTCCGGTATGATACATCCGAACATGTGCACAATGTTGAGTTTTGTCACGACGGATCTTGCTATTTCACAGGAACTGTTGTTAGAGGCATTACAGGAAGATGTGGAGGATACCTACAATATGATCTCTGTAGATGGAGATACTTCCACCAACGATACCTGTCTGCTTCTTGCAAACGGTATGGCTGGAAACGAGGAGATCACAGAGAAAAATGCAGATTATGACTGCTTTAAACAGGCACTTAATTTTGTAAACGAGACTCTGGCAAAGAAGATGGCAGGAGACGGAGAAGGCGCCACGGCATTGTTTGAGGTAAAGATCGTGGGAGCAGAGACAAAAGAGCAGGCAAAGATCCTGAGCAAATCTGTGATAACATCCAATCTGACCAAGGCAGCTATTTTCGGGCATGATGCCAACTGGGGCAGGATCTTATGTGCAATGGGATATTCCGGTGCCACCTTTGACCCTGAGAAAGTGGATCTGTTCTTTGAGAGTGCAGCAGGAAAAATGCAGATCATAAAGAACGGCGTGGCACTCGATTACAGCGAAGAAGAGGCAACAAAGATCTTATCGGAGCCGGCAGTGACAGCGGTTGCAGATGTCAAGATGGGCGATGCAACCGCAACAGCATGGGGCTGTGATCTGACCTTTGATTATGTCAAAATCAATGCAGATTATCGTTCTTAAAACAGGTGGAAACTAAGGGAGATCAGGAAAAATGGATATGGAAGAAAAAAATATGCAGGAATTATTACAAAAGGCAGAGGTTCTGATTGAGGCTCTTCCTTATATACAGCGTTTTAACCGTAAGATCATTGTTGTAAAATACGGCGGAAGTGCGATGGTGGATGAAAAATTAAAACATCAGGTCATCCAGGATGTTACCCTGTTAAAACTTGTCGGTTTCAAACCGATCATTGTGCACGGCGGTGGCAAGGAGATCAGCAAATGGGTGGAAAAATCCGGCATGACACCGGAGTTTGTCAATGGTTTCCGTAAAACAGACGAGGCAACAATGGAGATTGCAGAGATGGTATTAAACCGTGTTGGAAAATCTCTGGTAAAATTAGTAGAGGAACTTGGTGTCAATGCAGTCGGCATCAGCGGAAAAGACGGCGGACTCTTAAAAGTGAAAAAGAAATATGCAGATGGAAAAGACATTGGATTTGTAGGAGAGATCACAGAGGTCAATCCGAAACTCTTATATGATCTTTTGGAAAAAGATTTTCTGCCGATCATCTGTCCGATCGGTATGGATGATGAATACAACAGCTACAATATCAATGCGGATGATGCAGCCTGTGCGATCGCAAAGGCAGTCAATGCGGAAAAACTTGCCTTTTTAACCGATATCGAGGGCGTATATAAAGACCCGTCCGACAAGAGTACACTGATTTCTTCTCTGACCATCCCGGAAGCGAAAAATCTCATTGACGGCGGCTTTATCGGAGGCGGAATGCTGCCAAAACTCAACAACTGTATCGATGCAGTGGAAAACGGCGTATCCAAGGTACATATTTTAGACGGAAGGATCGCACATTGCCTGTTACTTGAGATTTTTACCAAGAAAGGAATCGGAACGGTTATTTTAGGAGATCAGGTGACAAGATTTTAAAACAAAGGTGGAGGAACTACCATGAATCAGGAAGGTTACATTGAAAAAGCAGAAGCAGATATACTTCATACCTATAATCGGTTTCATCTTGTATTAGACCATGGAAATGGAGTTTATCTTTACGATACGGATGGAAAAGAATACTTGGATTTTGCGGCGGGGATCGCAGTACAGGCGTTGGGCTATGGCAATAAGGAATATAACGACGCATTAAAAATGCAGGTGGATAAATTATTACATACCTCTAACCTGTATTATAATGTACCGATCGCCAATGCTGCAGAGCGGCTGAAAAAGGCAAGCGGAATGGATCGTGTCTTTTTTACCAACAGTGGAACAGAAGCGATCGAGGGTGCGATAAAAGCAGCAAAAAAATATGCGTATACAAGGGACGGACATGCAGGACATGAGATCATTGCCATGAACCATTCATTCCATGGCAGAAGCATCGGGGCATTGTCTGTTACAGGAAACAAACATTATCAGGAACCATTTGAGCCGTTGATGCCGGGCGTAAAATTTGCAGAATTTAATCAGTTGGACAGCGTAAAGTCTTTGATTAATGAGAAAACCTGTGCTATTATTTTTGAGACGGTACAAGGTGAGGGTGGTATCTACCCGGCAACACAGGAATTTATGGAGGGCGTAAAAGCACTCTGCGAGGAACATGATATCCTTTTGATCCTCGACGAGATCCAGTGTGGAATGGGTAGGACCGGCTCTATGTTTGCATGGCAGCAGTATGGAGTGAAACCTGATATTATGACGAGTGCCAAGGCACTTGGCTGTGGCGTTCCGGTCGGAGCGTTCCTTATGACAGAAAAAGTGGCAGAAATGTCCTTAAAACCGGGGGATCACGGAACGACTTATGGAGGAAACCCGTTCGTTGGAGCGGCAGCAGATAAAGTGCTCGAGATCATGGAGCGTGATCACATTACAGATCATGTAAAGCAGATCACACCTTATCTGGAACAGAAGTTAGATGGTCTTATGGAAAAATATGATTTCATTACTGCAAGACGTGGTATGGGACTGATCCAGGGTCTTGTTTCCGAAAAGCCGGTAGGACAGATCGCAGCCCGCGCGATAGAAGAGGGGCTGCTGATCATTACAGCAGGTTCGGATGTCATTCGTTTTGTACCGCCATTGATTATTGAAGAGAAACACGTAGATGAGATGGTAGAGAAATTAGACCGGGTATTATCATCTATGTAAAAGATGGAGGATGAAATGGAAGCATTACAGAAAAAAATCGGCTCTGTACTGATGATCGTGATCGTGTTGATCCTTGCGGTGGCTGGGATCAAAAAAGGGGAGCAAAGTGCAGATGCTTCACCGCAGGAGACGATAACAGCAGACGAGGCGGCAGACAGTGCGTATGAGAAGGCAGCGGCAGATGTGATTTTCTGGTATGAGGATGCTTCGTATGACGACTTTTTTGAGGAAGCGGCAAAACAATATTATGAAAAGACCGGTATTAAGGTGGAAACTGTAAAAAAAGACAGTGAAGAGTACCTGACCGGGATCTACGATAAGACCATGCAGGATGATGGCTATCCGGATGTCTACCTGATCTCAGGAGACAGTCTGGCGGAAGCATACCTCTATGGTCTTGTTGCCGTAAATAAAAAGGAAAGTTCTTATGAGAATGCAGCAGACAATGCAAAGCAGGCGGCATCTTATCAGGGCAGCATGCTTGGCTATCCGCTTAGTTATAACACCTGTCTTTTTATCTATCAGAACGGTTATTTTAACACAGCACCATCTTCCATGCAGGAGATCATAGATTTTTCAAATGAGAATGAACCGGCAGAAAATGTGGAATATTTAGTAGAGTGGGATGTCAATGATCCGTTTTATGATTTTCCGTTTGTTGCAAACAGCGTGACATTTGAAGAGGACGAGCAGAAACTGTTAAGTCCGGTATATGAGGACGAACTGTATCAGCAGGATCTTGATTTCTTTGAAAGTATTTTATCATCGTTTTCTGTCAATGCGCAGACGGTATCCGAGGAAAACATTGTGGACAATTTCAAAGAGGGCAGGACACTGTGTGCACTGGTCGATACCGACCTGTTGTCCGAGCTGGACGGATATGAGTATTCCATTACCAAAATGCCGGATCTGAACGAAGAACTGACATCCAATGTCTGTGCGTTGACCGAACTTCTTGCAGTCAATGAATTTTCGAAAAACAAAGAGCAGGCAGCCGGATTTGCAGAGTTTGTGACGGTTTCCATGGCAGACCGCCTTCACGAAATGACAGGACACTACTCCGTATTTGAAAGTGCGGATGCAGATGCGACAGAACAGACGGCATACGAGACATACGAAACAGCCGTACTGGCACCGGATTCTTTAAATGCGAAGGACTTCTGGGTGGATTTAAAGGAAACGATCGCAAAGTATTTCTAAAATCAACAAAAAAAACGGGCTAGACCCTTGTGTTTGTTCCGAAATTTCGTTAAAATAAAAACAGTGGGCATTGAGAGCTCCTTTTCTGGAAAAGAAAAGGAGATTGCTTATGAAACAACGCATAAAAATTGCAGTTTTGACATTACTTTTTAGTGTAGTGCTGGCTGCTTGTGGAACAGATAAAACAATCTATGTGGAGACTTTGGAGGAGACAGAGCAGCAGACTGAGACAAAACAGGAGCAGGAAGTGCAATCGTCAGAGGACTGTTATGTCTATGTTTGTGGCGCTGTAAAAAATCCTGGAGTCTACCTGTTTACATCCTCCGCGCGTATCTGCGATGCGATCGAAGCAGCAGGCGGTTTTACAGAGGATGCGGCGGTGACGTCTGTCAATCAGGCGGAAAAAATGACCGACGGGCAGATGCTAAAGATCCTGACAGAGACCGAGTATCGGACGCAGTGTGAAGGGAAAGAGCAGGAAGTGCAGGCGGAAGAAACGGATGGACGGATCAATCTGAATCATGCCTCTATGGAGGAGTTGATGACACTTCCGGGGATCGGGCAGACAAAGGCGGCAGGGATCATCGCATACCGTGAGAAAACAGGCGGTTTTTCTTCCGTGGAGGAAGTCATGCAGGTGGAAGGCATCAAAGAGGGTGTGTTTAATCGTATGAAAGATAATATAAAGGTGAAATAAAAAATGGCAAAAAAGGTTCTTGTTGTAGATGATGAAAAATTAATTGTAAAAGGCATCCGTTTCAGTTTAGAGCAGGATGGCATGGAAGTTGACTGCGCGTATGATGGAGAAGAGGCACTTAAGATGGCAACCGAAAATGCGTATGATATGATTCTTTTAGATATTATGCTTCCGAAGATGGATGGGTTTGAGGTGTGCCAGAGAATCCGTGAATTTTCCAATATGCCGATCGTGATGCTTACGGCAAAAGGGGATGATATGGATAAGATCTTAGGACTGGAATATGGTGCGGATGACTACATTACAAAGCCGTTTAATATTTTGGAAGTCAAAGCCAGGATCAAGGCGATCATGCGCCGTACGGCAGTCAGCCAGCCGAAACAAGAAGAGAGCAAAGTCATCGAAGCAGGAGACTTAAAATTAGACTGTGAGAGCCGAAGACTCTTTATTGTGGGCAAAGAAGTGAATCTGACAGCAAAAGAGTTTGATCTGTTGGAACTTCTGGTAAACAATCCCAATAAAGTATATGGAAGAGAGAACCTTTTGAATCTGGTCTGGGGATATGAGTATCCGGGTGATGTGCGTACCGTTGATGTGCACGTCAGACGTCTTCGGGAAAAGATCGAGAGTAATCCGAGTGAGCCGAAATACGTTCATACCAAATGGGGTGTTGGATATTATTACGCTCAGAATTCTTAATGGAGATTGACATGATAAAGTTCAGAAAATTATTTGATTTTTTAAAAAGTCTGAAAGCGAGACTGATCATTTTGTTTATATTGATCGGAACCATACCGGGCATCCTGCTTCGCGTCGGGATGCTCAATTCTTATGAAAACCGGGCGGTTTCCATCCGCACGAGCGAGATCTTAAGTCAGGCAAAGATTCTGGCAAATCAGATCGTATCAAACGATTATCTCAATCATTCTTCTTCAATCCAAATCAATGCACAATTAGAACAGCTTTCCACAATCTATGATGGAAGGGTTATGATCATTGATGACGAATTTCATATCATCAAAGATACCTATAAACTGGATGAGGGAAAAACGATCGTATCAGAAGAAGTGATAAAGAGTTTCTACGGAGATGAGATCACCAAATATGATTCGGAGAACAGTTACATAGAACTTGCCATCCCGCTTACTTACAGCACATCAGAGCAGGAGAGCGGGAAAACAGAGCAGAAAGTGCTCGGCGTTATGATGGTAAGTGTGTCGACGGACAGTATCAATCTGAATTTTGAATATCTGTCCAGAAATGCGATGATCATCCAGATGGTCTGTATTTTTACGGTTATTTTTATCAGCGTGATCCTTGCGATACAGATTGTAAAGCCATTTCACAAGATGTCATCTTCGATCGATATGATCCAGACAGGATATGGAGAGGATGCACTTTTGATCAACGATTACACAGAGACCATGATGATCTGTGATAAATTCAACCACATGCTGGGAAGAATGAAAGTATTGGATGATTCCAGACAGGAATTTGTTTCCAATGTGTCACATGAGTTAAAAACACCACTTACTTCCATGAAAGTGCTGGCGGATTCCATCAACAGCATGGAAGATGCACCGATCGAACTTTACAAGGAATTTATGGGAGACATTGGAAATGAAGTAGACCGCGAGACCAAGATCATCAACGACCTGCTCTCTCTTGTAAAAATGGATAAGGCGGCAGGCGATATCAATGTTACCAATGTCAATATCAATGAACTGCTGGAGCAGATCTTAAAACGGTTAAAACCGATCGCGGATAAACAGCATGTAGAGCTTGTCTTAGAGAGCTTCCGCCCGGTCAGTGCGGATGTGGATGAGGTAAAGATCACACTTGCATTTACCAACCTGATCGAAAATGCGATCAAGTATAACAAGGAAGAGGGCTGGGTTCATGTGACATTGAATGCAGACCATCAGTATTTTTACCTGAAAGTCGAGGATTCCGGCATTGGAATACCGGAGGAGTCGCTGGAACATATCTATGAGCGTTTTTATCGTGTGGATAAATCACATTCCAGAGAGATCGGAGGAACCGGACTGGGACTTGCGATCACGAGAAATGCGATCTTAATGCACCGTGGCGCGATCAAAGTATTTAGTACAGAGGGAGAAGGGACGATCTTTAATGTCCGGATCCCACTCAACTATATTGCTTAAAGGAATGGATGAATATGAAACGAAACATAAGTGTGATACTGGCAGTTGTTCTGGCATGTCTGACACTGCTTGGATGTGGTGGGAAACAGATCGTCAGCAAATATCATATTGAATATCTGAATAAAGAGAAAACTAGGATCGTGGAAATGCCTTATGAACCAGATAACACGAGTGTTGACGGAATGATAAAAGAGTTTCTGGCAATGCTAAGCTCTGATCCGGATACGGTGGAGTGCAAAAAAACGATTCCAAACGACGTGGAAGTGACAGACTGGTCACTGGATGGAGCTTTGTTATCTATTTATTTTGATTCGGATTATAATAATATGGATACGGTGGAGGAAGTACTCTGCCGTGCGGCTGTGGTGCGCACCATGACACAGATTGATGGTGTGGACTGTGTGACTTTTTATGTGGATGATGAGCCGCTCAAGGATGCCAGAGGAACCATCATCGGAAGCATGAATCAGGAGAGCTTTATTGAAAATCCGGGTGAGCAGATCAATTCTATCCAGAATACGACACTTACGCTGTATTTTGCAAACGAAGAGGGAGACGGACTTGTCAAGGAAGTGCGGGAGGATGTCTATTACAGTGGAAATATATCACTGGAAAAACTGATCATGGAGCAGCTTTTAGAGGGACCGGAGCAGGATGGTATGAAATCTGCATTGCCGGAGGGAACAAAACTTCTAACGGTATCGGTTGTGGATGGTGTATGTTATGTCAGCCTGGATGATAATTTCAGAAACCAGGATTATAAAATCAACGAGGCAATCGTTATTTATTCGATCGTGGATTCGCTGACAGAACTTCCAACCATCAATAAAGTGCAGATCTCCGTCAAAGGAGATACCAGCGGGGTATACCGTGACCATTTTGAACTCTCCCAGATGTATGACCGCAACCTTGATTATGTGGTAGGCGTTGCACCGGTGATCACAGAAGAGACAACGGAGGAAACAAAATAATTTGGGAAAACGTTTATTTTGCAGTGTAGCGGTGGGGATGACAGTTGGCATCCTGCTTGCACACTACCAAAGTAATGTTCTGTTTTTAGGTGTGCTGCCTTCCGTTTTTGTGTGTCTGCTGTTTTTCTATGGCAGAAAAAGAGGCAGGAAACAAAGCGTGTGGTTTCTCCTGCTTTTTGCGGCAGCCACATCTGCAATGTTTTTGAGTTATCAGAGACAGAGCGGGTTGGAGCAGATGAGGAGGACGGCACAACTGCGGCTAAATGAGCAGGACATTTATTATTTACAGGGGAAACTTGTAAAGAAACAACAAAAAGAAAACACATATCAATATGAACTTTCTTCCTGTCAGATCAGACAGGAACCCTCTGCCGGACAGGCGGCAGAGATTCTTACCTTTCCAAAATCTTATCCGGGAAGGGTCCAGGTAATATTCACAACCGATCTATATTCCATTGGAGAAACGCTTTTACTAAAAGGAAAAATAAAATTTTTTGAACAGGCACGCAATGAGGGAAATTTTGATCCAGCTTCTTTTTATCCTGCTATGGGGATCGAATTTCAAATGACAGAGGCACAGGTGCTTGGTCATAGCGGAACTGGATTGCAGATTGGAGAAACTCTGTATCAGCTAAAGAAAAAAATATCTGCTGTCTATGAAAATTTATTGCCGCAAAAAGAGGCGGGCGTATTGCTCACCATGGTTTTGGGCGATAAGACAAAGCTGATGACCGAGATCAAAAAGTCCTATCAGATGGTGGGGCTGTCGCACATTCTGGCGATCAGTGGACTACATATTTCCATTATAGGGATGTTGTTTTATAAGGCAATGCGAAAACTGCGCACTGGCTTCTTAGGTGCGATGGTTCCAGCTGTCCTGCTTTTGTCTGCCTATGCGCAGATGACAGGAGAAACATCGTCGGTCATCCGTGCTGTCTGTATGTTTTTCCTGTGGATGTTAGCACAGCTGGCAGGAAGAAGCTATGATCTGTTAAATGCTGCGGGTGTGGCTGCTACGCTGCTATTGTTTGAAAATCCAGGCTACCTGTTTTATGCCGGGTTTCAGCTTTCGTTTGCGGCGGTGATCGCAGTTGGATTATTTGGAAATATAGAAACATCAAAGCAAAAGGAGGAAAACCGGGAAAAAATCAGGGAAAAAATCAGGATGGGAGCTGCACTGCAGCTTGCCACGTTGCCGCTCGTGGCCTGGTATTATTACGAGATACCGATATATGCGCTTCTGGTCAATTTTCTGTTGCTGCCTTTTGTAAGTATTTTACTGTGCTTTGGGATCGCGGGGGGCGTGGTGGGGCTCTTTTCCCATACGTTTGCCAGTGCATGTTTTCTGCCCTGCCGTATTTTACTGCTTTTTTATGAAACGGTCTGCGGGCTGGTAAAAAAGCTTCCGTGTCCGCTTTTGATCACTGGACGACCGGAGCCCCAAAAGCTTCTGGTTTATTATGGCATCCTGCTTTTTTATGTGGCATGGAGTTGTTATAGAGAGAAATGCAAAAAGAACCGAAAAGAGCCGGAAGAGGAACCGAAGAAAAAAGCAGTTCTTACGGCGTATGTCAGAATGGCAGGCGGTGTGGCACTTTTTCTGTTATGTTTTCTGTTCCCAGCCAAAGAGGCAGAGATCAGCTTTTTGGATGTGGGGCAGGGAGATTGTGGCTACATCTGCACGAAAGAGGGTGTGACCCTTATGGTGGATGGAGGAAGTACGAATATAACCCGTGTGGGAGCCTACCGGATGGAGCCATTTTTAAAATATAAGGGAGTGCGAAAGGTTGATTACTGGGTGGTATCGCACACGGATGCAGACCATATTTCGGGACTGGAAGAACTGTTAGAAGACGGCTATCACATTGGAAGTCTGGTCTTTGCAAAAGAAATGGAAAAGGATGAAGCATTTGTCAGATTAAAAAAGCGGGCAAAACAGAATGGAACGGCATTGTTATATTTGAATCAGGGAGATGTGTTACATCTTGGAGAGGCGGCATTGACGGTGCTCTCCCCGGGAAAAAATCTGACCGGAGATAAAAATGCAAGATCATTGGTCGTCTGTTATGAGGAAACCGGAATATCTGTATTGTTTAGTGGGGATATCAGTGCAAAGGAGGAAAAACTTTTGGTGGAAACCGGACATTTAAGGCAGGTTACAATCTATAAGGCGGCGCATCATGGTTCCAATTATTCCAATTCAAATGACTTTTTAGAGGCATTATCGCCCAAAGTCGCAGTCGTTTCCTGTGCAAAGAGAAACCGTTACGGTCATCCGGGGAAAGAGGCAGTGGAGCGGTTAAAGAAAAATTGTGACCGGTTGTTTTATACGATGGAAAACGGACAGGTCAGCGTGAAACCACAAAAAAGATTTGCTTCTTTTTGCATTTTTCAGTATAGTAGAAAGGAGTTCATAGAAAGCGAAGCACGATGATGAAAAATATAGATGAAGATATCAAGAGAGGGCAGTTCGCGCAGGTTTATCTGTTGTATGGCGAAGAAGCCTATCTGAAAAAACAATATAAGGACAAGCTGAAACATGCGATGGTGCCGGAAGGTGACACGATGAATTTCAGTGCATTTGAAGGAAAAAGCATCAATCCCAAAGAGATCATTGATCTGGCGGAAACACTGCCGTTTTTTGCAGACCGCAGAGTGATACTGATCGAGAACAGCGGATTTTTCAAAAATGCCTGCGAAGAGCTGGCAGAATATCTCCCGCAGGTGGCACCGGCAACCCATTTTATTTTTGTGGAGGATGAGGTCGACAAGCGTTCTAAAATGTATAAGGCGGCGAAGGCGTCTGGAAGGATCGTAGAATTTCTGCCACAGACGGAGGAACTTCTGACGAGATGGATCTTAGGCAGACTGAAAAGGGAAGGAAAAAATATTACCGGTTCTGTGATGCAGTTATTTCTGACGAAAACTGGAACGGATATGGGAAATATTGACAGGGAGCTGGAAAAGCTGCTCTGCTATACCTTAGACCGCGATGTCATCACAGCAGAGGATGTGGAAGCGGTTGTGACGGAGCAGACGACCAATAAGATCTTTGAAATGGTAAATGCGGTTGCAGAGCACAACCAGAGAAGGGCACTGGATCTGTATTATGATCTTCTGACGTTAAAAGAGCCGCCAATGCGGATCATGTTTTTGATCTCCAGACAGTTCCAGATCCTGTTTCACATCCGCGATATGGCAGCCAAAGGTTTAGACCAGCAGACGATGGCAAAAAAGGCGGGTATCCCGCCGTTTGCAGTCCGGAAAAATGTCAGTCAGGCAAAGGGATTTACGATGGAACAGTTAAAACAGGCACTGCGCGATGGGGCAGAGTTAGAAGAAGCGGTAAAGACCGGCAGAATGGATGACCAGATGGCAGTCGAGTTATTCCTGATGAAGTACAGTGCAAAACAATAAGATTTTGGATATAAAAAAACCACCAGCATGACGGTACTGGTGGTTTTCTTTATGAAAAATAACTAAGCCATTGCGTTAACAAGTTTTGTTAAACGGGAAACTTTTCTAGCAGAGTTGTTTTTGTGGTAAACTCCCTTAGAAGCAGCGCTCTCGATGGTAGAGATAGCAACGGTTAAAGCAGCCTTTGCAGCCTCTTTATCGTTTGCAGCTACAGCAGCCTCAACTTTTTTGATGGAAGTTTTTACTTCACTTCTGATAGATTTGTTTCTAGCAGCTCTTGTCTCTGTTACTAAAATTCTTTTTTTTGCAGATTTAATATTAGCCAACCTGGTACACCTCCAATTATACTATGTTTATGTTTTAGAATGGTAACGCATCTGCGTTACATCGGAAGTCTACATCAAAGCCGGACACGGACAGTTCAATGTAAACACACTAATGTATTTTAGGACATTCTACTTCCCGTGTCAAGTAAAAATACTTGTTTTTTTCCAAAAAATGATAAGAAAATGGATAATTTTATTATTTTATGAAAAAACTAAGAATCAGAGTAACGAAAGAAATACACACTTTATTTAACATGAGATTTGTGGAGGATATCAGTATGTATCAGATTCGGACGGATTTGGCGTTAGAGACGCAGGAGAAAATGCAACAGGATCATGTGGATTTAAAAGGGGTCCGCTTTTTGGAGGAAAAGATCGGGAATCAGCTTGTAATCAGTACCGTAGTGATCGAGACGGAAAATGGGGCAAAGACGATGGGAAAACCGAAAGGAACGTATATTACCATAGAAGCAGGCAATATGGACGAAGAGGACGAGGATTATCACAGAGAGATCTCAGTGCAGCTTGCAAAGACCATAAAAAGCCTGATCCGTTGTAAAAAAGAGGAGTTGTCCGTTTTAATCGTAGGGCTTGGTAACAGGGAGGTAACACCGGATGCATTGGGACCGCGCGTGGTGGATAATCTCTTTATTACAAGGCATATCGTGAGGGAATATGGGAAATATGCGTTTGGAACGGATAAGATGAACCGGATCAGCAGCATCGTACCGGGGGTTATGGCGCAGACCGGAATGGAGAGTCTTGAGATCGTAAAGGCAGTTGTAGATGAGACAAAACCGGATCTTGTTGTCGTTGTGGATGCGCTGGCGGCACGCAGCACCAGACGGCTGAACCGTACGATACAGGTAACAGATACCGGCATTAATCCAGGCAGCGGAGTCGGAAATCACAGGCACGGATTGAACCAGAAAAGTCTGTCTGTTCCGGTGATCTCCATCGGCATACCAACCGTCGTGGATGCAGCAACTATCGTAAATGACACGATGTATAATCTGATCCGTGCCATGTCAGAAAGCAAGACGCTGACAGGACTTGGAAACAGCCTTGGAGAATTAAATGAAGTCGAAAAATATGAACTGATCCGGGAGCTTTTATCCCCGAATCTGAATGCGATGTTTGTAACGCCAAAAGATATCGATGAATCGGTAAAACGGCTCAGCTTTACGATCTCGGAGGGCTTAAATCTGGCGTTTGCAGGAGAGCGGTTCTGTAATTCGCCTGCATAGAAAAGATGCGTGTGGCATAGAGTGTAGTATGTATGCACATCGTTATCATTCATGGAAAAAGAAAAAAAGAAAATGGACTGCGATCCGGCTGCTGCTCGGTCTTGCAGTCCTGTACTTATGTATCGGGATAAAAGAGCAGTCGGGACTGTGGGAATACATAGGCATGCGCGGAAAGATTGCCGGATATCAGGAACTGCTGGAACTGTATCTGCCAGGGGTAGTGTCTGTGGTCAGTGAGGAAACCAAAGACAGCTACACACCGGAAGTGGAGAGTGCATTATCTTATGAAGATATTCTGGCAAGAGAGGCAGTCGATGAGAATTATGTTGATGAGAACGGCAATTTCGTAGAGGCAGGGACACTGACAGACGACCTTCCCGAAAATACTGGTACGAGCCAGGGGGAAACAAGCCAGCCGGATGCTGCGCCTGCGGAAGCGAATGGCACGCCTGGGCAGGATACGGCATCGGAAGCGGGTAGCATGTCAGGAAATACAGCATCGGAAACGAGCGGCACGCCGGAGAATATAGCATCCGAAACAGCAGAATCGGAAGCAATAGCCCAGAATGTATCACAGGCGCAGGCATTTGAACCCATATATTCCCAGATCGTCACAGGCGAGCAGAAAAATCAGTATGTGAAAGAAAAGCTGAACGATTTTGATTATCTGGTACAGAACTTCTATCAGATTGACAATACGACTACGATCACGGGAAGCCAGCTGAATGTGGAGCAGCTGCTCGGAAAGGACTGCCGGTTGAGCCATGATGCCACGACACCGCAGATACTGATCTATCACACCCATTCCCAGGAAGGATATGCAGATTCGATACCGGGAGATGAAAATACGACCGTGGTTGGAGTAGGGGATTATCTGACGAAACTTCTGACCGAACGGTATGGACTTTCTGTCATTCATCACAGGGGACAGTATGACGTGGATGACAGGGATCATGCGTATTCTAAGGCGGGACCTGCTCTGGAGCAGCTTTTGAGCGAAAATCCGCAGGTAGAGGTCGTCATTGACCTGCACCGGGACGGAGTTCGGGAGGATACGCACCTTGCAACGGAGGTAAATGGTGTTAAGATGGCACAAATTATGTTTTTTAATGGCCTTAGCCGGACAACGAAACTGGGCGATATCGATTATCTTTATAATCCTTACATTGAGGATAACCTTGCCATTTCTTTTCAGATGCAATTAAAGGCAGCGGAATATTATCCGGGACTGACCAGGAGAATTTATCTGAAAGGTTACCGCTATAATATGCACTACTGTCCCAAATCACTTCTGATCGAAGTCGGGGCGCAGACGAATACGCTTGAGGAAGCGATGAATGCGATGATACCGCTTTCTGACATACTTTACCGGGTATTGACAGCGGCGCAGTAGGTGTCGTACTTTTGTCTGTGTTGAAAAATGTCAAAAAATAGGATATACTTACGTTATCAGTTCGAAAGAGTGGAGTGGTAAAAAGAGTGAAACATTTATTTGACACATCCATAGACGTCAACGTACGTCAGTTTTATACACTGGCACTGGGTGCCTGTATCGGGAATCTGTCCGGTTTTATCGGAAATGCGTATATTTATGGTTTTAGTGCACCGACTATTTTTTGTGGGATTTGTTTCCTGCTAATTCTCCTTGGAAGTCTGATCGGCATCAGAGCAGGAAATACGAAGAGAATAGCCAGCCTTTTGATTTACTTGCTTACCTTTGTAGAATTTCCTGCGCTCTACTATATTTATCAATCAGGAACCATAGTTTATATGGTTCTGGCAATCGTTGCCATTGCAATTTTTCTTCCAGCAGCGCAGGCAGTTATCATAGCGGTTCTTGCGCTTTTATGTGATATGACAGTAGTTGTACTGGCATATCGTCATTCAATCCAAATTGAAGAGGTATCCAAGCAGAGCGCATTCAGCACTACGATATGTTCTTTGATGATCGTGCTGGTCTGTGTTTTTGCGATTATGATCCTGATGAACTGGCAGAAGGAAAGGCAGGATGAAGAATTAAAAAAAATGAGCGAGAAAATGCAGTTTGCTGCGGATCATGATGCTTTAACCGGGTTGTACAATCGGAGATATCTGAACCATTATCTGGAACATCTGATAAAAAAAGATCAGGTGCATTTTTATGCTGCATTGCTGGATCTGGATTTTTTTAAAAAACTAAATGATACCTATGGTCACCTGTTTGGAGATGAAGTGTTAGAGCGTTTCGCGGAGATCTTAAAAATGCATGTAGGAGGACAGGGGATCGCAGTGAGGTTTGGAGGAGAGGAATTTATGCTGGTTCTGCCAGAATGGACAGAGACGGAGGTACGGGAGGCTCTGGATAAGATGCGCAGAGAATATAAGGCATTTATCTGGGAAACAAAACAGGCAGAGTTTTCTTTCAGCAGTGGAGTGGCGTCCTATGAGCAGGGGATGAAGATTTCCGCGCTTTACAGTCTTGCCGATGAAAAACTTTATCAGGCGAAGAATGGCACAAGAAATCAGGATATATTTTAATAAAATATGCAATAAGGAGAGGCAAAGTGGAACAGTTCTTACAGTTAGATGGAAATATCCTGCTCTGGATCCAGGAGCATGTAAGGCAGGATGCGCTCACACCGGTGATAAAATTTATCACGCATCTGGGGGATTCGGGATGGTTCTGGATCACACTGGCGGTGGTGTTACTGATCCTAAAGAAAACAAGAAAGATCGGATTATTGACCGGGTGTTCTCTGCTGGTATCATTTCTGATCAACAATGTTTTTCTTAAAAATGTTGTGGCACGGACACGCCCCTATGAAGTGGTTGAGGGATTACATAGAATTATTGAGGCACAGCCGGATTTTTCATTTCCGTCCGGACATACGGCAAGTTCCTTTGCGGCAGCAGTGGTAATTTTTATCCTTTGTCCGAAGAAAGCGGGAGTTCCGGTACTGGTGCTGGCATTTTTGATCATGCTTTCAAGACTGTATGTCGGTGTTCACTATCCAACAGATGTTCTTGCCGGAATGATAACCGGAACACTGACAGCAGTCCTGGTATGCGTTGTTGCAAAAAGAAAAAAATTTGTTTAGAAGGACAGATGATATTGTTCCATCCAGGCGTTGAACTGGATGAAGTATGCAAGAAGCTGTGGACCGGCCATAAGCTGGCCAAACCATGGTTTTCCGTATTCCTTTGGTGCAGACATGAATTGCTGCACCTTTTTTTTGTCCAGCATTGGCAAAATAGGGGCGTTCGGGTCAGATAAGATCCGTTTCATGCCTTCTGTCAAAAGTTTTTCATAGCCCGGATGATAAGTTTTTGGATAAGGACTTTTTTTGCGGTGCAGCAGTGCCGGAGGAAGCAGGTCGGCACAGGCATCACGCAGCAGCGTTTTTTCCACACCATTCTGGTATTTCATTTCCCATGGAACATTAAAGACATATTCGATGATCCGATGGTCGGCAAACGGTACGCGTGCTTCTAAGCCGGAGTGCATGCTGGTGCGGTCCATACGGTCAAGGAGGGTCTGCATGAACCATTTGATGTTCAGATAGCCAACGATCCGGCGCTTGGATTCTTCCTTACTGTCATCACTTCGAACCGGAACTTTTGCCACGGTCTCCTGATATCTGGCATAGGAATATTCCTTTAAGTGCAGAGGGCGGAGAAACTCTTCGGATAAGAACAGGGTTCTGGCGCCGATGTCATCTGACCATGGAAAACCATCCCGGTTTAACAGTTCCTGCCGGTAGAACCATGGATAGCCGCCAAAGATCTCGTCGGCACATTCTCCGGTCAGTGCTACTTTGTTTTGTCTGGCAACAAGCGAACAGAAGTAGAGCAAAGAAGCATCCACATCGGTCATGCCGGGGAGGTCTTTTGCCGTGACAGCATCAAAAAGCATGGTGTAGAGCGTTTTTTCATCACATTCTAAATAGGTGTGTTCGGTAGGGCAGAATTTTAACATTTCCCTGACATACGGCAGGTCGCGTTCCGGTTGAAAGGCGTTTGAATGGAAGTAGATGTCATTTTCGGAGAAATCAAACGAAAAGGTATGAAGCATTTCTCCGTGTTCCTTTAAGTAGGCAGCAGCGACGGAAGTGACAATACTCGAATCAATCCCACCGGAGAGAAACGTACAGACCGGGACGTCGGAAACCATCTGACCTCTTATGACATCCCGGATGAGACCGCCGGTCTTTTGGACAGTTTCTTCGTAAGTATCGGTATGATCCCTTGCCGGAATATCCCAGTAGAGATGATCGTCCATGCCGGATCTGGTAAAACAGAGATAATGCCCCGGTACGACTTCGTTTACATTTGCAAAGACACCGTTTCCGGGTGTTCGTGCCGGACCGATGGCAAGGAGTTCCTGAAGACTGTTTTCATTGATGGCTGGAGTGAATCCGGGATAACAAAAGAGAGCCTTTGGTTCCGAGGCAAAAAGCAGCGTATCCGAAAAACGGCTGTAGAAGAGCGGTTTTACACCGACCCGGTCGCGGTATAAAAAGAGCGCATCTTTGCTGCCGTCCCAGATCGCAAAAGAAAAAATGCCGTTGAGTCTGGAAACAAATTCCATGCCGTAATGAATGTAGGCATAGAGGATGACTTCCGTATCCGAGGTGGTCTGAAAACGGAACCCAGCGGATCTTAACGCGGAAGTAAGCTCTTTTGTATTGTAGATTTCTCCATTATAAACGATCGAATAGACAGATCCGGAAGCGGTACGACGCGTCATGGGCTGCCCACCGTTTTTTATGTCACGGATCGACAGTCTGGCGTGTGAAAATCCGGTATGCGGCAGTAAAAAGACACCGGAATCATCCATGCCGCGGTGCGATAGAGAGGTATTCATTTGGGTAAGGATTGTTTCCCAGTAAGGCTTTTCTTCCAGATAGGATTGTTTGAAGTTACAAAATCCTGCGATTCCACACATAGCAATTCTCCATTTCATAACGTAGATTCTGTCCGGAAAGACAGAATGATTCTTAGCTAATATATGCAAAAACAGATAAAATATCACAAAGGATCCTGCGGAATAGAATAGTAAGAAGGAAGATAGCAGAAATGAGGATCTGCATGCAGAATGAAAAAATGGAAAACCAGTTAAATCTGGCATTGGATGCAACGGAGCAGGAGCGGCAAAAATCGCTGGATCTGGATGTCGGATATGATGCCCGGGAGAATACATGGGAAGTGATCGTGAAATATACCGGCAGTGGCGAGGCACTCCGGGAGTTGCTTTCTTTACACTTTCCGGAGGATTATCCGAGGATACAGATCACAAATCTGAGCAATGAATATGCCATTTTGGTTTTACCGGAAAAACTGGTCGAACGGGTGGCAGCATTAAATGAGATCGAGTACATGGAAAAGCCGAAGCGGCTATTTTTTGCAGTCAACAATGGAAAGCGTGCTTCGTGTATTTTAGAACTTCAGACAGGAGGAGCAGAAGGAGAAAAAAGTAATCTGACCGGGAGAGGTGTGCTGGTGGCGGTGATCGATTCGGGAATCGACTATGCGCATCCCGACTTTCGAAATCCGGACGGAACGACGCGGATCTTATCGTTGTGGGATCAGACCATCCGACCGGGGAGTGTGACAGATCCGTTTTCCGGTGCAGAGGGTAAAACGGGATTTTTAGAGGCACCGGAGGGATTTTCACTTGGAACCGTATTTTCAGAAGCAGTCATAAATCTTGCTTTAGAGCAGCCGACGGAGCGTGAACGGGAACAGATCTGCCCGAGCCGTGATAATTCCGGGCATGGGACACATGTGGCAGGGATTGCGGCAGGAAATGGGAGGGCATCGATGGGACGATACCGAGGTGTTGCATTTTCAAGTGATCTTCTGATCGTGAAACTTGGAACACAGAAAGAGGGCGGTTTCCCGAGAACGACCGAACTGATGCAGGCGGTAGATTACTGCATCCGCACGGCACAGGAACTGGGGCGGCCGCTTGCAATCAATCTGAGTTTTGGAAATAACTATGGTTCCCATTCCGGGACATCTCTGATCGAAACCTTTTTAAATGATATGGCAGACCGCTGGCGCACTTCCGTTGTGATCGGGAGTGGAAACGAGGGCGCGGCGGCGATCCACACATCAGGAAGACTGCAGGAGGGCAGGGAAGAAGAGGTGGAACTTTCCGTTGGCGCATATGAAACCGGGCTGAATCTCCAGATCTGGAAGTCTTATGCGGATGAGATCGCGGTTTCCCTTGTACATCCGAATGGAACCGTTATTGGACCGATCCGAAGTCAGCAGGGGATTCAGCGGTTTCAGATACAAAATACACAGATTCTGCTCTATTATGGGATGCCGAGTCCCTACAGCAGGGATCAGGAAATTTATTTTGAATTTTTACCGGCGGGGGACTATCTGGACAGTGGCATTTTTTCCATCCGGCTTATGCCGCAGAAGATCGTATGGGGGCAATACGATATGTGGCTTCCGGCAAGTGGTGTGTTAAATGCCGGGACCGGATTTTTATATCCGACCGAGCAGACAACACTGACGATCCCATCTACCGCAGAAAAAGTGATCACAGTAGCGGCGTATGATGCGTTATACGGAGAACTTGCTGCCTTTTCGGGAAGAGGATATACCAGAGAGACGAATCAGGTCAAACCGGATCTTGCCGCTCCGGGTGTGGAGATCACATCCTGTGCACCGGGAGGTGGCTATGTGACACGCAGTGGGACTTCGATGGCAACGCCGTTTGTGACCGGGGGAGCGGCACTTCTGATGGAGTGGGGCATCGTGGCGGGAAATGATCCTTATCTTTACGGTGAAAAGTTGAAAGCATATCTGATCCGCGGGGCGCGCCATCTGCCGATCTTACCGGTTTATCCGAATCCGCAGATTGGGTGGGGACGACTCTGTTTGGAAAGTAGTCTGCCAGATTAAAATATTGTATTTATAGAAAAATATGCTATGATATATACACCATGTGTGTATGTAGAGGCAGAATAAATATGGAAATAAAAGAATTACGCGAAAGCACAGGAATGAACAGAAAAGAATTTTGTGAGTACTTTGAAATTCCCTACAGAATTGTAACAGAATGGGAAAGGGGAACAAGAAAAATGCCAGGATTCTTATTCTAAAATGTGGACTGCGGGGAAATCGTGATGAAGAAAAAATTAATTAAGCCATTTGCAATACTGCTGGCTGTCTTTTTGGGATCACTGGAGGTGGGATGGCGTTTTTTTAATATGGTGGTCTGCTGCAAAAGAGGAGAGCACAAAAAGGAAAGAAAGAAATGGTTTGAACTGTCTCATATCAGGGAAAATCATCCCAGGAATGGTTATGCAAGAGAATATAATGAGAGTAAGGCCTGGTGCCTTGAACAGAAGATGCAGAACTGTTATATCAAAAGCATTGACGGATTAAAACTGCATGCATTATACCTGCCGACAGAATATGCAAAACGGATTGTCATATTAAGCCATGGATATCGTGGCAGCCGTTTTGGCACATTGTCATTCATGGCAAAATATCTGCATGAACATCAGTGTGATGTCCTGTTTATAGAACATCGCTGCTGCGGCGACAGCGAGGGAAAATATATTACCTTTGGAGCAAAAGAACAATGGGATGTGCAGCAATGGGCAGTCTATGTATCTGAACGAAACAAAGAGAAGCTTCCAATTTATCTGTATGGACAGTCCATGGGGGCGGCTGCTGTACTGATGGCAGCAGGACATACACTCCCGGCGGAGGTAAAAGGCCTGATCGCGGACTGTGGTTTTCAGTCTATGGAAGGACAGATGCGTGATATGGCAGCTAACTGGTTCCATTTGCATCATATTCCACTGCTTCTGATGGAACTGGACTGGTTCTGTTCTCTTCTGGCAGGATTTCATATGAAAGATGCAGATACTGCCGAAGCTATGAAAAAAAATACAAGACCGGTTCTCTTTTTCCATGGAGAAAAGGACACCTATGTGTATCCGAATAACTCTTTTCAGAATTATATGCTCTGCAGGGCAGAGAAGGAACTGGTGATCATACCGGGAGCACGGCATCTGTGCAGTGCCTATGTGGATCCGGAACTGTATCAGCGCAAGATGATGGAATTCTTTGGGAAATACGATTAAACGGACATAAAAAATCCTGACCGGGATTTATCAGACATAGTACATAGCAGAAATACACCTTTGAACTGTTATGTTAAATGTATGATAAGTCCCGGTCATTTTTTTGTAAAGTGTTCATTAAGTCCTGGGGGTACTGGTATTTCCTGAGAAGATATGATATTTTTTCACCTGAAGCATATATACAATGTTTTCTGTCTCGGATAAAGAAGAAAAACGGGACAATGGAGGTTATCTATTATATGAGAAATTATTATCCTTTGACGGCAGCTCAGAAGATGCATCATAACTGGATCATGGATTATGGTACACAGCAGGTATCCGGTGTAAGTGTTGTGGCTTCTGTACAGGCAGAACTGGATTTTGGATTATTAAAAAAATGTATTCAGATGGAAACAGAGCGTTCAGGCTGTACCAGAGTCCGTTTTACAAAGCCGGATAAAGATGGAAATGTAAAACAGTATATAGAGAAGCAGGATTCGCGAGATATTGAGATGAAGGATCTGTCGGGAATGGAAAGTCTGGCAAAGGCAGATGAGCTGATGCAGCAGTGGGCTTATGAAACATTTGACGGAGATAATATCCCGATGTGTGAATTTATTATGTTGAAGCTTCCGGAAGGATACAATGGTTTCTTTTTACATATGGATCACAGACTGATCGATTCCTGTGGGCTTGTAGTTATGATTGAAGACCTGTTCCAATTATATACGCATTACAGATATGGAACAGCCTGCCCACAGGAACTGGTTGATTTTGAGACGGTCCTGAAAAAAGATCTTGCAAAAGCGGGCAATGAAAAGCGTTTTGCAAAAGACAAAAAATTCTGGGATGACCAGCTGGATGCACTGGGTGAGCCGTTATATTCTGATATACAGGGACCGTCTGTACTGGAGGGAGCAAGAAAACGTCATGGAGATCCAAAGCTTCGTGCTTCTGATATTGAAATGAACGAGCTGTTTGTTGCAGTAAAGGATTATCATCTGGAACCGTATGCGACACAGAACCTGATGGATTTCTGTATGAATCATCAACTTTCCATGACGAATCTGCTTCTGCTTGGTATTCGTACTTATCTGTCAAAAGTAAATAACGGACAGGAAGATATTACGATCCAGAATTTTATATCCAGACGTTCTACCCATGACGAATGGACTTCAGGGGGAAGCAGAACCATTATGTTTCCGTGCAGAACAGTGATCTCACCGGAGACAGATTTTCTTTCGGCAGCTTATGAAATCCAGAATATGCAGAATCGAATTTATATGCACAGCAATTACGATCCGGCACTTATCGTGGATGAGATGAGAAAGAGATACCATACACCGGAGCATACCAGCTATGAAAGCTGCTATCTGACCTATCAGCCAATGCCGGTGAAGGTGGAAAATGAAATGCTTGGGACTGTTCGTCAGCATGCCAAATGGTTTGCAAATGGTGCCGCAACCAAAAAAATGTATCTGACCGTATCTCATACTGAGGATGGCGGCATGAACTTCTCCTATCATTATCAGACTGCTCATCTGGAAGAGCATGACATGGAACTGCTTTATTATTATATGATGCGTATTCTTTTTAAGGGGATCGCAGAGCCGGATATGAGCATCGGAGAGATTATGGAACAGGTATAGAAATCAAAAATACGAGGAGGAAATGGAATGAATCAGGAAATGGAATTTAAAAATATTGTAGCGCAGTACAGCAAAGTGAAACCGGAGGAGATGACGGGGAAAATGAGATTCCGTGAGGATCTGGAATTCACTTCTCTGGATTTCATGTCTTTTCTGGGAGAGCTTGAGGATACCTTTGACATTGAACTTGAGGAAACCGAAGTGACCCAAATAACAACTCTTGAAGAGGCGCTTAAGCTTCTGGAGGAGCTTCAGTAAGAATGAAGCTGTTGTCCGCAGAAAAGTGAAGGAGGAGAAAAACATGCTGATCAGGGATATATTAGAAGAAAGTGTACAGAAATTTGGCGAAGTCAAAGCAGTAAAATGGCTTAACAGGAAAGAAGTTCTGGAGAGAAGTTACAGCGAAATATTGAGAAACGTGATTTCCACCAGAAAAGGACTTCTTGCAGAAGACTTTGCAGGAAAGCATATTGCATTGATCGGAACCAGTTCTGTAGAATGGATCGAAAGTTATCTGGGAATTATTACAGGATGTATTACAGCGGTGCCGCTGGACGCAGCACTCCCATGTGAAGAACTGATCGATCTGATAAACCGATCCGATTCTGAAGCACTCTTCTTAAGTCCGAAACACAGACCTTATCTGGAAGCGTTCCTTGCAAACTGTCCGAAACTCCAGAAAGTATGGATGCTTCAGGAAGAGGTGGAGGATGTACCTTCAGGCGTGTACAGTATCAATGAGCTGAGAAACACAGGAATTAACGCATCAGCAGATGCTTCCTGCCCGTCAGCAGAAGACATTGCGACGATTATCTTTACGTCCGGAACGACAGGAAAGAGCAAAGGGGTTATGCTGACACAGAATAATCTGGCATCTAATGTTGAGGCAGTTAAGATTTCAGCAGAACCCGGAACTGCCATGCTCAGTGTACTTCCAATCCATCATGCATTCTGTCTTGTCATGGACTGGCTGAAAGGTTTTTCTCAGGGAGCAACTATCTGTATTAATGACTCTCTGCTTCATATGGTCAGAAATATGAGCATTTTTAAACCCGATATCATGCTCATGGTTCCGATGATGATTGAAACAATTTATAAGAGACTGGCAGCAGCTGATCCACAAATCCCGAAGGCAGTTCTTGCAGAAAAAGTTTTCGGTGGAAAACTGCAGACGATTTTTACCGGTGGCGCACATCTGGATCCGTACTATATTGATCGTTTTGCAGAGTATGGTGTTCAGATTCTGGAAGGATATGGCATGTCGGAATGTTCTCCTGTTATCAGTAATAATATGCCGGAAAATCATAAGCCGGGTTCTATTGGAAGACCACTTGAGAATGTGGAGATAAGATTTGAAAATGGTGAGATTCTGGTAAAAGGCACAAGTGTTATGAAAGGGTATTATCAGATGCCGGACGAGACAGCTGAAACACTGAAAGATGGCTGGCTGCATACTGGCGACAAGGGTTATATGGATGAAGATGGATATCTCTTTATTAATGGCCGGGTGAAAAATCTGATTATTCTATCCAATGGAGAAAATGTATCTCCGGAAGAAATCGAGAACAAGCTTGCACTGAATCCGCTTGTGGGTGAAGTTATTGTAACAGGTGAGGACAATGGTCTTACAGCCCGAATTTATCCGGAACAGGCAGTTGTGGAGGCAAAGGCACTGGATACGGAGATGATTCGTTCACAGCTTCAGGAATTTCTGGATGAATACAATAAAAATCAGCCGACCTACCGTCGTATTACAGGTCTGGTGATCCGGAAAAATCCGTTTATACGCAGCACGACAAAGAAAATCAGGAGACAGGATGTCCTGATCGATGAGCCACAGGCATAATAAAAACCCGTTTGAGTGAATTGCTCAGACGGGTTTTGCTATGCTGTTTATATGCAGGACACTCAGGATAAAAGAGGCAGCATGCCAGACAGGAAAATCTGAGTCAGAATTCCTGCAATTACTTCTGGTGCAAGATCAAAATTATCCCTTGTCCATTTGTGAAGGACACCGATCGTACTGCCGATCGCACAGGTGATCACGTAAGATATTTCCTCTTTTGTATGTCTGCCGGGTCTGGCACTGGAGGTAGTAGCGGTGACATAGTGATGAAGCATAGTCAGCATTTTTTCGAATAGATCATTCCCGTGAGGTGTACTCAGAAGACTGGAAAGAAAAGGATTTTCCATTGTATAGCGGCAGATCGTCAAAAAATAGGACTGACAGATATCGCGGTCATTTTCAGGATGAAATTTTTCCATTATGGAGAAAACATCATGGATCGTCTTTTCTTCAACAGCAGATACAAGAGAGGGGATGTCCTGATAATGATTATAAAAAGTGCTTCTCGCGATACCAGCTGTTTTTGTGATATCGGATACAGTGATCTGGTCAGGAGTTTTTTTCTTTATTAGTTTAAAAAAAGCGCCCAGGATGGCTTCATCTGCCACAGAATATCTTTCGTCAGGAACTGGATTTTGCATAGTCGCTTCCCTCCCATAGCTTATCAGCATTCTTGAATAAAGTATAACACAAATCCATTTCTTTATATAGTAAAGAAAAAGCGGAATGTGAAAAGCGATTGGAGCAAATAAAAACTCAGAACCTTCAGGGGTATGAAGAATATCGAAATAGGGAAATTACTCGAGATCAGTTCGCTTCAACCAAAACTCAACTGGAAAAAGAGAAACTAAATTTACAGAAACGTATTCAAGAAGTTGAAAATCTAATCGGTGATGAGAAGGAAATATTGTTGAAGAAAAACATACCGGTTGATCAGATGATTGAATTTATGGGATTTGAAAAGTTGACACCGGAAGTGCTTCAAAAATATGTAAAAGCCATTTATATGCATGATGATGGAAGGATAGAGATGTGTTGGAAAGAATTGAAATAATAGATTTTGTAGTCTTTATACAACATCCACTATATGAAAGTCTATAGCATTTATATAACGTCCACCCCTGTATTTTTGTAACCTTAATGAAACGTCCTCTGTATGAAAACAACGGTTTTATGGGAAAAAAACGCAAAAAAAATAGTAAAAACTTTGTGGTTTTTACTTGACATCCTCGGGAACATTGTGTGTAGCGGGGAGTCTGCCGGAATGATGAAAATAAAAATGATATAAGTTTATAAAAAATCACATTGCCAAAAAATAAAAACAAAAAATACGATAATAAAGTTGAATAACAGTAAGATATGTGACATTGACTTTATTACAAAGCAAAGAGTTGCGGAGGACGACCAGGAAAAATTATTTCATGTTTTTTCAAACGGAAACTCAAGTTTGATAAAGTGATGACACGCAGTATAAAAATTGATATAATATTTTTGTATGCAAATATGTACGCTTAGAATTTTCTAAATGAAGAATTTTAGGAGTACATGAAAAAAGGGAGATGAAATAAAAAAGGAGGCGCTGAATTTGAAAGTGACAAAAAGGATAAGCAGGAAAATGGCAGGCGGCATATTATTGGGTTTTCTGGCTGTGGCAGGCATTGTGACAGGCAGTCAGGGAAGTGTGACGGTTTATGCGGCAGAGGAATTACAGGGAAGTGGAACAGCAGAAGATCCGTATGTGATCACCGGTTCGGAGGATCTGTGGCAGTTCGCAGAGATTGTAAAAAAATCCTCGGATAGAAATGAATGTGCGAAAGTCGCAGATGGTGTAACACAGATCGATACAACGGTGCGTGGAGAAGTTACAGACTTAAAATGGAATCCGATCGGAGATTCCTCCGTTTCCTATACAGGGGTATTCGATGGTAACGGAGCAGAGATCACGATCCATGCGGACAGAAGCATTAACAATAATGCCGGTTTGTTTGGCATACTAGGCAGTGGTGGAGAGATAAGAAATGTCACCACTGCAGGAAGTTCTAAAGGCTGGGATAGTGTAGGAGGTATCTGTGGTCAGGCATGTAGTGGTGCAAAAATTGTAAACTGTAACAATAAGGCAGATATAACCGCACAAGGAGGTCAGGCAGGAGGTTTGGTTGGATATGCAAGCAGTGCACAGATCGAATCCGATACCTCGATCAGTAATACAGGTGCAGTTACAGGGACAGCGAATGTAGGTGGACTTGTCGGTCAGGCTAGTGGTGGAATGAAGGTGATCGCCCATGAGGGTATTCTCAATTCTGGAGCTATAACTGCTAAATCAAGTGGATATGTCGGAGGATTGATCGGATATGCAGATCCTGCATCTATTCAAGCGGATGCGGATATCATCAATACGGGTAAGATATCTAGTATGGTAAGCAATACATCTAGAGGAGCAGGCGGATTGATCGGATATGGAAATAATATATCTATAATTTCCCGGAATGGAATGTTACAGAATAAAGGAGAAGTGACAGCAGCAATTACATGTGTTGGTGGTATTGGAGGGAGTTTGACAAGTTATGATAACAGTAATTGTCAAATTCAGGCAGCAAAGGGCATGATCAATACAGGCAGGATCACAGGTAAAGAGAGTGTCGGAGGACTTGTCGGGGAGTATGCATATTCTGCACCGATGACTTCTACCGATGGATTCCTTTTAAATACCGGAGATGTGGAAGGAAATGGAGCGAATGTCGGCGGTGTGATCGGAAGAATGAGCAGTATTTCAGATGGCGGTAAGTATGGGAATACAGGAAATGTCACGAATACAGGTAAGTATACCGGCGGTGTGATCGGATCATGGGACAATAAAAAAACCAGTTTAGAAAATGTATTCAATACGGGAAATGTGGTAGTAACAGGTGAAGATGCCGCGGACGTTGGTGGTATTGCAGGAAGATTTACGGGTGTCAATATTAAGAATTGCTATCATACAACGGAGTATCCGCTGATCGGTAACGGAGAAGCTGAGAAAGACAAGATCACCGGCAAGATATCGAATTGTTACTGTATGGAGAAGAATACGTTACCATGGGACGGCGAGATTACAAAGACAACGAAAGCATTTACGGATGGAGAGGTTGCATATCTTCTGGATGGAAGTGGAGATAGCAGGAGGGCTGAATTGATCTGGGGACAGAAGATCGGAACAGATCAGACTCCGGTATTGGGCGGTATGACTGTATATCAGGATGGCAGCATATACAGTAATGCAGACGGACATCACTATGGTGCACCACAGTATACATGGAGCGAGAGCGATATGAGCTGTACGGCACGCAGAATATGTGAAGGATGTGAAAATGAAGAAAGCGAAACTGTAACTGCATCTTATACAGAGGAAAAAGCAGGATGTGAAACAAACGGCAAGAAAGAGTACAAAGCAGAATTTAAAAATCCATCATTTGAGGTTCAGACAAAGACGATCATGACGGATCCACTTGGACATGATATAACAGATGCAGTCTGGTCAAAGGATGAAAAGGCACATTGGAAAGATTGTAAAAATGGATGTGGAAAGAAATTAGAACAGGCAGAGCATACATTTCAGACGATCATCGACCGGCAGGCAACAGAAAGTACCGAAGGCAGCAGCCATGAGGAATGCAGCGTATGCGGCTATCAGAAAGCAGCAGTTGTGATCCCGGTGACCGGGAAGGAAGAAACAACAAATGAACAGCCGTCCAATACAAATACACTTACCGTCGGACAGGTTGTTGTGAATAAGGCAGATGGAGCGTTCTATACCATCAAGAAGAATGCCGGTAAAGTCCATGAGGTAGAATACAAGGCACCGAAAAACAAAAAACAGACAAAGATCGCTGTGCCGGATTCTATCAAGATTAATGGTGCGACCTATAAAGTAACATCGATCGCAAAGAGTGCATTTAAGAATAATAAGAAACTAAAGACGGTTACGATCGGTAAGAATGTATCAAAGATCGGAGAAAATGTTTTTTCCGGATGCAAGAAGTTAAAGACAATTACGATAAAATCTACAAAACTGAAAGCAAAGACACTTTCTAAGAGTACATTTAAAGGAATCACAAAAGCAACCACGATCAAAGTACCGAAGAAGAAATTATCCGCTTATAAGAAATTATTTAAGAGCAGGGGACTTTCTTCCAAAATAAAAGTAAAGGCATACTAAAGTAAGACAGACAACGTTACAGTATACAGGTTTTCCTGCGGACTGTAGCGTTGTTTTTTTCTGGTGCAATCTATGACTACGTCTTCTTTGGATTGGATTTTCTTATTGGTTGCAAGCATCATGGGATGTTCCGTAATGCCGTAAACCAGTACGAGATAAATATCTTTCTTTTGGAAATCTTTGCATGTTTGATTACAGGTAGGGCAGGAAGTACATTTAATGTCGCAAAGAATAATTTTTCCACAGGCGTTAGTCTTTTGGCAGTGATAACGATGGATACAAAAATTTTTAGCATTATAGAAAGTGCCTTTATGATACCAATCAGAAAGCCTGTGAGCCCGTACTTCTTTTGAGATGGTGGTAGGATCCTTACATAGGAAGGCAGCAATATCTTTAAAGGAAGTGCCCTTGGACAGTTCATTTTCGATATAGATTCTATCATTTAAAGTAAGGTGTTTCTGGTTTCCAGGAATGTATTTACTCATAGTTGTTCTCCTTCTACTGCTGTCAGAAGGGAATATAACCATAACATGGAAATATGAAAGAGTAAATAGAAGATGGTGGAATTTAAAATTTCATTTTTGTGTTTAGAAAAAGTTTATAAAAATTATTAGCACTCACTATTGACGAGTGCTAATAAAAGTGTTATATTAGGCTCAGAACAAAGGAAGGAGAGATGACATATGATGATGCCTAGTATTTTTGGAGAAACTTTTTTAAATGATTTTTTTGATTTCCCGGTATACGATCAGGGAGTAAATGATAAGACCAGTGGATTGATGAAAACAGATATCATGGAAAATGAAAAGGATTATGAAATCGTCATGGATCTGCCGGGGTTCAAAAAAGATGAGATCAAAGGGGAACTGAAAGATGGTTACCTGATCATCACAGCAGCAAGAGAGCAGAAAGAGGAGAAAAAAGACAGCAAAGGCAATTATATCCGCAGGGAGCGTTACCGTGGTAATTGCAGCAGAAGCTTTTATGTAGGAGACTACATGAGACAGGAAGATATCAAGGCGAAGTTCGAAAACGGAACATTGAAGCTGACGGTTCCAAAACAGGAAGCAAGACCGGAAGTGGAGAGAGCAAAATGTATCGCCATTGAAGGATAATATAGAAGACAAAGCAAAGAGGGGCGGTATCGCTCCTCTTTTGTTGTGAGAACAGAATAGATTTTATCATTTTGGGAAAAGCTTGGAGGTGATGAGTACCATGACACAGAAAAAGGATTATTATGAAGTACTTGGTGTGCAAAAGGATGCAGAAGCTTCTGCCATAAAAAAGGCATACCGGAAACTGGCGAAGAAGTACCATCCTGACACCAATGCGGGAAATCCACAGGCAGAGCAGAAATTTAAAGAAGTGACAGAGGCGTATACCATTTTAAGCGACCCGGAAAAGAGAAAACTGTATGATACCTACGGTCCGATGGCATTTGAAGAGGGATTTTCCAAAGAAGCAGCCGACCGTGCAGGAAGAACCGGTGGCTATTCGACCTTCCATTTTGGAGGGGATGAAGGTGATGGCTGGTGGGGCGATATGTTTGACCAGTTTTTTGGCAGGGAACACCGCTCGGGCGGGTACTGGGATGAAGTCCGACGTGCAAGTGATGCACGGGCACAGGTAAGTATCCATTTTGATGAGGCGGCACTTGGATGTGAAAAAGTGATCCGCTTAAAGAAAGAGGACGGAAGCGAGACAAGACTGAAAGTGCAGATCCCGGCAGGTATCGATGATGGCGGGACCATCCGGCTGCGTGGAAAAGGAAATGCAGGAAGCGATGGCAGTGCAGGAGATCTGCTTCTGACGGTAAAGATCATTCCCAAAGAAGGCTACGAGCGAAAGGGAATGGATGTCTATACAAAAGTAAAGATCCCATATGAAGTAGCCGCACTTGGCGGAAAAACACGGATCCATACGTTAAACGGAGACGTGGAATGTAACATCAAAGAGGGAACACAGGATGGAACTAAGATCCGGCTGCGCGGAAAAGGGATCGTATCCATGAGAGATCCGTCCGTTCATGGTGATCTGTATGCTGTGGTGCAGATCGCGGTGCCGAAATATTTAAGTCCACAGGCAAAAGAAAAATTAAAAGAATACAGCAGATTATGCAGCTGAAGCGAAACTCTTTGATAAAAAAAATCAGTAGAAAAGAAATGCTTGCGAAAACTCCAAAGGTATGTCTATAATAATTTTGGTTAGATAAAACTAACTATAGTGTAAATCATTTCAGGACTCCTCTTCGGAAGAAATCGACACTTCCGAAGAAGGCACCTGGCAATCGTGAAAGAGAGGAAACACAGGGATATGAACTATTTGGAGATTGAGAAAGTAATCGGAAGAGAGATATTAGATTCCAGAGGAAATCCTACCGTAGAGGCAGAGGTTTATCTGGTAGATGGCACCATAGGAAGAGGTATGGCACCGAGCGGAGCCTCAACCGGAGAGTTTGAAGCATTAGAACTAAGGGATGGAGACAAAAACCGCTATCTTGGAAAAGGAGTTTCCAAAGCGGTGGAAAACATAAATACGATCATCAATGATACTTTAGAGGGAATGGATGCTTCTGATATCTACGGCATTGATGCAGCAATGATCAAAGCAGACGGAACAAGTGACAAATCAAAACTTGGAGCCAATGCCATCCTTGCAGTTTCCATTGCAGCAGCAAGAGCAGCATCTATTTCACTGGACATTCCGCTGTACCGCTTCTTAGGCGGTATTTCCGGAAACCGTCTTCCTGTTCCGATGATGAATATTTTAAATGGTGGTGCACATGCGGCAAATACCGTGGATGTGCAGGAATTTATGATCATGCCGGTAGGTGCATCCAGCTTTAAAGAGTGCTTAAGATGGTGTGCGGAAGTCTTTCATGCGCTGGCAGCTCTCTTAAAGAGCAAAGGACTTGCAACTTCCGTTGGTGATGAGGGAGGTTTTGCACCGGACCTTGCATCCGATGAGGAAGCAATCGAATATATTTTACAGGCAATCCAAAATGCAGGTTATGAGCCTGGAAAAGATTTTAGGATCGCAATGGATGCCGCATCCTCTGAATGGAAAGGGGAAAAGAAAGGCGAGTACATACTGCCAAAGGCAGGCACAAAATTTACCTCAGAAGAACTGATCGCACACTGGAAAAAACTGGTTGAGAAATACCCGATCATTTCCATTGAAGATGCGTTAGACGAAGAGGACTGGGAAGGCTGGCAGAAACTGACAAAAGAGTTAGGTGATAAAGTACAGCTGGTCGGAGACGATTTATTTGTAACGAATACCAAACGTCTTGCCAAAGGAATCTCACTTGGATGTGGAAATTCCATTCTGATCAAATTAAACCAGATCGGTTCCGTATCAGAGACCCTAGAAGCAATCAAGATGGCACATCAGGCAGGCTATACCGCAATTTCATCCCACCGTTCTGGCGAGACAGAGGACACCACGATCGCGGATCTTGCAGTTGCATTAAATACCTGCCAGATAAAGACAGGAGCACCGAGCAGAACCGAGCGCGTGGCAAAGTACAATCAGCTTCTCCGCATTGAAGAAGAACTGGGAGAGGCAGCAGTATACCCGGGCATGAACGCATTCCATGTAAAAAGAGACTGATCATGATAATAGAATGCACGCTCCGCAAACATTCTATTATTATGAATAAATAAGGCAGGGGATGGGAGAAAAAACTCCCATCCCCGATTTTGCATTTATGGCAGATCCACAGAGTGTGACAGCCAGTATGAAAAATCAGTAAACCGCTAAGAATGACATAAGAACCAACATAACCTCTCTTTCCGGTTGCACAAAAAAAAAGAGATGGTATAATGTGAATAGCAATGAGCAGTGTCCGGACTCCGCTAACGAGGGAATCGTGCTCGCACGGTATTCCATCGTTAGCGGAGAACGGATAGGGCGAATGCCCCCAAGGCTGCAAAATCTTTGATTTCGCAGCCTTGGCACGGCGAATGCGTGAAATACACGGCGAATGTGTGAATGCGAATGTGTGTAAGCACGCAAGTGAACGAAGTAAGAACAGATAGGAGTTTTCACAGAGATGAGAATTATCATAGCGGGAGACGGAAAAGTCGGCTCCACATTGACAAAACAGCTTTCTGCGGAGGGCTATGACATTACACTGGTGGATGCAAATCCCAAGGTTTTAGCCGCAATGGAAGAGACTTACGATATTATGGCAGTACAGGGAAACTGTGCCACAATGGAAGTATTAGAACAGGCCGGTGTGGGAGAGGCGGATCTTCTGATCGCAGCGACAAGTGCAGATGAGATCAACTTACTCTGCTGTCTGACTGCACATGGGATGAACAAAAATCTGCATACGATAGCGAGGATAAGAAATCCGGAATATACAGACCAGATCGTAAAGATGCGCGATACGTTTGCGCTTTCTCTTACTGTAAATCCGGAAAAACAGGCGGCAGAAGAGATCGGACGACTGTTAAAATATCCGGGATTTTTAAAGAGAGATACTTTTGCCAAGGGAAGAGTGGAGATCGTAGAGCTGCGCGTGGATAAAAACAGCAAGCTCTGTAACCAGCCGTTAAATGATCTGGACTCCATTATCAAGTGTAAGGTACTTGTCTGTTCCGTATTGCGGAACGGAACCGCTGTGGCCCCGGATGGTAATTTTGTTCTGCTCGAGGGCGACCGCATTTTTGTAACAGCATCGTCTGATAATCTGACGATCCTGTTAAAGAGCCTTGATATCATTACACATAAAGTAAAAAGGGTAATGCTCTGCGGAGGTGGCAGAGTCAGCTACTATCTTGCCAAAATATTAGAGAAGAACGGAATTTCCGTACAGTTGATCGAACGGGACTACGACCGGTGTGTCCAGTTATCTGCCATGCTGCCGGGCGTCTGTGTTGTGCACGGGGATGCGAGCAGTGAGCGGATGTTAGACAGTGAAGGGATCGCAGACTGTGATGCCCTTGTCACATTGACCGGACTGGATGAACTGAACATGGTAATTTCTTTATATGGAACAAGCTGTGGGGTACCGCAGATCATTACGAAGGTGGGACGCGTGGGAAACAGCCATATCTTAAACAGTCTTTCCATCGGAAGTATTATCAGTCCGAAAGATCTGTGTTGTAACACGATCGTGCGTTATGTCCGTGCAATGAAAAACCAGACCGGGGCAGCACTTTCCGTACATTCCATTGCGGATGGTCAGATGGAGGCAGTGGAGTTTAAGGTAGACAAAAATACCAGACATATCGGGGAGCCGTTAAAAACACTGAAAACGAAAAAGAATGTTCTGATCGTCTGCATTACGCACAACTCCAAACAGGAGATCCCAAGCGGTGAATCGTTCTATCAGATCGGGGATACCGTGATCATTGTTACGAGCGTGAATAAAGTCATGTATCAGTTGAACGATATTTTTGAAGAGTAGGTATAGGTAACAGAAAATGAATTATAAAATGATGCGAAAATTTATCGGAAAGATTCTGCTGGCAGAAGCGGCATTTTTAGTGCCGGCAATGCTGATCAGTTTGTTTTTCCGGGAAACAAAAGTGGTTGTGGCGTTCCTTGAAACGTTAGTTTTACTGCTTATTGTTTCTGGCATTTTACTCCATGGGGCAAAGGATGCAAAACGCGGATTTTATGCAAGAGAGGGAATGGTCTGCGTTGGTATGAGCTGGATCATTATGAGTATCTTAGGGTGTTTTCCGTTTTTCTTTTCCGGTGCCATACCAAACTATATTGATGCGTTGTTTGAGATAGTGTCAGGTTTCACGACAACAGGAGCCTCTATTTTACCGGAAGTGGAGAGTATGCCAAAGGGTCTGCTCTACTGGAGGAGTTTCAGCCACTGGGTAGGAGGAATGGGAGTGCTGGTATTCCTTCTTGCAGTGTCCGGCGGAGATGAGCGGAGCAAGGGATTTACCATGCATCTGCTCCGTGCAGAGAGCCCGGGACCAAAGGTTGGAAAACTTGTACCGCGTATGAAACAGACGGCAGAGATCTTATACCTGATGTATATTTTACTTACCATTATAAATATCGTATTCCTTCTGATCGGAAGAATGCCATTATTTGATGCACTCTGTACTGCATTTGGTACGGCGGGAACCGGTGGCTTTGGTATTAAAAACGACAGTATCGCAAGCTACAGCCCTTACATTCAGAATGTCTGTACCGTTTTTATGCTGCTATTTGGTATCAACTTCAGCTGTTATTATCTGCTGCTCATACGGCAGTTTAAGAGCGTGTTAAAGGACGAGGAACTGCGCCTTTATATTGGCATTATCGTGGGTAGTATTCTGCTTATTACATGGAATCTAAAAGGATATTATCCGACTATCCGGGAAACGGTGCACCACGTTGCTTTCCAGGTGGCGAGTATCGTCACTTCGACCGGATATGCGACGGCAGATTTTGATCTGTGGCCGGGATTTTCCAAGGCGATCCTGTTATGCCTGATGTTAGTGGGAGCCTGTGCAGGCAGTACAGGAGGTGGATTTAAATGTGGCAGACTGCTTTTGATCTTAAAGGATCTGCGCCGTAGTGTACAGCAGATCGTTCATCCGGGAAAAGTGCAGATCGTCCGTGTCAACGGAAGAATGGTGGAGGAAAAAGTGCTCGAAAATACGAACGCTTATCTGTCTGCCTACGCGCTGATCATTGTTATCAGCTTTTTACTGATCTCGGTCGACGGATTTTCAATCACTACGAATATGTCAGCAGTATTTTCCTGTGTCAATAATATCGGACCGGGACTCGATGCCGTGGGACCTGTCTGCAATTACGGCGGATACAGCATGTTTTCCAAGCTTGTCCTGATCATGGATATGCTGGCAGGACGTCTGGAGATTTTCCCGATTCTGATCCTGTTTTCAAGAACAACATGGAAACACAGATAGGAGAAAACAAGAAATGTCGGTAAAGAAACAGTTTACAAAATATGTCTCACAAAATGTACTGGGAATGATCGGAATGTCCTTGTATATTCTGGCAGATACCTTTTTTATCTCATTGGCAGTGGGGGCAAACGGTATCACAGCATTAAATCTGGTGCTGCCGGTTTACAGTCTGATCTTTGCGATAGGATCGATGATCGGTGTGGGTTCCGGCATCCGTTTTTCCGTGGCACGCAGCAGAAATGCAGAGGATAAGGACAGCTACTTTTTCAATGCTTTGTTTTTTGGAACCGTGGTCGGTATCTTTTTTATGCTGATTGGCGGGCTGATCCCGGATAAGATCGTGGGATTTTTGGGTGGAGATGCCACGATCATTGCAGTCGGTGCGCCATATACCCGGATCTTCATGATGTTTGCACCGTGCTTTATCTGGAATTATATCTGCAATGCGTTTGTGCGGAATGATAAGGCACCTTCGGTTGCGATGGCAGCGACTCTGTTCAGCAGCCTGTTTAATATTGTAATGGATTATATTCTGATGTTTCCACTTGGCATGGGAATGGAGGGGGCAGCACTTGCGACCGCATTTTCTCCCCTGATCGGTGTACTGATCTGCTGTACGCATCTTTGTTCCAGGAAGTGCGGTGTGGTATTAAAACCAGTAAGACCATCCGTTCTGCGGCTGATCCGCTCGTGTCAGGTTGGCGTATCCGCTTTTGTGGGTGAGATTTCATCCGGGGTGACAACTGCGGTTTTTAATACGATCATTCTGCGAATTGCAGGAAATATCGGTGTGGCTGCCTATGGCGTGGTTGCCAATACTGCACTGGTTGCAGTATCTATGTTCAATGGCGTTTCACTGGGAGCACAGCCTCTGCTCAGTGAGTTTTATGGGAAGAGAGAAGAGAAAAAGGTAACACAGACCATGCGCCTTGGAATAGGTACCGCATTTGTCTTTGCGATCGTGATCTATCTGTTTGTATTTCTTTTTACAGAGCCGATCGCTGCCGTTTTTAACAGTGAAGGAAATCCCGTGCTGGCAGAGTATGCCAGGACGGGATTAAGATTATACTTTATCGGATTTTTGTTTGCGGGAGTCAATATCGTGGGAACCGGAGTGCTCAGTGCCGTTGAATCGGCAAGATGGGCGTTTATCACTTCAATATTACGAGGGTTCGTTGCAATCATCCTCAGCGCGTTTATCATGTCATTTTTCTTTGGATTAAATGGAGTATGGCTTGCTTTTCCGGTGGCGGAAGGGATCACGGTACTTCTAATGATTGTGGCGTTGCGCAAAGAAACAGGAGTCAGCGTTTTATGGAGATCAGACAAAGGATAAAAAAAAGAAAAGAGGATATCATAGATCAGGTCAGAAAGATACGAAGTGGGTTTGCGGGAAGCAGTAAATGGTTCCATGCAGCATCACTTTTGTTTCTTGGTGTTTTTATGGGGAATGTTTTATCATCCCTGGTAAGAAGACCGTGGCTTGGCTGGATGATCGGAGTCATGCTGGCAGTGCCGGTGGGACTCCTTTTTTCTATGCTTGCGGGATGGCTTTTGCGGCGGATCGTGATCTGTGATGGAAAGAGTCTGTTCTGGAGTGTGGCAGACCTTACGATGTTATATGTTTCGGCGGATTATGGGAGTATTGGAGCAAAGGAAGAACAGATAATTTTAACCGTATTACTCCTTTTTTTTGCGGCAGCATTGTTTGTAAAAAGTGCGTATCTGCTCTTAAAAAAACGCGTGCGCAAAGCAGGCGTAGTATTGCTTTGTGCATTTACAGGCGGTGTGACGGCCTTTTTCATATGGTTGTTAGGTTCGGAGGGCTTTTCGGATACTTATGTCAAAACATATCTGGCAGAGGAAAAACAGGTGGAAAATCCAGTCGGGGAGGGTTTTGCTTCCTATGGGGAAAATGGAACCTGTACGGTGGAAACACTTTGTTATTCAAACCGGGAGGATGCGAATCTGAAAACAGAACCGGTCGATCTGAGCCGCTATGTGATGGAGAGCGAAGAGATAGAAGAGTGGTACCGCGATTTCTTTCAGCCCGAGGATTTGGAGGCAGTGCCGGTAGCAGGAAAAATCTGGTATCCGAAAGAGGAAACAGACTGTCCGGTGATCTTTATAGCACATGGCAATCACAGCATTACCGAAGAGTCCTATCTGGGGTATGAGTACCTCGGAACTTATTTTGCCTCATTGGGGTATGTCTTTGTGTCGGTGGATGAAAATGCTTTAAATGAGCGCAGTGGAGAAAATGACGGGCGTGCGATCCTTCTGTTAGAAAATATAAAAATGATCCTGCAGTGTAATCATGATGCGGAAAGCCCGCTGTATCAGAAGATCGACCCTGAGAAGATCGGTCTGGCAGGTCATTCCAGAGGCGGGGAGATGATCGCGGATGCATATCTGTTCAGTGAATATGAAAATTATCCAAGCAACGGCATGTTCGAACTGGACTATCCGTTTTCTGTCAAGGCATTGCTTGCGGTTGCCCCCTCTTATGGACAGTATGAGCCGGCAGACCATATGGTCGAGCTTTCGGACGTCAATTACATGGTGATCCAGGGTGCGAACGATCAGGATGTTTCTGTCTTCATGGGAAATGAACAGTACGAAAATGTGTCGTTTACAGGCGAGGGAGATTATAGAAAGATATCCCTTTATCTTGCGGGCGCAAATCATGGACAGTTCAATACGCTGTGGGGAAAATATGATATGGAGCCGCCGTTTTCCTGGTGGCTTAATGTTGCAGACTTTATCTCACAGGACGAGCAGCAGTATCTTTTAAAGGTATTTTCAAGGGCATTTTTTGATGTCACATTAAAGGGAGATACGACGTATGAGAGCCTTCTTTATGATGAGGGAAGATATGAGAGGTATCTGCCAAAGACGTTGTATGCCCAGCAATATGATACATCGTCATCCCGGCTGATCGCGGATTTTGAAGAGGATTCGGATGTGACAACAGCGACAGATGGAAGCGTGTGTGATGCAGTACATATGGCAATGTGGACGGAAGAAAGGATTACCGATTCGGATGAGAACAGAGGAGAACGTGAAAATCATGGACTTTATCTGAAGTGGGATCATACGAGAGAGGCAGAGTATGAGATCGTGTTTGGGGAGAACAGGGATCTTAGCGGAGGAGCATTTTCATTTGATATCTGCAACCTGAATGAGGAGCAGGAGACAGTGGGGGATGGAGTGCTTGATTTTACCGTATGCTTTATTGATGCGGCAGGAAACCGTGCCTATGCTAAAGTGGGCGACCTTGCAACCCTTCATCCTTCCTATCCGGTACGGCTTTCCAAGATCCAGTATCTGTATAAAGATGCCGAGTGGAAATATCCGTTCCAGACCGTAGCCATCCGGCATAAAGACCTTACCCATGAGACGGAAGAGTTTGATTTTAAACAGATCAGACGAGTCGTATTTACGTTTGATTCTTCAGAAAACGGTAAACTCTGGATGGATAACATCCGCTATGAGATAAAGTAACGTTTTTTGGAAACTTTCATATCATAAAAGAGAGTTGAAAAAACAGGTGGATGAATGAATTATTTATTTCCGGGAGACCGCGGTACACAGGTGGAGTATCTGCAGCTGGCATTGAGCAGGGCGAACTATCCGACCAGAGTGGATGGAATATTCGGAAGAGAGACCTGCGGAAATCTGCAGGCTTTTCTGGGGGAAAAAGGTGCGTGTATTGTCAATCGTGATGTGTGGAAGAAGCTGCAGCCCTATTTAAAGGGGTATGTGGAGCATACGATCGCAGAGAGTGACAGTTTATACCGGATCGCAAGGGAATATAAAACGACAGAACAGGCGATCCTGACGGCAAATCCGCTGATTGATCCCAAGGATCTCCAGGTGGATGCAGTTCTTGAGATACCGCTTGGTTTTCCGCTTGTACCGGAAAATGTCAGGTATACGTCGGAGCTGTTAGGTTATATCGTGGATGGACTTAAGGTCAGATATCCGTTTCTTTCGGTTGGCAGTATCGGAAGAAGTGTCATGCGAAAGGAACTTTTGTACCTGAAACTGGGAGACGGACCGCAGGAAGTCTGTTACAATGCATCTTTTCATGCTAATGAGAGCATTACGACTCCGGTTTTACTGAAATTTGCCGAAGAGTATGGAGAAGAATATGCAAGAACATTACGGGGCGAAGCAAACAGCGAATTTCCGGTGGAAGAATTGTTTCAGCGGTTCAGTCTGTACTTAATCCCGATGGTAAATCCCGATGGAGTCGATCTGGTCAACGGAGTGCTGACAAGCGGAGATTTCTACCGGCAGGCAGTCCGGATCGCAGCGGATTTTCCGGATATCCCGTTTCCGGATGGATGGAAGGCAAATATTGACGGCGTTGATCTGAATCTGCAGTTTCCGGCAAGCTGGGAGGAAGCGAGAAAGATCAAATATGCAAAAGGCTACACGAAACCGGCACCGCGCGATTATGTCGGCATGGCACCATTGACAGAGCCGGAGAGTATTGCTATGTATGAGTTTACAAGGGAGCATGAGTTTGAACTGATTTTGGCATACCATACACAGGGAGAAGTCATTTACTGGAAATATCTGGACTATGAGCCGGCACGCTCAGAAGAGATCGCGCAGTATTTTGGCAGGGTCAGCGGCTATGCAGTGGAACTTACACCGGCAGAATCTGCCTATGCGGGGTATAAAGACTGGTTCATAAAAGAGTATGACAGACCAGGTTATACGATCGAAGCAGGACTGGGCGTAAATCCGCTGCCGATGTCACAGTTTGAGACCATCTATCGGGCGAACCGTCCGATCCTGCTTGGTGGTATGACACAGATCATGTAGAAGTGTGCTGTTTTTTCCCGGTGGTCTTACCCTGGATCAAAATCGGGAGTGTCGTAAAACTCTGCACCAGAAGAGACGGATTTTCCAGTTTCCTTGCAAGTGTGCTGCCAGCCTGCACACCCATGTCATAGACATCAACATCAATGATCGTCGGGGACGGATCAATGATACTGGTATAAGGGTAACGGTCAAAGGTAAGGAAAGCAATGTCGTCCGGGATACGAAGGTGGGATGCGGCAAGATATTTTGCAACACCAAGTGCGATATTATTGTTTTCACAGATGATGGCATCTGGGGGCGTTTCTAAGGAAAGCAGTTTCTCTGTCGAGATATAGGCTGCCTGACGGCTGGAATCGGTGTAGACGATATGCGTGCTATCCATGCGGTGACCTGCCTTTAACAGGGTCTGTCGTACTCCTTTTAAACGCTGCTGTGAGATGAAATCGGTCTTTTTCCCGCCGATAAAGGCGATATGTTTGTAGCCAAACGACAGCAGATGCTCTGCTGCAAACTGCCCGCCTAAGGTGTGGTTGGTGTCGATCCAGCAGAGCTGGTTGTCAAACCCCGGATTTCCAATGATGGTATGGGGAAAATTCTGTTCTAAGATCAGATCTGCCGTCTTATCGTTTAAGGCGGAACCGTGGACGACGATGCCATCCGCACCTCCCATGGCAATGATTTTTTCCACGGTTTCACCCGGATAGGCATCTTTTGAAGTATCCACCAAAGTCATACTGTACTGGTATTTTGACAGTTCATTGTAAGCACCGCACATGATATCAAACATGTGCGGGTTTTTATATGCTTCTTCCTTTTCAAGAGAAGTGAGAAAGACGATATTTTTGGTCAGTTTTTTGGCAAAGGAAACAGCCCTTGCGTTGGGTGTAAAGTGAAGCTCTTCGATGATGCGGTTTACGTTTGCAGCAGTCGCGGCTGAGATCGAGCCTTTCCCATTGATGACTTTGGAAACGGTAGAAACCGAAACACCGGCGGCTTCTGCAACCTCGCGGATCGTGATCGTCATGATAACCTCCATTTTTCGACAAAATCGGTATGTATTTTTCTGGATAATAAAAGAGTAAATAGTGCACAAATTCATAAAAATAGTATAGCGTTTTCCTAACAAAGTCAAGTAAGAAAACACAAAAAGTATTGGAAAAACAAGAGAAAAGTGATTAAATAAAATTACAAAGCAACAAAAAATACAAAAAAGTTAGGAAAACATTTTCTTAGGGAGGAGAAAAATATGAAACGAAAATTTTGTATCATGTTATGTGGGGTATTGGCAGGTTCCGCTATCGCAGCATGTGGAAGCACAGACACAACGGGAGAGGAAACAAAACAGGAGATCGGATCTTCCGAAAAAACGGAGGATGAGAAAAAGACAGAAAAAGATGATACTTCATCCGGGGTGCAGACGGTTACGATCTGGCATGACGGAGATGAGAGCATCATGCAGGTGATCGCCGACGAAGTAAATGAGGAACTTTCGGATGAGAACATTACCGTATCATTTGAGAAGAAATCAGGGCTGACCGATCAGCTCCAACTCTACGGAAATGATGCTGCAAATGGACCGGATCTTTATTTTTACGCACATGACTCACTTGGAATGTTTGCAGAGATGGGCATCCTTGCACCGATCACAGATTTTATCGGGGAGGATGAACTGGACGGACTGCTTCCGATGACGGTGGAGGCAGGAATCTATCAGGATACACAGTATCTGCTTCCGGTTTATTATGAGACACTGTTATTCCTCTACAATCAGGATCTGTGGGAGGGCGAGGTTCCATCCACAACGGATGAGCTGTATGCGTACATGCAGGATCACACCGATACGGCAGCCGGAACTTATGCCGTGGTAAACCAGCATTCCACAGCATATAATGTGGCACCGGTCATCAATGGATTTGGAGCTTACATCATTGACAAGGATGCAAATCCGGGACTTGACACGGACGAGATGATCGAGGCACTTACCTATAACAAACAGTTTGCCGAACTGATGGGTGAGGGAGATTACGATACCTGCAACACGCTGTTTAATGAGCAGAAAGCGGCAGCCATCATCGGTGGCCCATGGCTGATCTCCGGGATCAAAGAGGCAGGCATTTCCTATGGGATCAAGTCACTGGCTGAATTTACCCTGCCAAACGGCAATCCGCTGGCTCCGTACTCCGGTGTGCAGGGGGTTGGTGTGTTAAAACATGCTGAGGATAAAAAAGAAGCCGTGGCAAGCGTATTAAAGGCAATGGCAGATGAAAAGGTCGGGATCGCACTTGCAAAAGAGTCAAACTGTGCACCTGCCAATGAAAAGGCATATGAGGATGCGGACGTGGCAGCCAACGATATGATCATGGCAATGCGTGAAACAGCAAAGACCGCACAGCCAATGCCAAACATCCCGCAGATGAGCGTTATGTGGGGACCGGCAGAGAGCCTGCTTGCAGCAGTCAACAAATCCGGGGATGACATCAAAACAGCGGCAGAAACATATCAGGAGGCTGCAAAGACTGCGATCGCAGATATGCAGTAGTGTAAAAAAAGAGGGTAGATGGGCATGAAAAGTAAGAAAAAAATAGCAGTGTGGCTGAATGCACTTCCGGCGATCGTGTTGATCGGTGCGATCATTGTATTTCCAATCTTATATACGGGATATATTTCACTGACCAATATGAACCTGTTCCACTGGGATTCGTATGAGTTCATCGGTCTTTCAAATTATGCACGGGCATTGTTTAAAGTGGACAGTGGATTTTTAATAGCGATCCTCACCACGCTGCTGTGGACTGCCCTGAATATGGTATTGCAGGTTGTCACCGCGTTTTTTCTGGCACTCGGATTAAATGCGCCGGGGCTTACCTTAAAAAATGTGTATAAGACACTCTTGATGTTTCCCTGGGCAATGCCGGCATATGTTTCCATTCTGTTATGGAAAGTCGGGATCTACAATACGGAGTTTGGACTTGCCAATAAGGTGTTGGTGGCACTCGGGTTTGAGAAGATGAATTACCTGTCGGAAAATGTTCCGGCGTTTCTCTCCTGCATGGTGTTAAACCTGTGGATGGCACTGCCTTTTATGATCATGATGTTTGACGGAGCACTTCAGAGTATTGATAAAAGCTACTATGAAAGTGCCAGGATGGACGGGGCAGGATTTTTCAAACAGACCTTACATATTACGATCCCGGCGGTGCGGCCGATCATGGCACCTGCGGTTATCATGACAACATTTACGACATTCAAGCAGTTTGACATCATATATCTGCTGACACAGCAGAAGGGGGCACTGACCGGTGCAACGTTGCAGACAATCTTAACTTATGCGCATCAGAACGCATTTGTATCGAATAACTATGGACTGTCTTCGGCAGTTTCCATGATCATTTTTGTGTTGATCATCATCATTTCCCTGTTTGTGAACCGGGGAATTAAGGAGGAGTAGGAGATGAGCAGGAAAAAAGTCAAGAAAAAGGCAGGACTTGCTGCATTAAACCTCATGTTTATCCTGTTCTGCTTTCTGGGACTGGTGCCGATCTTATATGCACTGTCCTTATCCTTAAGCAGCGGCGGGATGGCGTTGTCCTCCCGGTTGTCCCTGCTGCCGGAAGAGATCACGTTTTCCCATTATAAAAGTATTTTGATGGAAGAACCGTTTCTGCGGTGGCTGTGGAATTCCATCGTACTGGCAGTGGGAACGGTCATCCTTGCGATGGCGTGCTCGGTGACAAGTGCCTATGCGTTTTCCAGATACCGGTTCAAGGGCAGGATCCAGGCATTGAAATTACTTCTGATCTTAAATGCGTTTCCACAGCTTTTAACGATGTTTGCGATCTTCCGTCTGTTTAAGATGTTAAATCTGATCAACAACCGGTGGGGACTGATCTTAGTTTACGCGGGAAGCATGTGCATTTTCAGCATCCAGAACCTGAAAGGATATTTTGACACGATCCCGGTGGAGATCGAGGAGGCATCCAAGCTAGACGGGGCAACCGAGTTGCAGCTTTTAACAAAGATCATTTTACCGCTTGCAAAGCCGGCGATCATCGTGACTTCGGTGATGGTACTGATCTTTGTCTGGAACGAGTACCTGTTTGCGACCACGTTTATGTTAAATGAAAGTACCTACACGCTGGCAGGCGGGCTTTATCAGTTACAGGCAAATGATTACAGCAGGAGCTGGCCGCTCTTTACCGCAGCTGCGATCCTGGTTTCCGTGCCGATCCTGATCATCTTTTTTGTGATCCAGAGACACATGGTGTCCGGGCTTACGGCAGGCGGCGTAAAAGGCTGAAAAATGGGAGAAAACAATGAATTTACAGGCAATCTTACATACACCTTTATCTAAAGATGCATATATGACAGGCGAAAAATCCGTTGTCATCCGCCTGCGGGCAGCAAAGGGAGATTTAAAAAGTGTGACACTGTTTTTCGGAGACAGGGTCTGCGTGGAAGAACCGATTACGGTAGAGGCGGTTCCTATGAAATGTATGGCAAGCGATACGCTGTTTGATCATTTTGAATGTAGTGTGACAAGCGATTTCACGCGGATCTGCTATTATTTTAAACTGACCGATGAAAACGGCACGGTCATTTATTACAGTGAACATGGTTTTGATGAAACGATGGAGTGCCACAGAACGCAGTATTTTCAGTTTCCGTATCTTCGGAGGGAAGATCGGATCACAATGCCGGAGTGGACAAAACAGATGGTCATGTATCACATTTTCCCGGACAGTTTTGCAGACCGCAGAGAAGGGCTTAGTGGAGAGGGAAAATGCGTGGAGACCGCACCGGGCATTTATTGCAGGAGCAGACGGGGCGGCACGATCCGCGGCATCATCGAAAATCTTTCTTATCTTAGAGAACTTCAGGTGAACTGCATTTACTTAAATCCGGTATTTATGGCTTCTTCGTATCACAAATACGATACGATTGATTATAAAGAGATAGACCCCTGTTTTGGAAGCAGGGAGGATCTGAAAGAACTTGTGGAAAAATGTCACGAAAACGGAATTTACGTTATCTTAGATGGCGTATTCAACCATTGTGGAAGTGATTTCCCGGCATTTTTGGATGTCAGAAAAAACGGGGAAAAGTCACGATACAAAGACTGGTTTTATCAACTCCGTTTTCCTGTCACATATCAGACACCGCCCAATTATGAAGCATTTGCCTATGTAAGGGAGATGCCGAAATTAAATACAGGGAACAAGGAGGTGGAGCAGTATTTTTGTGAAGTAGGGCGTTATTGGATCAGAGAAACAGGGATAGACGGATGGAGGTTAGATGTCGCAAATGAGATCAACCATGATTTCTGGCGTGCTTTCCGCAAAGCGGTGAAAGAAGAAAAGCCGGATGCCTTTCTGATCGGCGAGATCTGGGAGGATTCTACGGTATGGCTGCAGGGGGATCAGTTTGATTCAACGATGAATTATACATTTTCCTATATCTGCCGCGAATTTTTCGCCGAGCGTAAGATCTCTGTATCCTGTTTTGCTGAGAAGATCAGCCAGATGAACTTAAGATATCCGGAGCAGGTGAGCTTAGCGCAGATGAATTTTCTGGATACCCATGATGTGCCGCGGTTTTTATCCTATTGTAACGGAGATGAGAATCGGTATCGGCTTGCCGTCTTTTATATGATGATGGCAATGGGAATTCCGTCTGTTTTCTATGGAGATGAGTGTGGCATCATGGGGGTGACCGAGGATGAATACAGAAGCAGTATGCCTTGGGAAAACAGACCGCAACAACTGCACGATTTTTACCGGAAATGGATCACAGTGCGAAGGAAAAGTACGGCACTTGGAAGAGGAAGCTACCAGACACTGGCGGCGATCGATGAACAGGAACTTTATGTATTTGAGAGAAGATCAGAAAAAGAACGGGTGCTTGTCGTGTTAAACGCAGGCGAAGAGAAACGTCAGATCGATTTAAGTCCCTATCTGGGAACATCTTATGAGGAATGGGTAGATCTGGAGAGAAAGGAGACGATAATTAGCACAGTCATTTCCTGTGACGGGATGCAGGGAATGGCATTCCAGAAAAAGGAGGAGCAAATATGAAGTTCAAAAAAATGTTACTGACATTGGCGGGAATCAGTTTGATGAGCGTATTAACGATGTTTCCATGGCAGGTAAAAGCGGCGGAAAATCTGGAAGGAGAAAGTGTATACCAGATCATGGTCGACCGTTTTTATGATGGGGACAGTACGAACAATGCTACAGGGGAGGCATTCCGTTATACCGAAAACTGTGAAGAGGATTTTCGTTATATGCACGGTGGAGACTGGGAAGGCGTGATACAGAAGATCCCTTACATCAAGGGCATGGGGTATACGGCGATCTGGATCTCTCCGGTATCGGACCCGCAGCTCTGGGGTGTTCCGGATCCGACCGGAAAGCAGTGGCCTACCGCCTACCATGGTTACAATGTCTATGACCCGGACCGCGCCAACCGGTATTTTGGATGTGAGGACGAGGAACAGAGCAAGGCAAAATTAAAAGAGCTGGTGGATGTCTGCCATGAGAACGGGATCAAGGTCATCCTTGATATTGTTCCAAATCATGTGGGGGACTATCTGCAGGGAACCGGATCGAATGCACATTATCTGACCCTGACCGATACGTTAAAGGCTGGCAGCCAGGTACAGCCGGTTGCACCGTACAACAATGTGAACTGGTATCACAATCTTGGCGATATTGATTTTTCAGTTGAACATCCGCACAGTGCAGAGACGACAGCAATGTTAGAAAGCCACGATCTGGGAGGACTGGATGATATTGATTTTGACAATCCCGAGGCGAAGACAGCGGTGTTTGATTCCATCAAGAACTGGTTTGACGTGACAGGTGCCGATGCGGCGCGTGTGGATGCCGCAAAATGTATGAGTCCGCAGACCATCCATGAGTTACAGGAATACATCGGGGTTCCGACGTTTGGAGAAAATTTTGATATGTGCGTGGATTTTGTCGCAGACTGGGTTGGAGACGATGCGGAAGATGGTATGTTAGACTTCCCGCTGTTTCAGGCGATCGTCAATGACTTTGCCTATGGGCAGAATTTTGACAACACGGATGAGATCTCACTGAAAAAGATCTTTGATCAGGACGGGCTTTATGGCGACCATGTCAATCAGATGGTAACCTTTATTGACAACCATGACAGAAACAGATTCCTTACCGAGGCGGGCGGAAATGTGGCAAAAATGCAGAATGCCCTGACCTTTATCCATACCTGCCGCGGCATCCCGGTTGTGTTCCAGGGAACGGAGCAGAACCGTGGAAATGCCAATGGACAGGCTATCAGCGGCATTGCAGACACATACAACCGCTGGTGTATGCAGACGAAGGATGCAAACGGCAACGTGACCGCAGACTATTTCAACACCAATACGGATACTTATCAGCTGATCGCTTCTTTAAACGGACTGCGGCAGGAGTACACGGCACTTCGGGAAGGAACCCAGCGCGAGATGTGGTCGTCCCCTCATTTCTATGCGTTCTCCAGAAGAATGGATGCCGGCGAAAAAGTGGGCGAGGAAGTGATCTGTGCGTTTAACAATTCGTCCGATTCGCTTACCGTGAATATGCAGATCCGCGCAGAGAGCAGCATCACACCGGGAACGGTACTGGTCAATGTCTTTGATGAAAATGACAAAGTAGTCGTATCTTCGGATAGCAGAGTCCGTGTGACCGTTGGCGGAAATGCCAATAAGATCTATGTGGTGGACGAAAACAGTGACCCGGAAGAATATGTTACCGTGACCTTTACGGTAAACAATGCAACGACAGACTGGGGACAGAATGTCTACATCGTAGGAAACTGTGATGAACTGGGCAACTGGGATTCCACAAAGGCAGTCGGACCGGGCAGCTGCCCGAATTATCCGACCTGGATTGTAAATGCAGCTTTAAAAGCGGGAAGTGAGATCGAGTTCAAAGCGATTAAAAAAGATGAGAGCGGAAATGTCGTATGGGAGGGTGGAAACAACCATACCTATTCCGTTCCGGATGCAGAGACCGCAGGCTGTAATATAAACTGGCAGTAAAGAATAAGTTGTGAGAATAATGGGTGTAATGTGTAAATGTAAAAGTTTATGCGTTACACCTGTTTTTTTGTTGTACGGTCTATGGTACAATAATAAAATATTACACAGCGAGGCAAAATCAAAATGAACCACGAAACTTACCTTCAGATCGATTGGGAATATGCAAAAGAAAACAAAATCAGGGTTCTGCGTGTCTATGGGAGCGAACCCATCCTTACGCTGCCGGAGCGGCTCGGGGATTGTATGTTAACCGAGATCGGTGCGTACTGTTTTGCAAAAAGCCCGCATCTGCCGGGACAATATCATACGACAATATGGAAACGGGATCAGGATACTGCGTGGCAGGTCATGGCACAGGACGAGGACAAAGAAAAGCTGCCACTGAAAGAACTTTGTGGCAGTTTTTTAGTGGAACTTACACTGCCTGAGCAGATCGAAAAGATCGGAAATCTGGCATTTTATGACTGCGTGGAATTGCGGAAACTCACCATTGGCAAAAACATGCAGCAGGTAGGCAGTGATGCGTTTATGAACTGCCACAGATTAGGATGTCTGGTACTGCAGGCGGGAGTGAGAGAGGAAAGCGGGTTAAGACAGATCTTAGCGCAGATCTCGTGGGATATCGAAGTGACCTTCCAAAAAGACGGACAGATGGAAGCGGTTCTTTTTTATCCGGAATATTTTGAAAGTTATGATGAGATCGCACCGGCACATATCTTTGGAAGAAACATCGAGGGAGAGGGCTTTCGTGCAAGACAGAGTTTTTTAAACGGTGCGGTGGATTTTGTGCAGTATGATACGATCTTTCCAAAGGCGTGTGCGGAAGAAAATGATAAGACCCTGCAAAAGATTGTGACAGACAGGCTGCTCTATCCGGTGGATCTAAAAGAGGTGGCGCGCGAGAGATACGAGACATATTTTAGCAAACGCAAACGGGAGATCGCACAGGTGCTGGCTGGAAAACGGCAGATGGAGCGGATCCGGTTCTTCTGCGAAGGGAAGCTGTTTGATGAGGAAGCACTTGGTGAAGCGATCACAGAAGCGGTAAGGATTGAATGGACAGAGGGGGCAGCAGGGATGCTGTCTCTAAAGCAGGAACTGTTTGCCACAAAAGCAAAAGAACGGTATTCGTTTGATGATTTTTAAAGAGGGGGAGAGAACGATGGCTCACATACAGACGCAGACAGAGTGGGAAGAGGAGATGGCGGGAAAGATCGTTTCCTATGTGCGGGATGAAGTATATATGGATCTGCGCTTTCTGGGACCGGCACTGTCTGCATTCGGTTTGAAAATGGATCGCGTTTTAAATACGTTTGCAACGGATGGCGCGTATCTGTATGTTCCTGCCGAATGGCTGATCGCTGTTTTTAAAAAGAATGCAGCCTATCTGGACCGGGTGTATCTGCACACCGTGCTGCACTGCATTTATTCCCATCTGTGGGTGATCCCGGAGACGGTTGGTGAGGAGGGAAGAAAGCAGTGGAATCTTGCCTGTGATATTGCAGTGGAATACACGATCGACCGGATGGATAAGCCCTGCACCAGACGTATCTTAGGCTGGGTCAGACAAAATATCTATAAAAGGCTTGAGGTGCAGAAAGGCGGGATCTCGGCAGCCGTTATCTATCGCTTTTTAGATGGGATCGAGGAAGAGGAACGGATCACACTGGAGCGGGAATTTTATACGGATGACCATTGCTACTGGCCCAAAAGAGAGGACAGTGAGGCAAAACAGCAGATCGCAAGCCAGCAGAAGAAACGCTGGCAGAAGATTGCGAGGGAAAGCCAGATGCTCTCACAAAGGCGCGGAGATGAAAATGATGAGGGCGCAGAAACTTTTGAGGCGCAGGTCGAGGCGGCAAAGAGCAGGCGCAGTTACCGGGATTTTCTGCAGAAATTCACGGTGCTTAAGGAAGAGATGCGGGTGGATCAGGATGAGTTTGACCTTGGTTACTATGTATACGGACTTTCTGTTTATCGGGATATGCCGCTTATAGAACCACTTGAGAGCAAGGAGAGCAAAAAGATACAGGAACTTGTCATTGCAATCGACACCAGTTACTCCACCAGTGGGGAACTGGTCGAACACTTTTTAAGAGAGACATATACGATATTAGCAGAGCAGAACAGTTTTTTTCAGAGATTTTGCATCCGCGTGATCCAGTGTGACAATCAGGTGCGCAGGGATATGCTGCTAAAGGGCACGGACGATCTTGAACGGATCCTAAAAGATTTTTCCATTGAGGGAGGCGGAACAACCGATTTCAGACCAGTCTTTTCCTATGTGGATGAGCTGATCAGTCAGGGAGAGATCAAAAAGCTAGGTGGCCTTTTGTATTTTACGGATGGAAAGGGAACCTACCCGAAAAAAAGACCGGATTATCCGACTGCATTTTTGTTTTTGGGGGATTATGAGAAAGAGATGGTACCGCCCTGGGCAATGAGGATGCGGTTAGAGTGAAAAAGAATTGATTTCTTGAGACAACCTCCCTATAATAGTAAAGATAGAATATGTACGGAAAGCGGGAAAACAGATGAACATCAAACAGGCAAAAGCCGAGATCATGCACAGTGTGGTGGCATATCTGGCGAAAAATGAGGCGGGAGAATATCAGATCCCTGCGATCAGACAGCGACCGATCCTATTAATGGGACCGCCGGGCATTGGCAAGACCCAGATCATGGAGCAGATCGCAAGAGAATGTAAGATCGGCCTGGTGGCATATACGATCACGCATCACACGAGACAGAGTGCAGTCGGTTTACCGATGATACGGGAAAAAGAATATCAGGGCAGATCGTATTCGGTGACCGAATACACAATGAGTGAGATCATTGCCAGTGTATATCAGAAAATAGAAGAAACCGGGATCAAAGAGGGTATCCTTTTTATCGACGAGATCAACTGCGTGTCAGAGACACTTGCACCGACAATGCTTCAGTTTTTACAGTGCAAGACCTTTGGCAATCAGGCGATCCCGGAGGGATGGATCATTGTGGCGGCAGGAAATCCGCCGGAATATAATAAATCTGTCCGCGAGTTTGACATGGTGACGTTAGACCGTGTCCGCTATCTGGAGATCACGGCAGACTTTAAGGTCTGGAAGGAATATGCAAGGGCACAGCAGTTGCACAACGCCATCTTAAGTTATCTGGAACTTCGGCCGAAAAACTTTTACCGGATCGAGGCGGATGTGGATGGCATGCAGTTTGTCACGGCAAGAGGCTGGGAAGACTTGAGCAACCTGATGCAGACCTATGAAAAACTTGGGCTTTTGCTGGATGAGACCGTGATCGGAGAATTTATCCATCATAAGGATGTCGCGGAGGACGCAGCTGCTTATTTTGAACTGTATCAGAAATATCAGGATGATTATGGCATTGAGGAGATCCTTTGTGGCAGGGTAAGACCGCAGATCTATGAGCGCATTTATAAGGCGGCGTTTGATGAGCGGCTTTCGGTGGTAAATCTGCTGCTTGATGCGTTGCAGACAAAGTGCACGGAGACCGCAAAGCAGAAACGGAAAACGGATGCGTGGTATGTATTTTTAAAAGAATACCGGAGAAGATTAGATGAGACAGAGGATGCAGCAGAGTGTTATGCGGCATTGTTAAAAGAGGCACAGGATACCTTTTTGCAGGAAAAAAAGAGTGGATTTTATACCAGAGCGGAAAGCTGGGAAAAAGAAAGCCTGCTTCGGGAACTTGGCATGACAATGCCACAGACAGGCGCAGCAGACAAAAAGGCGGCGTTTGCAGAGGCAAAAGCAGGATTTGACATGGCAGTAGGAGCATTGGAGACAATGGAGACTGAGACGGCAAAATCCATGGAATGTGCATTTGATTTTATGGAACAGGCATTTGAACAGAAAGAGGAAATGGTAGTGTTTGTGACAGAACTGACCTTAGGGGAGGCATCTGCATGGTTTCTGGCGGAACATACCTGTGAACGATATCTGACTTATAATAAACAGCTTCTGGTGGGAAACCGCAGGGCAGACTTATTATCCGAGTTGGAAGAACACGACTGAGAGGGAGGAAGAACCGATGAAACAAAGCGAGCAAAGAAATCTGACCATGATGATGGATCTCTATGAGATGACAATGGCAAATGGTTATTTTAATGATCAGGATAAAGATGTAAGGGTGGCATTTGATGTGTTTTACCGCAGCAATCCGGACGGAGGCGGTTTTGCCATCTTTGCAGGATTAGAGCAGATTTTGGAATATATTGAAAATTTACATTTTGACAAAGAGGACATCGAGTATTTCCGTTCTCTTCATATTTTTACGGAAGAATTTCTGGAGTACTTAAGCGAATTTTCGTTCCGCGGGGACATTTACGCATTCCGGGAGGGAACGATCATGTACCCGAATGAGCCGGTCATCACAGTTGTGGCACCGCTTATCGATGCGCAGCTCATTGAGACGGCACTGCTTGCACAGGTAAACCATCAGTCTCTGATCGCGACCAAGACCAGAAGGATCGTAAGTGCCGCAGAGGGACGGGCTGTTTCCGATTTTGGTGCGAGACGTGCCCACAATATGGATGCGGCAGTTTACGGCGCGCGTGCTGCCTACATCGGAGGTGCAGTGGGAACGGCGACTGTTCTGGCAGGACAGCTGTTTGATATTCCGGTCAGCGGAACCATGGCACACAGCTGGGTTATGTATTATAAAGATGAATTTGAAGCATTTAAACATTATGCAGAGAATTATCCGGATGGAACGGTGCTCTTAGTGGACACTTATGATGTCATCGGTTCTGGTATCCCAAATGCCATACGTGTGGCAAAAGAAGTGTTGGAGCCGATGGGCAAACGCTTAAAGGGCATCCGGATCGACAGCGGCGACCTTGCTTATCTGTCGAAAAAGATAAGGACCATGTTAGATGAGGCTGGCTTAGAGGATTGTAAGATCGTGGTCTCAAACAGTCTGGATGAATATACGATCACATCCATTTTGCAGCAGGGCGGAAAGATTGACAGTTTTGGTGTCGGGGAACGTCTGATCACAGCAAAATCCGATCCTGTATTCGGTGCGGTTTATAAGATCGCTGCGGTAGAAGAAAATGGCATCTTCGAGCCGCGTATCAAGGTTTCTGAAAATGTAGAGAAGATCACGAACCCGGGATTAAAAGACGTATACCGAGTTTATGATGAGACCGGACATTCGATCGCAGATCTGATCGTGCGGACCGGAGAGACCGTAGATATGTCAAAACCATACCGCTATGCAGATCCGGTAAAACCGTGGAAGAATCGTTACTTTGAGAACTGCCATGCAGTGAAATTACAGCAGAAAGTTGTAGAAAAAGGAAAACGCATCGTGGAGAAACAGACATTAGATGAGATCCGCGATTATGTGAAACAGCAGCTTGCCACAGAAGTATGGGAAGAGGAGCAGCGTTTCGAAAATCCGCATGTGCATTATATTGACATGAGTCCGTCTTATTATGCCATGAAGATGGAGATGTTACACGAATCAAGAACAAAGTAGGCAACAGTCAGTTTGATGGAGGGAAAAACGATGCAGAATGCAACAGATTTAAGAAGTTTACTGGGGCGTATCGACCATAAGGGATATCCGGCATATAAAGAGACGAGGGGAACTTATGAGTTTCCAGGGTATCTGCTCTCCATCGATCATGTGCAGGGAGATCCGTTTGCAGCACCGTCCAAGGTCAGCATCCATGTCCGGGGAAAACAGGCAGGATTTCCGGAAACTTTATGGAAAATGGATTGCAGGAGAGCTGCATTACAGGATTATCTGCTGCGGCAGTTTGCAAAGGCAGTGGAAAAGGTATCGTTTCAGGCAAAAGGTTCCGGAAAGAGCGGGCTGATCGCAGTCAGCAGACCGGGGCAGGAAGTTTTGGAACGAAGTGCCTGTGAGATCAACCGGAAAAGTGGTGATCTTGTTGTGCGTATGGAGATTGGTTTTCCAGCGAATGGCCGGAGCATCAATGCAAGGGAACTGGAAAAGATCTTCTTTACCTTTTTGCCGGAATGTGTAAAGCATACACTGTATTATAAAGCACTTCCGGAAAAAGAGATCGAACAGGCAGCTGATCTGGCAGAGGATGCAGCTTATATCAGAACGCAGTTAAAAGAGCTTGGACTGGTCGCATTTGTGGCAAACGGCTCCATTCTGCCAAGGGAATCCGGGGTATCGGGAAAACCGTTAAAACAGGCAGTGCCGTTTGTTTCGCCAAAATCCATGGAAGTTACGCTTACCTTGCCACATCACGGTGAGATAAAGGGAATGGGGATCAGGCAGGGCATCACACTGATCGTGGGCGGCGGCTATCACGGAAAATCCACGCTGCTTAAGGCATTGGAGGCAGGAGTCTACGGGCATATCGCGGGAGATGGAAGAGAATACGTGATAACCGATGAGACCGCCATGAAAATCCGGGCAGAGGATGGCAGGAGCATAAGAGATGTCGATATTTCAATGTTTATCCATGATCTTCCAAACGGCAAGGATACCGTTTCCTTTTACACGGACGATGCCAGCGGAAGTACATCACAGGCAGCCAATGTCGTTGAGGCGATGGAGGCAGGAACGCATACCTTTTTGATCGATGAGGATACGAGTGCCACGAATTTTATGATACGCGATGAACTGATGCAGCGTGTTGTAAACCGGGATGCAGAACCGATCGTTCCATTTATAGACCGGATCGGGGAACTGTATCATAAATATGGCATTTCAACCATCCTTGTGGCAGGAAGTTCCGGTTCCTATTTCCACAAAGCGGACTGCATTATCCAGATGAACCGTTATGAGCCGGTGGAAATCACAGAATTTGCCAAAGAACAGGCAAAACAGTTTCCACTGCCGGAGCAGGAATTAAAAGAGGCAGAAAGCCCGGATTTTGCCAGAAGAGTGCGGGCAGATAAGATGATCAAAGAGGACAACCGCCTTAAGATAAAGACGATGGGACGGGATGGGATCTCCATCAACCGGGAGACCATTGATGTCCGCTATGTGGAGCAGCTTGCAGACAGTGAACAGCTTGCAACACTTGGATATCTGTTAAAATATGCAAACTGCCATCTGTTTGACGGGAAAAAGACCTTGCAGGAAGTCGTCGATGCACTTTGTGCAGTGATGGATGAAAAAGGAATGGCAGCCATCTGTGAGAGCAGTTATCTGCCGTGTGGGCTTGCAAAGCCGAGAAGACAGGAGATATTTGCATGTATCAACCGTTACCGGAGGCTTGGGCTTTAAGATACAGGAAAGAAGAAGCAAACCATGAATGAGAGAAAACAGATCTGTGTAGGGATCCTTGCACATGTGGATGCGGGAAAGACAACTTTATCAGAAGCGATGCTTTATTTTGGAGGCAGTATCCGCAAAATGGGACGGGTAGATAACCGGGATGCTTTTTTGGACAATTATGAGTTGGAAAAGCAAAGGGGCATTACCATTTTTTCCAAACAGGCGAGACTGCATATCCATGATACCGATGTGACCCTGTTGGATACACCGGGGCATGTGGATTTTTCTGCGGAAATGGAGCGGACCTTGCAGGTGCTCGACTATGCGATCCTCTTAGTCAGCGGTGCGGACGGGATCCAGGGACACACCAAGACCCTGTTTCGGCTGCTGAAACGTTATGATGTGCCGGTCTTCTTTTTTGTGAATAAGATGGATCAGAATGGAACCGATAAGGAACGTCTTTTTTCAGAGTTAAAAGCACAGTTCGGGGACGGCTGTGTGGATTTCTCAACCGATGAAAACGGAGCGTTTTTAGATCCTGATTTTGCGGAAAATATTTCCGTCTGCGACGAAGCGGTACTGGAATATTATCTGGAACAGGACAGGGTAGAAAAAGAACAGATCGTAAGGCTTATATCAGAGCGCAAAGTATTTCCGTGCTATTTTGGATCCGCGTTAAAGCTGGATGGCGTGGAAAATCTGTTGCTTGGATTGGAACGCTATACCAAAAACCGTTCTTACCCGGCGGAGTTTGGTGCAAAAGTATACAAGATAACGCGGGATGCACAGGGAAACCGCCTGACCCATTTAAAAGTGACCGGCGGTGTGTTAAAAGCGCGTGATGTGCTGCGGGGAAGAGGCGAACAGGAAACGGAAGAATGGGAGGAAAAGGTCAACCAGATCCGACTGTATTCCGGTGAAAAATTTGAGAGTGTGGGAGAAATCCCTGCAGGAACGATCTGTGCCATCACAGGTCTGAGCAAAACCTATCCGGGCGAAGGCCTTGGCTGTGAAATAGAGTCAAACCTTCCGTTGCTGGAGCCGGTCTTAAATTATGAACTGAAACTCCCGGAGGGCGTGACGGCACAGAGCATGCTGCCGAAACTAAGGCTGCTCGAGGAGGAAGAACCGCAGCTGCACATCGTCTGGGATGAAACCCTGCAGGAGATCAAGATCCAGATGATGGGGGAAGTACAGACGGAAGTACTGACCCAGATGATCTTAGAACGATATGGTGTCGAGGTTTCCTTTGGCAGTGGAAAGATCGTTTACAAAGAGACGATCGCAGATACGGTAGAAGGTGTGGGTCATTTTGAGCCACTGCGCCATTATGCGGAAGTACATCTTTTGTTGGAGCCGGGAGAGCGTGGCAGTGGGATGGTCTTTGCGGCAGACTGCAGTGAAGACATTTTAGACCGAAACTGGCAGAGGCTTGTACTGACACATTTGGAAGAGAGGGAACATCTTGGCGTGCTGACCGGCTCGGTCATTACCGATATGAAGATCACACTGGTGTCGGGACGTGCGCATAATAAGCATACAGAGGGCGGCGATTTCAGACAGGCGACTTACCGTGCAGTGCGGCAGGGACTGATGCAGGCGCAGAGTGTCCTGCTGGAGCCTTATTATGATTTTCGGATGGAACTGCCGGAGCAGTCACTGGGACGTGCCATGACGGATATGGAGCGCATGGCAGGTACCTGCAATCCACCGGAAGTGATGCAGCTTTCCGATGGAACAATGTGTGCCGTGCTGACCGGAAAAGTGCCGGTTGCCTCTTTGGGAGATTATGCAAAGGAAGTAACGGCGTACACCAAAGGACACGGTTCGATCAGCTGTACCCTGCGGGGCTATGAGGTCTGTCATAATACAGAAGAAGTAGTGGCAGACATCGGTTATGATCCTCTAAGGGATATTGCCAATCCGACCGGTTCCGTATTTTGTGCGCATGGAGCCGGATTTGTGGTGGAATGGGATATGGTCAAAGACTATATGCACATGGAAAGCGTGTGGAAGCAGAAAAGTGATGCGACCGAAGCATGGGTACCGCAGAAGACTAGGATGGAGCAAAAGCCGGTAGAGGAACTATGGATCGGAACGGATGAGATCGATGCGATCCTGGCGAGAACGTCACATGCGAACAGCCGGAAATCGGGGGAAGCAGGGCGCAATAACTGGAAATTAAAGCGGACGGCGCAAAGCACAGCTCCTGTGACACAAAACTATGGAGTAAGACCGCAGCAGAAAAAAGAAGAGTATCTCCTGGTCGACGGTTACAATGTGATCTTTGCATGGGAGCAGCTAAAAGAGCTTGCCGACCACAATATCGACAGTGCCAGAGGAAGGCTGCTTGACATCTTAAGCAATTATCAGGGGATTTTGGGCTGTGAGCTGATCGTAGTATTTGATGCCTATCGGTTAAAGGGGCATCAGACGGAGATCTTTGATTATCACAATATCCATGTTGTGTATACCAAAGAGGCAGAGACAGCGGATGCCTATATCGAGAAATTTGCCCATGAGCATGGAAAGAAATACCGCATTACCGTTGCAACCTCAGACGGACTGGAACAGATCATCATCCGGGGGGCGGGCTGTCTGCTTTTATCTGCAAGGGAGTTAGCGCAGGAGATCATCGAAGCAGGAAAACAGATGCGGCAGGATTTTACGGAGAAGCCGGTGACCGGAAAGCAGTTTCTGCTTGATGGGCTGGATGAGGAGATTGCAGAGCAGTTAAGAGCATTGCCGGAAACAGAAAGCGGGGGAGAATTGGATGAATAAAAAGGAAGAAGTAAAACTGATACAGTCCGGGTTCTTATCGGTGGATGGCAGACGAAAAGTATCCATCCGTTTTGAGCGCGGGGAGGATGTGGCAGAGGGAACCCTGCCGCCGGGCAAGATCACCCGGAACAAGGGCTTTTCCGAGGAAGAGATCGCCGGGCTTGAGCTTTATCTGGAATTAAAATGTGATGAGATCTATGCCAAGGCAAAAGAGCTCGGAAAGTTTAAAAATCTGTTTTAAAAAACTCATGTCATGGAATGGTTATCAAGTTTTTACCAGAGATTTTTCGTAAGGAGAGAGGAAAACAAAAGATGCTTCCAGAGAAATTTTTAGAGAGAATGAAAGAAATGTTAGGCGAGGAATACCCTGCATTTTTAGAAAGCTATGAAAAACCAAAAAGACAGGCACTCCGCATCAATCCGATCAAGGGAACGGTGCAGGAGATCAGGGGAAAACTGCCGTTTTCACTGGAAGAGATCCCATGGGAGAAAAACGGCTTTTGCTATGGTGCTGAGGATGCGCCGGGGAAACATCCTTATCATGAAGCGGGAGTTTATTATATCCAGGAACCGAGTGCCATGGCACCGGTCGGCTACCTGATGGATGAGATGGAAGGAGCCGGAGTGGGAGAGCGGATCCTTGATCTTTGTGCGGCACCGGGAGGAAAAAGTACGCAGATCGCAGCCGCCATGTATGAGGCAGTAAAGAGCGGGGAATGGAGCGAACCGGGGATCCTGATCTCTAACGAGATCCATCCGGCAAGGGCAAAGATTTTGTCTGAAAATATCGAGCGTATGGGCGTGACTAATGCTGTTGTGACAAATGAATCCCCGGCACACTTAGCGGAACGTTTTGCTTCTTATTTTACCCGGATCTTAGTCGATGCGCCTTGTTCCGGCGAGGGAATGTTCCGCAAGAACGAAGATGCATGTGAGGAATGGAGCGAGGAAAATGTGATGCTGTGTGCAGACAGACAGGATGAGATCTTAGACTGTGCTGCACAGATGCTCTCTCCGGGAGGCAGGTTAGTTTATTCCACCTGTACTTTTGCACCGCAGGAAAATGAGGGAAGCATTGGAAGATTTCTGAAACGTCATCCGGAGTTTTCGATTGAAAAGACAAAAAAAGCACCCGGAATGGCTCCGGGATTAGAAGACTGGGCGAGTGAAACGATACGTCTGTTCCCGCACAAGGTAAACGGCGAAGGTCACTATCTTGCTGTATTAAAAAAGGACGGAGTTTTACGGGGAGAAGTGACTGGAAACAGTAAGAACGGAATCGAAAAAAATACCCCGGAATTTCTTGCATTTGCCACAGAAACATTGTCAGAGGACTATCAGAAACAACTGGAACAAAAGGGAGATTATGTCCGTTTTGGAGATCAGCTCTATCTGGCACCAAAGGGAATGCCGGCATTAAAAGGACTGAAAGTCTTACGTCCGGGGCTGCATCTTGGTACGATCAAAAAGAACCGTTTTGAACCGTCCCATGCACTGGCACTTTCCCTGAAACCGGATGAAGTAAAGCGGAGTATCGATCTTTTTGCAGAGGGAGAAGAGATAAAAACCTATCTCACCGGAGGTACTTTTACGGCAGAAGGTGAGAAAGGATGGTACCTGATCTTAGCAGATGGATTTTCGATCGGATGGGGAAAACTTGCGCAGGGTGTGATGAAAAATCACTATCCGAAAGGATTGCGCATACACCCTGCGAAGTAAGAAAGAAAAGACTGTTGTGCACTAGACAGCCTTGGTTGGTGTGTAAAAGCCGAAATGTGCCACCAGTTTTCTTGCATAAGTTAAAGTGAAAAGCAGGATGAAACTGTCAATCGGCAGCATGATGGCATTTTTTAAAAGGCGCATCGGGAGCAGAACGAAGAATCCTTTGCCGTAGAGCATCGAGATCCAAAGTGTGTTCAGTCCGCAGTTGATGACCAGTTTGCATAAAAGCTCGGCACATAAGATGCGTTTAAGAGAGACCGGCTTGTGATAGAGCAGGCTGCCGTAAATGAGACCTGCTAACATGGCGTTGAACGTAAAACCAAAGAAAAACGGACCATCCGGTTTGATGATGTACTTTAACAGATCAAGTGCACCGCCAAAGAAACATCCAACTACCGGACCAAACAAAAATTCGACGATCCGGTTTGGCAGACCGGAAAATCCGATCTTGATGTAGGGACCGACTGAGATGCTTGCCACCATGCTGAGTACGATCGCAAGTGCGGCAAGCAGACCGCAGAGTACAATGGTTTTGGTGCTCTTTAGTTCATGCAGGGAACTTTGGAATAATTCTTTTGTTTGTTTCATAAAAAAAGCCTCCTTTCTAGCAGTTTTCCTAAAACCACATAAAGGAGACATAAATGTACTCTGATATGCAGCAGCGGGATGCGAAGCCTGTACCGCAAGCCGAATGAGCCGACTTTTCGTCCATGTGACAACTCCCTGTTCACATGGCACTTGACGCACAGATTTCTACTCTGCTAGTGAAATTAATGTATTGTATTTGAAACAGCTTAGTTATAACATAACAATAACAACTTGTAAAGAAAAAAATAAAAAAGGTGGGAAAATTGTGAAAGTAAAAAATGGAAATCTGACCGTAGGAAAACCGGCGGCTCTGATCTTAAGCTTTGCTTTTCCGGTCTTTCTGGGAAACCTCTTTCAGCTTTTATATGGGCTGATCGATACTAAGATCGTGGGGAGCACGATCGGGGAGATGGCACTGGCGTCGGTCGGCTCGGTATCTACGCTGTACACGCTTCTGACCGGTTTTTTTAATGGACTATCCCTTGGATTTTCGGTCGTGGTAGCACGTTATTTTGGCGCACAGAATGAGGAAAAATTAAAACAGAACGTGGCAGGAAGTATTTTGCTCGGGTATGGGCTGGCACTTCTGATCGTATGCGGTGTGTTTTTCTTTTTGCATCCGATCCTGGTGGTCCTTCATGTGCCGGAAAACCAGATGGATATGTCCTACTCTTACATCAGTATTCTGGTCGTGGGGATGTTTGTTACACTTGCCTATAACCTGTGTGCAAATATGCTGCGCGCGATCGGGGATTCTGTGACACCGCTGATTTTCCTTGTGCTGGCATCTGTGGTCAATGTGGGATTAGACTATCTGTTTATTCTGGCGTTCCATATGGGCGTGGCAGGGGCAGCATGGGCGACACTTCTGTCACAGCTGTTATCGGTGTTACTCTGCCTGATCCATATTCATCGCAGATTCGAGGTTTTACATATAAAAAGATCACATTTCCACAGCACAAAAGAGGAGAAGATCGAATTACTGAGCAGTGGACTTTCGATGGGACTGATGGCGAGTCTGGTCAATTTTGGGACGCTGATCTTACAGTCCGGAATCAATGCACTTGGAACCGCCATTATTGTAGCGCATACGGCAGCCCGGAAAGTATTTGAACTGTGGGGACTTCCAATCTCAGTGCTTGGCTCTACGATGGCGACGTATGGCGGACAGAATTATGGTGCAGGCAAATATGACCGTATCCGTGAGGGGCTTAGGGTTTCGCTTTTCATGGGACTTTTGTGGAGTATCGCGATTCTTATCATGGCACAGACGATTTCCGGTTATCTGATCGGATTTATTGCCAGTACGGATAATAAAGAAATTTTATACTGGGGAAGCACCTATCTGAAAGTGGATATGCTTTTTGAGATGGTCTGTGTGGTCATTGTGATCCTGCGAAATACGATGCAGGGCATCGGGGATTATGTGACACCGATCATTTCAAGCTTTATCGAACTGACGGCAAAGATTGTCTTTACACTGGTGTTTGTAAAGATGTTTGGTTACTGGGGTGTTATCTGGACAGAGCCGATCACCTGGATTCTTATGGTCATTCCGCTGATCGTGATGATCTTCAAAAACCCGGTCATGAAACGGAAGCAGGCGTGATAACTGGGAGAGAAGTACTTGTTTTTGACAGGGTATCATGCTATACTTTAATCGTTTGATGTAAAAAAGCCCAATGGGCAGGAAAAGGAGTAAGGAAATGAAAAAGTTAGTCAAGATGACAAGATGTCTTCAGTTTGCCTTTGCATTACTGCTGACAGTAGGTCTTGTAGCGGTATTTGCTACCACGACCAAAGCGGCTGCACCAAAGCCGGCAGGAGTAAAACAGGTGGATGCAACGGAAAGCAGCGTTAAGATCACATGGAATACGGTCATGGCGGATAAGGCGTATCTCTGGTATAAGATCAGTGATACACAGGATATGGCAAACTTTCGCAAAGGTAGTATCGGCAGCAGTAACAATTATACAAATAAGACCATTAATGGTTTGAGCGCTGGATGCACTTATTATGTATCCGTTGGGGCAACAGAGAATGGTGCTTACAGTACTATGCCATCCGATGTAGTGTGGTCAGATACGATCGAGGTCGTAACAGCACCGGCAGATATGGCAAATGATGCAATCTCATTTAACGGTGCAAAAGAGACTTCCATCAGCTTAAGCTGGACACCAGTATCAGGTGCAAACTCTTACCGTGTTTATTATGTGGATGAAAGCAATAATTCTGACAATGGTGTCAGTGTAACGACAAATACAACTTCCATTACTTTAACTGGATTAAAGAAAAATACGGAATATAAAGTCCGGGTATATCCGCAGAAGATCAGTGCGGCAGGATATACAGCAGAATATTCTTCAAATTATGGTTACAAGAACGATGTTCCGACACTGCCAACCAAAATCAATGGCGTGGATTGCGATTACTTCAATCCTTCTGTAAAAAAAGGCTATGCGCAGTTTTCATGGAATAAAAATACAAATGCAGATGGTTACAGCTATGAGATCTATGCTTATAACGGAAAGAAAGCCCTGATCAAAGGACAGACAGATGGTTATAGCTATGATTACGTAACCGTTGAGAACAAAAAATTAAAGACCCGCCAGATGTATAAGATCCGTGTCAGAGCTTATATCAATACTTCCAGCAACCAGAAAGTATATGGTGCATGGTCTTCCTACAGCTATTTCTGCCGTTCCGTTGGGGAAGATATCTCCATGAAGAAGAGTGGAAGCAAGGTAAAACTTGGCTGGAAAAAAGTAAATGGTGCAACAGGTTACACTATTTATATGGCAAGTAGCAAGGGTTATAGTTCTAGTAGAACTTTCCGTAAAGTTGGAACAACCAAAAAGTATACCTATACGATAAACAAGAAGTTCAAAAAAGGATATGATTATTATTTCCGTATCGTGCCGAACTATAAGAAAGGCAAAGTAACCGGTGGTGGTGTTGTCAACAGTACTACTTCTTATGCGGGTTATCTGTGGATCAGTAGTTCTTCAGGAAAATGGTATTTCTCGAAATACTAGAGGATAAAATAAAGTGTGCATTTCCTATACAGTGAAAAAGCTGAGGTCGTAAAGACTTCAGCTTTTTTTGCGTATCCGGGAGGGCGGGATGCCATAACGTTTTTTAAAAAGTTTGCTGAAATGGTAGGCATCATCATAGCCGACAGCGGCAGCAATCTCCTGGATACTGCCTTTGGTGCCCTGCTCTAAAAGTTCCTTTGCACGCTCCAGGCGGATGTTGATGAGATGATGGATGGGCGTGTCACCGGTTTCGCTCTTAAAAATGCGGGAAATATAAAAAGGGCTTAAGTACATATTTTCTGCGATCTGATCCAGAGAGATCTTCTCTGCGTAATGATCTTCCAGATAACTGACAAGATGTTCCACGATATAGGTTTTATTTAAGGTTTCAAAGGAATATCCGGTGTCGATCGGAACCGGCTCGCACTGGGTACGCAGCAGGAGGACTAACATCTGCACCAGATAGGATTTTAACATCAGATAGCGTCCGGTCTGGGAAACGGCATTTTCCGCGGTCATGGAAGTTGACAATTTGAAAAATTTCTGCCGGAGATCTCCTGTGGTATGCAAAATAGGGCTTCCGTCAGGAAGTGGAAGATGATTTCCCGGAAGTTCCGGAAACTGGATGTCAGAAAAACCGACAAAAAATTCGGTGGTCGGGTTTGCGGCATCACATACGAGTGCCTGATGTTTCTGTCCGGCATTGATGATGATCAGATCGCCTTCAAAAACTTCGTAGATATGATCGTCGATCCGGTAGTTGCCGTGACCGGACAGGACAAACGCCATCTCGATAAAGTCGTGGCTGTGATAATTGTCCTCATCGGTAAAGCGTGTCCCCTTCCAGGTAAAGAGAAAGGTAGGATTTAACTGGTCTAAGAAGTACTCTGCATGGTCGGTATACATAAATCTCCCCCATTTCATATGCTGTACGCACATTATAGCACAGCGGTGATACAAAGGGGAAAAAATATGGTAAAATAAGACCCGATAAGCTATAATAATAAAACGTATGGACGAACGGAAACGAAAAGATCCTTGGAAATGGAGTTTTCTATGAAAAAATGTATTATGATACAGGGCACAATGTCAAATGCGGGAAAGAGCCTGATCGTGGCGGGATTGTGCCGTATTTTTAAACAGGATGGTTATCGGGTCGCCCCTTTTAAATCTCAGAATATGGCACTCAATTCGTTTATCACGGAGGAAGGTCTTGAGATGGGCAGGGCACAGGTAATGCAGGCGGAAGCGGCAGGCGTGCGCCCGATGGTAGAGATGAATCCGATCCTGTTAAAGCCGACCAATGATATCGGGTCGCAGGTCATTGTCAATGGAGAAGTCCTTGGAAATATGAGTGCAAAGGACTATTTTGCATATAAAAAATCCCTGATACCGCAGATTAAGAAAGCATACGAATCCTTGGAAACATGGGCAGACATCATTGTGATCGAAGGAGCGGGAAGTCCGGCAGAGATCAATTTAAAGGAAAACGATATCGTCAACATGGGACTGGCGGAACTGGTGGATGCGCCGGTTCTGATCGTAGGCGATATTGACAGGGGCGGTGTGTTTGCACAGCTTCTTGGCACCCTGCTTTTGCTGGAAGAAAAGGAAAAAGAGCGTGTCAGGGGATTTATCATCAACAAATTCAGAGGGGATGTGTCGATCTTAGAGCCGGGCATCCGCATGTTAGAAGAAAAAGGCGGCATCCCGGTGACGGGTGTGGTCCCTTATATGCAGCTGATGTTAGAGGATGAGGACAGCCTGACCACACGGTTTGATGCGACCGAACAAAAAGCGATCGACATTGCAGTCATCCATTTTCCAAGGATATCGAATTTTACGGATTTTACCGTGTTTGAGCCATTTAAGGAAGTGTCTCTGCGCTATGTAAAAAGTGTGGCAGAATTAAAAGAACCGGATCTTATCATCCTGCCGGGCAGTAAAAATACGATGGGAGATCTCAAATGGATGCGCCAGAATGGCTTAGAGGCTGCGATCAAGAAAAGAGCCGGGAAGATACCGATTTTTGGCATCTGCGGTGGTTATCAGATGCTGGGTGAAAGCATCCGTGACCCTCATGGAGTAGAAGAGGGGGGGAACATGCGTGGAATGGAGCTTTTACCTGTTACAACGGAATTGTCCGGGCAGAAGATCACAACCCAGGTAACCGGAATGATCGGGGCAGCTGCAGGAGACCTTGCCTGCCTGTCAGGTAAGCAGATCAAAGGGTATGAGATCCATATGGGCAGAAGTACAAAGACAGAACCGGAACTGGATTTTTGCCAGATAAAAACAGAGAGTACCGGAGATACTACAAAAGATCTGACAAGGATGGATGGTGTGGTAAAAGAAAATGTCTATGGCACTTATGTGCATGGTATTTTTGATGCAGACGGGATCGCGGTGGCGATCGTCCAGGCACTGGCAGACAAAAAAGGCGTTGCCATTGAGACATCCGGTGCTGTTGATTATCAGGCATTTAAGGAGAAAGAATACGATAAACTGGCAGACACCCTGCGCCAATATCTGGACATGGATGCTATTTATCAGATGATGGAGAAAAACAGATGACAAGAGAAGCACTGCAGGAGATCACACTGGAAAAGATCGATCAGAACGTTTATGATAAAGTACAGCAGAACTGGGATGCGCTGGCAAAACCGCTGGACAGTTTGGGTGAGTTTGAGACCACATTTGCAAAAATCGGTGCGATCCTTTCGGATGAGACCGTGCCACTTGAAAAAAAGGCGGTCATTGTCATGTGTGCGGATAATGGCATCGTGGAAGAGGGCATCAGCCAGTCCGGACAGGAAGTGACGGCATGTGTGGCACAGGCACTTGGAGCGCGAAAAAGTTCAGTCTGCCGCATGGCAAAAGCGGTAGGTGCGGATGTGATACCGGTGGACATCGGCATTGCCACCACAGAGCAGATCAAAGGAGTGCTTGAAAAAAAGGTTGCCCATGGAACCAGAAACTTTTTAAAAGAACCGGCAATGACAGAACAGGAAACACTTACTGCGATCGCATGCGGGATAGAGGTTGTAAAAGACTGCAGGGAGAAGGGCTATACACTGCTTGCTACCGGAGAGATGGGCATTGGAAATACGACAACGAGCGCGGCTGTGGCGGCTGCATTGACCGGTCTTTCGGTGGAGCAGGTAACCGGAAAAGGCGCAGGCTTAAGTGAGGATGGACTGAAGCATAAGATCGATGTGATCAAACGCGGCTTAAAGTTACATTCCTGTGCAGGTGCCGATGCGTTTTCTGTATTAAGTGCGGTCGGAGGGCTTGATATTGCAGGACTCTGCGGTGTCTGTATCGGAGCAGGATTGTATCATATTCCGGTCGTGCTGGACGGGGTCATCAGCGTAGCGGCTGCATTTGCAGCAGAGCAGATGGTCTCTGGCGTGAAAGAATATCTGATCGCTTCCCATCAGAGCAGGGAACCGGCGGCAGAGTTTATGATGCAAAAACTCGGATTAAAGCCGGTGCTCTATGCGAACCTTGCATTGGGCGAGGGAACCGGTGCGGTGCTGATGTTTTCACTGCTTGACACGGTCGGAGCGTTGTATGATAACAAGACGACATTTTCGGATATCAAGGTGGAGCAGTATACGAGGTTTTAAGATTACCGGGAGAAGAGGAACTATGTTAATATTAGTAACCGGAGGAAGCGGCAGCGGAAAATCTGCCTATGCGGAAGAACTGCTTTTAGCTCTTACAAAGCAGGGAGAGACGCGGTATTACATTGCAACGATGCAGGTTTTCGGAGAAGAGGGCAAAGAAAAAGTCAGACGGCACAAAAGGCTGCGTGCCGAAAAGGGATTTCTTACGATCGAGTCCCCGCGTGACATCGGGGCGGTAGAGATCGGGGAGAAGCAGTCGGCAGCCCTGTTAGAGTGCATGTCAAATCTGACCGCAAATGAAATGTTTTGTGGGGAAGTGCCATGTGAAAAAGAACGGGTGACAGAAAAGATCGTGACAGGCGTGGCAAAACTGCAAAGCAAGTGTAAACACCTTGTCATTGTGACAAATCAGGTGTTTGAGGATGGCATCCGCTATGAGGATGGCACAATGGAATATCTTGCTGCACTTGGCGAAATTAACCGGAAACTGGCAGAACGTGCCGATGCGGTGGTGGAAGTCGTGGCAGGGATCCCGGTATGGCAAAAAGGAGAACATAAGATTGATAACATTTTTTAAGGCAATGATTATTGCATTTTCCATGTATTCGACAATACCGATGCCGCAGTTTACCTGGCAGGAAAAGGAGATGAAATATGTCTTCTGCTTTTTCCCATGGGTGGGAGCGGTGATTGGAGCATTACTTATAGGTTGGAACTGGATCTGTGAAAAGGCAGGGATTGGACAACTGGCGTGGGTGCTGGTTGGAACGGCGATCCCACTGCTTGTGACAGGTGGCTTTCATGTAGATGGGTTTATGGATACGATGGATGCGTTTCATTCCTATCAGGAGCGGGAGCGCAAATTAGAGATTTTAAAAGATTCACATATCGGGGCATTTTCGGTGATCTGTCTGTTACTCTATTACCTGCTTTATCTGGCAGGGTATTCGGAAATCGGGAAAGGCTCGATCTATCTTCTGGCATCGATCTTCTTCCTGAGCCGGATCTTAAGTGGAGCTGCGGCAGTTTCGATGAAAGGGGCAAAGACCGAAGGGCTTTTGTATCTGTTTTCGAGCAGGGCACAGGAGCGGACGGTAAAGGCATCTCTTTTGGTGCAGTTTGTTCTGGTGGCAGTATTTATGCTGTATCAGTCCGTGGGAAAGGGCGGCATCCTGTTAGTCGGTGCGCTTTTGGTTTTCCTGTATTATAGGCATCGCTGCTATAAGGAACTGGGCGGTGTCACCGGGGATACTGCCGGATATTTCCTTACGCTGTGTGAGGGCGTACTGGTCGTATTGCTTGGGATCGTTGGATAAAAGACAACAGAATGTCTGGAAATGAGGTTTTACGATGCGTTTTATTTTAGGTGGTTATGCGCAGGGAAAATGTGCTTATGTAAAAGAAAAATACGCCATAGCAGACGATGAGATCTGTGATGGTGCAGCCGAAGATTTTGAGCAGATAAATGGCAAAGCAGTTTACCGGAATATGCAGCTTTGGGTCAAACGAAAGATGGAGCAGGGAAGCGATACCAATGCGTTATTGGAACAGTTTTTAAAGGAAAACCCGGGCTGCATTTTAATCTGTGATGAGATCGGAAATGGCATTGTGCCGATGGAGGAAAAGGAGCGTGCCTACCGGGAACAGGTGGGCAGGCTGCAGTGTCTTGTAGCAAAAGAGGCAGAAAGCGTGGAGCGTGTGATATGTGGGATAGCACAGAAGATCAAATAGAAATGGTGTTCATCCGGCACGGGGCAACCAGGGCAAATAAAGAGAAACGTTATCTTGGAAAAACGGATGAGCCGTTGTCGGTTGAAGGAAAAGAAGCATTAAAAACGAAAAGATACCCGCAGGTGGAGACACTTCTTTACAGTCCGATGAAGCGGTGTATGGAGACAGCCGCCTGTATTTATCCGAAGTTATGGGAACAAAAAGAAGTGCCAAAGATTGCAGTGCCGGACTGGTGTGAGATGGACTTTGGCAGCTTTGAAGGGAAAAATTATCAGGAATTAGACGGGGATCCGGCTTACCAGAACTGGATCGACAGCGGTGGAACCTTACCTTTTCCGGGGGGAGAGAGCAGGGAAGATTTTATCCTGCGCTGTCAGAAAGGATTTCGGGAAGTCTTGGCTTTTCCGATGAGGCGTGCGGCCGCAGTTGTCCATGGGGGAACCATCATGGCACTGCTCAGTTCCTATGGAGTGGGCGATTATTTTGATTATCAGTGCCCGAATGGGGAAGGCTATTTCGTACAGGTGCACTTCCGAAAAGAGAAAAACGGAGCTGTTTTAGAGGACAGCATCCATATTGATCACATAAAAAGATTGGAAACAAAGGAAAATGAGATATCATAGCATAGCATTTTTGGCAGGATTTTTACTGGATCTGTGTCTGGGCGATCCGCACTGGCTCTATCATCCGATCCGGTTGATTGGGGCATGGATCGCATGGCTTGAAAAAAAACTGCATAAGGAAGAGACACCGCGGAATGAAAAAAAGGAGCGTGTTCAGGGAACCTATCTGGTTTTTGCCGTACTGGTTATGACAGGACTTTGTGTGGCAGGAATCCTGACCTTGGCATATCTACTGCATCCTGCAGTGGGGGTGATCGTAGAGAGCATAATGACCTATCAGATCCTGGCAACAAAGTGTTTAAAAGTCGAGAGTATGCGCGTATATACCTGTCTGAAAAAAGGGGATTTGCCGGCGGCAAGACAGGCAGTCTCCATGATCGTCGGACGAGATACGGCAGATCTTGATGAAACCGGAGTGGCAAAAGCGGCGATCGAGACCGTGGCAGAAAATACCTCGGACGGTGTCATTGCGCCGATGCTTTATACTGCGTTATTTGGACCGATCCTGGGCTTTTTATATAAAGCCGTCAACACGATGGATTCCATGGTGGGATATAAGAATGATAAATATCTTTTCTTTGGAAGAACGGCGGCAAAACTGGATGATGTGGTAAATTATATCCCGGCAAGGATCTCTGCATGGCTGCTGATTCTGGCGGCATCTTTTCCGGGCAGGGAATTTTCCGGAAGAGAGGCATACCGTATCTTTCAAAGAGACCGGTATCAGCACGCAAGTCCCAATTCCGCACAGACAGAGGCGGCATGTGCCGGTGCACTTGGCATACAGCTTGCAGGGGATGCGTTTTATTTTGGAAAAAAAGTGGAAAAACCTTACATCGGGGATGCGATGCACCCGGTGGAGGCAGAGGATATCAGACGGGTCAATCGTCTGATGTACCGCGCCGCATGGATCTGTGAGATCGTCTGTCTTGCAGTGATGGCAGCGGTCATCGTGATCAATCTGTGAGAAAAAGAGCAGTAACAGAAGGAGGAAGAAATGGCATTTGAGGGAAGAAAAGAAGAAAATCTGCATGGAGGAGACATTTACCGCAATCAGGTCACACTGGATTTTTCCGTGAATACAAATCCGTCTGGCGTGCCGCAGGGCGTCTTAAGTGCGCTTACAATGGCAGTTGAAAAGAGCAATACCTATCCGGACCCATTCGCAGAAAAGCTGACGAAAGCTGTGGCAGAATGGGGAGGATATGAAGAGGACATGCTTGTATTTGGAAATGGTGCATCCGAGCTGTTTCCTGCCATCCTTCGTGCCATAAAACCGTCTGAGGTTCTGATCCCGGTGCCGTCTTTCTTTGGTTATGAGCGTGCCGCAGAGCAGACGGAAGTCCCGGTAACCTGTGTCCCGATGCGGGAAGAGAACGGTTATACCTTACAGGAAGAATTTCTGTCCCACCTGACCGGGGAAGGAAGACTGGTCTTTTTAGCAAACCCGAATAATCCGGTTGGAAACCGGGTAGATGCCGACCTTTTAGAGCAGATCGCAGCTGTTTGCCTGAAAAAGCAGACAACACTTGTGATCGATGAATGTTTTTTGGAATTAAGCGGAGCAAAAGAGAGCGATTCATTTGTTGGAAAACTGGAACAATATCCGAATGTCATTGTGATCCGTGCGTTTACGAAACTTTTTGCCATACCGGGCGTACGTCTTGGTTACCTCATCTGTGAAAGACAGCTTGCAGACCGGATCCGAAGGCAGTTACCGGAATGGAATCTGTCTGTATTTGCACAGGAGGCGGGGATTGCCTGTACGAAGGAAAGACAGTATGTGGCGCGGTCTGTGGCAGAGATCGCAAAAGAACGCGCATATTTAAAGATGGAACTGGAACGGTTACATTTTCATGTGTTCCCGTCCGAGGCGAATTTTCTGCTGTTTCATTCTGATAGGAAAATAGATCTTTATAAAAAGCTGTTGGAGCGTGGGATTTTGATCCGTGACTGCAAAAATTTCCGTGGACTGAAACCGGGCTGTTACCGGATCGCGGTAAAAACGGCAGAGGAGAACAGACAGTTTGTTGCGGCATTATCCAAACTGTGTGAAGGGAAGAAAAAGGTACAGACGGATCAGGCGAAGAACGTGGCGCATCCGACCCTTGAATATGTGCTTCCAACTGAGATCGAGCACCGCAGTTTTGCTATAATTACACAGGAACTTCTTGCGAGAAATATCACAATCCCACAGGAGACGGAAAAGGTCGTGAAGCGTGTCATTCACACCAGTGCGGATTTTTCGTATGCCGATACGATGACGTTTTCGGATCATGCTGTTTTGGTGGCACAACAGCTGATCCGGCAGGGAGCTGACATTGTGACTGATACGAATATGGCACTTTCCGGTATCAATAAGAAGAGACTGGCAGCTTACGGTGGAAGCGTGCACTGTTTTATGGCAGACGAGCAGGTGGCAAAAGAGGCGAAAGAGTGCGGCATGACAAGGGCAGCGGTCAGCATGGAACATGCCGCAGCTTTGGAAAAGCCGGTTATCTTTGCCGTTGGCAATGCGCCTACTGCACTGGTAAAACTGTATGAAATGATAGAAGAGGGAACCTTTACACCGGCGTTTATCATCGGGGTTCCGGTCGGCTTTGTCAATGTAGAGGCGGCAAAAGAGATGATCTTAAAAACGGATGTGCCGTATATCATCAACCGTGGCAGAAAAGGCGGCAGCAATATCGCCGCCGCCATCTGTAATGCACTGTTGTATGGGATGGAGTAACCCCTACCTCTCCTTCCTCCGATACATGGAAAGTGCCAGCGTAACGGCAAAGACCGCAGCTGCAAACAAAAGCTGGATGCCGATACATTTGAGATAGACCGTCTGGTCAAATGGTTCACTCGCAAATCCGCCTAACAGGTTGTTGGCTTTGATGTACCAGTAGGCAGGGAGAAAACGTCCCACGGAAAGCACCTGATCGGACAGCATGTTCTGCGGAACAAAGACACCGCAGAGAAACGATAAGGACAATCCGATGATATTTGCCAACATGTTGAGGGTGTTGTTATTGGGTGCAAACAGGCTGATCAGCAGTGTCATTGCAACCGCAAAGAGCAGGTAAACAAAAGAGTTTAACATGCCAAGCAATGAAACCGGTTCAAAGATAACTTTACCGTACAGGATAACACCCATTCCCATAAATAACAGCCAGGTCAAAAGACCGTAGATACCGCATGCGGCGGCAAGTGCCAGATTGCGCTTTGTGACCGGCAGGGAGGAGCAGAGGGTGCGCTCTTTGATGCCATGGCTGTTTTCAATGACGATGATCGGCGCAAGTCCTACAAATAAAAGGAGGATGAACACATACGGCAGATACTGATAGTAGTAAAAAACAGGGGTGATCGCATCAGTTCCCGATCCGGAAAAGGATACGACATCGACGGCAGAAGCTGTCTGAATGGTTTTGTCGGTTTCGGATATGGCATCGGTAAGCGAAAAACCACCACTTAAGTAGATCTGCAGTGTCTGCAGATACTGTCTGATCTGCTGATCGACAAAGAAACCGGTTGTGCTGCCGGGGATCTTGATATCAGAAATTAACTGGCTGGAATTTCCAGCAAGCAGGCTTTCCTCAAAACCATCCGGGATTCTCAGAACATAGTTGAGTGTGCGGTAATAGAGACGGTCTGCAAGCTGTTCGTCACTCATCTGCTCGGTCGATACCTGATGCAGGGAGTCAAGATAGTCACACAAAGCCTCGCTTGCGGCAGAGTGGTCCTCATCCTGGATGCTGACGGAAAGAGCCTTTGACTGGAAGTTGGCAGCCATGGAGTTTTTGGCAGAAAAGCTGAGAGCTACTGCGATAAACAGGTAAATGGCAAAGTAGACCGTCATGCCGGTAATATGTTTTTTTGCAATTTTAAAGAATGTCTGAAAGACTTGCATATTTTTTCCTCCTTACCAGAATAAAGCCGATGAAGCTAAAGCATACGGATGACAGCAACAGCAGTGCAATGTTCGTGAAATAACGCTCATGCGATGGATAGATGACGAGGGCGTAAAGGGAATCTGAAATCAGTGCTGCCGGATTAATCTTATTGATCAGCGGACAGAAATTTTCCACGAGCATACGCATATTTCCGATCATCAGACCGCTTGCCATGCAGTCTAGCATGACAACTGCCATGAGGATACCGAATTTCGTCATACGGCTTGCATTTCCAAAACAGCCGATCATAAAACCGAGGCTGACTCCGGTGATACATCCAACCAGACAGGCAAGCAGCACATAGCTGATCTGATCGCCAAAGTTGACACCGAGAATGAAATCCATGTAGCAGACACCGATCACAACCGAGAGAAACTGGAAGAGGACCGTTGCCGAGATCCCGCCAAGGATCGAGATCATCCGGTGGACAGGGGAAACATTGCGGCGCATACCAAGCTCGGAGAGGTTCGCCTGATTATCGATAGCGATATTGCTTCCAGCCATGGCGGCGTACAGACAGGTCATGGCAATTAAATTAAAAAAGTAAGTGAGAGCCTCATCTGTGCTACCGCCTGTGAGTGAAGTATCACTTAAATAAGCCGTGTCAGAAGAAAGTGTGGCAATGGCATCGGCAAAACGTTCCGGATGTGTGATATAGATGGTCTGGATCGCCTGACACTCCATGTTAAACTGTTCGACAAAAGCGGAGAGGATACTCTGTTCCAGCTGTAGATTTACCATCTGATCGGATACACTGAGGCGAAGCTGTTCGCCTGCATATAAGATGCCGACGATGTCCTTTTGTTCCAACAGGGAGAGAGCTTCTTCCTCTGTGGCATAAGTGATCGATAAAAACTGGTCATCTCCCGGGCTCCCGAGCGTATCAAACAGATCACGCAGCAGGTCGGAAGTGTTTTCTTCGGTGACAACGGCAACCGGGATCGCGGAAAAACTCTCATCACTGCTCAGCCCGCTAAAGGCGAAATGAAACATGGTGGCGAGCAGGATCGGGAATGCAAAACACCAGAACATCTGTGGGCGGTTTCGCAGCAGTGTTTTAAAACTGTAATAAAAACTATGGAAATACATGGTACGCCTCCTAATCTCTCAACTGTTTTCCGGTAATCTCTAAAAACACATCGTTTAAAGTCGGAAGTTCGGAATAGACTCTGCCAAAGGAGAGTTCTTCCTGCTGCAGGTAATCTAAGACATGCATCAGGTTATGCTTTCCGCCATTGCAGAGGATCTGCAGGCAATGGTTCTGGAACGAAACGTCATAGACATGTTTGAGCTGGCGGATCCTGGCTAACTGCTCCGGGGTCAGGTCTAAGATGTCGATGGAAATGATCTCACTTTTTTTGATCATGCGTTTCAGTTCATCCTTGGTTCCGATGGCAAGGTTTTTGCCTTTATCCATGATGGCGATCCGGGTACAGATCTGCTCGACTTCCTCCATATAGTGGGAGGTGTAGATGATGGTCGCACCCTGGGCATTTAAATTCTGGATGCCCTCTAAGATGCGGTTCCGGCTCTGCGGGTCGACAGCCACGGTCGGTTCATCCATAATGATGAGTTTTGGTTTGTGTGCGATGCCGCAGGCAATATTCAAGCGGCGCAACAGACCTCCGGAGAGTTTTTTCGGATAAAATTTACGGAAATCGGTTAATCCGACAAATGCAATGGCCTCCTCGACATACTGTCTGCGGAGTTTTTTATCCGGGATATAAAGACCGCAGAAATAATCAATGTTTTCATAGACGGTCAGTTCATCAAAAACGGCGACATTCTGAAGAACAACGCCGATCTGACGTTTCAGTTCATAACTGTCCGGTCTCATTTCCTGACCAAATACTTCGATGGTCCCCTTATCAAAAGAGAGCAGGGATAAGATACAGTTGATGGTCGTTGTTTTTCCGGAACCGTTCGGACCCAGCAGACCAAAGATCTCTCCCTCCTTGATCTCCAGATTAAAATGATCCAAAGCAACCAGTTCATGGTAGCGTTTTACCAGATTTTCTACTTTTACAACAGGTGTTGACATAATTGAGCTCCTTTCTGATGTTTCTGATCGCAGTATAATGCAAAAATGGCAGGCAGATAAGTGAATACTGTCAGTATGCGAGGTGACAAATGTCACAAAAAAAGAAAATAAGATGGCACAGAGGGCACAAACATGGTATCTTAGAGAATAGATAACAAAGGAAATGCAAAAGAAAGACGTTTGGGGAGACAAATGGCAGAGTTGATCGATAAAGGGTTACTTCTTATGATGAGTGCCCTGCTTGTGACAGGGGAGGGCGGAGAGATGACTCCGGTCGTGGCACTGTTGCTTGGTGTAGTGGAGGGAGCTCTTGGATTTTGTTTAAGAGGCAGGAAAAGAAAATGGATCTTAAGCATACTATTTTTTATCCTGTGCTTTTGGGTGCCGGAACTGTATCTGTGCCTGCCGGTCGCGTTTTATGACTGCGTGAAAAGCCGGAACAGGGTGGGCTTTTTGGGACTTCTGCCGCTTTTCATCTTAGGGATACAAAACGGAGGAGGAGCGCAGTTTGCGTTTCTTCTGATCTTTAGTGCAGCAGCCGTCGTGCTTGCCGTCCGTACCGGAAAACAGGAACGCCTGGAAGATGAGATGATCCGCATGAGGGACACCAGCACAGAACTCAATCTGGCACTGGAAGAGAAAAACAGAAATCTGATCGAGCGGCAGGATAATGAGATCTATCTTGCTACCTTAAAAGAGCGGAACCGGATCGCAAGAGAGATCCACGACAATGTCGGACATATGCTCTCAAGGTCGATCTTACAGGTCGGTGCCCTGCAGATGGTCTATAAAAAAGAGGAAACACTGCGGGAGCAGCTTGGTGGTGTCAATGATACCTTAAATCAGGCGATGACGAGCATCCGCGAGAGCGTGCATGATCTGCATGATGACTCGATCGATCTGGAACAGGCGATGTCAGAGATCATCAAACCGATGCGGGAGTCTTACCGGATCACACTGGATTATGATATGGGAAAAGAAGTTCCGCGCAATATCAAATACTGTTTTCTGACAGCGACCAGGGAGGCAATGTCCAACATTGTCAAACATTCCAATGCAAAGGAGATCTGCATTACATTGCGGGAGCACCCGGTGCTGTTTCAGTTAAAGATCGAAGATGACGGAACAAAAGAGGGGACGTTCCTTCCGGCAGGAGAGGTGCTTACCTCATCCCGTGGAATGGGATTAGCCAATATGAGAAGCCGTGTGGAAACTTTAAACGGCACATTCCGGATCAGCACAGAGAAGGGATTTCGGATCTTCATATCAATTCCAAAGGAGAAAAAGGCGTGAGGGTATTAGTAGTAGATGATGATAAACTGGTGGCAATGTCGTTAAAGACGATCTTAGAGGCAGAAGGAAAAATAGCGGTTCCACAGATGGGCTATGATGGCAGTGAAGCCATCACGCTCTATGAAAAGGAAAAACCGGATGTACTTCTTATGGATATCAGGATGCAGGGCGTGAGCGGCTTAGAGGCGGCGGAAGAGATCTTAAAAAGGCATGAGGATGCGAAAATACTGTTGCTTACAACTTTTTCAGACGATGAATATATTGTAAAAGCATTGGAACTTGGTGTAAAAGGTTACATCTTAAAACAGGATTTTGAAGGGATCGTTCCGGCAATTGAGGCGGTACTCGGAGGACAGAGTGTTTTTGGCGGCGAGATCGTGGGCAAGATCCCGGTACTGATGCAGGCAAAAGAAGAATTTGATTATACGAAGTATGACATTACGGAAAAAGAGCAGGATATCATTGGACTGGTAGCCGAGGGACTCAGCAACCGTGAGATTGCGGAGCAGTTATTTTTAAGTGAGGGAACTGTCAGAAATTATATCAGTGTGATCTTAGAGAAACTCGGCCTGCGTGACCGCACGCAGCTTGCCGTATTTTATTATAAGAACAGCTAGACAGAATGGAGAAATGATGCGTTACGGGTTTACAACCGGAAGCTGCAGTGCGGCAGCGGCAAAAGCGGCTGCCTATATGCTGCTGACCGGACGGGAAAAAAGAAAGATTGCGATCGATACGCCAAAGGGGATACGATATGAGACCGGGGTGGTGGAGATCAAAAGAGAAGAGAAAAAGGTGTCCTGCGCTGTCATTAAGGATGGGGGAGATGACCCGGATATTACGACAGGTGCACATGTGACAGCAACGGTGAGCTTTTTAGAGACAGAGGAAAAACAGACCATCCGGATCGAGGGTGGAAAAGGCGTCGGCGTTGTGACAAAGCCCGGGCTTGACCAGCCGGTCGGGAATGCCGCCATCAACCGCGTTCCGCGTGCAATGATACAAAAGGAAGTATCAGAGGTCTGTCAGCTCTTAGATTATAAGGGCAGTCTTCTCGTAGAGATCTCCGTGCCGGAGGGAGAGGCACTGGCTTCCCAGACTTTTAATCCCAGACTTGGCATAGAGGGCGGGATCTCTATTTTGGGAACCAGCGGGATCGTGGAACCGATGAGCAGTCAGGCACTGATCGACACCATCCGGGTGGAACTTTCGCAGAAAAAGGCAGAGGGAAGACAGATCCTTGCAGTATCTCCCGGTAATTATGGGTTAGAATATATGAAACGCACCTATGGGTACGATCTGGACAAAAGTGTAAAGTGCAGCAACTTCATTGGGCAGACAATCGATATGGCAGTAGAGATGGGATTTTCAGCCATGCTCCTGACCGGACATATCGGGAAGTTGATTAAAGTCTCCGGCGGGATCATGAATACCCATTCCAAAGAGGGAGACTGCCGGATGGAATTACTGGTGGCAGCAGCTCTTCGGGCAGGTGCAGGGGAAGAGGTACTGCGGCAGGTTTTGGATGCGGCGACCACCGAGGAGGCGGTGCGTATCTTAAAAGAGCAGGGACTCTGTGCAAAGACCATGGAACTTATCATGGAGCGCATCATGTTTTACCTGAAAAAGCGTGCGGCAGGCAAAATGGAGATCGCCTGTATGATGTATTCCAATGATTTTGGCAGTCTTGGAGAGAGTGCGAATGCCCATGCGATGTTAGAACAGATTTTAAAAGAAAAGGATTGAGAAATTATGGTATTTTTTGTTGGAGCAGGATGCGGCGCACCGGATCTGATCACAGTGCGCGGACTGCGTTTGTTAAAGCAGGCGGATGTGATCATTTATGCAGGTTCTCTGGTAAATCCGGAGCTGCTAGCGGATGCAAAAGAGGGATGTGAGATCCATAACAGTGCCAAAATGACATTGGAAGAAGTGCTGGCAGTCATAAAGGATGCGGAACAAAGAGGACTTACTATAGTGCGGCTGCACACCGGAGATCCGAGTGTGTATGGAGCCATCCGGGAACAGATGGATGCGCTGGATGCAGATGGGATTTCCTATGAGAGCTGTCCTGGGGTAAGTGCCTGCTTTGGAGCGGCATCCTCCTTAAACCTCGAATACACGCTGCCCGGCATTTCACAGAGTTTGATCATTACGAGAATGGCAGGGAAAACGGATGTTCCGGAAAAAGAGAGCATAGAAAGTTTTGCCGCACATCAGGCATCCATGGCGATCTATCTGAGTACAGGCATGTTGGAGGAGCTTGCAAAACGTCTGGTCGCAGGCGGTTACAGCGAAGAGACACCTGCAGCATTGGTCTATAAGGCAACCTGGCAGGAGGAAGAGGCTTATCTCTGCACGGTTGCAACGTTAGCACAGACCGCCAAAGAGCATCACATCACAAAGACGGCACTGGTGCTGGTGGGGGATGTGATCGGAGGAAGAACTTACGAGCGGTCAAAGTTATATGACCCGGAATTTACTACCGAATATCGCAAAGCTTCCGCTACCCACAAACGATAGCAGAAGATTTTGACAGGCAAAGAGTGACAGATGAGAGGAGCAGACATGCGGATTGCAGTCATCAGTTTTACAAAACAGGGAGCCAGGCTTTCGGGCAGGATCAAAACTGCTTTTGAAGGGCAGGAGCATACAGAAGTTTTCTGTCATACAAAATGCAGTGCTTTTAAAGAATCGGGGCAGATGACTTCCTTAGATGGAAAGATGGTCTTTGTGGAAGAAAATTTAGCGGACTGGACGAGAGCGCAGTTTGGAACATGTGATGCCCTTGTTTTTGTCGGGGCTTGCGGGATCGCTGTCCGCGCCATTGCACCGGCAGTAAGGGACAAACTTACGGATATCCCGGTGTTGGTTTTGGATGAACTGGGACAATATGTCATCCCGATCCTCTCCGGGCACTATGGCGGGGGCAATGAACTGGCGGTGCTGCTGGCAGAACAGCTCGGAGCGCAGGCAGTCCTTACCACGGCAACGGATGTGAATGGTTTATTTGCAGTGGATGTGTTTGCAAAGAAAAATCAGCTTCTGATCGGAGAAAGATCCGGGATTGCAAAGGTGTCTGCAAAACTCTTACAGAAGAGGCAGATCACAATGAAATCTGCCGTTACGATAGAGGGTGAACCGCCGGAAGAGGTAAAACTTTTAAACGAGGGTAGAGCAGATGTGGTCATATCCCCGATGAAACCGGAACATGAACTGCTCCATCTTTACCCGAAGTGTCTTGTACTTGGCATGGGATGCAGAAAAGGAAAAAGTGAAAAAGAGATCAGACAATTTGTGACAGAGGAACTGGAAAAGCGGAAACTGTCAATCCATGCGGTCGCAGTGCTCGCCTCGATCGATGTAAAAGCAGAGGAAGCAGGACTGGCCGGATTTGCAAAGGACTGTCAGATCCCATTTGTTACCTACAGCAAAGAGCAGCTTTTAGAGGTGGAGGGAACCTTCGCTTCCTCTGCGTTTGTGAAAAAAACAGTGGGCGTGGACAATGTCTGTGAACGTGCTGTGGGAATGGTATTGCGTGAAAAGGGTCATAAAAATATAAGATTGGATGAGAAAACATTACTTGCCGGAAAGACCGCAAGAGACGGCATGACACTGGCGATCGGCTGTCTGGACTGGAAGGTCAGTTTTTAAAAAGACAATGGAGGGAAAAATGAGTAGGATATATATCGTAGGAATGGGACCGGGAGCGGAAAAGATGATGACCCCGGAGGCATATCAGGTGTTACAGGAATGTGATACGATCGTTGGCTATCAGGTTTATTTAAATCTGCTTGGGGAGGAATTTCAGAAAAAAGAGCTGCTCTCGACTCCGATGCGGCAGGAAGAAAAGCGATGCCTGATGTGCTTTGAACTGGCAGAAAAAGGAAAGCAGGTGGCATTGATCTGCAGTGGAGATGCGGGTGTTTATGGCATGGCATCTTTGATGTATGAGATCGGGCAGTCCCATCCGGACTGTGAACTTGTGGTAATCCCGGGGATCACGGCGGCAAACAGCGGTGCGGCGGTGCTTGGCGCACCGATCAATCATGATTTCTGTGTCATCAGTTTAAGTGACCTGTTAACTCCATGGGAAAAGATCGGGGCACGTCTGCGTGCGGCGGCAATGGGAGATTTTGCGATCGTACTTTATAACCCGTCCAGCAAAAAGAGAGCAGATTATTTAAAGAGAGCCTGTGATATCTTATTAGAGGAGATCGAGGGGAGTCGTGCCTGTGGCTATGTGGAAAATATCGGAAGAGAGGGAACGAAGGCGACGACCTGCACACTGGCAGAGTTAAGAGAGCGGCAGGTCAATATGTTTACGACCGTCTTTATCGGAAATTCCACCAGTTTTATTTCCGGTGGAAAGCTCATCACAAAAAGGGGCTACCGGGTCGATTCACGAAACAGTAAAAAGGATTGAAACATGGAGCAGATCATACTTTTTTCAGGGACAACAGAGGGAAGGACACTGGCAGAACAGTTAGACTTTGCAGGGATAAAGACGTATGTCTGTGTCGCAACGGAATATGGCAGGGAAGTGATGCACGAGGGGGAAAACATTACCCTCTGTGCAAAACGTCTGGACGAAAACGAGATGGAAGCATTGATGCGGGAAAAACAGCCGCTTGCAGTCGTGGATGCCACCCATCCGTTTGCAACGGTCGTTTCCGAAAACATCAAAAAAAGTGCAGAGGCAGTGGGCATCCCCTATCTGCGGTTGAGCAGGGAAACGGAAGATGCGGCAGACGGATATGGTGCATTGGTAACTTATGTAAAAGACAGCCATGCCTGTGTGGAGCAGTTAGCCGGGATAGAGGGAAATATCCTTCTTACCACGGGAAGCAAGGAATTAGCGGTCTATTGCAGTAAAAAAGAGTTAAAAGACCGATTGTTTGTGCGTGTGCTGCCGGGCGAGGAAAGCCTTGCCATCTGCAAGGAGCAGGGGCTTACCGGAAAACAGATCATTGCGATGCAGGGACCTTTTTCGGAGGAATTGAACCGGGCAATCTTAAAACAGTTTGAGATTCGCTGTCTGGTGACAAAAGAAAGTGGAAAGACCGGGGGCTATCCTGAAAAATTAAAGGCGGCAGCCGCTCTTTCCATTCCGGTTATCGTACTCAAAAATCCGGAGAAAGAGACAAAACAGAACGGAAATGCGTTTGAATATGTCTGTCAGGAAATCGGCAAATTAACCGGTACGAGGACAGACATGCTGCAAGGCATGAAGACAGGTGTCATGCCTCGAAAGAAACTCTGTGAGAGCCGGATGGAACTAACCCTTGCGGGGATCGGCATGGGAAATGGCGGACTTCTTACGGCAGAGGTAAAAGAGGCGATCGAACAGGCGGACTGCCTGATCGGGGCAAAAAGACTGTTAGAGTCATTGCCGGAGGGCAGTAACCCGCATGCAGAGAAAAAGAATTTTTATCTGCCGGGGGATATTTATCCGTATCTGCGTGAGTTTGCAAAGAAAAATGCGCCAAAGACGAGTAAAGCCGTCATCCTTTTTTCCGGCGACACCGGATTTTACAGTGGCGCGAAGATGATGTGGGAACTTTTTCCGGAGTGGAAAGAATCCATGTATCAGGAGGGCGTACTGGCATCCTTACAGTGCTGCCCAGGCATTTCTTCCATTTCCTATCTCTCGGCAAGATGCGGGATCAGCTGGCAGGATGCAAAGATCATCAGTCTGCATGGAAAACGCGAACACATCGCATGGCTGCCGGAGCTGCTGGCAAAGGAAAAGAAAGTATTCTGTTTAACTTCCGGGCGGGAAGATCTTTGCGAGATGGCAAAGGTGCTGTTATCTGCCGGAATGGAGCAGGTAAAGATAACGGCAGGCTATCAGTTATCCTATCCCGAGGAACAGATCGTGACGGTGACACCGGAGCAGTGTGACCGGTTTATAGGTGAGGGACTCTATACCTGCATCCTGCAAAACGAAGCGGCAGAACCGCCATGTTTGACACCGGGGTTATCCGATGCAGCATTTATCCGTGGAAAAGTGCCGATGACCAAAGAGGAAGTGCGCGAGATCTCGCTGTGCAGGTTAGGGCTTCATGCAGGAGATGTGCTTTATGACATCGGAAGCGGCACCGGTTCGATCGCGGTCGAGGCGGCGAGACTGGATGAGACGATACAGGTGTATGCCATTGAGCGGAAAGCGGAGGCACTTGAACTGATCCGGGAAAACTGCAAAAAGTTTCATTTATCTACCGTTTCGATCGTTCCGGGCGAGGCACCGGAGGCATGCAGAGATCTTCCGGTACCGACCCATGCGTTTATCGGTGGAAGTGGTGGAAACTTAAGAGAGATCTTAAAGCTGCTCTATCAGAAAAATAAAAAGATGCGTGTGGTAGCAAATGCCATCACGTTAGAAACCACAGGGGAGCTTACCGCTCTTTTGGATGAATTTCAGGTGACAGATGAGGAGATCGTGCAGGTATCGGTCAGCCGGGCAAAAAAGACAGGGCGGTATCATCTGATGCAGGCAGAAAATCCGGTTTATATCTGTTCATTTACATTTGGAGGAATGGAAGAATGAGAGCACCAAGGATCATGATCGCGGCACCGGGCAGCGGGAGCGGAAAAACGCTTCTGACCTGTGCCCTGCTTGCGGCATTGAAAAAAAGAGGAAAAGATCCGGCAGCCTTTAAGTGTGGACCGGACTATATCGACCCGATGTTCCACAAAAAGGTGCTCGGGGTTCCGTCGAAAAATCTGGATACCTTTTTTACCGACGAGGAGACGACCAGACACCTGTTTTTAGAGTCGGCAGGAGGGCAGAAACTATCGGTCATAGAGGGTGTGATGGGACTCTACGACGGGCTTGGCGGCATCAGGGAAGAAGGTTCTTCCTATCATCTGGCGTGCGTATTGCAGACACCGGTCATTCTTGTTCTGGATGCACATGGAATGGGAAGATCCATTCTGGCGGTGATCGCAGGATTTTTACAGTATGACACTGCGCACCTGATCCAAGGAGTCATTTTAAACCGGACTTCAAAGATGTTTTATGAAACCATCTGCCCGGAGATCGAGCAGGCATTGCCGGTAAAGGTGTTAGGGTATTTCCCAAAGCAGCAGGACTTACAGTTTGAAAGCCGTCATCTGGGCTTAAAAATGCCGCAGGAAATCTTTGATATCCGGGAGAAAACAGAGCGTGCCGCAGAGATTCTGGAGGAGACGGTGGCAGTCGATGCCATTGAAAAACTTGCGGGGAGTGCCGGAGAGTTATCCTCTTCCTATCAGCCGCCCAGATTCCGGCTGCGGGAAAAGGTAAAGGTAGCAGTGGCATCGGATGAGGCATTCTGTTTTTATTATGAAGATAACTTAAAACTGTTACAGAAAATGGGAGCAGAATTAATATTTTTTTCCCCGCTGCAGGATAAAAAAGTGCCGGAGGGCGTTTCGGCGATGCTCTTAGGGGGCGGTTATCCGGAATTATATGCGGGAGCATTGTCAGAGAACACAGAAATGCTTGCATCCATAAAGGCACATATTTTAGATGGGATGCCAACTGTGGCAGAATGTGGAGGTTTTCTTTACCTTCACGAGACGATGGAGGACATGCAAAACCACGCGTATAAGATGGCAGGTGTCCTTCCGGGGCACTCTAGATATGCCGGAAAACTGGTGCGCTTTGGTTACATCGAACTTACAGAAAAAGAACCGGAGTTTCTGGGGGCAGGAGAAAAGATCAGGGGGCATGAATTTCACTATTATGACAGTGAGCAAAACGGAACGGCATGCCTGGCGGAAAAACCGGTGTCAAAAAGAGGCTGGGAGTGTGTGGTAAAGCAGAACGGGGGCTGGTTTGGCTTCCCGCATCTATACTATTATTCCAATCCGGCATATGCAGAGCATTTTTTAACAAAAGCGGCAGAGTATCAGAACAGAGCATAGAATGGAGACAAACATGAGTGGTATTTTATATGGAGTCGGAGTCGGTCCGGGAGATCCGGAGCTTCTGACCATAAAGGCATTGCGCATTTTAAAAGAGAGCGATATCATCGCATTGCCGGCACAGGAAAAAGAACACTGTCATGCGTACCAGATCGTAAAGCAGAGTTATCCTGAGATGGAAGAAAAAGAGCTATTGCCCTTGTCATTTCCGATGACAAAAGATGCGGCATTGTTACAAAAACATCATGAGGAAAATGCAGAGAGGATATTACAGCAGCTGCGGCAGGGAAAACAGGTGGCATTTCTAACGATCGGAGATCCCTGTGTGTATTCGACCTTTCAGTACATGTATGGCAGGATCAAGGCAGCCGGGGAGGAAGCGCGTGTGATAAACGGTGTACCGTCCTTTTGCGCTGCGGCAGGGGCGGCAGGGATTTCACTTGCGGATATGCCGGAGGAGATCCATATTATTCCGGCATCGTATGACATTAAGGATACGATGGAACTTCGCGGAACGCGTGTTTATATGAAATCGGGAAAGAAATTAGCACAGTTGAAAGAACTTTTAACAGAGCAAGAAAAGACCAGAAAGCTGCAGGTTACCGTGGCAGAAAACTGTGGCATGGAAAATGAGAGGATAAGCATGGGGCTTGATGCGATCGACCCGCAGGCGGGATACTTAACGATCGTGATCGTAAAAGAGGAGCAGTAAAAGATGGAAGCATCGTATCGTTATTTTGAAAACAGAGCGTGTAAATATTATCCCTGTCATGAGGGGATCGAGGAGATGAACTGTCTGTTTTGTTTCTGCCCGCTCTATTTTTTCGAATACTGTCCGGGCAGACCGGAATATATTACCAGTAAGGGGCAGGAGATCAAATCCTGTCTGCATTGCACATTTCCGCATGAACCGGAAAATTACGACATCATCATGCAGTTTTTGAAAAAGGAAAAAAAGAGTGGAAAAGAGGAACAATGACATTCCGTTTATCCGGACGGATGCAGGAAAAAGTTTAACAGAGACTTATGTCAAGGCGATCGCGCACCGCTATCATTATGAGTGGAAAGATATCAAAAAGATGCGGCAGGTCGCGGCTAAAATCCGTGCGACGGTGGAGGCAGAAGAGGGATTTTATCTGCTTTTGCCGGAAGAGGGATCAGACTATGCTGGCGTAGCACTGACACTGGGGCGTTCACTGGATGCGTTGCAGGAAAATTATACCAGGCAGGAGGACATCGAGGGAGCCTACATGATCGAAGTGATCGCAGGCGAACTGATGCGAAATGCCTATCTGCAGTTTTCGGATTATATCATGGAGCACACCTGCTATGAAGTTGGGGCATTTCACTTTTTCGGAAGCAGACCGGAACTGCCGCTTAAAAATATGCAAAAACTTTTGGAAAAGATTCCGGGGGCGGCGGTCACCTGCAACGAGGCATATTGTCTGGAACCGAAAAAAAGCGTTGTATTTTTAGCGGAATTAAAACAGACGGACGAAAGAATAAAAAGAGAAGGACAGGGAATGTCAATTCATCTGTGCGCAGCGTGTAACAGAACAGACTGTGCCTTTCGGGAATAAAAAAGTGTCTTTGACATTTCAAAAAATATCGGAGAAATCCGGTATTTTTTTGCATAAAAAATGAATTTTTGGATATACCTTTAGGAATGATAGAAAAGGTGGACTGGAATCATGAAAAAGGGAATTTTTACCATAATAGGATTATTGTTTTTTCTGGTATATCTGAAAGAATCTGCACTGCCCAAGGAGCCCGTCAGGGTGGAGACAGAGCGGGTCTGGGGATTTTTGCCCTATGAGGGAAAATTGGAAAAAAAGGAGATCATTGCAGAAGAGGTGGAAACCGGGACATGCGATACCACAGAAGAAACGGTGGCAGAAGTGGAAGTCTGTAAAAACCGCTGGGGGATCTCGCTCAGTGAGGAGGAAAAAGAACTGCTTGCAAAGATCGTCTGGATCGAAGCCGCCGGGGAGCCGGTGGAAGGACAGCAGGCGGTGGTCGAAGTCGTGTTCAACCGGATGAAATTGGAGTGTTACCCCGACACACTCTATGAAGTGCTCGGACAGGAACATCCGCAGCAGTTCTGCTCATTTCCATACCGGGATAGGGCAATGCCGACCGAAAAGGAATATCAGTCGATCGAGCAGGTGTTAAATGGGGAGACCGACCGGCTGAGTCCGTCGTGTATTTACTTTTCTACGTTTCCGTTGACGGATGAGATCGAGTGTAAGATCGGAGGGCATTATTTTTGCGATTAGAAGATTGACACATATTTTGAAACATTATAAAATGAAAAGATATGAGACCGATGGAAAATAGAAAGAAAACAGGGAGCTTTTAGTATGGACATGCACACAGAAGAACGGCAGAAAGAAATCGAATTAAGCCTGCGGAAAAAATATCACAAGACGATATTTTCGCGTTTTACGAAAGCAATCAATACATATGATCTGTTACAGGACGGAGATAAGGTGGCAGTCTGCATTTCCGGCGGAAAAGATTCCATGCTTCTTGCAAAGTGTTTTCAGGAACTGAAGCGCCACAGAAAGATCAGTTTTGACTGTGTCTTTCTGGTCATGGATCCGGGGTATACAGAGGCGAACCGGAGACAGATTGAGAGAAATGCCAAGATCCTTGGCATTCCGTTGACCATTTTTGAGACACAGATCTTTGATGCGGTGGTCGATATCGATAAAAATCCATGTTATTTATGTGCACGGATGCGCAGAGGATATTTATACAGCAAAGCAAAAGAATGTGGATGCAACAAGATCGCCCTGGGGCATCACTATGATGATGTGATAGAAACCATCTTAATGGGAATGTTATATGGGGCACAGGTACAGACCATGATGCCAAAACTCCACAGCACCAATTTTGAAGGGATGGAGCTGATCCGTCCGCTTTATCTGGTACGGGAGCAGGAGATCAAGGACTGGCGTGATGACAACGGACTGGAATTTTTACAGTGTGCCTGCCGGTTTACAGAGGACTGCGCAAACTGTGATGAGGATGGTGTGGCATTGTCCAAACGGCAGGAGATCAAGGAACTGATCGCCGGACTTTCCAAAGTAAACCCATTTGTGGAAGGCAATATTTTTAAGAGTGTGGAAAACGTGAATTTAAATACAGTGATCGCATATAAAAAAGACGGACAGATGATACATTTTCTGGACAATTATTGAGAAACCCATTGAAAAAACAGGAAAAATAGGATATGGTATTTTTATACAGTACTTTAGTAACAGAAAAAATAAAGTGAGAGAGAATTACAGCAGCAATGAAAAAAGAAATAGAAATGACACAGACCAGTCAGGAATTATATGATGCACTGCTTCAGGCAAGACAGGAGATACAGGCAGAAAATATTTTTCTGGAGCGTATGAGCCATGAGATCAGAACACCGATGAATTCAATCATTGGTCTGACCTATCTGAGTAAAGAGAATATCGATAATCAGAAGCAGGTTTTGGAAAATTTGGATAAGATCGAAAAATCTGCCTATTTTTTGCGTTCCTTTATTGATGATATTTTGAATTTGTCGCTGTTAGAAAGTGGACGGGTTGCAGACAATAAAAAGACTACCTGTTTTCGTTGTTTTCTGGAAGAACTATCGGAAGAGATTAAGAGCAGGGCAGGAGAAAAACAGATTGAGTTTTCCATGGAGACACGCGGTGTTATGCAGAAAAGATATTGCTTTGACAGCGAGAAGCTAAAAGAGGCATTGCTCCATATTTTAAAAAATGCGATCCGGTTTACTCCGGCAGGGGGACGTGTTGATTTTATCGCAGAGCTGTTGTGTGAGGATGAAAAGGAAGGAACGTTCCGTTTTGAAATACGGGATACCGGAATTGGTATGAGTGCGGATTTTATCACGCATGCGTTTGATGCATTCGAGCAGGAGGAAAAGGCAGTGACGACGTTAGAGGGCGGAACCGGGCTTGGACTTACCATTGCGAAAAACATTCTTGATTTTATGGGGGGAGATATTCAGGTATACAGCAGGAAAAATACCGGAACAACGGTTGTGGTAACGCTTCCGCTTGCAAGAAGCGAAGAGACAGCGGGTGCTTCAGGCAATCAGGAAAAGGATTATGATTTTTCAGGAAAAAGAATCCTTTTGGTAGAGGACAGTGAGATCAATATTGAGATCACCAGAAATATTTTAGTGCATAAGAACTTTGCCGTGGACGTTGCAGTAAACGGACAGGAGGGAGTGGACGGTTTCCTTAATCATGAGGCGGGCTATTATGATGCCATTTTAATGGATATCCGTATGCCGGTGCTCGATGGGTTAAAGGCAACACAGATGATCCGAAATGCAGCACATGCAGACAGTATGAAGATCCCGATCATTGCAATGACGGCAAATGTTTTTGAAGAGGATGTGCGTAAATCATTAGAGGCAGGTATGAATGCACATTTAAACAAGCCGGTGGATATCCGTCAGATGTATGAGCTTTTGGCACAGCTGATCTTAAATTAGGGATGTCTTATTTTGTCGAAAAAAGCAAATAACTTTCTGCCCTGTTTCACTGGGAATCCTGTATAATAAAAGCAGGAAAAGAAAAGGATAAAACGGATATGAGAAGGCAGCTTACGATGTTGGTGATAGATGATGTCGAGGTGAACCGGGCATCATTACGGGCGATTTTTGAGGAAGAATATAAGATTATAGAGGCAGCAGACGGGAATGCTGCCATTTTGATGCTGCAAAAAGAGGCAGTAGACCTTGTTATTTTAGATCTTTGCATGCCGGGGATGGATGGAACAGAAGTATTGAGATGGATCCGGAGCAGCAAAAGGCATAAACATATACCAGTTATCGTGAAAACAGCCATTGATGAAACGATCGAAGAGGAAATATTAGAGGCTGGTGCGGATGACTTTATCTTTTCGCCTTGCAATCCGTCAATTATCCGGAATCGTGTCAGAAATATTGCACACAAGTATATCTATGAGCATGAGCTTCTTTCCGAGCAGATGCAACGGGAACGCTATATCAGCCGGGCAAGGGACAATTATACGATCGTGATGGTTGAGCGGATGCGGCAGGCATTAAAGAATATGTCTGAGGAAGCCTTAGATGGGACAGAACAGCCTGTGGTTTCAGAGCAGATTGCACAGATGGAGCAGATGCTTGATGATATTGCAGAGGTGTATGAGACTGGAAGAGAGTATGGCACCTATCGAAATCGTGCATTTTCCATAAAGCGCATGACAGAGACGATTGCAGTACGCAGATACGAGAATGTATGGGGAGAAAAGGTAGATGTGATTTTTGAAGAAGAGACATTAGATTGTGAATATCTCTTTGGTGATGAAGAACATATCAGGCGTATCTGGGAGAACCTGCTAAAGGCAGCAACGGCAAAATCAAAGACCGTAAGGACGCAGTATGCCGTGGACTGCAAAGCGGATGGGAAAGTTATCCTTACCATAGCAGGGGCATCAGATAAGATCAAAGAGATGGAAGAGAACAGTTATCTGGTGACGAAAACGATGGCAGAGATGCTGCGTGGCACGTTTACAAGGACAGAGGATACGCTTCGGATCGCATTCCCATTAAATAAGGGGAAAGCACCGGTATCGCAGCGCGGGGATTTTTCTTCGGTACGGATGCTAAATGTCGGTGATGAAGAGATTTACCGGGATTATTATAAAATTTTGTTAAACCGTCTTGGAATGAGCTATGATGTTGCAGCGGATGAGGCAGAGACAATGCAGTGTCTGGAAGAAGCATATGAGAGCGGAGATGGATTTGACATCTGTGCAGTCAACTGGCAGATGGAGGGCGGATGCGCTCCGGAGATCATGCGAAAGATCCGAAAACAATATGACCGTGATACCATTGTACTGGTCGGGTTTTCAGGGGATATGGAAAAACACGCGGATGAGATGAAAGATGCCGGAGCAGATTATCTGTTGGATAAGCCGTTATTTCAGGGCACCCTGTATCAGATGTTGTCTGATATCTGCCAGGGAAAACTATTGGACAGACCGGAAGACGGCGCATAAAAAGAGAAAAACCGGACAGACTGTTTTTGAAAAGGAAAATGCAGATGCAAAGGTTTGCAGGCAGTTTTTCTTTCAACAAACAGGAAGGAAGGTAGCGTATGAGCCAGTTATCAGAAAAAGAATTATCCGCATTAAATGACCTGCTGACAGAGGAAGAACTTCTTATTAAGAAATTCCAGATGCTTGCAGAGCATACACAGGATCAGGAGATCAGTGCAAAATTTACAGAGATCTCCCAGAAACATCAGGGACACTTTAATTCCCTGTATGCGCAGTTGAGCTAATGGTAATCCGATTTGGAAGAAAGGGCAGGATGAGATGACAGAGCAGATTTATACAGACAAAGAGATTTTGGCAGATGCACTGACAGCGGAGAAGACCGCAACCAACAACTACAATACATTCGCAAATGAATGCGTGCATGATGGCGTGAGGGATGCAATCTTACATTGTCTCGAGCAGGAGCACAGCATTCAGGAGGATGTATTCAATATGATGCATCAGAGAGGATATTATCCGACACCGGATGCAGAACAGAATAAAGTACAGAATGCGAAACAGAAGTTTTCCCAGTGTGTGAAAACTGTTTAGAGCGAAATGGGAGCCAGAACTGGAGTTTTGGCTCTTTTTTTATGCCAAAAACACACAGGGTAAAATCTGAACAGATGAAAAAAATAAAATATTGAGAAAAAATATCAATAATGTTATTGACATCTAATGAACGTTAGATTATACTAACCACCGTAGAAAACAAATTGAAACTCATTATCAATACGGAAAGAGGAAGAGGATGATATGATGCCGCTTACAATGGCAAGTACAGGAGAACCAAACACGATAAAAAAAGTGGGAGGAAAAGAAGAGACCAGAAGATTTCTGGAAAATTTAGGATTTGTTGCTGGAGGAGTTGTGACCGTTGTTTCTGAGATCGGTGGAAACATGATCGTCAATGTAAAAGACTCACGTGTAGCAATTGGAAAAGATATGGCAAATAAGATCATGGTTTAATGAGCTTACAATGACAGGCGTCCTTTGGGGCGCGACTGCTGTTGATAGATATTAAAAAAGGAGCCAGTATATGAAAACATTAAAAGAAGTGGCCTGCGGTAGTACCGTCAAGGTGAAGAAACTGACCGGAGAGGGTCCGGTAAAAAGAAGAATCATGGACATGGGCATTACAAAGGGTGTCGATATCTATGTAAGAAAGGTAGCACCGCTTGGGGATCCTGTTGAGGTAACCGTCAGAGGATATGAGTTATCCTTAAGAAAAGCAGATGCTGAAATGATCGAAGTAGAGTAATTTTTTTTGCCTGATTGTTAGCAATAGCTAACGGTAGACAGCCAAAGCAAACAAAAGGAAGTAAGAACAAACCAAAAAAGGAGAAAAGTTATGGCAGTAAAAATTGCACTCGCAGGTAACCCTAACTGCGGTAAAACAACATTATTCAATGCCCTGACAGGTTCGAACCAGTTCGTAGGTAACTGGCCGGGTGTTACGGTAGAGAAAAAAGAAGGAAAATTAAAAGGACACAAAGATGTGATCATCATGGACTTACCAGGTATCTATTCTTTATCTCCTTATACATTAGAGGAGGTCGTTGCCAGAAATTACCTCATTGGCGACAGACCGGATGCCATTATCAATATTGTAGACGGAACCAACATTGAGAGAAACCTGTATCTCTCTACTCAGTTAATGGAGCTTGGGATTCCGGTGATCATGGCGATCAATATGATGGATATCTTAGAGAAGAACGGCGATAAGGTACATATTGATAAATTAAGCAAGAAATTAGGCTGTGAAGTTGTTGAGATTTCCGCATTAAAGGGAACTGGTATCCAGAAAGCAGCAGAAAAAGCAGTTGCACTGGCACAGACAAAGAAAACAGTAATTCCGGTACACGAGTTTTCAAAAGAGGCAGAGGATTACATCCGCACTGTAGAAAACAAATTAACCGGTATCGTAGAAGAAGATCAGAAACGTTTCTTTGCGATCAAATTATTAGAGAGAGATAATAAGATCGGCGAGCAGATGAAACAGGTTCCTGATGTTTCCATGGAGATCAAACAGATGGAAGACTCTTTTGATGATGATACCGAGAGTATTATCACAAATGAGAGATATGTGTACATTTCTTCTATTATTGATGAGTGTATCACAAAGAACAACAAACAGGAGCTGACAACATCTGATAAGATCGACCGCATCGTAACCAACAGATGGCTTGCACTTCCAATTTTCGCAGTTGTTATGTTCATCGTATACTATGTATCTGTAACAACCGTCGGAAGTTTTGTAACAGACTGGACCAATGATGTATTGTTTGGTGAGATCATCCCTCCTGCAATCGAGAGCGGCTTAAATGCGATCGGATGTGCAGACTGGTTACAGGGACTGATCCTTGACGGTATCGTAGCCGGTGTTGGTGCAGTACTTGGTTTCGTACCACAGATGCTTGTATTATTTATTTTCCTTGCATTCTTAGAGTCCTGCGGATACATGGCCCGTGTTGCTTTCATCATGGACCGTATCTTCCGTAAATTCGGACTTTCCGGAAAATCCTTCATCCCAATGTTAATTGGTAGTGGATGTGGAGTTCCTGGTGTTATGGCTTCCCGTACCATCGAGAATGACCGTGACAGAAAAATGACAATTATGACAACAACATTTGTTCCTTGTGGAGCAAAACTGCCGATCATCGCTATGATCGCAGGTGCATTCTTCGGAAACTCAGGATGGGTTGCAACCAGTGCATATTTCGTTGGTATCGCAGCGATCATCTGTTCCGGTATCATCTTAAAGAAAACAAAAATGTTCGCAGGCGATCCTGCACCATTCGTTATGGAGCTTCCTGCATATCACTGGCCAACCGTTGGAAACGTACTCAGAAGTATGTGGGAGCGTGGCTGGTCCTTCATCAAAAAAGCAGGTACTATCATCTTATTATCAACTATCATCTTATGGTTCTTAATGAGCTTTGGATGGGAGAGCGGAAGCTTTGGAATGGTAGAAGAGTTAAATAACTCTATCCTTTCTAAGATCGGTAGTGCGATCGCATGGATCTTTGCACCACTTGGCTGGACAAAATTAGGCGAAGGATGGAAGATGGCAGTAGCAGCGATCACAGGTTTAATCGCAAAAGAGAACGTAGTAGCAACCTTCGGTATGTTATATGGTTTCGCAGAAGTTGCAGAAGATGGTTCCGAGATCTGGGGCAACCTGGCAGCAGCTATGACACCAGTTGCAGCATATGGCTTCTTAGTATTCAACTTATTATGTGCACCATGTTTCGCAGCAATGGGTGCGATCAAACGTGAGATGAACAACGCAAAATGGTTCTGGTTCGCAATCGGATATCAGTGTGGATTAGCATACGTTGTTTCCTTATGTATCTATCAGATCGGTACTTTAATTACAACAGGTTCCTTCGGAATTGGAACAGTTGTTGCATTCCTTCTTGTGATTGGATTTATTTATCTGTTATTCCGTCCTTACAAGGAAAGCGAAGAGTTAAAAGTAAATGTAAAAGGCATGGCAGGAGCAAGATAAGCAACTGCTTTAAAGATCAGCCTGCATCACCCGATGCAGGCTGATAAAAAAAGGAGGCATTTTTATGGGAACAGTTGTTGTAGGTTTAGGTTTGGCAGCAATCGTAGCACTTATCATCCGCAGCATGGTCCGGGCAAAGAAAAATGGAAAATCCTTGCAATGTGGGGGAGACTGTAGTCACTGTGGCGGACATTGCAGCTAGGAGGTGGGATCTTGTTACAGAAACAGACAGAAAAAGAAAGCAGAAAACACGATTCCCGAAATTATCACAGGACACAGATGCAGAAAGAAATGATCATAGAGCGTCTGAGAGAGAGAGGATGCAGGATCACCAAACAGCGTCTGATGCTGTTGGATATCATATTAGAGCAGGAGTGTTCCTGCTGCAAAGAGATTTATTATAAAGCATCAAAAGAAGATGAAAAAATCGGACCGGCAACGGTCTATCGTATGGTCAACACACTAGAAGAGATCGGTGCAATCAGTCGAAAGAATATGTATAAGATCGCCTGTGGAGAGGCGTGTGAGATAGAAGATGCCTGTCAGGTAGAATTAAGCGATGATACCATCTGCAAACTATCTGCACAGATGTGGAACAGTGTCATACGGGCAGGATTAAAAGCCTGTGGATATATTGAGAATCAGGAAATAAAGAATGTGGTCGTAAAACCATGTGAATGTGAATAAAACAAAAAACAGTCGAATAATAGATGGTACGTTTCGCGGACGAAAGCTATTATCATGAATTACAAAATGCGTAAATTCAGATTTGGATTTGCGCATTTTTACTATCAAAGAAAGTGGAGTGGCATGGAAAAGAACAGAGAAAACGAGGCAAAAGAAGCAAAGATCCGGGCAAAGCGGGAGCAGGAAAAGAAAACTGTAACCTCCATGATAGAGATCTACTGTCATGGCATGCACAAAACAAAAAAGGGCGAACTGTGTGAGACATGCGAAGCATTGCGGGCGTATGCCGATGCACGGACGGAGCACTGTCCTTTTATGGAGACAAAGACATTCTGCAGTGCATGCAGCGTACACTGCTATGCCGGCGAAAAGCAGAAACAGATGAAAGAAGTGATGCGTTACGCGGGACCGAGGATGCTCTGTGTGCATCCGTATCTTACCGTAAAACACGGTGTGGTTACCTTACGCAATAAGCGAGCGAAAAAGAAAATGGAAAAAGGAGTAAAGAATAATGTTTCATAAACGCCTGATGAAAGAATTTAAAGAGAATCAGAAATACGTCGCAGGAATGGTCATCACGCAGTGGGTATCGCTTTTGTGTAATGTCTGTCTGATGCTTGCGGTCGCAGGTGTGATCGAGGGCGTATTCGTAAGAAACCGGGAATTTTACATAAGTGATGTGGTACCGCTTTTGGTCACATTGCTTCTTGTAATACTGATAAGAATGGCAATGACAACGCTAAATACCAGATTGTCCTTTCAGGCATCTTCAAAAGTAAAGCTGACCTTAAGGGAGCGCATTTATGAAAAACTGATGCAGCTTGGCAGTAATTACCGGGACGTGGCACCGACCTCAGAAGTGGTGCAGATCTCGACCGAGGGAGTCGATCAGCTGGAAATCTATTTCGGAAAATATGTGCCGCAGTTTTTCTACAGTTTACTGGCACCCATCACACTGTTTGGAATCGTTGGCACGATGAATTTGAAAACGGCAGTGGTATTGTTTTTATGTGTGCCGCTGATCCCAATCTCCATTGTGGCAGTGCAGAAATTTGCGAAAAAACTGCTGGCAAAATACTGGGGCAGTTATACGGAGCTGGGCGATTCCTTTCTGGAAAATCTGCAGGGACTGACCACGTTAAAGATCTATCAGGCAGATGAACGGTATGCAAAGAAGATGGACGAAGAGGCAGAGCAGTTCCGGAAGGTCACGATGCGTGTCCTGATCATGCAGTTAAACTCCATCAGTGTCATGGATCTGGTGGCATATGGCGGTGCAGGACTCGGTATCATTTTAGCAGTGCAGGAACTTGGAAAAGGAACGATCTCCATGGCACAGTGCTTTTTTATCATTATGATCTCGGCAGAATTTTTCCTGCCGCTGCGATTGCTTGGCTCATTTTTCCACATTGCAATGAACGGAAATGCGGCAGCCGACAAGATCTTTCATCTGTTAGATGCGCCGGTACCGGAAGATGGAACCGTGACCGAAGTTTTGGATGATACGATCACATTTTCAGAGGTCCATTTTTCCTATGAACCGGAAAAACAGGTCTTAAAGGGAATTGATTTTACCGCAGAAAAAGGAAAACTTACGGCACTGGTGGGCGTTTCCGGCTGCGGAAAGAGCACGACGGCATCGCTTCTTTTAGGAGAACCGCAGAAAAAGGAAGATGGGCTGTATCAGGGCATGGTCACGATCGGAAACGTGCCGGTCGAATCGATCGCACACCGTACGCTTGCCACCAAGATCACAAGAGTGCGGCATGACAGCTACCTGTTTGCGGGAACGGTGGAGGAAAACCTAAAAATGGGAAAGCCGGATGCAACGAAAGCCGAGATGGAAGCTGCATTAAAGCGGGTCGAGCTCTACGATACGATCATGGAAAAAGGCGGTCTTTCCATGCCACTTAGCGAAAAGGCGGCAAACCTGTCCGGTGGACAGAAACAGCGTCTAGCGCTTGCAAGGGCAATTTTGCACGACAGCGATATCTATATCTTTGATGAGGCAACATCAAATATTGATGTGGAGAGTGAGAACAAGATCATGGAAGTCATCCATGAAATGGCAAAACAAAAGACCGTGCTTTTGATTTCACACCGTCTTGCCAATGTTGTGGATGCAGATGCCATCTATGTGATGCGGGATGGCGTGATGGCAGAGCAGGGAAAACATGAGAGCCTGATGGCGGAACATGGATATTATTATGATCTGTTTATGACACAGCAGGAGCTGGAACGATACACGAAGGAGGCGAACTAGAATGGGAGCAACGACAAAAAAGACCAGAAGCGGCATACAGGTAATGGGGGGGCTGATCGGGATGATAAAGCCATTGCTTCCGGTGATGGCAGTGGCGATCCTGATGGGCTGCGTGGGCAATCTGATGGCGACATTTATCACGGTACTTGGCGGCTACGCGCTGCTGACCTCGGTATCTTTGTATGCAGGAAATCTGAAACTCTATATGATACTGATCATCGCATTTGCCGTACTGCGCGGCATCCTGCGCTATGCGGAGCAGGCAAGCAATCACTTTATCGCATTTAAACTGTTGGCACAGATCAGACATAAGGTATTTGCTGCACTGCGCAGACTGTGCCCGGCAAAGCTGGACGGAAGCAGAAGCGGAAATCTGATCTCCATTATCACAAGCGATATCGAGTTACTCGAAGTATTTTATGCGCATACGATCTCGCCGATCGCGATCGCGGTGATCACATCTTTCTTTATGACGATATTTATCGGGAAAGTGCACCCGGCACTCGGGGCACTGGCGTGTCTTTTTTATCTGATCGTGGGAGCAGTCATTCCGGTATGCAACGGAAGAGCGGGAAGCAGATTAGGACAGGAATACCGGAAGAATTTTGGCGGACTCAATACGACGGTGCTTGACAATCTCTATGGACTGGATGAGATCCTTCAGTATCAGACCGAGGAAGAGCGGCTTTCATCCATGCACAGACAGAATAAGAAATTAGAGCAGACCAATGAGAGTTTAAAAAAGAAAGAGAATACACAGCGTGTGGTAACGGATGCTGTGATTCTTTTTGCCGGCGTTGCGATGACCATGCTCGCTACTTATCTGTGGAGTAAGGGGCTGGTTCCTGCAGAACAGATCGTGGTCGTCGTGATCGGGGTGATGAGTTCCTTTGGACCGACTGCAGCACTGTCTTCTCTGTCAAATAACTTAAATCAGACTTTAGCGAGCGGCAATCGTGTCCTTGATATCTTAGAGGAAGAGCCAATCGTCTGGGATGTAACAGGCGGAGTGGAATGTCCGAAGGAGAATATTGCATGTGAACATGTGACATTTTCTTACCCGGAGGGAGAAAATATCTTGTCAGATTTCAATGCGGTATTTGAAAAAAATAAGATTCATGGTATCCTTGGTAAGAGTGGTTGCGGAAAATCAACCCTGTTAAAATTGCTGATGCGTTTTTATGAGACAGAAAACGGAACGATCTCTTATGGCAAAACGGAGATATCCGGGATCAATACAAAATCTCTGCGAAACGGGATTTCCTATGTGACACAGGAGACCTTCCTGTTTCAGGATACGATTGAAAACAATATCAAAGTGGCAAAGGAAGATGCGACAAGGGAAGAGGTCATTGCTGCTGCAAAGAAAGCCTCCATTCATGAATTTATCGAATCGCTTCCAAATGGCTATGACACAAAGTTAAGCGAGCTTGGAACCTCGGTTTCCGGTGGAGAGAAGCAGCGCATCGGGATCGCGCGTGCGTTTTTACACGATGCGGAATTTATTTTTCTGGATGAACCGACCAGCAATATCGACAGTCTGAACGAAGGTATGATCTTAAGAAGTTTAGAGCAGGAAAAACAGGGCAAGACCGTTCTTTTGGTTTCCCACCGGAGATCCACGATGGGGATCTGTGATGACGTGACCGCTATGGGATAACAGTATCATTACAGGGAGGAGCCTTTCGGATGAAGGGACTGGAAAAACATATTATAGATACCATAAAAGAGTGGCAGATTAAGATTGGCTACCGGGAGGGTGAGATGAAGCTTTATTACCCTGGCAGCACTTTGATCGAACTATTAGATCTGCCGGAGGATATTGGCGAAGATGGGCTGCATCAGGCATTGGATGATTTTTTTAAGTGGGAAGAACCCTCATTGGGGAAGATAACGATTTCCGGTAATATGGAACGCTATTGCCTGACCATCCCAAAAGAGGGATGCGCCTATGTGGCAGAGCAGGTAGAAGATCCGGTCTTTTTAAAGCGTTTTCTTGCAGTTATTACAGATAAAAAAGCCACGATGGAACAGGTCAGGACATGTTTTCTTACCTATGCAAAAGAGTGTAATCTGACATTGCACGAAGAAGATGAGTCGGGAGAGGAACTTGGACATGTCTTTTATTTTGAAGGAGAGACAGAGGAGACCTATGTTTACTGTGTGGAGCAGGATGAATTTGGGATCACGTATCACAGATTTACCTGGCAGGATTTCAAAAGATTATAAAAAAAAAACAGCAAAAGGGTTGACAGATCAGCCCTTTTGTTTTAATCTATATATGAACAGATATTCATATGATAATATGAATGGATGAAAAAACATTGAAATGATGTGGAGGTGACAATTTGGCATTAGAAGATGTAGAACATTGTGAAGATTTTTGTGTTCATACGGACAGAATAAAAAAGGTAAATGAAAAGATGCCAGATGAGGACGAACTGTATGATATTGCAGAGTTGTTTAAGGTATTTGGAGACTCTACCAGGATTCGCATCTTATATGTTTTGTTTGAATCAGAACTCTGTGTTTGTGATCTGGCAGAAACTCTGCATATGAATCAGTCAGCAGTGTCTCACCAGTTAAAGATTTTAAAACAGGCAAAACTCGTGTCTGGACGAAGAGAAGGCAAGTCGGTCTTTTATTCCTTAGCAGATGACCATGTCAGAGCCATCATCGATCAGGGACGTGAGCATATAGAAGAGTAAACTCTTCCAGAGTAAATTCTTCTATCATAAAATCTGGTCTTACTACAACCCGCACACAGGCGTGGGAGGCCAGCTGGAATATGCGTTTTGAGAACATTCCGGGAAACTAAAAAATAAAAAAGGGATGTGTGCAGAGAAGGAGCTTATCATGAAAAAGAAATTCAAATTAGAAGATTTAGACTGTGCAAACTGCGCTGCAAAAATGGAAGATGCGATCAAAAAGATCCCGGGTGTTAATGATGCAAGTGTCAGCTTTATGACACAGAAGATGATGGTGGATGCAGAAGATGAAAAATTTGATGCCATCATGGATGAAGTTGTAAAAGTATGTGCAAAGGTAGAACCGGATTGTAAGATCTTAAGGTAGATGCGTATGAATAAGAAACAGAAAAAAATGCTGGTGCGTATCATCATAACCTTTGTAATCTTTGCAGGTTTGCTGATATGCGAACATACAGGAGTATTGGATGTAGTAAATCCGCCAATCTTATTGTTTGTGATCTATCTGATCCCATATCTTATCATTGGATATGACATCGTATGGAAAGCAGCACGGAATATCAGCCATGGACAGGTGTTTGATGAAAATTTCCTGATGATGGTAGCAACATTTGGTGCGTTTGGTGTAAAAGAATATTCCGAGGCAGTAGCAGTTATGCTGTTCTATCAGGTAGGAGAGTTATTTCAGGGATATGCCGTTGGCAAATCCAGACAGTCGATTTCTGATATGATGGACATCTGCCCGGAATATGCCAATATCGAGGAGAACGGAACTCTGACTCAGGTAGACCCGGATGACGTTGAAGTTGGAACGATCATCGTGATAAAACCGGGCGAACGTATCCCGTTAGACGGTATCGTAACCGAAGGAGAGTCGATGATCGATACCGCAGCACTGACTGGTGAATCGGTACCGCGCAAAGCGCAGGTGGGAGATGAGATCATCAGTGGCTGTGTCAATGGAAGCGGTACATTAAAAGTACAGGTGACTAAGGCATTTGATGACTCGACGGTTGCCAAGATCCTGGAACTGGTGGAAAATGCAAGCAGCAAGAAAGCAAAAGTGGAGAATTTTATCACCCGTTTTGCAAAATATTATACACCGGTTGTTACGATCGGTGCAGTGATCCTTGCAATCGTACCGCCACTGATCCTTGGTGGCGGATTTGGAGAATGGATCCAGAGAGCATGTATCTTTCTTGTTATCTCCTGTCCATGTGCACTTGTGATCTCAGTTCCACTGGGATTTTTCGGGGGCATTGGTGCAGCATCCAAGATTGGTGTTCTGGTAAAAGGAAGTAACTATTTAGAGGCAGTTGCTGAGATGGATACCATCGTCTTTGATAAGACAGGAACCCTGACAAAGGGCGAGTTTAAAGTTTCCGAGATCATACCGGATACTGCAGGCGGCATGGATCAGGCAACATTGCTTGAACTCGCAGCATACGGAGAAGGATATTCTAATCATCCAATCGCTAATTCTATCCGTGAGGCATATGGAAAGCCGCTTTCCATGGAACGTGTGACAAATGCCGAAGAGGTAGCCGGACATGGGATCCATGCCAGGATCGATGGCAGAGAGGTTTACCTTGGAAATGCGAAGCTGATGAAGGCACAGCAGATCCCGTTCACGGAGACAATAAGTGCCGGAACGATCGTATACCTTGCCTGTGATGGAGCTTTTGCCGGAACAATCGTGATCTCAGATACCATCAAAGAGGGCGCGAAGGAAGCGATTGCCGAGATGAAACGGGTCGGTGTGAAAAAATGCGTGATGCTGACCGGTGACAGGGAAGCGGCTGCACAGGCAGTTGCTGATACACTCGGGCTGGATGAGGTGCATGCAGAATTACTTCCTGCTGATAAGGTAAGTGAAGTAGAGCAGCTGTTAGCCAAAGAGAACGAAAAAGGAAAACTCGCATTTGTCGGTGACGGCATCAATGATGCACCGGTACTGACAAGAGCAGATATCGGTATCGCGATGGGAAGTATGGGTTCCGATGCAGCGATCGAAGCAGCAGATGTTGTTTTGATGGATGATGATGTCAGAAAGATTGCATCCATTGTAAAGATTGCAAGAAAGACTTTAAGGATCGTAAAACAGAACATCGTATTTGCACTGGCAATCAAGGCGCTGGTATTGATCCTTGGTGCACTTGGTATGGCAAATATGTGGGAAGCCGTATTCGCAGATGTAGGTGTTTCTGTTATTGCAATTTTAAATTCCATGCGTGCACTGAATGAAAAATAAAAAAGAGTGTGCTATAATAGAGCCGCATAAAACACAGACAATGTGTAGAAATGAGGTTCTGACATGGGAAATGATTTTTCACAGGGAAAAATATCACATAATATTATCGTACAGGCGATACCACTCATTTTAGCGCAGCTTGTCCAGCTGCTCTACAATGTAGTGGATCGCATCTATATCGGGCATCTGCCGGGGGCAGACAGCATGGCACTGACCGGGATCGGACTGGCATTTCCGCTGACGACACTGATCGCAGCATTTACCAATCTGTTCGGGATGGGAGGTGCTCCGCTGTTTGCCATCGCAAGAGGTGCAAAAGAAGAGGAACGCGCAGAAAAGATCATGGGAAATACCTTTTCACTTCTGCTTGGTTCCTCTATCGTTTTGTTTGTGGCATCTTATGTGTTCCGCAGACCGGTCTTATACCTGTTCGGGGCGAGTGATGCCTCTTACGTGTATGCAGATGCTTATTTGAAAATCTATTTATTTGGAACACCGTTTGTTATGATCTCAACCGGAATGAATGGCTTTATCAATGCGCAGGGCTTTCCGAAGATCGGTATGATGACGACTGCAATCGGTGCGCTGTTAAATCTGATCTTAGATCCACTATTTATTTTTGTCCTTCATATGGGAGTAGCAGGAGCAGCCGTTGCAACGGTCATCAGCCAGATCATATCGGCAGTCTGGGTATTCCGGTTCCTGACAGGGAAAAAAGCATTGCTGTGTTTAAAAAAGAAGATGCTTGTGGTGTCGCTTCCTATGACAAAGGATATCGTAAGCCTTGGGTTTGCTGGATTTATCATGCAGGGAACCAACTGTCTGGTCCAGGTGGCATGCAATGCCACTTTAAAAACATATGGGGGAGATTTGTATGTCGGCATTATGACAGTCATCAATTCGGTTCGTGATATCCTCTCTTTGCCGATCAGTGGTCTTACCAGTGGGGCACAGCCGGTGCTCGGTTACAATTATGGTGCAAAGGAATATGACAGGGTAAGACAGGGCATCCGCTTTACCGCCATGCTGGGTGTGATCTATACGGTTGTGGCATGGTTGTTTGTCCACCTGGAGCCGGAACTTTTAATTTCTATTTTTACCAGTGATAAGGCAATGATTACATCCGGGGTCGTGGCATTGCAGATTTATTTCTTTGGATTTTTCTTCATGGTATTCCAGTTTACCGGGCAGTCTACGTTTACGGCACTTGGCTATTCGAAGTATGCGATCTTCTTTTCCCTGCTCCGAAAGGCAATCATCGTAACACCATTGACCCTGTTATTGCCACGGTATGGCTTTGGTGTCAATGGCGTTTTTATGGCAGAACCAATCTCAAATGCGATCGGTGGACTGGCATGTTTTACGACCATGTGGTTCGTGGTATACCGAAAACTTGGCAGGATGCCAGATAAATGAGAAAAAGTATCATTTTCATCTATTCCATTTTTGAAAAAATAGGTATATGATAACGGTTAGAAAAAACTAACGATAGCCGAGCAAGCGGCGGAAGAGGTGAAAGATATGGCAACAGCAATTATTATTTTAGTACTGGTAGTGATCTGTGTATTTTCCATAAAGAGCTATGTCACAAAACTATCCCATGGATGCTGCGGTGGCGGCGGAGATACAGAAACAAAGGTCAAAGTGGCAGACACAGACGAGACAAATTACCCCTATAAAAAACGGGTCGGCATTGAGGGCATGACCTGCAATAACTGTAAGATGCGTGTGGAGAATACTTTCAACCAGATGGAGGGAACCTGGGCAAGCGTTGACTTAAAGAAAAAAGAGATGCTGCTCCGCACCAAGGTCCCGATGGACGAGGCAGATATCCGTATCCCGATCGCCAAATTAGGATATACGATGACAGAGATCAAAGAAGCATAACGCAGTTGTTCGGATACTGCTAAGATACGGCAAAATCACAGAAAAAGAAAATCGCAAATGGTATAATCGAGACGATTTCCAGAAGAGAATGGAAAAATTTACATGGAATACGGAAAAGGTATTCAGATGGGAGGAAATATGTTTCAGGATATATTAGCGATTTCAATGGGGATTGTCGTGATCTCGGCAGGGGTCTGGGTATGGTGGCTGGATCATGGCAAGGACAATAAAAATTGATAAACTTTATCAATAATAAGAAAATACTGGAAAAATGAAAAACAACTTGCTATAATGCGTGATAAACCATATGAAAAAAGCATACGGAAAGGAGAAAAACAAATGAAATTTAGTGACATTGATTGGAAGAAAACAGGAATTTTTGCAGCAGGCGTTGCATTTGGTACAGCAGGTATCAAAGTACTTTCCAGCAAAGATGCTAAGAAGGTTTACACAAGCGTTACAGCAGCAGCGTTACGTGCAAAAGACTGTGTGATGAAAGTTGCAGGCACCGTACAGGAGAATGCAGAGGACATTTACGAAGGTGCCAAAAATATTAACGAAGAGAGAGCTGCAGCAGCAGAGGCAGCCGCTTATGCAGATACTTCCGAAGAGACGGAAGAGACCGCAGAAACAACAGAAGAATAAGAAAAATGAAAGACACCTGTGGAAAACGCAGGTGTTTTCCATATGGAAAGAGGCAGATTATGAAATTTATAATCAAACACGAAACAAAAGGCAGAATACGTATCCATGTGTGCCAATATCGGATGAGCTATGCGCAGGCAGACACGCTGCTTTATTTTTTGCACAATCATAAATTTATTACATTTGCCAAGGTCTATGAAAGAACTGCGGATGCAGTCATTTCCTATGTGGGGGACCGTGAGCAGATAATTAAGGATTTGCAGGCATTCTCCTATGAAAAAGTAGAGCTTCCGGCAGGACTGTTAGAGAGTTCCGGAAGAGAATTAAATGCCGATTATCAGGAAAAACTTGTCTTGCGTGTGGTATGCCGTTATGCAGGAAAACTGATCATTCCGGCACCAATCCGTTATTGCATTACGACGGTAAAATCATTCCGGTATCTCTATAAGGGACTTGTCACATTGTTGCATCGCAAATTGGAAGTTCCGGTACTGGATGCAACTGCAATTGGGGTTTCTATCTTAAGAAGAGACTTTGAAACGGCAGGCTCCGTGATGTTCTTACTGGGAATTGGAGAGCTGTTAGAAGAGTGGACTCATAAGAAATCTGTGGATGATCTGGCACGAAGCCTTTCTTTAAATGTAGGAAAAGTCTGGTTAAAACAGGAGGATGGACAGGAAGTCTTAGTATCGGCAGCTGACATAAGAAAAGGTGATGAAGTTGTCGTACATATGGGAAATGTCATTCCGTTCGACGGCGTTGTTATAGAGGGAGAGGCCATGGTAAATCAGGCATCCCTGACCGGAGAATCTGTCCCGGTACAGAAAACAGATGGAGTAACCGTCTATGCAGGAACGGTTGTAGAAGAGGGAGAAGTGACGGTTCTTGTCAATGCAGTCGGCGGAGCGAGCCGTTATGAAAAGATTGCCTCTATGATAGAGGAAACAGAAAAATTAAAGTCATCTGTAGAGGGTAAGGCAGAGCATCTGGCAGACCGTCTGGTTCCGTATACATTAGGAGGAACAGTACTTACCTGGCTTCTTACCAGAAATACGACAAGGGCATTATCTGTCCTGATGGTCGATTTCTCCTGTGCCCTAAAACTTGCCATGCCAATCTCTGTACTTTCTGCGATCCGTGAGGCAGGACTTTACCACATTACAGTAAAGGGAGGAAAATACTTAGAGGCAGTGGCAGATGCGGATACCATTGTATTTGATAAAACAGGAACACTGACCAAAGCACAGCCAACTGTCGTAGACGTATATTCTTTCAACGGGGACAGCCCGGACGAACTGTTGCGTGTGGCTGCATGTATGGAAGAACATTTTCCACATTCCATGGCAAAAGCTGTCGTGGATGCGGCACAGAAAAAACAGCTTGACCATGAAGAAATGCACACGAAAGTAGAGTATCTGGTTGCACACGGTATTTCAACTACAATCAATGGGAAACGTGCCATCATCGGAAGCTATCATTTTGTATTTGAAGATGAAAACTGTGTGATCCCGGAGAATCAGAAAGAGAAATTCGAGTCACTTCCAAAAGAATATTCTCATCTGTATCTTGCGATTGAGAACCGTCTTGCAGCGGTCATCTGCATTGAAGATCCACTGCGTGAAGAGGCAGAGGCAGTTGTCAATTCGCTTCGACGGGCTGGTATCTCCAAAATCGTAATGATGACAGGAGACAGTGAGCGGACAGCGGCAGCGATCGCGACAAAAGTCGGCGTGGATGAATATTATTCTGAAGTGCTGCCGGAGGATAAGGCAGGCTTTGTGGAGAAAGAAAAGGCAGCAGGCAGAAAAGTCATTATGATCGGAGATGGGATCAACGATTCACCGGCATTGTCAGCAGCCGATGTCGGAATTGCGATCAGTGATGGAGCAGAGATTGCAAGAGAGATCGCTGATATTACGATCGGAGCAGATGATCTGTATCAGATCGTGACATTAAAACTGATCAGTGACAGCCTGATGAAACGGATCCATAAGAATTACCGCAATATTGTCGGATTTAATTCCGGTCTGATCGCACTGGGCGTTGCTGGAGTGATCGCACCGACTACATCAGCACTGCTTCATAATACTTCAACTCTGCTTATCAGTTTAAAAAGCATGCAGAATTTACTGACCTAAAGCAGGAAACATACATTTTTATTTACATATTTGACATAATAGGGGTGCACGTTTTGCGTGCACCCCTATTGTCATAAAAAAACACGTTTCTCAATAAAAAAACATGTTTCTCAATAAAAACATCGAAACCTCTTGAAATTCCATACAAATATTATATAATGTCTTAGATGGTTAAAAAATTAACAAGAGAAGTGAGCGAGGTAAAAACACGATGTATGCTGATGAAAATGTGATAAGAATCAAACATGACGTGCTCTATGAAGTGGCAAAACTGGCATTTGCGGGCGAATTAGATGCTAAGAGAGACCACATAGCACTGGAATTAATTCCAGGACCGACACCACAGTTCCGTTGTTGTATTTATAAAGAGAGAGAGATCATTCGTCAGAGAGTAAGACTGGCAGAAGGCAAAGCACCTGGTATCCATGATGATGGCAATGTCATCCAGGTTATCAGTTCTGCATGTGAGGACTGTCCAATCTCCAGTTATACGGTAACAGAGAACTGCCAGAACTGTATCGGAAAGGCATGTATCAACGCATGTAAATTCGGTGCGATCGAGCCGGGAAGAACACGTTCCCATATCGATGCATCCAAATGTAAAGAATGTGGTAAATGTGCGCAGGCTTGTCCTTACAATGCAATCGCACATCTGAAAAGACCATGTAAATTCAGCTGTCCGGTCAATGCGATCACCTATGATGAGCATGGTATTTCTGTAATCGATAAGAATAAATGTATCCGTTGTGGAAAATGTATCCACAGCTGTCCGTTTGGTGCGATCGGATCAAAGACCTTTATCGTAGATGTGATCAATGCGATCAAGGCAGGTAAGAAAGTTTATGCGATGGCAGCACCTGCAACTGAGGGACAGTTTGGAGCAGACATTACTATGGCGAGCTGGAAAAAAGCAATGTTAGAGGTTGGATTTGCAGATTTCTATGATGTTGGACTTGGTGCAGATATGACCGCAGCTTACGAGGCAGAAGAGTGGGCAGAGGCATATGGCGAAGGCAAGAAGAAAGTAACTTCCTGCTGCCCGGCATTTGTTAATATGGTACGTCTCCATTATCCGGAACTGGCAGAGTGCGTTTCCACAACTGTCTCTCCAATGTGTGCAGTTTCCCGTCTGATCAAGGCAAAAGAGCCGGATGCAGTGACCGTATTCATTGGACCATGTCTTGCTAAAAAATCCGAGGTTGTAGATCAGAAGATCCCTGGAAATGCAGATTATGTATTAACTTACAGTGAGATCCGTGCGATCATGAAAGCAAGAGATGTTGTATTACAGCCATGCGAAAATAAGGATCAGGAAGCATCTACATATGGTAAGAGATTTGCAAACTCCGGTGGAGTTACAGCAGCCGTATTACAGAGCTTAAAAGAGTCTGATCAGAGCATCGATGCAAAAGTATGTGTTGCAAACGGTGCAGCAGAGTGTAAGAAAGCATTATTACTCTTAAAAGCAGCCAGATTACCGGAAGATTTTATCGAAGGTATGGCATGCGAGGGCGGATGTGTCGGCGGACCAAGTGCATTCAACGATCAGTTCTCTTCTAAGAAGAACCGTGAGGCACTTCTTGGACTGGCAGATGACCGTGGAATCCACCAGAACCTGGAAAATTACGATATGAGCAATATGTCAATGCACAGAGAATAAACAAAAATATGAGAAAGGATGTCGGTTTACCGGCATCCTTTTTTCGTGACAACAGAAACACATCTTTTCGAATGTGTGAAAATCTGATAGAATGGAACAACAACAGATGGGAAGAGAGGAAACACATGAAAAAGGCAGTTTTTTTTGACATAGACGGAACCATCTGGGATGCGAAAATGCAGATCCCGGACAGTACCAGGGAAGCAATCCGGAAATTACGGGAGCAGGGACATTATGCGTTCCTCTGTTCCGGGCGCAGCCGCTCCAATATCAGAAGCCCGAAATTATTAGAGCTTGGCTTTGACGGAATGGTAGCAGCCTGTGGGGCACATATTGAGTTTGACGGGAAAAAACAGTTTGAATCGTTGCTGTCACAGGAGGAGGCAGCACATGCCTTAGCGGTCTTACATAAACACCATATGCCAGTTGTATTGGAGGGACCGGAGTACATTTATGTGGATGAATCCGAATTTTTGGATGACCCTTATGTAATCTATCTCAGAAATGAATTAGGGGATGATCTAAGACCGATCACGGGAACGGAGACTTATCGCATCAATAAGATGAGTGCTGAGATTGGAAAGGCAGATGTAGCGCAGTTTATCGCAGACTTAGGAGAGGAGTTTGCAGTTATCGTGCATGCGGCAGAAGGGCTTGTTGAGGTAGGAAAACGTGGATTTTCCAAGGCAACCGGGATTGAGCGGGTATGTAAAATGCTTGACATCAGAAAGGAAGATACCTATGCTTTTGGCGACAGTGCCAATGATCTGGACATGCTTTCTTTTGTAGGACATGGTATTGCAATGGGAAACGGAACGAAAGAGGCAAAAGAGGCGGCAGAGTATGTGACTGCTCCAATCAATCAGGATGGAATCTGTCTGGGACTGGAGCATTATGGACTGATCTAAAGGGGGAATAAGATGGCAAATATCATGGATTATCTGGACTGGCGGGGAGATTTATCTTTTGAGGCAGCAGAATTTAACGAAGTGGACAATCTGATCTTAGCACAGCTTGTGTATGTGGATTTTACCGGGATCGTGCCAGAGCCGGGATGCGGAGAGGGCATTACCTTAAAGGAAGCATCTGCGCGTTTCTTCCAGACACATGAGGAGAGTGAGATCTTAGCAAGGGTCTCAATGACAAAGATGGCGGCTTTTTTGATGCAGAAAATGGCGCAGACCAGACGTTTTGCAGACATTCTGCTCTCAGATTATGTCAATGACATCAGTGACGAGGAGCAGTCCCAGTTTTCCGTTGTCTGCATTACATTGGAGGATGACAGCCATTATATTTCATTTTGCGGAACAGACAACACAATCGTGGGATGGAGAGAAGACTTTAATATGGGTTACCTGACAGCAACACCGGGGCAGCGCAAGGCAGTGGATTACCTGAATCGGGTAATAGCGAAAAAGCAGGGAAACTTTCGGGTAGGCGGTCATTCCAAGGGAGGCAATCTGGCAGTTTATGCATCCGTAAACTGTGAACCGGAATTAAAACAGCGTATCTTAAAGGTATTTTCCAACGATGGGCCAGGTGTATCCAGAGAGACGTTAGAGAGTGAGGCATATCAGGAAATGCTGCCAAAGATCGTTGCAATCCTGCCGGAATCTTCCGTTGTCGGCATGCTGCTCGAACACGAGGAAAAATGCAAGATCGTGCGTAGTTTAAAAAATGGGATCGGACAGCATGATGCCATGTCATGGGAAGTGCTCGGAACCCAGTTTGTCTATGCAGGACATCTGGCAGAACAGAGTATTTTGCTTGATCAGACCATGAAAGCATGGCTGGGACAGCTGACCAGAGAGGAACGCGAACAGATTGTAGAGACGATGTTTGGCATGTTAGAGGAAGCACAGATCGAGACGGTGGACGATTTCTATCACAGCAGATGGAAAACGGTGCAGGAGTTTATGAAAGCGAAGAGCAAACTGCCGGAAGAGACCCAGAAAGTGTTTACCAAAGCGATGAAACTGCTGTGGAGCGAGGGCAGGAAAACACTTCTGAAAAACGCTCCATTGCATGCGGTATTGGAAAATCCGACGCAATCATAAAAAAAGTATAAAATAACAAAAAATGGATGAAAATATAAAAACAAGAGAAAAAACGAAAAAACAAGAGAAAAAATAAGAATATTTATATAAAAACAGGAATATATTTGTTTGCAGATTGAGAAACAAAAATCTATTATATGACTATCGGTTAGCACTCGAAAGAAATGAGTGCTAATAACCACTCAAAAGAAATATAAAATCAGATTATAAAGCAGGAGGAATGCAACATGAAATTAGTACCATTAAGCGACAGAGTCGTGTTAAAACAGTGTGAGGCAGAGGAGACAACAAAGTCTGGTATTATTCTTACAAGCAGTGCACAGGAAAAACCACAGGAGGCAGAGGTGATTGCAGTAGGTCCTGGCGGAATGGTAGACGGAAAAGAAGTGACCATGCAGGTAAAAGCAGGTCAGAAAGTTATCTATTCTAAATATGCAGGAACAGAAGTAAAATTAGATGGTGAAGAGTACATTATCGTAAGACAGAATGATATTCTTGCTGTAGTAGAATAATTCATAATTCAGAAAAATAAAGAAAGAGGTAGACAGACATGGCAAAGGAAATTAAATATGGCACAGAGGCAAGAGCAGCATTAGGTGCAGGTGTAGATAAACTGGCAAATACCGTCAGAGTAACATTAGGACCAAAAGGAAGAAACGTTGTATTAGACAAATCTTACGGAGCTCCACTGATCACAAATGATGGTGTTACCATTGCAAAAGAGATTGAACTGGAAGATGCATTCGAGAACATGGGTGCACAGCTTGTAAAAGAAGTTGCAACCAAGACCAATGATGTTGCCGGCGATGGCACCACAACAGCAACCGTATTGGCACAGGCTATGGTTCAGGAAGGTATGAAGAACTTAGAGGCAGGCGCAAATCCGATCGTTCTCCGTCGTGGTATGAAGAAAGCAACTGACAAAGCAGTAGAAGCAATTCTTGCAATGTCTTCCAAAGTAAAAGGCAAAGACCAGATCGCAAAAGTTGCAGCAATCTCAGCAGGAGATGAGGCAGTTGGAAACATGGTTGCAGATGCAATGGAAAAAGTTTCCAATGATGGCGTTATCACAATCGAAGAATCCAAGACGATGCAGACCGAGTTAGACTTAGTAGAAGGTATGCAGTTTGACCGCGGTTATGTATCCGCATATATGTGCACCGATATGGATAAGATGGAAGCAGTATTAGACGATCCGTATATCCTGATCACAGACAAAAAGATCAGCAACATTCAGGAGATCCTTCCGCTGTTAGAGCAGATCGTACAGAGCGGAGCAAGACTGTTGATCATTGCTGAGGATATCGAGGGCGAGGCACTTACCACATTGATCGTCAACAAACTGCGTGGTACATTTAATGTTGTTGCTGTCAAAGCTCCTGGATATGGTGACAGAAGAAAAGCTATGTTGGAGGATATTGCAATCTTAACAGGCGGTCAGGTGATCAGCTCAGATTTAGGTCTGGAGTTAAAAGATGTTACCATGGATCAGTTAGGACGTGCAAAATCTGTAAAAGTCCAGAAAGAGAACACCGTTATCGTAGATGGTGCCGGTGATAAGGCTGCGATCACATCCAGAGTAGGACAGATCCGTGCACAGATCGAAGAGACCACATCTGAGTTTGATAAAGAGAAATTACAGGAGAGACTTGCAAAATTAGCAGGTGGTGTTGCAGTGATCCGTGTTGGTGCAGCAACTGAGACAGAGATGAAAGAAGCAAAACTCCGTATGGAAGATGCTTTAAATGCAACAAGAGCAGCAGTTGAAGAAGGCATTATCGCAGGAGGTGGTTCTGCTTATATCCATGCAACCAAAGAAGTTGCAAAACTTGCAGATACCTTAGAGGGAGATGAGAGAACAGGTGCCAAAGTAATCTTAAAAGCACTGGAAGCTCCATTATACTACATTTCTGCAAATGCCGGATTAGAGGGCGCAGTTATCATCAATAAAGTAAAAGAGTCCAAAGAGGGCATCGGATTTAACGCAGCAACAGAAGAATATGTAGATATGGTTGAGAATGGTATCCTTGACCCGGTTAAAGTAACAAGAACAGCTTTACAGAATGCAACTTCTGTAGCATCTACTTTACTGACCACAGAATCTGTTGTAGCAAATATCAAAGAAGATACTCCGGCTATGCCAGCAGGTGGCGCAGGCGGAATGGGAATGATGTAATTCATTGCAGGAAGTAGTCAGATAAGAGAGAGGAACTGTCTTAGGATGGTTCCTCTTTTTGATTGTAAAACGTTCCGGTTTGTGCTACAATTTTGAAAAAATAACAGAAGTGCGCTTCTGTTATCACGAACAAAAGGATAAGCCAACAAAAGCGAGGAAATCTTTATGAATATTGTGGCAGTATTTGATTCAAAAAATTACGAAGATACCGTCTCTGTCTATGAGAAATATACAGTGCGGGGGATCATCCGGCGGAATGGAAAGTTTGCCATGCAGTGTAGTAAAGAAGGAGAGTACAAGATACCGGGCGGCGGCGTCGAGCAGGGAGAATCCTATACGCAGGCACTGATTCGTGAGGTGCTTGAGGAGACAGGGCTTTCCGTTATCCCGGAACAGATCACAGAGCTTGGTGGGATCGATGAGATGCGCAGGGATATCTTTGATCCTAAGAAGAAATATATCTGTCATTCCCTGTTTTATGCCTGTGAGGTGGAGGATGGACAGGCACCGCTTCATTTAACGAAGAGTGAGATCGCTAAGGGATTTGAATTAAAATGGGCGACACTTGAGGAAATCTGTGAAAGAAATAGCAGGATCGAAAAAGATCCATGGATCATCCGGGATACCACATTTTTGAAATTAATCCTGAACGGAACGATTGTACTTCCAGAGAGTAAGTGTTAAAATAAAAGAGTGCATGGGCGCACAAAACGAAGGAGAACAGATAAGGAGAAAGAGTATGGACGAAAAATATATTACATTGACCATAGGAAAACAGAAAAATATTGCACTGATTGCCCATGATAATAAAAAGGCAGATCTGATCGCATGGTGCGAAGAAAATAAAGAAATTTTAAAAAATCACTTTCTGTGTGGGACAGGAACCACAGCGCGTATGATCACAGACAAGACCGGGCTTCCGGTAAAGGGATACAACAGCGGTCCGCTGGGTGGAGACCAGCAGATCGGCGCAAAGATCGTTGAGGGAAAAGTTGACTTTGTGATCTTTTTTTCCGATCCACTGACAGCACAGCCACATGACCCAGATGTCAAGGCACTGCTCAGGATTGCGCAGGTATATGATATTCCGATCGCCAATAACCGTGCATCGGCAGATTTCATGATAAAATCTGCTTATATGAATCAGGAATATGAGCATGAGATCATCAACTTTAAAAAGAACATCAAAGAACGTTCAGAGACATTATAGGTAAGGAGAAACATTACATGAGTAAAATAGCAATCGTATCGGACAGCAATAGCGGGATTACGCAGGCACAGGCAAAAGAACTTGGAATCACGATTTTACCCATGCCATTTTTCGTGAAAGAGAAGACTTTATATGAAGATATTGATCTGACGCAGGACGAATTTTACCAGATGCTTTCCGAAGATACGGATATCTCAACTTCCATGCCACTGGTTGGAAATGTGACAGATACCTGGGATGAACTGTTAAAAACCTATGATGAGATCGTCCATATCCCGATGTCATCCGGGCTCAGTGGTTCTTGCGAGACCGCGATGATGCTGGCACAGGATTATGAAGACAAAGTTCAGGTTGTCAACAATCAGAGGATTTCCGTAACCCAGCGTCAGTCTGTATTAGATGCCATGGCACTTGCAGAGCAGGGAAAGAGCGCAGCACAGATCAAGGAGATCTTAGAGCGCGATAAATTTGAGTCTTCTATTTATATTATGGTGGATACCCTTTATTACCTGAAAAAGGGTGGCAGGATCACACCGGCAGCAGCCACACTTGGTACGCTTTTAAAATTAAAACCGGTATTACAGATCCAGGGCGAAAAATTAGACGCATTTGCCAAGGCAAGAACTGTGAAACAGGCGAAAAATCTGATGATCGATGCGATGAAAAATGATTTTGCGAACCGTTTCCATGACCCGAATGGGGAGCATATGTACTTAGAGATGGCATATACACACAACAGAGAGGAAGCAGAGGCTTTCAAAAAAGAAGTGCAGGAAGCATTCCCAGGAATGGAGATCCAGATGGATCCGTTATCCCTCAGCATTTCCTGCCACATTGGACCGGGAGCATTAGCAGTGGCATGCTCCAGAAAATTACCAGAATTAGAGAACTAAAAAAAGAAGGTGCGCACTAAAAATTTTAGTGCGCATTCTTTTTCTTCTTCCAGATCAGGTAAGTGACAAAGAGCGGTATGGCGGCACCTACCCATGCGGCAGGATCTGCAAAGCAGACACCGAGGAACCCGGCTTCCTTTGGCACAAATGCGATGACTGCAAAACGGCAGGCAAGCTCAACGATCCCACTCAACATCGGGATCAGTCCCTCGTTTAACCCCTGCAGGGCATTGCGGTACTGGAAGATCATGGCAAGTGGCAGGAAGAACCAGCTCACGGTCGTTAAATACTGCATTGCGTAGGTAAAGATTTCAGCAGATGGGTTGCTTACGAACCAGCTTACGATAAATTCGCCACAGAAGATGCAGAGGAAAGCTGCGATCAGGGATGCCGCAATACATAAGAAGAAGCCCTGCTTCATTCCCTTGAAGATACGGTCGTATCTGCCGGCACCGAGGTTCTGTCCGCAGTAAGTTGCCATTGCGGTTCCGAGGGTTGGCATGGTCTGTGTAGCAATGTTATTTACCTTTGAGGCAGCAGTAAAAGCGGCAACAACGCTGGAACCAAATACATTGACCGCACTCTGTAAGATCATGGTGCCAACAGCGGTGATGGAGTAATTAAGTGCCATCGGGATACCGAGTGTCAGCATGTTTTTGACACCGCGTGCATCGAAATAGTAGTCCTCACGCGAAGTCCTTAATATTTCGAATTTCCGAAACATATAGAAAAAGCAGAGGACAGCGGAAACACCCTGTGCGATAATGGTTGCGTAAGCAGCTCCGGCTGTGCCAAGCGGGATGATCACGATAAGTACAATGTCTAAAATAATATTTAAGACAGAGGACAGGATCAGGAAATAAAGTGGAGTCTTGCTGTCGCCGATGCCTCTTATAATACCGGACAGTACATTGTAGGACATGGTGAGGACGATACCTGCAAAAATTACTTTAATATACGCATCAGCCATGGACAGGATATTGTCCGGTGTGTTCATCCAGGAGAGAAGCAGTCTGGAAGCTGCAACGGTCGGGATGGTCAAAATGGCAGAGACAACAACGGTAAGCATTAAAGAGAGAGCAACATAGTGTTTGAGCAGACGGAAGTCCTTGGCACCAAATGCCTGTGACACCATGACACCAAACCCCTGTGCGATCCCGTTGGCAAAACCGAGCACGAGGAACATCAGACAGCCGGTGGAACCGACTGCAGCGAGTGCTTCCTCCCCGAGATACCTGCCTACGATGATGGTATCTACCATATTGTAAAACTGCTGGAAAAGATTCCCTAATAGAACCGGAATGGAAAACAGCAGGATGATTTTCAAAGGATTACCTGTCGTCATATCTTTGGTCATAGATTGATTCTCCTTTCTTTTTTTGGTATGATAGGTAATTGCGTAAGGCATAGTATACGGGATGGTTATGAAAAAAACAATGTCTTTTTTTGATAAAAACCTGTCTTTTTTTGAATGGAGTAAAAGATGGATATTAATCTGGAATATTACAAGATCTTCTATTATGTAGCAAGTTATAAGAGCATTACGATCGCGGCGGAGAAGCTTTCCATTTCACAGCCTGCAGTCAGTCAGGCGGTCAAACATCTGGAAAAGGATCTTTCCTGTACGCTGTTTGTGCGCACACCAAAGGGGGTGCGGATGACCAAAGAAGGGGAGATGCTCTTTTCTTATGTGCAGAGGGGATATGAGACGATCCTTTCCGGGGAAAAAAAGCTGCTTGAGATGTTAAATCTGGAAAAGGGAGAAATTTGTATCGGGGCAAGTGATATGACCCTGCAGTTTTATCTGCTTCCCTATTTAGAGCAGTTCCATGAAAAATATCCGAAAATACGGGTGACGGTAACGAATGCCCCAACACCGGAGACATTAAAACATCTCGCGGATGGAAAGATTGATTTTGGAATCGTCAGTACACCGATCGTGCCGCATCCGCATTTAAAGGTGACGGCGGTCAAAGAGATCAGTGATATTTTTGTTGCGGGAAAAAAATTTGAACATCTGAAAGAAAAGCGGCTTTCTTATCGTAAATTAGAACAATATCCGGTCATGTGTCTGGAGGGTGCTACCTCAACGAGGCGTTATGTGGAAGAATTTTTAGCAACCGAAGGGGTAACATTAAAGCCGGAATTTGAACTTGCGACGAGCGATATGCTGATCCAGTTTGCAATCCGTAATCTTGGGATTGCAAGTGTTGTCTCGGAATTTGCCACAGAACAGATGAAAAATGGAACATTATTTGCACTGCAGTTTGACAGGGAGATCCCAAAGCGCCAGTTTTGCATTGTGGCGGATGACAGGGTGCCGCTTTCGGCAGCTGCGGCAAAGCTCTTAGACAGCCTGGTCTGTGAGGTAGAGGAAACTGTATAATTAAAGATTATGCCACACATAAAAAATATTAATTTTACTTATACACGATCTTTGTGTATAATCAGAAAGTAAAGAAGGTAAAACAGGCTTTACGACGTGAGGGATCTGTATTTGTGCACACTTGGTACATATCCCGGCAATACAAGGAACGTGTGCAGAAATGAGGGAAAAAATGGTTAAAGCAGTCGTTGGAGCAAACTGGGGAGACGAAGGAAAAGGCAAGATTACAGATATGCTTGCAAAAGAGGCAGATATTATCGTACGTTTTCAGGGTGGCGCAAATGCAGGTCATACGATCGTAAATGATTACGGTAAATTTGCACTTCATACATTACCATCCGGTGTATTTTATGGACATACAACCAGCGTGATCGGAAATGGTGTTGCATTAAACATTCCTGTACTAATGAAAGAAATCCAGTCTATCGTAGATCGTGATGTACCAATGCCTAAGATTTTGATTTCAGATCGTGCACAGATCGTGATGCCATATCATATTTTGTTCGATCAGTATGAAGAGGAGCGTCTGGGCGGCAAATCATTTGGTTCTACCAAATCAGGTATTGCACCATTTTATTCAGATAAATATGCAAAGATCGGTTTCCAGGTAAGCGAGTTATTCGACGAGGAACTGTTAAAAGAAAAAGTAGTCCGTGTTGCAGAGACAAAGAACGTACTGTTAGAGCATCTATATCATAAACCACTGATCGATACCAAAGAACTGTTAGATACCTTACATGAGTATCGTGATATGGTTGCACCATATGTATGTGATGTATCTTCTTTCCTAGACAAAGCGATCAAAGAGGGAAAGACCATCCTGTTAGAGGGACAGCTTGGAACATTAAAAGACCCGGATCACGGAATTTATCCGATGGTAACATCTTCCTCAACCCTTGCAGCTTATGGTGCGATCGGAGCAGGACTGCCACCATATGAGATCAAACAGATCATTACCGTATGTAAGGCATATTCTTCCGCAGTAGGAGCAGGTGCTTTTGTCAGCGAGATCTTCGGTGATGAGGCAGATGAACTCCGCAGAAGAGGCGGTGATGGTGGTGAGTTCGGTGCGACCACAGGACGTCCGAGACGTATGGGATGGTTTGACTGTGTTGCAAGTAAATATGGATGCCGTCTTCAGGGTACAACTGATGTTGCATTTACCGTACTTGATGTATTGGGTTATCTGGATGAGATCCCGGTATGTGTTGGTTATGAGATCGATGGAGAGGTTACAACTGATTTCCCGACCACTGCAAAACTGGAGAAAGCAAAACCGGTACTTAAAAATCTTCCAGGATGGAAATGCGATATCCGTGGTATCAAAAAATACGAAGATTTACCGGAAAACTGCAGAAAATATGTAGAGTTCATCGAAGAGCAGATTGGTTACCCGATCACCATGGTTTCCAATGGACCGGGACGAGATGACATTATCTATCGCAACAAATAAGAAAAATAAATGTATTCAGACACCGGCGGGACAAAAGTTCTGCCGGTGTCTTGTTCTTTTAAGAAAGGGAAAATGATGATAAAAAATATAATTTTTGATGTGGGAAAAGTATTAGTGGAATGGGAACCGGAACGTGCCATGAGAGAGCTTGGAATGTCAGAAGAGACGATCGCGGCAGTGATGGCAGCAACGGTAAACAGTAAAGAGTGGGATGAAACGGACCGCGGGGTATGGAGCAACGAAGAGATCCTTGCTGCTTTTATTGGTAAGGCACCGGAATACGAGACAGAGATCCGGAAATTCTGGGGAAATTTAGATCTGGCGGTTCGTCCTTTTTCTTATGTCAAAGACTGGATCACAGAGTTAAAAGAACAGGGATATCATCTTTATATCCTGTCCAATTATGGGGAGTGGACTTACCAGAAGACAAAGGAGGCTCTTTCGTTTGAGCAGAAAATGGATGGTGCGCTGTTTTCCTACCGTGTGAAATGTATCAAACCGGATCAAAAGATTTATCAGACTCTGCTTCAGATGTTTGGATTGAAAGCAGAGGAATGTGTTTTTCTGGATGATCGCGAGGAAAACATCGAAGGAGCCAGACAGGCAGGCATACATGGTATCGTGTTTACCAGTTATGAAGAGGCAAAAAAGTCACTCGAAGAACTGGTAAAACAGGACTAGAACACAGTTTTATCACAGAATCAACCACTTTTGAACACACTTTATGTCTAATCTAAACAGGAAGGCGTAAATGTGCAAAAAAGGAGGAAGAATTGTGATAGAGCTGAAACATCTTGTGAAACGGTATGGAACGCATACCGCGGTAGATGATCTATCTTTACAGATGGAGCCGGGAAAGATCTACGGATTTTTGGGACCGAATGGAGCCGGAAAATCAACAACAATGAATATTATGACAGGCTATCTGGCGGCAACGGGAGGCGAAGTCAAAATAAACGGACTTGACGTTTTAATGCAGCCGGAAGAGGCAAAAAAATGTGTGGGTTACCTGCCGGAACTGCCGCCTTTGTATGTTGATATGACGGTAAAGGAGTATCTGGATTTTGCGGCGGAATTAAAAAAGATTGAAAAAGGAAAGCGTGCCGCACAGGTCAAAGAAGTGATGGAGATGACCGGGATCTCGGATGTTTCCCATCGTCTGATCCGCAATCTCTCCAAAGGATACCGGCAGAGAGTCGGACTGGCGCAGGCAATCTTAGGCTATCCTGAGATTATCATTTTGGATGAGCCGACCGTAGGACTGGACCCGAAGCAGATCATAGAGATCCGCAGTCTGATCAAAAAACTGGGAGAAAACCATACGGTCATTTTAAGTTCCCATATTTTAACGGAAATATCCGCAGTCTGTGACCATGTGTTTATTATTTCCAAAGGGAAACTGGTCGCCAGTGATAAAACAGAAAAACTTTTGGAGCGTATGACGGGAAGCCAGCAGATCGAACTTCTCGTAAAAGGCGAAAAGACACTGGCAGAGGACGCGATTGCTTCCATACCTGAAGTAGAACATTGTGAACTGTTAGAGGAAAAAGAGGCAGGAACTTCTCTGATGCGGATCACAGCAAAGAAAGATGCAGATATCAGAGAGAGCGTCTTTTTGGCATGTGCAGAGGCGAAGATGCCAATTCTTGAAATGAAAGCGGCAGAAAAATCCTTAGAGGATGTATTCTTGGAGCTGACAGGAAAAGGAGGGGCAGAAGCATGATCGCAATTTTTAAAAGAGAGATAAAAAGTTACTTCCGGACGGTTGTTGGATGGCTGTTTATTGCAGCAATCCTGGCATTGTATGGCTTATATTTTTATGCGTACAATCTAAGATCCGGTTATCCGTATATTTCGTATCCGTTATCTGCAATCTCATTTATTATGCTGATCGCGGTACCGGTACTTACGATGCGCAGTTTTGCAGAGGAACGTCACAGTAAGACAGACCAGATGATCTTGACTGCACCGGTGTCATTGGGCAAGGTCGTAATGGGAAAATATCTTGCCATGGTAGGTGTTTTCAGTGTTGCAATGATCGTGGTTGCAGTTACTCCACTGATCTTATCCATCTGGGGAACCGTTCCGATGGGCGAGAGCTATGTGGCAATTTTAGGATTTTATTTGTATGGATGTGCCTGCATTGCCGTCGGTATGCTGCTTTCCGTTGTGACAGAAAGCCAGGTGATCGCAGCAGTACTTACCTTTGTTGCACTGTTCCTTGGATATATGATGAACAGTATTACCAGTCTTATTTCTGTCAATGGAAATCTGCTGACCAAGATCTTAGGCGCGTATGATCTTTATACGCCAATGCAGAATTTTATGAATGGCTGTCTGGATTTGACCGGAGTGGTTTATTTTATTTCGGTGATCGCAATCTGTCAGTTTTTATGCTGTCAGCTCATTCAGAAACGCCGTTACAGTTTCAGCCAGAAAAAGATTTCCCTCAGTGCATTTTCCGTGGGAACGATCGTACTGGCATTTGTGCTGGCAGTCGGTGCAAACCTGGTTGTGCGTGAACTGCCGACTGAGGTAACAGCGATCGATGCAACTTCAACAAAACTGTATTCCCTGACCGATACGACGAAAGACTATGTCGATTCGTTACAGGATGATGTGACCATCTATGTGTTGGCGTCGGAAAAGAATGCGGATACAACACTGGCAGAGACACTGACCCGCTATGAGAATCTGTCCAAACATATTTCTGTCGAATACATCAATCCTGCGACCAACCCGGTCTTTTATCAGCAGTATACGGACACGGCGCCATCTTCAGGAAGCCTGATCGTCGTAAGTGATGCGCGGTCAAGAGTTGTCGATTCTTCAGATATTTATGAATATTCCTACGATTATACTTCGTACAGCAGCACGCTGGAGGGATATGATGCAGAGGGACAGATCACAAGTGCGATCCAGTATGTGACAAAAGCATCTTCAGAGCTGCCGGTTCTCTATGAGATCACAGGACATGGCGAGACAAGTCTGAGTGGTGGCTTTACCGAGGCAGTCGGCAAGGCAAATATGACCGTCAGTGAACTGACACTGCTCAAAGAGGAAAAAGTGCCGGACGATGCAGCTGCGATCATTATCAATGCACCATCTACAGACTTCTCAGAGGATGATGCCAATAAGGTGATCTCTTATCTGGAAGGTGGCGGAAAAGCCCTGATCATTACCGGATATGAGCACAAGGGACTGGAAAACTTTGAACGTATTCTGGCTGCTTACGGTATCAGCAGGGTAGACGGTATCGTCATGGAAAATGATGCTTCTTATTATTACAATGGAGTTCCGTATTATCTGCTTCCGAAGGTAGGCAGCGGCAGTTATACCTCATCGGTCAGCGGAAAATATATTTTTGCTCCGTACAGTGAGGGATTTACTTACGATACTTCCGATGAGAGTATCTCTTACACAGAACTGCTGACAACGACGGAGCAGGCAGTTTCCAAGGTGGACGCGGCAAATGCCAAAACATCCCAGATGGAAGATGGTGATATCGCAGGACCGTTTACGATCGCGCTTGCAGCAGAAAAGACTGTGGATGAAAAAACATCGCAGATCGTTGTGACTGGTTCCTATGAGATGTTTACCGATTCTGCCGATCAGGTGGTTTCAGGCAGCAATGTTTCACTGTTCACAGACTGCGTTACAGAGCTTGCAGGCGGTGGAGAGGAAACAGCAGCGATCCCGGTAAAAGAGTACACACTGAGCAATATTACGGTAACTTCCATCGCAGCTTTATTAGGCGGACTGGCAGCAAGTATTTTGGTTCCATTGTTACTCATTGCAGCAGGGATTATCATCTGGGCAGTAAGGAGAAAGAAATAATGAAGAAGCAGAAACGACAGTTTATGATTTTACTGGCATTGGTGGTGCTGATCTGCGCCGCCTATGCCGGGGTAAAATTTTACGATCAGAGACAGCAGGAAAAAGAAAAGAAACAGGAAGAGGAAAATAAAGTGACGGTAACGCAGATGGAAACATCGGATGTGACGGCATTTTCCTATGAACGGAACGGAACAACGCTTTCTTTTACGAACAACGGTGAAGACTGGGTATATGATGGCGACACCACGATAGATATCGATGAGGATACCGTTAAAACGATGCTAAGCAGTGCCACCGCACTGACGGCCGAAGAGGAAGTGACCGATTATGAGAACCTTTCTGACTTTGGACTGGAACATCCGTCCAATACGATCACGTTAAAGACAGACGACAGCGAGATCACGCTGTATGTCGGGGATAAAAATGCGATCACAAGCCAATATTATATCAAGACAGCAGACAGTGAAACTGTTTATCTGATCAGTACGACACTTCCTTCTGAATTTAATAAAACGATAGAGGAACTGACTGCGGAGGAAGAGACAGAAACTGCCACAGAAGAGACAGAAATGCTTAACGAGACAACCGAGGAAAACTAATGTTTTTCCCCGGTCTGATCGGAGTCGTCTTTTTTCAGCAGGCGGTAGATAAAGGAATATGCCCACAGCAGGACCGGAATGATCACGGTTGCGTAGATGGATGCCATGAGAAGGTTCATAAAATTCTCACTGGATGAGAGGGCACAGACCAGTGTGGACAGGTAAAGTCCGACTAAAATGATAACGCCAAGGATCGCAAGGATCTGTTTTACTTTTTTCATAGAAATCTCCATTCCAAACTGTTTTTTGTACTTTCGGTATCTTCTATGCTACTGGAAAAAGACGGGAAGGTCAAGAAAAATAGAGAAGGCATGTATTTTGAAGAAAAAATATTTTGAAAAAATGGAGAAACTTTGGTATAATAAGAAAAGCATGTATTTGCGACTATAATTTACATGGAAAACGAGGAAAAAATTATGGCATTATTGGAACAGTGGCAGAAAGTTGCCTATAATGAAAAAGCAGACAAGGGAGATTTACAGAGATTTTGGCAGAGATATTTTCTTCTGGAAAAAGGGGTTTACGAAAAACTTCTGACCAATCCGGATGAAAAGGTTGAGGGAACTGTAAAAGAATTAGCAGAAAAATACGAACTGTCTGTTATGGAGATGACAGGATTCTTAGACGGGATCAACGACAGCCTGGTAGAACCAAACCCAATCGATACCATGGAAGAGGATACCAAGGTAAGTCTTGCATTTGATAAAGAGAAATTATACAAAAACATGGTGGATGCGAAAGCAGACTGGCTGTACGAGCTTCCACAGTGGAACGAGATCTTCGACAAAGAGACCAAGAGAAGACTTTATCTGGAGCAGAAAAAGTCTGGTACTGTTGTAGTCGGCAAAAAAGTTGGACGTAACGATCCATGTCCATGTGGAAGCGGCAAGAAATACAAATATTGCTGCGGAAAATAAAAAAGTACTTTACAGATCCGATATTTGGTATTACAATCAATACGAAAAATCGTTGACGAGAAGAGTAAGCCGCCCAATGATTCAGAGAGAGATGCAATGTCAGAGGATACACTGACACGCTGAGAGCATCTTATCGGAAGACGGACTGAAGACCACCTCGGAGAGACCCTAATCCGGTCCGGTGATTCCGTTATCATCTTATATGAGGTTTTCCTTTGAGCGAGAATGCTTTTGGAAAATGAATCCGGGTGGAACCGCGGTATAATGGTATATCGTCCCTGACATTGCAAGATGCAGTGTCAGGGATTTTTTAATTTTGAAAGAAAGGAGAGGAAAGCGTGAGAAAATTAAAAGAATTCTGGAATACGTTGCCACAAGAGGTTACGGTTGCCAGGCGGGAGGGGATCATGATCGTCACTATCAGCACCCTTATCGGTGTTATTCTTGGAATGCTTTGTTCTCCGAGAAAAAATGCCAGATATGGGTGTGATAATGGAAATACAGTGGTTCACAACTGGGCAGAAGATGAGTTCCCAGAAGATGAGATGGAATAAGAAAGGAAGGAAAGACCATGAAAATTACATTAAAAGATGGTTCCGTAAAAGAATACAGTGAAGCAAAGAGCGTATATGAGATCGCAAAAGATATCAGCGAGGGACTTGCAAGAGTTGCATGTGCCGGAGAGGTAAACGGAGAGATCGTAGATCTTCGTACCGAGCTGTCTTCTGACTGCAATTTAAACATTGTAACAGCAAGTGATCCGGAGGGCTTAAGAGTCATCCGCCATACGGCATCCCATGTACTGGCAGAAGCAGTAAAGCGTTTATTCCCAAATGCAAAAATTACGATCGGACCGGCAATTGATGATGGGTTCTACTATGACTTTGAAGCAGAGCCATTTTCAAGGGAAGATTTGGATCGCTTAGAGGCAGAGATGAAAAAAATCATCAAAGAGGGACACGAGATCACAAGATTTACACTTCCAAGAGAAGAGGCAATCAAATTCATGCAGGAAAAAGGGGAACCGTTCAAGGTTGAACTGATCGAAGATCTGCCGGAAGATGCAGAAATCTCTTTCTATGATCAGGGCGGTTTTGTTGATCTCTGCGCAGGACCGCACTTAATGAGCACCAAGGGAGTAAAGGCATTTAAACTGACTTCTTCTTCCATGGCATACTGGAGAGGCGATTCCAAAAAAGCACGTTTACAGAGAATTTACGGAACTGCATACAATAAAAAAGAAGAATTAAATGAACATTTAGAGCGCATGGAAGATGCAAAGCGCCGTGACCACAATAAATTAGGTCGTGAAATGGAACTGTTTACCACCGTTGATGTGATCGGACAGGGACTTCCATTATTCACACCGAAGGGAACTAAAATGATCATGAAACTCCAGAGATGGATCGAGGATCTGGAGGATAATGAATGGGGTTATGTCAGAACCAGAACACCGTTAATGGCAAAAAGCGATCTGTATAAAATTTCCGGACATTGGGATCATTATAAAGATGGAATGTTTGTACTTGGAGATGAGGAGACAGACAAAGAAGTATTTGCACTTCGTCCAATGACATGCCCATTCCAGTATTATGTATACAAAAACACACAGAAATCTTACCGTGATCTGCCATATCGTATGAGCGAGACTTCTACACTGTTCAGAGCAGAGGACTCCGGTGAGATGCATGGACTGACCCGTGTACGTCAGTTTACGATCACAGAGGGACATCTTGTAATACGTCCGGATCAGGCAGAGGAAGAGTTAAAAAGCTGCTTTGATCTTGCTTACTATGTATTGAAGACACTTGGACTGGAAGAGGATGTAACTTACCGTCTGTCAAAATGGGATCCGGAAAACAAGAAAAAATATCTTGGCGATGATGATTACTGGAACAGAACCCAGGAAGCACTTCGTGAAGTATTAAGAGAAAAGGGTGTCGATTTCGTGGAGGCCGACGGCGAGGCTGCATTCTACGGACCAAAGATCGATATCCAGGCGAAAAACGTATATGGCAAGGAAGATACGATGATCACGATCCAGCTTGACTGTGCGATCGCAGAGAACTTCGATATGTACTATATCGATCAGAACGGTGATAAGATCCGTCCTTACATCATCCACAGAACTTCCATGGGATGCTATGAGAGAACACTGGCATGGCTGATCGAAAAATATGCAGGAAAATTCCCGACATGGCTTTGCCCGGAGCAGGTTCGTGTATTACCAATTTCTGACAAATACGAAGCATATGCAAATGAAGTTTTAAAAGAACTGAAAGCGAATGGCATTGATGCAACTGTAGACAACCGTTCCGAGAAGATTGGATTTAAGATCCGTGAGGCAAGACTCGATAAACTGCCATATATGCTTGTGGTAGGACAGCAGGAAGAGTCAGATCATACCGTTTCTGTCAGAAGCCGTTTCGCAGGAGATGAGGGTGTGAAACCTCTGGCACAGTTTGTTGACGAGATCTGCAAGGAAATCCGTACAAAGGAGATCAGAAAAGAACTTCCAGAAGCATAAAATCTTTTTTCTGGTGGCATACTGAGACTGTAATGCTTATACCAGAAAGGAGAAATTCAATATGACAAACTTAGATTGTGCAGTGACAAACTGTCTGTATAACAGTGAAAAATGCTGTTGCAAAGGCGATATCAAGGTGCAGGGACAGGCAGCGGAGACCATTTCTGAAACCTGCTGCGGCAGCTTTGTGGAGCGAAAAGAGAATGTTGGAAAAAACATGGTGGCACAGCCATCCAGACAGATCGATGTCGCATGCGAGGCGTGCAAATGTGAATTTAATGAGAATTCCAAATGCAGTGCACAGCACATTGGGATTGCAGGGCATGATGCGTGCAAATGCAGTGAGACAGAGTGCGCAAGCTTCTGTTGCTGCGGATAAGACAGAGCCTTGTTTTAAGGAAAAAGAGGAGAATATCCTCTTTTTCTTTTTACAAAAAATTTACTTGTAAAACCATAATGCCGGACGTATAATGCGAGTAGACAGAGCCTTTGATGAAACGTTTCGTTGCAGCAAAGCTGCCAGAAATGAGGTGCTTTATGAGAAAAAAATCACATATTTCACTTGCAAGATACATGGTAAACAGTCTGGATGATGAGGGATTGAAAAAACATCGCCTGTCCTTTTATATCGGAAGCATCCTTCCCGATATCAAACCTTCTTTTGTGTATAAAAAGCACGAGATCACAGGAACATTCCCATCGATCCGAAAGCATATCAAACGGCTTTCCGAGGGGGATAAGGCGGTTAAAAAACGTGGAGTAAAATACTATATGGATTTAGGTCAGATCAGCCATTATCTGGCAGATTATTTTACCTTTCCGCACAATAAGATCTATCCGGGAAACTTAAAAGACCATTGTTCTTATGAGGAGAAGCTGAAAAGGGATTTAAGAAGCTGTCTGAAGAGCGGAAAAGCGGAGAGCATGATATTTTCCGGAGATTCCAAAAAGCAGAAACAGCCATTTCACAATGCAGAGGCACTTTGTGAGTATATTGAACATGCGCACGAGGATTATCTTGCCAGAAAGCATGATGTTGAAACGGATATCAGACATATCCTTTCTGTCAATAAAAGTGCACTTTCCGGCATGATCGATGTGCTGGCGGAGAAGCGTGCTGAGCATATGTTAAAACATTCCTGACGGAAAAGAGCAGAGTTTGTCACAGAGTAAAATGTCAACCGTTGTAATAAGAAAAGTAACATTTGTCGAAAAATGAGAGGACATGACGTCTTGTTTTGTTTGATTTTTGCCTGATAAGGGAGTAATATGTAGATATAGAAAATATTTTCTAATTAACACTTCTTCTTGTGGAAGTGGCTGGTAACAAAGGAGACTTCGTATGGAGAGAATGAAGCAGCTACAGAGGAAGATTGAGAAAGTCAGGTTGGAACTTGACGAAGCACTTCTACAACGGGATAAATTTGAAAATTATTATCAAAAAAGTACAGAACTGGATAAACTCATAGAAGAATACCTTGAGAGAACGGAAAAAGTGAATATAGGATAAAGGTGAAAGCCGAGAGAGGGACCCACGAGAATGGGTCCTTTTTCTATGCCCTTATTCCTATTTTTCTATTGCTTTTTTCTTAAGAATGGGTTAAGATAGACATAAAAGTGGAGGAAAGTGGTGGGAAATGGTTCAAAGTGGTGAACAGATCCCAACCTGATGGAATGATGAGTTCCATGAGAAGGCAGGTGTTTGTATTATGTTTATGGGAGAATACAATCACACAGTGGATCCGAAAGGCAGGCTGATCGTCCCATCCAAATTCAGAGAACAGTTAGGCAATGAATTTGTAGTTACAAAGGGGCTGGATGGATGCCTGTTTGTGTATCCTACCGATGAGTGGCAGAATATTGAAGAGAAGTTCCGCAATATTTCCATGACATCCAAGGATGCAAGAAAATTCTCCCGTTTTTTCTTTGCAGGTGCAGCCGCTGTAGAGCTGGACAAGCAGGGAAGGATCCTTCTTCCACCGGTATTACGTGAGTATGCAGCACTGGAAAAAGACGTTGTATTAGTCGGAGTCCTAAGCAGGGTAGAGATTTGGGACAAGTCCAGATGGCTGGAGAATACCTATGATGAAGATGAAATGGACGAGATCGCAGAACATATGGCAGAGTTAGGATTTAGCATTTAGAGGTGAGTGGAGTGGAGTTTAAACATTATTCCGTTTTGTTGGCAGAAACGATCGAACAATTAAATATCAGACCGGACGGAATTTATGTGGACGGAACACTTGGCGGAGCCGGACATGCAAGTGAAGTATTAAAGCATCTGTCAAAACAGGGCAGGCTGATCGGGATCGATCAGGATGCGGATGCAATCCGGGCAGCGAGTGAGAGACTTGCTCCTTATAAGGAACAGGTTACGATCATTCGGAGCAATTACGCAAATATGAAAGAAGAGCTGAACGCCATCGGTGTCACAGGAGTGGATGGTATCGTATTAGACCTTGGAGTTTCCTCTTTTCAGCTGGATACACTAGAGAGAGGCTTTACTTACCGGGATCCGGATGCACCACTTGACATGCGCATGGATGACAGGCAGACACAGACAGCAAAAGACATCGTAAACGGATACAGTGAGATGGAATTGTACCGCATTATCCGTGATTACGGGGAAGATAAATTCGCAAAAAATATTGCAAAACACATTGTGATGGAGCGTCAGAAAAAACCGATCGAGACGGCAGGAGAACTGACCGAGATCATCCGGGCATCCATCCCGATGAAAGTACAGGCAACTGGCGGACATCCGGCAAAACGTACCTTCCAGGCGATCCGGATCGAGTTAAACCATGAGCTTGATGTATTACAGGAACATTTGGATGAGATGATCGATCTGTTAAATCCAGGGGGAAGGATCTGCATCATCACATTTCATTCATTAGAAGACCGTATCGTAAAGGTGAATTTCAAACGGAACGAGAACCCTTGTACCTGCCCGAGTGATTTTCCGGTATGCGTATGCGGAAAAGTTTCCAAAGGAAAGGTCATTACAAGAAAACCGATTTTACCATCTGAAAAGGAATTGGAAGAAAATTCAAGATCCAAAAGCGCGAAATTAAGAGTATTTGAAAAATGTCAGTAGAAACAGGGCTGGCAGAAACGAGGAAGATTATGAAAAATGAGACGGTAAGACAGAATCAGCAGAGACAACAGTATTATGTAGATGGAAATACGGTCCGTCGGATGGAAGCCGCACCGGATTACAGAGCAAGACGTGCAGAGCGCATCGAGCGGGAGAGAGAAGAAGAATTAAGAAGAAAGAAACGGATTGCAAGACGTAATCAGGAACGTGCCCTCAGGATGAGCCGCAGATATGTGGTGTTCCTTACGATGGCAGTTATTGTATTTGGCGTTTTTGCAGGAAGTTATATCAAAGTGCAGTCTGATATGACAGCAAGAATGAAAAAGATCGCAGCGATCGAGAGCCAAATCGCAGATTTAAAGGCAGACAATGATGAGGCATACAAAAGAATCAACAATTCCATTGATCTGGATGAAGTAAGAAACCGTGCAATGAATGATCTGGGAATGTCTTATGCAAAAGAGTCACAGATTGTCTATTATTCTGTTGGGGACGACGATTATATGAACCAGTTTAGCGAGATTCCGGGTAGATAAAGATACAGGAGTAATTCATGGCAGCAAAGAGAAAAAGAAAACCGTGGTTAAAATTTTTAAAGCGCATGCAGAAAAAGCTGATCGTTATGTTCGGCTGCATTGCGCTTTTACTCATTGGACTGATCGGAAGACTGATGTATATCGAGCATACGAGCGGAGACAAATATGAAAAGATCGTATTGTCCCAGCAGGAGTACGACAGTCAGACAATCCCTTATCAGAGGGGAGATATTGTCGATTCCAAGGGAACTGTGCTGGCAACCAGTATCGCTGTTTATAATGTCGTGCTGGATTGTTATGTTATGACCAGCAAGGAGGATTACATTGCTCCGACGATCGCGGCTCTGACACAGTGTTTCCCGGATATCACAAGCGAAGAACTGTATGGATACGCAACGGAAAAGAAGGACAGCCGTTATATTGTATTAAAGAAAAAGGTATCTTATGACGAGATACAGCCGTTTGTCGAGATGCAGGAAGCAACCGATGAAAAGGGAAAACAGTTAAATCCTGATATCAAAGGTGTCTGGTTTGAAAAAGAGTATGAGAGACAGTATCCGTATGGAGCGCTGGCAAGCTCGGTGGTTGGATTTACAACTTCCGGAAACCTTGGTATCAATGGGATTGAACAGCATTATAATGATGTTTTAAATGGCGTGGATGGAAGAGAATATGGTTATTTGAATACGGATAATAATTTTGAGAAAACCATCAAAGCAGCCAGAAACGGAAACACTGTTGTGACGACGATCGATGCCAATATCCAGTCAGTAGTGGAAAAAAAGATTGCTGAATTTAACGAGGCGTATACTGGAAATTACAGAGAGGGAGATGCCGGAGCAAGCCATGTCGGTGTTCTGATCATGGATCCGAACAATGGGGATGTACTTGCGATGGCAAACTATCCGAATTACGATGCATCTAATCCAAGGGATCTGTCTGCCTACTATACAGAGGAAGAGCTTGCTTCCATGGATGAGGATGCACAGTTGGATGCCTTGAATCAGATCTGGCAGAATTTCTGTACGACCTATACCTATGAGCCGGGATCGACTGCAAAACCATTTACGGTGGCAGCCGGGTTAGAGACAGGAACGGTCTCGACCGGAGATACCTATTACTGTGACGGTTACGAAGAACTGGGTGGACATACGATACACTGTGTCAATCGTTCCGGACATGGAATGGAGACATTGGAGCAGACGTTGATGAATTCCTGCAATGATGCCTTAATGCAGATGTCTTATAAAATAGGAAAAGATAATTTTACAAAGTATCAGCAGATCTTTGGGTTTGGACAGAGGACCAATATTGATCTGCCGGGAGAGGCGAGAACCAATACCCTGATCTTTAATGCAGATAATATGGGACCGGTAGATCTTGCCACAAACGCATTTGGTCAGAACTTTAATACGACCATGATCCAGCTGGCAACGGCATACTGCTCTTTGGTAAACGGAGGCAATCTGTATCAGCCGAGAGTGGTAAAACGGATCACAGATGAAAATGGCAACACGATCGAGGAAAAATCGCCGACCCTTTTGAGAGAGACGATCTCAAAATCAACTGGAGATGCACTCAAACAGTATATGTATTCCACCGTAACCTCAGGAACCGGTGCGACCGCAAAAGTCGATGGATATTCCATGGGAGGAAAGACCGGAACTGCGCAGAAAGCAGGACGTGACGGCGTCAATTATCTGGTGTCTTTCATTGGATTTGCCCCGGTGGAGGATCCACAGCTTGTGATCTACTGCGTTGTGGATGAGCCAAATGCTGAGGAACAGTTCCACAGTACTTTTGCACAGAATATTGTACGCGAGATATTAGAGGAAGTACTTCCTTATATGAATATTTACCGGGATGAAGAGGTAACAGGGATTCATGCCGGATGGGATATCAAAGGCGAGGAAGCAGAGCAGACGGCAGCAACAGATATTGCCAATACGCCGTTGGAGGAGAGCCTTGATGTGCCGGATACGACAGAGGATCTGCCGGAAAACAATGACGATGGCATTGCAACCGGTAATACAGACCCGGGACCGGATGAAGCCGGAACAGCCGAAGAGACAGGAGCATCCGGGGAAACTGGAAGCACACCGGATGAACCGGCGGGTGAGCCTGTAGAATAAGAGAATAACAGATAGCATAACCTCACAAAAGTCAGAATAAAATAGTTTGAGAACTTTTGTGGGGTTTTTCTATGCAGGAAGAGATCCCGTTTTGCAGAACGAAGACCTATAATCGAAAAAAGATCATGGTGATGTTTCTTGCTATCTTTTTTGCCGTGATGTATCTGATCGGGAGACTGGTGTATCTGATGGTCTTTTGTTCAGAATATTATGGACAGAAAGCGGAAAATCTGCATGAAAGAGAACGTGACATCAAGGCAGCAAGAGGAAAGATCATAGATGCGACCGGAACGGTTCTTGCAACCAATAAATCTGTTTGTACGATCTCCGTGATACACAGTCAGATCAAAGAGCCGGAGAAAGTGATTGCGGCTCTGGTGAAGGAACTGGAACTGCCGGAAGAGACGATACGCAAACGAGTGGAAAAGATCAGCTCTATTGAACGTGTAAAGACGAATGTTGACAAGGAGACCGGAGACAGGCTGCGTGCCTATGGGCTTTCCGGCATAAAGGTGGATGAGGATTATAAACGGTATTATCCTTACGATACGCTTGCCTCAAAGGTACTTGGGTTTACCGGAGGGGATAATCAGGGAATTTTGGGCCTGGAAGTAAAATATGATGATTACCTGAAGGGAAGCAGTGGAAAGATCTTAACATTGACCGACGCGAGGGGGATCGAGATCGAAAATGCCGGGGAAAGCCGCTTAGAGCCGGTAAATGGCTATAACCTTCATATCTCCATGGATTATAATATCCAGAAATACTGCGAGCAGACGGCGGAAAAAGCCTATGTCAAAAAGGAAGCAGATTATGTTTCCGTCATTGTGATGCGGCCGGAAAACGGGGAACTGCTTGCCATGGTAAATTATCCGGAATTTAATCTGAATGAGCCATTTACGTTACTAGGCGATGGAATGGAAGAAACCACAGAGAACGAAAAACAGACCCTGCTCAATCAGATGTGGCGGAACCAGTGTATCAGCGACACCTATGAACCGGGATCGACCTTTAAGATCATCACAGCGACGGCAGCACTCGAAAAGGGTGTTGTGTCACTGACGGATCAGTTTTACTGCCCGGGCTATAAACTGGTGGAGGACCGCAGAATACGATGTGCAAGGACGACAGGACATGGAGCGGAGACATTTGAGACCGGGATCATGAACTCCTGTAACCCGGTCTTTATCGAGCTGGGAGAGCGCGTTGGCGTGGATGATTTTTACAAATATTTCAGACAGTTTGGACTGATGTCAAAGACCAATGTTGATCTGCCCGGAGAGGCGGCAACGATCATGCACAAAAAAGAAAACGTCGGACCTGTGGAGCTTGCAACCATATCGTTTGGACAGTCGTTTCAGATTACACCGATGCAGCTCGTGACGACCGTTTCTTCTATTATAAATGGGGGCAGGAGAGTGACGCCGCACTTTGGTGTGGAAATACGGGATGATGATGGCAATTTAATAGAGACATTGCAATATGATACGACAGAAGGGATATGTCAGGAAAAAACATCAGAAACGATGCGTTATCTGCTGGAAAAGGTCGTGTCAGATGGAGGAGGGCAGAAAGCGAAAATAGAAGGGTATCGGATCGGTGGAAAAACTGCGACATCACAGACTCTTCCAAGAAGCGACCACAAGTATATCTCCTCGTTCCTTGGGTTTGCACCGGCAGATGATCCCAAGGTGTTGGTGCTTTTTATTATCAATAATCCCAAGGGAATCTATTATGGTGGGCAGATCGCGGCACCGATGGTGAAAGAAATTATGGAAAACATTTTACCCTACCTTGATAAATCCTGAAAAATAACGTATACTAGAGAAATTAGAAAAAGTACATGAGGTGTTTAATTATGACATATGAAATTGTAATACCGGTAATTATTGCATTTGCGATCAGTGCACTGCTTGGACCAATCGTGATTCCGTTTCTTCGGAGACTCAAAGTGGGGCAGACAGAGCGCAAAGAATTAGAATCCCATCTGAAAAAGAATGGTACGCCAACCATGGGTGGCATTATGATCCTTGCCTCCATCGTGATCACTTCGCTATTCTATGTGAAAGATTATCCAAAGATCGTACCAATCTTATTTATGACCGTAGGCTTTGGTGTGATCGGATTTTTAGATGATTATCTCAAAGTGGTATTGCGCCGCTCCGATGGTCTTTTAGCATGGCAGAAAATGATCTTACAGATCATCGTAACCGGTGTATTTGCCGTTTATATGGTAAAATATTCCGGGATCTCACTTACCATGCTGATCCCGTTTTCCGGAGGAAAATATCTGGATCTGGGATGGCTTGCAGTTCCGGTACTGTTTTTCGCAGTTGTTGGAACGGTCAACGGAACAAACTTTACAGACGGACTGGATGGTCTTGCATCAAGCGTAACAGTAATGGTTGCAACTTTCTTTTCGGTTGTGGCAGTTGGCACGAATGCGGGGATCGCACCGATCACCTGTGCCGTTGTAGGTGCGCTGCTTGGCTTTTTACTGTTTAACGTATATCCTGCCAGCGTGTTTATGGGAGACACCGGTTCCCTTGCACTTGGAGGTTTTGTGGTTTCAACAGCGTATATGATGCAGATGCCGCTTTTTATTTTGATCGTAGGACTGATCTACCTGGTAGAGGTACTTTCAGTCATTATTCAGGTAACTTATTTTAAGGCAACCGGTGGAAAACGTATTTTCAGAATGGCACCGATCCATCATCACTTTGAGCTTGGTGGATGGTCTGAAACAAGAGTCGTGGCAGTGTTTTCAATCACAACAGCACTTTTGTGTATGATCGCACTGCTTGCAATGTAAGAAATGGAAAGGGAATGAAGGTAAGATGACAACAATGGACTGGACAAAAAAAACAGTATTGGTGGTTGGAACCGGAATCAGTGGAATTGCAGCAACAGAGCTGTTACTTAAAAATGGAAGCAGGGTAATCTTATTTGATGGCAATCAGGAACTGGATGTTGCAGCATTAAAAGAGAAAAATCCGCAGCTCACAGAGGTTGAGATCATTTTAGGAATATTAAAAGAGGAAGATCTTGAACGGATCGACCTTGCTGTATTGAGCCCTGGCGTGCCGACCGATCTGCCGATGGTAGAGCAGATCAGAGAAAAAGAAATCCCAATCTGGGGAGAAATCGAGCTTGCCTATCAGTTTACAAAGGGTGCGGTTGTTGCTATTACAGGAACCAATGGAAAGACGACGACCACAGCATTGACCGGAGAGATTATGGCAAATTACTTCCCGGATGTAAAGGTAGTCGGCAATATCGGAATCCCGTATACTTCCGTTGCGGCAGATACCACAGATGAGACAGTGACAGTAGCAGAAATCAGCAGTTTCCAGTTAGAGACAATCCATGAATTTCATCCCAAAGTGACCGCTATCTTAAATATCACGCCGGATCATCTGAACCGTCATCATACGATGGAATGTTACATTGAGACCAAAGAGAGCATTACCAGAAATCAGACCAAAGACGAAGTGTGCGTGCTGAATTATGAGGATGAAGAGCTAAGAAAGTTTGGAGAAACCTTACACTGCACACCTTTATACTTCAGTAGCGCAAGAAAACTGGAAAACGGACTTTTCTATGAGGAGGGTGCGATCTATTACGCCAAGGATGGTCAGAGTGAAAAAGTAATCAATGTGGATGAGCTGAATATTCTCGGACTGCACAATTATGAGAACGCGATGGCTGCAACCGGTATGGCACTTACCATGGGTGTACCACTTGAGAAGATCCGGGAATCCTTAAAGAATTTCCAGGCAGTAGAACACAGGATTGAGTATGTAACAGAGTGGAACGGGATCCGTTTCTATAACGATTCCAAGGGAACAAACCCGGATGCTGCAATAAAAGGAATCCAGGCAATGAACCGCCCGACGTATCTGATCGGCGGTGGTTATGATAAGCAGTCTACCTATGATGAGTGGATCGAGAGCTTTGATGGAAAAGTAAAGAAACTGGTACTGATCGGACAGACCAGAGAGAAGATCGCAGAATGCGCGAAAAAACATGGATTTACACAAATTGCACTGTGTGACAGCTTAGAGGAGGCAATCGATGTCTGCTGTAAGAATGCAAAGAGCGGAGATGCAGTGTTATTATCTCCTGCCTGTGCAAGCTGGGGCATGTTCAAAAATTATGAGGAACGGGGACGTATCTTTAAGGAATACGTCAGAAACCTGTAACTTATGCGGAAAGCGAGGATTCGCAAAACGCGTTTCTCATCGTTTATGACAATAGATCTGCTCACGAAGTGTGCAGTCTATGATACATATAAGTTCTGGAAATGAGGTTAGAGCGTGGCAAGAAAACCGGAAAGACAGAAAAAAGAAAAAACAATTCGATACTTTGATTACAGTCTGTTGTTTTTGATTATTTTTTTACTTTGCTTTGGACTGATCATGTTATACAGTACCAGTTCTTATTATGGATCAATCCGTTTTGACGATTCGGCATACTATGTAAAACGTCAGATGTATGCGAGTGCACTTGGACTGGCAGCAATGCTCGTGGTGTCAAGAATCCCGTATCAGATCTGGATGCGTTTTTCCACGCTGGCATATTTTGTGGCACTTGTGCTTTGTACCGCCGTTATCTTTATCGGTAAAGAGGCAAATGGACAGTCGAGATGGATCAAAATCGGACCGGTTCAGTTCCAGCCGTCGGAGTTAGCGAAGATTGGTGTCATTATATTTCTTGCAACGATCATTTATAAAACGCCAAAGAAAATGGGAGAATTCAAAAGTCTGGTAAAAATCATGGTGATCATTATTCCAGTCGTAGGTGTGGTAGCATACAATAACCTAAGTACTGCGATCATTATCCTTGGTATCGCAGTCTGTATGCTTTTTGTTGCAAGCCCCAAATATTCTCACTTTATCTTAATGGCACTGGCAGTGGGTCTGGCAGGCACGCTTTTTATCGTCATTGCGCCATATCGTGCGGAACGGGTACAGATCTGGCTGCATCCGGAGGATTATGAAAAAGGATATCAGACGTTGCAGGGACTTTATGCTATTGGCTCTGGCGGACTGTTTGGAAAAGGACTCGGGGAGAGTATGCAAAAGCTTGGATTTATCCCGGAGGCGCAAAACGATATGATCTTTTCTGTTATCTGTGAAGAACTTGGACTATTTGGGGCGGTCTGTCTGATCTTACTGTATCTTCTGGTCATCTGGCGTCTGGTCGTGATCGCCAATAATGCGGCAGATATGTATGGAGCATTGATCGTTGTGGGAATATTGTCACATATTTCTATACAGGTATTGTTAAATATTGCGGTTGTGACCAATTCCATTCCAAATACCGGAGTGGCACTTCCGTTTGTAAGTTATGGAGGTACGTCGATTTCCATTTTGCTTGCGGAGATGGGGTTAGCACTTTCTGTATCGAGGGGAATTAAATTAGAGGTTAGCTGATATGATTAGAGAACAAAGACGCAGAAAGCGGCGCAGAAAGATCGGTTTACTGGTGTTTCTTGTGCTCTTGCTGCTGATCGCAATCGGTGCGTTTGTTGTAATTAATGTGTTTACGGTAGAACATGTTGTGGTAGAGGGAAATGAACTCTATTCCTCCGAGCAGATACAACGGATGGTACTGGATGATGAGTATTCCTGGAACTCATTGTATGTGGATTTAAAATACCGGTTTATGGATGTGGGAGATGTGCCGTTTGTGGATACAATGGAGGTCTCACTCGATGATCCGCATACCGTACGCATCAGCGTTTATGAGAAGGGAATCCTTGGCAGTTTTTATATTGATACATTAGGGCAATATGCGTATTTTGACAAAGATGGATTTGTTGTGGAGACATCATCTGATGTGATAGAGGGTGTTCCAAAGATTACCGGAATCACCTGTGATACAGTGGTACTGTACGAAAAGCTTCCATTAGAAAGTGACAAGATCCTAAGCAGACTGCTTTCACTGACACAGATGCTCAAAAAATATGATCTTTCACCGGATGAGATCCATTATGACAGCACATTAAGACCGACCCTGACTTATGGAACCATTGAAGTGGTAATGGGATCGGAGGATTATCTGGCACAGAAAGTGGTTCGTTTATCGGCAATTTTACCACAGTTATCAGGGCTTTCCGGTACACTACATTTAGACACCTGGACGCCAGACACCACAGATATTGTTTTTGACAGGTCAGATTCCTAAAAAAAATCAAAAAATTAGTTGATTAATTCAGAGAAAAATTATATTATAGAGTATATGAGTTTGTAGTGGGGAAAAAGGGTTGACGGAATATTAGGGAGAGAATGAAGGAGGAACTACCTTGCTGGAGATTATGACAAACGAAGCAGATACCAGTGCAAAGATTATCGTCATCGGTGTTGGCGGAGCTGGCAATAATGCTGTAAATAGAATGATTGATGAAAATATTGGCGGAGTAGAGTTTATTGGAGTAAATACAGATAAACAGGCGTTAGCACTGTGTAAGGCACCTACCCTGATCCAGATCGGTGAGAAACTGACCAAAGGACTTGGTGCGGGCGCACAGCCTGAGATCGGTGAAAAGGCAGCAGAGGAGAGTGCAGAGGAACTTTCAGCCGCTGTAAAAGGTGCAGACATGGTATTTGTTACCTGTGGTATGGGTGGCGGTACCGGAACAGGTGCAGCACCGGTTGTAGCCAAGATCGCAAAAGAGCAGGGTATCTTAACCGTTGGTGTAGTGACCAAGCCTTTCAAATTCGAGGCAAAACAGCGTATGTTAAATGCACTTTCCGGAATTGAGCGTTTAAAGGACAGCGTAGATACATTGATCGTGATCCCAAATGACAAGCTGCTTGAGATCGTAGACCGCAGAACAACTATGCCGGATGCGTTAAAGAAAGCAGACGAAGTATTGCAGCAGGCAGTACAGGGTATCACAGACCTGATTAATTTACCTGCATTGATCAACCTGGATTTCGCGGATGTATGTACTGTTATGAAGGACAAGGGTATGGCACATATCGGTATCGGTTCTGCCAAGGGTGATGACAAAGCGATCGAGGCTGTAAAACTTGCCGTTGCCAGCCCATTGCTCGAGACTACCATCAATGGTGCGTCTCATGTTATCATTAACATTTCCGGAGATATCTCTTTGATGGATGGTAATGATGCAGCAAGCTATGTAGAGGATTTAGTTGGTGATAATGCCAATATCATTTTCGGTGCAAAATACGATGAGACAATGACAGATGAGGCAACGGTTACGGTAATTGCAACCGGACTCGAGGAGTCTGCAGGTGCACAGCCGGGCAAGATCATGCCAAAGATGCAGTATCAGAATATGGGTTCTGTTACCAGACCAGTTGGAACAGCTCCAATCAACCGGACAGCTACAACAACAGCAACTGGTTTTGGTGCGATGCCACATCAGCAGCCAGTACATCAGCAGCCAATGCAGCAGACGACACCATCATTTTCCGGTATCCAGAAACCAAAACAGCCGGAGAGTTCCGTACAGCCGGTAGATATCAAGATCCCGGATTTTCTTAAAAATTCAAGAAAATAATGAGAGTACAGTAAAGTGGTTGAACGAATTTCGTTCAGCCGCTTTTTTTGTGCGCATAGGGAAAAAAACGAGTGCCGGTACGAAGATCTGGTGTGCAATGCGGGTTCCTTAAGTTGGATCCAATCCCCTGATTCTGACAAAATAACAGGAATAGCATTACTATAATAACAAAAGGAAGCGAGGTGAGAAAAATATATGTGTTCTATGTGGATGTGTTCCTGTTACAGAACTTCTGTATGGACTTCATTGCCGTAATGGGGAGCAACTTGTTATTAAAGAGAGGAAAAAGTGTGATCCGGCTTTTTCTGATCTCGTTTTTCGCTTCGCTGGTGGGGTTGATCCTTTTTCTTTTGATCGATCAGATCATGACCTATCAGATCGTGACACATTTCCTTTTAAATACGGCAATGGTGGCGGGATGTTTTGGCTGTCGTTCCAGGCAGGAATTTTTGAAAGCGTGGCTGAGTACATACATCGTGGTATTGTTTCTTGGGGGAGCCGTCGAATGGATGATGGAACAGAGCGTGTTTTTTCAAAATTATGCGCTGCAGCTTTTGGGAGGCGTAGGCCTTCTGGCAGTGTTTCTGCCGTTTCTGCTTTCTGTGCAGACCTATGAGAAAAACAAGATCCCGGTGCGGATCATAAACCGGGGAAAGAAACTGGAATTTATGGCGTACTATGACAGCGGAAATCAGCTGACCGATCCCTATACCGGAAAACCGGTGTGCGTATTGAGCGAGAGGAAGGCAAAAGAATTATTGGAGCCCGGGCGAGATAAGATGCGATTGATCCCTTATCAGTCGTTAGGAAAGCAGAGCGGTCTTATCTGGGCAATGGATGTGGAACAATTAGAATTTGGACGAGGAAAGGATCACTGCGTGATCAAAGAAGCGGTGATCGGACTTGGAGAACAGGGATTTTTGGAGGGATCAGACTATGATCTGCTCTTACATGCAAAATTATTGCAGACAAAAGCATCTGAAATGGAGAACGAAAGAGAAGATTACCATGGAAGGTCTGGTCAAAAAAATGAAAAAGGTGATGAAGTATGTATATAAAATTCAAGATGCTGGAGAAGAAGACATTCTGGCAGGAAATCCGGAGTTTTTCCATTGCGAGATGGCTGGTGCATGGGAAAAATGAAGTGCACTATATTGGAGGGGCGGAGATATTGCCGGCACCGTTAGAGAGTGAGGAAGAGGCTTTCTGCATCCGGCTTTTAGGAAAAGCAAAAGGAGAAGAGGCATTATCGTCCAGAGAGTGTGATGCCGTGGAGCGTGCCCGTAAACGGCTGATCGAACATAATTTACGTCTGGTCGTATACATAGCAAAGAAATTTGACAATACCGGAGTCGGGGTCGAAGATCTGATCTCGATCGGAACGATCGGGCTCATTAAGGCGATCAACACATTTAACCCGAATAAAAATATCAAGCTCGCGACCTATGCTTCGCGCTGTATCGAAAATGAAATCTTGATGTATTTGAGGAGAAACAGTAAGACACGTCTGGAAGTTTCGATAGATGAGCCGTTAAATGTGGACTGGGATGGAAACGAGCTTCTGCTATCGGATATCCTTGGAACCGATGAGGATGTGATCTACCGTGATATCGAAACGGATGTGGAACACCGGTTGTTAAAAGGTGCGATCGAAAAACTTTCCGGCAGGGAACGGATGATCATAGAACTCCGGTTTGGGTTAAATACCTTAGACGGCGAGGAAAAAACACAGAAAGAGGTAGCAGATATGCTTGGAATCTCGCAGTCTTACATTTCAAGATTGGAGAAAAAGATCATGGTGCGTTTAAAAAAAGAGATTGTAAAATTAGAGTAAGCCCTGTGTCCCCAATATCCTTTTTGTGTAAATTGTGAGAAAATATTGTAAAAATGTCTGAAAAATAGTATAATATATACTATAAAAATGCAGATGGCTATGGACTGCAACAGGACAGATAGGAGGGGACAGCTTATGTTATTAGAGTTTTTAGGCGCGGCACATGAGGTTACAGGCAGTTGCCATTTTCTCAGCTTTGGGGATAAGCGGATTTTAGTAGATTGTGGTATGGAACAGGGAGCAGATCTTTATGTGAATCAGGAGATACCGGTCAATGCTTCCGATATTGATTATGTGTTTGTGACACATGCACATATTGATCACTCCGGTTTATTACCGCTGCTTTACAATCATGGATTCCGGGGACAGATCTTCTGTACCATAGCAACGAATCAGTTATGTGAGATCATGTTAAAGGACAGTGCACATATTCAGATGTTTGAGGCAGAGTGGAGAAATCGTAAGGCAAAGAGAGCCGGACTGCCGGAAATCGTGCCACTCTATGATATGAATGATGCGATGGGGGTTTTGGGACATTTTGTACCGTGTGAGTACCAGCATATCGTCGAAGTGTGCGACGGATTAAAGGTACGTTTTGTAGATGCAGGGCATTTACTTGGTTCTTCGAGTATCGAGATGTGGGTACAGGAGGAGGACAAAGAAGTAAAGATCGTCTTTTCCGGAGACATCGGACCTGGAGACCGTCCACTGATCAAAGACCCGGAATACATCAAAGAGGCAGACTACGTCGTGATGGAGTCTACCTATGGAGACAGGGAGCATCAGACACCGCCGGATTTTGCAGTCAGGCTGGCAGAGGTATTGAAAGATACTTTTACTCGTGGCGGAAATCTTGTTATTCCGGCATTTTCCGTTGGACGTACGCAGGAAATGCTCTATTTCATACGGCGGATCAAAACCGAACATCTGCTGCCGGAATATGAGAATTTTGAAGTATATGTGGATAGCCCGCTTGCTGTGGAGGCAACCTCTATTTTCAATAAAAACGTGGAGGACTGTTTTGATGAGACCGCACTCGAACTGGTACATCAGGGCATTAACCCGATCGGGTTCCCGGGACTTCGAATGGCAATCACCAGCGATGAATCCAAGATGATCAACTTCAACGACAAGCCAAAGGTTATCATTTCTGCTTCCGGTATGTGTGAGGCTGGACGTATCAGACACCACTTAAAACATAATCTGTGGAGAGCTGATTCAACGATCCTGTTTGTTGGATTCCAGGTGCCTGGCACACTCGGACATTCCCTGTTAAACGGAGCAAAAGAGGTGAAGCTGTTCGGTGAGACGATCGAGGTAAAGGCGCGGATTGAGAATTTACCGGGCATCAGCGGTCATGCGGATATCAATCAGCTTACCAGATGGGCGGCAGCATTTGAGCAGAAACCAAAGAAAGTATTTGTGGTACACGGAGATGACAAGGTCACGGAGCAGTTTGCAGCACACCTTCATGATACCCTGGGCTATGATGCCTATGCACCATACAGCGGAGATACATTTAACCTCATGACAGGGGAATGTGTCGAAGAGGGCTCCAGACAGCAGGTGGAAAAGAAGAAAGACAAACAGAATGCGCGAATGGCGAACAATGTATTTGCAAGACTTCTTGCCGCAGGACAGAGGCTGCTTACTGTGATCAACAAGTGCGAGGGTTTGCCGAACAAAGAACTTGGCCGTTTTGCAGACCAGATCAATGCGTTGTGTAATAAATGGGACAGATAGTTTAAAGGGACAGATAATGCCGGATGGATTTTAAGGCAGACTTTTCCAGCCGGCTGACCTGTGCCTGTGAGATGTGGATCTCTTCTGCAACCTCCATCTGCGTCTTGCCTTCAAAAAAGCGCAGTTTTAAAATATAATTTTCGCGTTCACCCAGATGATCGAGGGCATCATTTAAGGAAAGTTCCTCGACCCAGTTGTCCTCCCGGTTCTTTTTATCACTGATCTGGTCCATCACATACAGTGTGTCACCGCCATCGGTATAGACTGGATCGTAGAGGCTGATCGGGCTTTGGATGGCATCGAGGGCGAAAACAATCTCCTCTTTGGAGAGTCCTGCTTCTTGGGCAATCTCATCTAAGGTGGGTTCCTTGGTGGAAGTGTGGGAGAGAACTTCTTTGGCATGGATGGCTTTATACGCGGTATCACGCAGGGAGCGGCTGACGCGGATGGAATTGTTGTCACGCAGATAACGTCGTATTTCACCTATAATCATAGGAACAGCGTAGGTGGAAAACTTGACTCCCATAGTCGGGTCAAAATTATCAATGGATTTGATCAGACCGATGCAGCCGATCTGAAAGAGGTCATCTACATTCTCATGGTTGCCGGAAAAGCGTTTGATGACACTTAAAACAAGCCGGAGATTTCCCTTGATGTAAGTTTCCCTGGCTTGCAGATCTCCCTGTTTGATCCGTACAAAAAGAGCATCCTTTTCTTCTTCTTTTAAAATAGGGAGCTTAGCAGTGTTGACACCGCAGATTTCAACTTTGTATGAAGCCATGATGTAAGTACCTCCGGGATTTTTATTAAAAGGATGCTTCAAATTCATACATTTTATTCAGAAAGTAACTTTTTTTTATGAGAAAATAATGGTAAAATACTAGAGAACTAGATTGAAAAGCATTGGAGCAGTGACTATGAAAGATTTGATTGATGAGAGAAATGAACGTGAGAGAATCAGTAGAAGCATCATAAAATACTGGAATGTCAATTATATTCCAAAACAGCCGGAGCCGGTTGAACCGGAGAAGATGGAAGAAGAGCAGGAAGTTGTAGAGAGCAATGAGAGCCAGTTACCGTCCGAAGAGGACTATAACTATACAACAGGAGCATACTCCGGTGTTTATGGAAAGAGTGATGTAAAGGACGAGGTTACCAAGGGTCAGATCGATAAGATCCTGCATGAAAAATCAGAAAACCTCAGACATCTGATTAACGAAAATAAGGAAAAAGAGTGACAGGAGATAAGCTGGTGCATAGAATAGAATAAGAGAGAAAAAATGGGGATATTTATGGCAGAGATTGTACTGCGCAAATACCACGGTATTGGAAATGATTATCTTGTCTATGATCCCACTGTTAATAAAACCGTATTGCAGGAACGTTTTGTAAGGCAGCTATGTAAGCGCAATATGGGTGTGGGTGCAGATGGGGTGCTCTATGGACCATTATTCGAACAGGAAACAATAAAAGTACGAATTTTTAATCCGGATGGAAGTGAAGCAGAAAAAAGCGGAAATGGCATCCGGATTTTTTCAAGATATTTAAAAGATGCAGGATATATAAAAGAGGACAATTATACACTCACGACCAATGCAGGAGAGACACAGATCACCTTTTTAGATGAGACGGGAAACCGGATGCGGGTCGATATGGGATATCCGGAATTTCAGGCGGAGAAGATACCTGCAGTTGGATTTGGTGAGGAGATCACAAATGAAGCAATCTTTTTTTGCGATAATTTTTACAATGCGACCTGTGTTTCAATGGGAAATCCAAACTGTGTGATCTTATTAGAAGAAGTCAATGCCAAAAAAGCAATGCAGTTAGGACCATATGTAGAAAATTCCAAGTATTTTCCCAACCGTATCAATATGCAGCTGTGCAGAGTGCTTGATCGGGAAAATATACAGATTGAAATATACGAAAGAGGGGCAGGCTATACATATGCCTCAGGAACAGGTGCCTGTGCGGCAGCAGCGGCATCACACCGCCTTGGACTGGTAGGGGATCAGGTGACGGTTCATATGAAAGGCGGAGAACTTGCCATAGAGTTTGCAGAAGACGGGAGAATTTTTATGACCGGTCCGGTCGTGTATGTAGGGAAGATTATAGTAGAAGAGACATTTTTTACCTAGGGAAACAGGCTTTTTGCAGAAAAAGATGCAAAAAGCCTGTTTTTTCCTGAAAAAAAAGATATAATAAAAAGGCTGTTCTAACAAGCATAGAGAGGAATAAGATGTTAGTGCAGTGCCAAAAGAAAGGGAAGAAAAAATGAAGAATGGAAAGGCGATCAGAAACCGGGCATGGCTGTTTTTTAATATTGCCTGGACTTTAGTTTATTTATGGTGGAGAACATTTTATACGGTTCCGACGGAATATGGATGGGTGTCTACCTTTGCCGGTGTTTCACTGCTGGTGGTAGAAATCCTTGGAATGCTTGAGGCGTTTGTCCACTATTTTAATATGCATAAGATTGAGAACTATGAGGTTCCGATCGTTCCCGAGGAAGAATACCCGGAGGTTGATGTATTTATTGCGACCTATAATGAGCCGGCAGACTTATTATATAAGACCGTAAACGGCTGTGTTCACATGGATTATCCGGACAAAAAGAAGGTACATATCTATCTGTGTGATGATGGAAAGAGGCAGGAGATCAGGGAACTGGCAGAACAGATGGGCGTGGGCTATATTGACCGTGAGGATCACAAAGGTGCAAAGGCAGGTAATCTAAACCATGCGATGTCTGTGACTCATGCGCCGCTCATTGCAACGTTTGATGCCGACATGATACCGAAAAGGGACTTTTTGATGGTCACGGTCGCCTACTTTGTAGACCGTGAGATTAAAAACAGAGACTTAGAAGACAAGGATAAAATAAAACTTGGATTTATCCAGACTCCACAGAGCTTTTACAATCCAGATCTGTTTCAATTTAACCTGTTTGCAGAGAATAAAATTCCGAATGAACAGGATTACTTTTACAAAGATGTGCAGATTTCAAGAAATAAGAGCAACTGCGTCATTTATGGAGGCTCCAATACGCTGATCTCGCGAGAGGCACTCAATGATGTCGGAGGCTTTTATACGAACAGCATCACAGAGGATTTTGCAACCGGAATTTTGATCCAGGCAAAGGGATACCACTGCTATGCCATCAATCAGGTACTGGCATCCGGTCTGTCACCGACGGACTTAAAGAGCCTGATCAATCAGAGGGTGCGCTGGGCAAGAGGATGTATCCAGACCGGGCGCAAGATGCATCTGATCTTAAATCCGAAACTGAAATTTACACAGAAGATCAATTACATGGCATCCGTCTGGTACTGGTATGCTTCATGGAAACGTCTGATCTATATCATGTCACCGATCTTATTTGCAACCTTTGATGTGGTCGTGGTCAAATGTACCCTGTTAGAAGTGCTGATCTTCTGGCTGCCGATGTATATCAGCAGTAACATTTCCCTTAAGATGATGAGCCGCAATATCAGGACAACGAGATGGACGAATCTTTACGAGACAATCATTTTCCCGTTTCTGCTGATCCCGACTTTACTGGAGACATTTGGGATCAGTATGAAAAAATTCAAGGTGACAAAAAAGGGTGGGGATGCGCAGGAACAGAAGAATTGGCCGTATGCGATCCCACATTTTATTCTGATTGTACTGTCCGTCATAGGAATTGCAAGATGTATTGACTGGACCTTTACAACCGGACAGATCGATTATCTGGTTATTTTGTTCTGGCTGTTATTAAACTTCTACAATCTGGTCATGTCGTTATTCTTTATTTTGGGAAGAAAAGCAGTGCGGAGTGCTGAGCGTCAGCGTGCTGCCATTCCATGCCGCATGATCACCAGCTTCGAGGAAGAGGATGGTGTGACAGAGGATATCGCAGAGGGCGGTCTGTCTATATTGTTAAAAGAGCCGCATGATATCGCAGAGCAGGAGACGGTCACACTTGTACTGAAAAATGAGCATTACCAGGCAACGGTCGAGGCACGCGTGGTTTCAGTCAGCCGTAAGGAAAAGGAATACCGCTATGCATTTGGGGTGACGGATTATAAAGAAGATAAAGCAGATTATTTCCAGATGATCTATGACAGAGTGCCGTCTCTGCCGGAGAACCTGGATGAATCGCAGAGCAGTTTTGAAGATTTAAGAACGAATGTCAAACGAAGGATCTATACGACCGAATACCACAACCGAAAGAAGGCAAGAATCCCGGTCAATAAGATCTTTGAAACCGATAAGAAACAGAAGGTTGTGCTGGTTGATTACAATTACGACTATGCATTGTTAAAAAGAGAAAGCTGGATGCCGGATAAAATGGAGTTAAAAATAAAAGAAGGACTTGGTCTGTCACTGGAATTTTGTAAGGAGACGCAGGAGGGTCTGCTTTTATACCGCGTGTTAAACGAAGCGGAACTCTATGAGAACAAAAAACTCCATGAGGCGGTTGATGATTGGATCAGGGAGCAGCTTGGACAGAGCAGCCCGGTTCAGCTGGAACAGACCGTTTCCAATAAGAGAAAACGCATGCAGGCAGAAGATGAGTTCTCAGAACTGGAACATTTATAAACAGGAGAAAGGCATGAATATGATAGGAAAAAAACTTAAGCAGACAGGGAAAGGAATCCTGTTGGCTGTGCTGTTTGGTGTGAGTATCGCATGGACAGGAGAGACAGTTTTTGCAGAAGATAATTTAAGCTTTTCGAGGGCAAAACAGGGTGGCGATGAGAACGGAATCATTTCCATTAAGGAGTCGGAAGACGGCAGCGGACTTCACATGGAATATCAGTACGAAAAAGACGGATATCACACCGTTACCGTGTTCTGTGATGATCATGTCAGAAAAATAGAGCAGCAGAGCAGCCTTTTGCTTACCATAAAAAATGATTCCAAAACGCCGGTCCGCATGAATGTGGAAATGATCGATGCAGAGGGCGAGATCCATACCGTTTCGGACGGCTGTTATGTCGTCCTGCGGGATAAGACAACAGATACCGCACTGACCGAACAGGGATGCTTTGCCATCCCTGCGGGCTTTGATGGAGAGCTGGAAGTGCCATTGGAACTTCTGGCAGAGGACGGACTGGATGAGATCATGGGGTATGGTCTGGTATGTGTGGCAGAAGATCAAAATGCCTACCGGATCGATTTTATGGATGCAGCAATCGAAGAAGACGGAACCGATCCAAAAGAGACCGCAGGTCTTTTGTTAAATGGATCTGATGAGATCAGAAAGGCAAAGGTGGGAGAGAGTGAGACCCGGTATGATGCCGAGACCTATAACCTGTTTGGCGAACGAAAAAAAGCAGCCGTTTCCCTCTCTTTAAAGGAAGAGGCAAAAGAGATCGAGCTGACGGATGAGGGCTGGCTGATCGTAAAGGCGGGAGCTAAAGAGGAAGAACTCACACTGGTTGCGCAGACCGCGGATGGCTTAAAGGCAGAAAAAAAGATCACCCTGCAGTCATCCTGGACGGAAAGCATACATACGGAAAACGGATATGACGCATCGATCGCATCGCCGCAGGAGATCGCACCGGTGGATGGAAAATGGGCATTCCTTGTGACAGCTAAGGCACTGAACATCGTGCGGGTGGCAGGAGTGATCCTTACTGCAGCCATTTTGATCTATTATATTGTGATGAGAAGAAAGGCAGGGAGAAAAGAGTAATGCTATTTTCCAGTATAACATTTTTATTTTATTTCCTTCCGGTGGTATTGGTACTGTATTATCTGTTTCGCTGGAATGTACCGATCAAAAATATGATCCTTCTGGCTGCCAGTCTGTTTTTTTATGCCTGGGGAGAACCATGGTTCGTATTTGTCATGTTAGCTTCGATCGTGGGAAACTATTTGCTTGCCCTTTTGGTCGACCGTTACCGGGAGAAAAAGGGTGTGGCCAAATTTATCATCTTTGTAACGGTCGTGCTAAATATCGGACTGTTGTTTGTGTTTAAGTATCTGGATTTTGTGATACGTAACATCAATCAGACGACGGACGGGAACATCCCACTGCTTGGGCTTGCCCTCCCGATCGGTATTTCGTTTTTTACCTTCCAGGCAATGTCCTATGTCATTGACGTATACCGGGGAAATGGAGAAGTCCAGAAAAATCCGTTTTATGTGGCACTTTATATTTCCTTTTTCCCGCAGCTTGTCGCAGGACCGATCGTGCGGTATGAGACGATTGCAGACCAGATGATAAACAGGAAAGAGACGTTGGATAAATTCTCGGTCGGTACCTGCCGTTTCATTACCGGAATGGGCAAAAAGGTATTGCTTGCCAACAATTTTGCCATTGTTGCAGACCGTATTTTTGACAATTACCAGCAGGGCTGGTGTCCGGTCACACTTGCCTGGGTGGGGGCAATCGCATACACCTTACAGATCTTATACGACTTTTCCGGTTATTCGGATATGGCGATCGGACTGGGACTTATGTTTGGCTTTAAGTTCGAGGAGAACTTCAACTATCCTTATATTTCCCGGTCGATCGGAGAGTTCTGGAGACGCTGGCACATCTCACTGGGAACCTGGTTTAAGGAGTACATCTATTTTCCACTGGGAGGCTCCCGCGTGAAAAATATGGATATCGTGCTCCGGAATATGCTCATTGTCTGGGTATTTACCGGTATCTGGCACGGTGCGGAGTGGACGTTCTTTATCTGGGGACTTTTGAATTTCGCAGCACTGGTATTTGAGAGGTTTACCGATCTGGAGAACCGTACCCGGTTTGGCGCACTGCGGTGGCTTTATACGATGTTTTTTGTCACGATCGGCTGGGTCATTTTCCGCAGTGAAAATCTGGTGTATGCGGGAAATTATCTGAAATGTATGTTTGGCTTCGGCAGAGCCGGCTTTTTCAGCGATTACGCATTTATGTATCTGAAAGAGTATGGCATCTTTTTTGTGGCGGGTATCCTGTTTTGTATGCCGCTTGGAAAACGTATGAACTACCTGATCGCAGAGAAAAAAGCAGGAAAAGTTCCGGTAGCAGTGATGAATGTGCTCTATCCGGCAGTTATGCTGTTGATGTTCTGGGTTTGTGTGACTTATCTGATCAAGGGAAGCTACAATCCGTTTATCTATTTTAATTTTTAAGGAAAGGGAGAACTATGGAACGGTTATTAGGAAAAAAACGATGGACTGCGCTGCTCTTTTTCATACTTTTATTTGCCTATGCGTTTGTAAATGCGAAAAAAGAGCTGCCGGTTCTGATCGAGACGATAACATCTTTTGACAGTGATCTTTCTGCCTCTGAAAAAATTAATCAGATTGACAGTACCATCAATGAAAATGCGATGGAGCGGTATGCATTTGTCGATGCGTATGGATATTTACAGCGGCTGTTAAACAAAAACGAGGAATCCAATTTTGAAGTGGTAAAAGATACCGAAGGGAAACTGCATTATACTTATTTTACAACGGAACCACAGGACACCTCGGAGTTAGTGGAACGTGTCAGAAATCTGGCAGATGCGGTCGAGACGAAAAAGACCAAAGTGATCTACGTCCTGCCGCCGGATAAATATATCAGAGGCTACACCACATTTGCGAAGGGTATTCCATACCATATGTCAAATGAGACCGCAGATGGTTTTCTGGCGGGACTTGAAGAAAATGGGATCCCATACCTTGACCTAAGGGAAAATCTCTCCGAAAGCGGAAGGGATTTATCAGAGGCATTTTATGTGACAGATCATCACTGGACGATCCAGACTGCATTCTGGGCAGCCGGGGAGTTATCAGACTGGTTGAATGAAAGCTTCGGAGAAGATCTGGATGCGGACGGCTTTTACAGAGATGAGAGCAATTACAATGAGATCACCTATGATAAGATCTCTCTTGGATCAATGGGAAGAAAAGTCGGCAGGTATTATGCCGGTGTCGATGATTTTACGCTGATCTATCCGAAATTTGATACTTCCTATGTGTATGAAAATACGATCGAACCGGATCTGACGTTTCAGGGCAGGTTTGAGGAGGCGCTGATGGCAACACCAGTCATAAGACAGAGCAGCAAACCATTTGACACGGATATGTATATGACATACCTGTACGGAAATCCTGCATTTTCGCACATTGTAAATGAAAAAGAAACAGGCAGTATCGATGTCTGCTTTATCAAAGACTCCTTCGCTGTGCCGTTTGCGGCGTTTACTTCTCTGCGCTGCCATACGGTGGATATGATCGACCCGAGATACTTTACAGGGGATTACGAGGAGACGATCAATGAGGGAAATTATGATTATGTCATTATTATGATCTCCCCGCAGGATTTAGTCGAAGAGTTTTTTCCATATGGCAAGTAGGAAAGACAGGTAGCGTTTGACATTTTGCACACCTATGTATAAAATAGAAAAAATAGTAGTGTATTTAGAAAGGAAACGTAGGTTATGAAAAAAATCTTAGACCTGATTAGCGAAGAAGTGACAAAAGCCTTCGTGGAATGCGGTTATGATCCCAAATACGGAAAAGTTACACTGTCCAATCGCCCGGATCTGTGTGAGTATCAGTGTAACGGCGCGATGGCAGCCGCAAAAGAATATAAAAAAGCCCCTTTTATGATTGCAGATGAAGTGGCAGCAAAACTGGCAGAAGATCCGATGTTTGCCATGGTAGATTCGGTAAAACCGGGATTTTTAAATCTGAAATTAGACGGTGCATTTTTAGCAGATTATGTGGCAAAGATGCAGGAAGATGAGGGACGTTTTGGCTGTGAAAAAGTAAAAGAGCCAAAGACCATTATGATCGATTACGGCGGACCAAACGTTGCGAAACCTCTTCATGTAGGACATTTACGTTCTGCCATTATCGGAGAGAGTATCAAGCGGATCGGTAAATTTATGGGACATGAGATGATCGGTGATGTGCATCTGGGTGACTGGGGTCTTCAGATGGGACTGATCATTACAGAGTTAAAGCTTCGCAGACCTGAACTGCCATATTTTGATGAAAGCTACACCGGAGAATATCCGGCAGAGCCGCCATTTACTATTTCGGAATTAGAGGAGATCTATCCGACGGCAAGTAAAAAATCAAAAGAAGATGATGCCTACAAAGAGGCAGCCATGCAGGCAACCTATGAATTACAGCATGGCAGGAGAGGATATCAGGCACTGTTATCTCATATCCTTCATGTGTCAGTGACAGACTTAAAACGCAATTATGAGAACTTAAACGTCTCTTTTGAACTCTGGAAAGGAGAGTCTGATGCACAGCCATATATCCCGGACATGGTGCAGAAGATGAAGAACGACGGATTTGCCTATATCAGCGATGGAGCACTGGTCGTAGATGTCAAAGAGGAGACAGACACCAAGGAGATCCCTCCGTGCATGATCTTAAAATCAGACGGAGCATCTCTTTATAATACGACCGACCTTGCAACGATCGTATGGCGTATGAAAGATTATCATCCGGATGAGCTGATCTACGTTGTAGACAAGCGTCAGGAACTTTACTTTACCCAGGTATTCCGCTGCGCAAGAAAAACAGGTCTTGTCACACCGGAGACAGAATTAAAATTCTTAGGTTTTGGTACGATGAACGGAAAAGACGGCAAGCCGTTTAAGACCCGTGAGGGTGGTGTCATGCGTCTGGAGCATCTGTTAAATGAGATCGATGCTGAGATGTTAAAGAAGATCACCGAGAACCAGAAAACAAAAGAAAACCTGGGCATCAGCGAGGAAGAAGCAAAAAAGACAGCCAAGATGGTAGCACTTGCAGCGATCAAATACGGCGATCTCTCCAATCAGGCAAGCAAAGATTATATCTTTGATATTGACCGCTTTACCTCATTTGAGGGAAATACAGGACCATACATCCTCTATACGATCGTCCGCATCAAGTCCATCTTAAATAAATATTATGGTTCAGGCAAAAATACAGAAGGTGCAGCGATCTGCGCAGCAGCAAATGAGAGCGAGAAAAACCTCATGCTTGAGTTATCCAAATTCAATGCAATGATGGAAAATGCATTTGAAGAGACCGCACCACACAAGGTATGTTCTTATATTTATGACCTTGCGAATGCGTTTAATACGTTTTATCATGGAAACAAGATCATGGCAGAGGAAGATGAGGCGCGTCAGAAGTCCTATATCCGCCTGTTAGAGCTTACCAAGGCAATTTTAGAGACAAGCATTGATGTGCTGGGCTTTTCCGCACCGGATCGTATGTAATCAAAACAAAAAAGGAGAATGGGAATGAAAAAACAGACAAGAACAAAGGGAATGGCACTGGTACTGGCTCTGATGATGGTTATCACATCATTGGTATGGTTTCCAACTGATGAGGTAAAGGCTGCAAGCAGCAATGTTTACATCAATCCATACAGTGCAACGGTAGTAACCTATAAGACCGGAGATGGTGTCAGCAAAAATTGGAGCGTGATCAGTATCATGGGATGCTCCAAGAAATCAGAGATCAAAAATTTAAAATGCTCCAACAAAAACATGAGTGTTGAGAAACAGAATGGGTATCTGGTGGTATATTTTGGAGACAAGGCACAGAAAGCGACCATTACCTGTACGGTAAAAGGGGTGAAATTAAAAACAACACTTACCGTAAAAAAATACAGCAACCCGGCAAGCAGTATCAAGTTTGGTAAGAAAAACCTGACTTCCCAGTTTAAAAATAATACCGTATATCACAAACGCGGTACCAATTTTAACAACCAGAATTTACAGGTGAATCTGAAAAACGGATGGAAGATCACAAGCATTTATATCAGCAATGGCAATAAGAGACAGAATATCCAGGTCAATGCCGCAAAATTCTCAAAGAAGATCACTTTAAAGGGGAAAAATTCTTACTGCTATATCTACTGCAAAAATGATAAAAACAAAGTTTCTGAGGTGCTTTCCATCACCTATTAGGATGCAGGATAAAATCGTCACGAGAGATCGTGGCGATTTTTTGCTGTCATAAAATAAGATCGCACTCATAGAATCAAGCAGGAGCGAAATCAGAGAAGGGAGCAAAATACTTATGGCAAATGGAATGGAAACAATCCTGTCTTTTTTTCCCATCCGTTTCCGGGAGGAGATGAAAAAGATGCCCTGGCAGGGACTTGAGGAGATCCGGGTTCGGATCGGACAACCCATGGAATTTTGTTATGCCAATACCTGGCGGTATCTGCCGGAGTCTGACTTACGGGTCACAGAACGCGATATGGGAGAAATGTTAAATTATATCAGTCAGTATTCGCTCTATGCCTATCAGGAGGAGATCAGACAGGGGTATCTTACAATCGAGGGTGGGCACAGGATCGGGCTGGTGGGACAGGCAGTGATCTCACAGGGGCAGATCAGCGGAATGCACACGATCTGTTTTTTAAATGTGCGGATCGCGCAGGAGAGATGTGGCTGTGCAGAGCCGATCGTTCCTTTTTTATGGCAGGGAGAGACCATTTACAATACCCTGATTCTATCGGCACCGGGAACGGGCAAGACAACCTGTTTGAGAGATTGCATCCGGATCTTATCGGATGGGAAAAGCGGCCGGAAGGGGCTGAAAGTCGGGATCGTGGATGAACGCTCGGAGATTGCAGCCTGCCATATGGGGGTGCCGCAGAAAGACATCGGCAGAAGGACGGATGTGTTAGACCATTGTCCAAAAGCGCAGGGGATGCTTTTGCTGCTCCGTTCCATGTCCCCACAGGTTATTGCGGTGGATGAGCTTGGCAGGGAGGAAGATTTTCTTGCTGTAGAGCAGGCAGCCTGTTCGGGAAGCCGGGTACTTGGCACCATCCATGCGGCAGAGATGAAAGAACTTACAGAGAAAAAACAGTTACGGCACTGGATGAAACAGGGGATGTTTCAACGATTTGTCCTGCTTCAGAAGAATGAAAATGGGGAGCGTACCTTTCAAATTTATGATGAAAAGCTGGAACAGCTATGTTAAAGGCAGCAGGAGGCGGTCTGATCCTGCTTGCAAGCGTGGGACTTGCCGTAACGCTCGGGGCAGAACTAAGAGAACACATCAGGCTGCTTTATGAGATCAGGCAGATGCTCTTAGATATCGCGCAGGAAGCAGGATATTGTCTGTTGCCGATGGAAGAGATCTTAGAAAACAGGCTGCACCCGCGGAATGAAATCCTGGCACGTTTTTGTAAGACACTTGGAAGCACGCTTCGGGAAAAGGGAGGCTGCGACGGAACCATTCTGTGGCAGCAAGAAATGGAACGCTATCAGAAGAAACTGCAGCTTGATGCAGCGGAGCGAGAGGTGTTAGAGCATGCGGGAAGAGCTTTTTTCGGAAAAAATACAGAGGAAAATGAGAGTAATCTGGCACTGTGTCTGGAACGGCTCGATTACATCATTGAAGAAAAGAGAGGGGAACAGAAGGAGAAAAAGCGGGTGGCACAGACTGTAAGTATCATGGGAGGTCTGATGCTCATCATCCTGCTGATCTAGATTTGCGATGAGAAAGGGCAGACAGAAAATGAGCGTGAATTTAATCTTTAAAATAGCAGCAGTCGGGATTTTGGTAACAGTCATCAGTCAGGTGTTAAAACACAGTGGCAGGGAAGAACATGCTTTCCTTACAAGTCTTGCAGGACTGATCATCGTACTTTTCTGGATCGTTCCCTATATTTATGAATTATTTGAAACAATGCAGACCTTGTTTGCACTGTGACAAAAAGAGGGCAGGGTAGAAACATGAATATGTTAAAAGTTGCGTTGCTTGGGATTACGGGTGTCCTGCTTGCAATCCCATTGCAGAAAGAAAAGAGCGGGTACAGCACGTTGATTGCCATGGGAGTCTGTATCTGTCTGCTCTTTTCCATACTGACAAAAGTGGAGACTGTAGTTGCATTTATCGAGCGGTTAAAGGGACTGGTTCTGGTCGATGACACTTACATAGCACTGATCTTAAAAATGGTCGGGATCACCTATGTGGCAGAGTTTTCCATGAATGTCTGTAAGGACGCCGGATATGCTGCGATCGCCAATCAGATCGAGGTGTTTGCCAAGATATCCATACTGGCGGTAAGCCTTCCGGTGTTTGTGGCGTTTTTGGAGACGATAGGAGGTCTGATATGAACAGGGTGGCGGTGCTTCTTTTTTGTCTGATCCTTTGTGTGAGTGAACCGGTCTTTGCAGGGGAAAACAGGGCAGGGCAGAATAAGACGGAAGAAAATACCGTTTTAGAGGAACTGCTTCGCCAGATCAATTTTGACGAGGTGGATACTTATTTAAAACAGGAAAATGTTCTGCCGATCGAAGAGCAGAGTTTTTCCGACCTCGTTGTCACATTGATACAGCGGGATGGCATCGTTTTTCATCCGGAACTGGTACTGCAAGGGGGAAAAGATATGCTTTGCCAGGAGATAGAAGCGAACAAAAAAATACTGCTTGAGGTCGTACTGCTGACACTTGTCTTTTCTGTGCTAAAAAACTTTGCCGGAGCGTTTGGTTCTTCCTATGTTTCGGAACTCTGTTTTATTTTGGTGTACTGTGTGCTTGCTATTTTGCTGACACAGTCGTTTCTGACCTGTTCCGAGATCGTCTCACAGACCTTAAAGCAGAGTATTTCCTTTATGAAGGTCATGATACCGACTTATTGCATTGCCATGGTGTTCGCGGCGGGCAGCAGCAGTTCCATCGGCTTTTACCAGATTGCATTTTTAGTCATCTATCTGGTACAATGGCTGTTTTTGTATCTGTTTATCCCGATGATCCATCTCTATATCTTAGTCACGCTGTTTCATCATTTCTTTGAGGAAGAGAAATTCGCCAATCTGACCGAGCTGCTCAAAGGCATTATCTTATGGGGCTTAAAGCTGTCCGGTATGGTGGTGCTTGGATTAAATATTGTGCAGGGATTTTTAAATCCGGTCAAAGACCGGCTGTTAAACGGAACGGTAGAAAAGGCGGCATCGATGATACCGTGCATTGGAAATGTGGCAGACGGCGTAACAGAACTGCTGCTCGGCTCCGGGATTCTGATCAAAAACGGGGTAGGCGTGGCGGCACTTCTGATCCTGGTTTTACTCTGTGCGGTCCCGATGGGAAAGATCGCCTGCATCACATTATTTTACAAGATTGCGGCGGCGGTGACAGAGCCGGTGGCAGACAAGCGGATCGCCGGGTGTTTAAAGGGCATGGCAGAAGGCGGAGTGCTGTATGTAAAGCTGATGGGATATTGTGTGGTTTTATTTTTCCTTACGATCGCGCTCACTACGATGCTCACCGGAACAACAATATAAAAGGGAGAAGACAGTATGCAGATCGCAGCGTATATCAAAAGTTTTCTGGTGCTCTTTGTTGTAGTTACGGTTATCTTACAACTGATCCCCGGAACACAGTTAAAAAAATATATTTACTTTTTTGCGCAGTTTGTTCTGGTAATTGGGATCTTACATCCGCTGTTGTCCTTTTTCTGGGATACGGATGTTTTTTTGGAGCAGATAGAGTATGAGGCATTTTCCGAAAGTCTTGCAGAGACAGCGCGCGGTGCCAGCCGTATCGCAGAGGGACAAAAGGAGGATTATCTAAAAAAATATGAGAGCATCGTGGCGCAGGATGTAGCCCGTGTTGCAGAGGAATATGGACAGGCACATGGGTATGCGGTAAAAACGGCACAGGTGAGCCTAAATTCATCCTATGAGATCGAAACGGTGGAGGTAACGATTGAGGACCGGGAGGAAACAGAAATCTGCGTGGATGAGATCTCCATAGAAGAGGAACGACAGCAGGGAAATGAACTTCTGTGTCAGAATGTAAAAGAAAAACTGGAATCATACTATCAACTGGAGGAGGGAAGTGTTAATGTCTGCTATACAGGATCTGATTGAAAAGATCAGGACATACATCAGGAAAAAGCCATGGAAGAAATTAAAAAAGGCGGACTATTTCGTATTAATCTGCATTGGAGTACTGCTTATGGTCATCGCCATGCCGGAAACTGTGCCGGATGGAAAGCTGTCTTTCAAAGAAAGTAAGCCGGCACTTCTTTCAGCGACGGAAACAGAAACAAAAAACGTATCTGAAACAGAAAAAAACAATGACTATACCGCGCAGTTGGAGCATAAATTAGAGAAGGTGCTTTCACAGATGGAGGGCGTGGGAAAGGTAAAAGTGATGATCACGGTATCAGACTACGGAACCTGCGTGCTGGAAAAAGACCAGAAGAGGAATACAACGACAACGACGGAGACAGATAGCAATGGAGGAAACCGCGCCGTAACAGAAGAACAGAGAGAAGAGACGACCGTTTATACGGAAAATGGACAGGAGAAGATACCATATATACAAAAAGAGGAACTTCCAACTATAGAGGGGGTTGTCGTTGTGGCAGAGGGCGGCGGAAACAGCAGAATGATTTCGCAGATTTCAGAGACGATCCAGGCATTATTTCCGGTGGAAGCACATAAAATTAAGGTAGTAAAGATGAGTTCGAAGGAGGGATGACCGTGAAAAAAATATTTCGAAAGAACCAACTGATCATTACGGCACTCGCACTTATGATCGCGGTGGCAGGATATTTCAGTTACATGAACAATTCCATTGATGACAACGATGCGGCGGCAAAGGTAAGTGCAGGTGCGGAGATACTCGAGGAAGAATATGAGATCTCTGATGAGGACACCGATCTGGTCGGGGAAATTTTTACCGATGAGGGGAGCGGAGAAGAGATCGCACTCGTAGATGATACCGAGCAGACCGAGACCACACAGAGCATAGAGACCGCGGCAGAGGCAGAAATCGATGCGAGCGCACAGACAGCAGAGGATGTGGCAATGGACGAAACTGCCGAAGAGACCAATCCGGGCGAAACCATTTTAACCAGTACCACGATCGCAAATCTGGATTATGCGGCAGAAATGAAGCTGAACCGGGAACAGATCCGTTCCAAAAACAAGGAAGCACTGCTTGAGATCGTGAACAATGCAGCACTGGCAGATAATCTAAAACAGGATGCTGTCAACAAAATGGTGGCAATGACAGACATTGCAGAGCGGGAAGCCGCAGCAGAGATGCTTTTGGAGGCAAAAGGATTTACCGATGTTGTGGTGAGCATCACGGATGATAACTGTGATGTCGTACTTAATATGGGAGAGGTAACCGATTCCAAACGTGCGCAGGTAGAGGATATCGTAAAAAGAAAAACGAATGTCTCTGCGGAACATATCGTGATCACACCAATTGTAGTAAACGAAGCACAGACAACAGAATAGAAAATAAGAGAGCCGTCATTTCTCATTTCAGGAGAATGGCGGCTTGTTGTATGAATACTGGTAAAGCTGGAGAGGATGTGGTAAGATAGAAAAAGAAAACGCATAGAAAAGAGAGGTTGATGATATATGAAACGAGTATTTTTGATCGTATTAGACAGTGTAGGAATTGGAGAGATGCCGGATGCTGCTGCATATGGAGATGCAGGAAGCAACACGATCTTAGCAGCATCGAAAAGCCCTTATTTTTCCATGCCAAACATGAGAAAACTGGGTTTTTTTAATATTGACGGTGTAAACATCGGAGAGAAAGAAGCACATCCAGAGGGTGCTGTGGCACGAATGACCGAGGTTTCAAAGGGAAAAGATACGACGATCGGACACTGGGAGATCGCAGGTGTGATCTCAAACAGCCCGCTTCCGACTTATCCAAACGGCTTCCCGAAAGAGATCATTGATGAATTTTCCAAACGTACCGGAAGAGGTATTTTGTGTAACAAACCATATTCCGGCACCGATGTCATCCGTGATTACGGCGAGGAACATATGAAGACAGGCGACCTGATCGTTTATACTTCTGCCGATTCGGTATTCCAGATCGCAGCACATGAGGATATCGTTCCGGTGGAGACTTTATATGAATATTGCAGCATTGCAAGGGAAATGTTACAGGGCGAGCATGGAGTAGGCCGTGTCATTGCAAGACCGTTTATCGGAGAACCGGGCAATTTTACCAGAACGACAAGACGTCATGATTTTTCCTTACAGCCACCGAAAACAACAATGTTAGATCAGCTCAGTGCAAACGGATTTTCTGTTCTTTCTGTCGGAAAGATCATTGATATCTTTGCAGAAAAAGGCATCACCGAATATGTCAGAACAACCGGAAATGAAGATGGTATCAATAAGACACTCGACTATATGAAAAAAGATTTTGAGGGACTTTGCTTTACCAATCTTGTGGATTATGACATGTTATACGGTCACCGCAATGATGTTGAGGGCTACGCAAAGGCACTGACCTATTTTGATGAGCGTCTGCCGGAGCTTCTTGCAGCAATGCGTGACGAGGATGTTTTGATGATCACAGCAGATCATGGCTGCGACCCGAGTACACCATCTACCGATCATTCCAGAGAATACACACCATTCGTAGTCTATGGAAAACCGGTCAAAGCAGGCGAAAACTATGGAACAAGAGAGAGCTTTTCAGATATTGCAGCAACCATTCTTTCTTATTTTGGACTGACACCGGAATGTGCCGGAACAGCGATTGATTTATATCGTTAAAATTTTGCTTTTTGCAGGAAAATATGTTATAGTGCCAAAGAATAAGAAGTTTGGAGGATAGATTTGTTTTGGCTGATTTAAGAAAAGAGATAGAGAAAAGACGTACGTTTGCAATTATTTCGCATCCGGATGCCGGTAAGACCACACTGACAGAGAAATTTCTTCTGTATGGTGGAGCGATCAATCTGGCGGGTTCGGTTAAGGGAAAGGCAACGGCGCGCCATGCGGTTTCGGACTGGATGGAAATCGAGAAGGAGAGAGGTATTTCGGTTACTTCTTCCGTGCTGCAGTTTAATTATGACGGATATTGCATCAATATCCTGGATACACCGGGACATCAGGACTTCTCAGAGGATACCTACCGTACGCTGATGGCAGCCGATTCCGCTGTCATGGTGATCGACGGTTCCAAGGGTGTCGAGGCGCAGACCAGAAAATTATTCAAAGTCTGTGTTATGCGCCATATCCCGATCTTTACCTTTATCAATAAGATGGACCGTGATGCAAACGATACGTTTGACCTGTTGGATGAGATCGAAAAGGAGCTTGGGATTGCAACCTGCCCGATCAACTGGCCGATCGGTTCCGGTAAGGGATTTAAGGGTGTTTATGACCGCAATACCAAAGAGGTCATGACGTTTTCCGATACCTTAAAGGGAACGAAAGAAGGAACGGAACGCCATATTGCAGTTGATGATCCGGCATTGCTTGAGGAGATCGGACAGGAAGCGTTTGACAAGCTGATGGAAGAGATCGAGCTTTTAGATGGCGCGAGTGCGGAGTTTGATCAGGAAATGGTAACGAAAGGACAGCTTTCACCGGTATTTTTCGGATCTGCCCTTACAAACTTTGGTGTGGAGACCTTTTTACAGCATTTCTTAAAGATGACGTATTCTCCACTGCCAAGAAAAGCAGATATTGGAGAGGTCGACCCGTTTTCCGAGGATTTTTCTGCGTTTGTCTTTAAGATCCAGGCAAATATGAATAAGGCGCATCGTGACCGAATCGCTTTTATGCGTATCTGTTCCGGTAAATTCAGTGCCGGCATGGAAGTAACACATGTGCAGGGTGGAAATAAAAAGATCAAATTATCCCAGCCACAGCAGATGATGGCACAGGAACGCCACATTGTGGAAGAAGCGTATGCAGGCGATATCATCGGTGTGTTTGATCCGGGTATCTTTTCCATCGGTGATACACTTACCACGGCAAAACCATTCCGTTTTGAGGGGATCCCGACGTTTGCTCCGGAGCATTTTGCAAGAGTCCGTCAGGTCGACACGATGAAACGAAAACAATTCATGAAGGGCATGGAGCAGATCGCGCAGGAAGGTGCGATCCAGATCTTCCAGGAGTATAATATGGGAATGGAAGAAGTGATCGTCGGCGTGGTTGGTGTACTTCAGTTTGATGTTTTAAAATACCGTCTTGAAAATGAATACAATGTAGAGATCCGTATGGATAATCTTCCGTATGAGCATATCCGCTGGATCGAAAACGAAGAGATCGATATGGACAAGCTGGTTGGCACTTCAGATATGAAGAAGATCCAGGATCTGAAGGGAAGACCGCTGTTACTTTTTGTCAATGCATGGAGCGTTGGCATGGTATTAGACCGGAACGAAGGCCTTGTCCTGTCAGAATTTGGACGAGAGTAGGGACGAGAGAAAGAGAGCAAAGCAGCCACAAATGCGCTCGCGCAAATTTGGGGCTATTTTGCGAATACACACGAAGAAAGGAGCACTTTTTATGGCAGTTGTTAAGATCACAAATGATAATTTTGAAGAGGAAGTACTTGCATGCAAGATCCCGGTTGTTTTGGATTTCTGGGCAGATTGGTGCGGGCCCTGTCAGATGCAGGGACCGATCGTGGAAGAACTTGCAGCCGAGCTCGAGGGCAAAGTTAAATTTGGAAAAGTCAATGTAGATGAAGAAGCTGCCCTCGCTCTGAAATATCAGATCATGAGCATTCCAACTCTGGTTGTCATGCAGTATGGTCTGTTCAAGATCAAAGCAGTCGGATTGCAGCAGAAAGAAGAGATCATGGATTTGCTGGCATCCTGTAAAGAGGACTAGCAGCTACCTGCCAGTTTTCTGATAGGCAGCTTTTTCCGCCTGAAGCTCTAAGAGCAGTCTGAGGACATTCCACTGTTTGTTGGTCGGTGTGAGAATGGCTTTATAGTCGATCTGTAAGCTGCTTTTTCGCAAGGCAAGCAGGAGCTTGTCCATCCGTTTTTCGGTAAAATCACATAACAGTAAGAGATTTTCCTCTGGTATCTTTCCCGTGTGGGGAGCTGCCAGGGGATTTTTTTTGCCCGAAGCGAGCGCAGAGAGCGGCTGCATGTAATCGGAATCAGCAACCGGGACCAGATGAAATTTTAAGGTGGCGGCAAGCTGCCTTAATTGAAAGAGTTCAGTATCATTAAAATGAAATGCTAATATTTTTTCCATAAATGCTCCATTCCTGCCCGTTTTTTTGAGGCATTTTAAGTTTATGCGTAAGCACAGATCCCGTGTTTGAAAAATCTGATCTCTGATTATTAGTTTACAGGGGAAAGGGGAGAGATACAAGGGTTTTTTGATGGGGGAATGGGATAAAACTAGCTTACCTCCCGGAAAAATTTGACAATTCACAGGCGGAACGATACAATCATAATGGTATTTTGCGCTTGAAAGAGGAGTGAAACATGCTTTTTAATTCATTTGAATTTTTAATATTTTTTCCGGTCGTCATAGGGGTTTATTATATCATCCCCAAAAAACTGCGGCAGATGTGGCTGTTAGTGGCGAGCTATTATTTTTATATGTGTTGGAATGCAAAGTATGCCATTTTGATATTTGGCATCACGTTACTCAGTTTCCTTGGAGGGAAAGCTCTTGCACGTATGACAGGGGAAGATGAGGCGGCTCTTGCAAAAAGAAAACGACGTCTTTTTGTGGTCTGTGCGGGGCTTATCATTGGTATTTTACTGTTGTTTAAATATCTGGATTTTACCAGGGATAATATCAATCGTTTTTTGCAGCTGATCGGTTCTTCTGTATCCATCAGTACAGCGTTTAGTCTGGTCCTTCCGGTTGGAATTTCATTTTACACGTTTCAGGCACTGGGCTATCTGATTGATGTGTACCGGGGCGATGTACAGGCAGAAGAAAACTTTGCAAAATATGCGTTGTTTGTGTCCTTTTTTCCACAGCTGGTTGCCGGACCGATCGAGCGGAGTAAAAATTTGCTTAATCAGCTTGGAGAGCCAAAAGATTTTGATTATGAGAGAGCAAGAAATGGTCTGTTGCTCATGCTCTGGGGCTTCTTTGAAAAAATGTGGATCGCAGATACTGCTGCGATCTATGTAAATAAGATGTATGACAATTACCGGGAATATTCGTCCGGTGCGCTGGTAGTGGCAACGGTTTTCTTTGCGATACAGATTTATTGTGATTTCAGCGGTTACAGTCATATTGCGATCGGTGCAGCGCAGGTGCTTGGCGTTCGTCTGATGGATAATTTCAGACAGCCGTATTTTGCTACCAGTATTAAAGATTTCTGGCGTCGCTGGCACATCAGTCTTTCTACATGGTTCCGTGATTATGTGTATATTCCGCTTGGTGGCAGTCGTTGTGGCAAGTTAAAAACCTATCGCAATCTGATGATCACATTTCTGGTAAGTGGGTTGTGGCATGGTGCAAACTGGACCTATGTATTATGGGGCGGGCTGCATGGAGTCTATCAGGTGATCGGAGCGGTGACTCTGCCGTATCGAACACGTTTGCGGCAGTTTTTACATATCAAAGATACCTGGAAATTATATAAACTGGGACAGATGATCGTTACGTTTTTCCTGTGTGATCTGGCGTGGCTGTTCTTTCGGGCAGAGAGTACTTCACAGGCGGTTGCGATCTTAAAGCATATGTGCAGTCCGAGTGTGCCGGAACAGCTGCTCAATCTGACTACCTATACGATGGGGCTGTCATTAGTCCAGCTATACAGGCTGTTTTTTGCGATCATTGTTCTGCTCATAGTGGGAATACTGCATGAGCACGGAGTCCATATCAGGGAATGGTTCTGTAAGCAGAATGTGCTGTTCCGGTGGACATGCTATGTTGTTTTGCTGACCGGTTTTTGCCTGCTGATCATTCAGGAATTTGGCGGTGCTGCGGCAGAATTTATTTATTTCCAGTTTTAGGAGGATATAATGGGAAAGCTAATTAGAAAGAGCCTGTTGCTCTGTGTGATAGTGGGCGTTATCCTGTTACTCTTTTTTGTTCTGTCGGCAAAGGACAGTTATCGGGAAAAAGTCGCGCTCTGGACGATGAGCGGAGAATATCCGGCGGGAAAAGGAGAGGCAGAAAGCTATATTGACCATGTGCAGGAGCAAAATTCAGACACAAAGCTGATCTTAGGAGACAGTGTCTGCAATCAGATGTTCAATCATTTGCAGGAATATAACGATGATTATTGTATCGTGGGAAATAACCGTGGACTGACGATGGTGGGACAGTATCTGCTGTTAAATGAGTTTTTAAAAGCACATGAGAATGTGACGGATGTTTATGTGATCGTCGGTCTGGATGCACTGGAAAGTAAAATTGATATCACATATGGATACCAGTATGTCGTGGTTCCATTTACGAGGATCGGGGCATTAAACAATCTGGAAAAAGAAACGATCGATGAAATGTCAGACCTGTTTGGTGCGTGGGCACTACAGCCTGAGGTGGCAAAGATCATCGGGGATTCCAATCCGGCGAGAAAACTGTACTTGAATTATTTAAAAGAAAAGTATGGAGAAGAGACACCGACTCACGCGGAGTATGGCGAATTGTCCGATACGACGATCCTTTACCTGACAAAAATGCACGAAATGTGTGAGGCGAGAAATATTGCACTGCATTTACTGCCGGATCCGCTGGCAGATAATGATTTAAGGCATGAGCAGAAACAGTTATTAAAGGAAGAATTTGAACGTACCGGGTTGGATGCGTATTTTCCGGATTATTTTTCCTTGATCCATTTTTATTCGGAAAAACAATTCGTGGATGGTGTGCATTTTGGAGATGGGTACGACTCACAGGAACAGTTCAATGAAAAAATACAGGAAATCTATCTGGATACTGGCTGTATGGAAGGGTTGAAGATGGAGTAGGGAAAATCCAGACTGCGGTCTGGATTTTTTTCTCTTGCAGGCAATCTGTTAATGTGCTAAAATGGCAAATGTAAACAAATCCTGATGAAACCATATCGTTTCGTTTCTTTTTACAAATATGAGACAGATCATATTTCGGTAGGTTCACCGATAATATCCAAAATATTGAAAAGTAAAAACAATGTGTTGACAAGAAAGACAATTTATAATACTATTAGAACAGAAAAACGAACATAAGTTCGCATGGAGGGAAACAATGGCAAAAGAAAGAGAAGATAAGTATAAGGAAATAAATGCAGCAAAGAGTGACAAGTTAAAAGCACTGGATGCAGCCATTTCACAGATTGAGAAGCAGTATGGCAAGGGATCTATTATGAAACTCGGAGACAACTCCGCACACATGAATGTAGAGACGAGCCCGACCGGTTCTTTAAGTCTTGATATCGCACTTGGCTTAGGTGGATTGCCAAAGGGCAGGATCATAGAGATCTATGGACCAGAGTCCAGTGGTAAGACGACAGTGGCACTTCATTGCGTGGCAGAAGTGCAGAAACGTGGCGGTATTGCAGGATTTATTGATGCAGAGCATGCACTGGATCCGGTTTATGCAAAGAACATCGGAGTAGATATTGATAATCTCTATATTTCACAGCCGGACTGCGGAGAGCAGGCACTGGAGATCACAGAAACAATGGTACGTTCCGGCGCGGTCGATATCGTGATCGTAGACTCCGTTGCAGCACTGGTTCCAAAGGCAGAGATCGACGGAGATATGGGTGATTCGCATGTTGGACTTCAGGCACGACTGATGAGTCAGGCACTCCGTAAACTGACTGCGGTCATCAGCAAGTCCAACTGTATCGTAATTTTCATCAACCAGCTGAGAGAAAAGGTTGGTGTAATGTTTGGTAATCCAGAGACAACCACTGGTGGACGTGCATTAAAATTCTATTCTTCCGTTCGTCTGGATGTCAGAAGGATTGAAGCGTTAAAACAGGGCGGTGAGGTAGTAGGAAACCGTACCCGTGTCAAGATCGTAAAAAATAAAGTGGCACCGCCATTCCGTGAGGCAGAGTTTGATATCATGTTTGGCCAGGGTATTTCACGTGAGGGAGATATCCTTGATCTGGCAGCGGACAGTGGGGTAGTCAATAAATCAGGTGCATGGTATGCGTACAACGGAGAGAAAATCGGTCAGGGACGTGAAAATGCCAAAACTTATCTGAAAGAAAATCCGATGGTCTGCGAGGAGATCGAGGCAAAGGTGCGTGATTTCTATAAGACTGACGGTGCGGAGGAAGAAACAGAAGAAGAAAAAACAGAAGCACCAGCAGCAAAGAGCATTAAGACAGTCGTTGATGAGAAGGCAGCCGAAGCAGCGAAAAAGGCAGAGGAATAATTCATGGATATCCAGGTGGTAAAGATGCTTCCGAAGGAGAAATCCAAAACAGAGGTCTGCTTTGATAATGGGGAGAAGGTGCTGCTTTACCGTGGCGAGATACGCAAACTATCATTGCATGAGGGTGCATATATTTCTTCAGAGACCTATGAGCAGATCCTCTGGGAGATCGTAGGGCTCCGTGCCAAAAAGCGGGCGATGCACCTGTTAGAACGTATGGACCGGACGGAGAGCCAGCTGCGGCAGAAATTAGAACAGAATGGTTATCCCGCAGTATGTGTAGAGGCAGCGATCGAATACGTGAAGTCTTATCATTATATTGATGATGCCAGATATGCCGAGAATTATATCCGGTATGGACAGGAGAAAAAAAGCAGACAGCGGCTGCAGATGGATCTGTATGCAAAAGGAGTCGACCGCGAGGTGGTAGCTCAGGCGATGGAGGAGGTCTTTTGTGCAGATGAACAGCAAAAGATCATGACCCTGCTGGAAAAGAAGCATTATGATCCAGAACAGAGTGACAGAAAAGAACAGCAGCGGATTTACCAGTTTCTGATGCGCAGAGGGTACAGGAGCAGTGATATTTCACATGCGATGAGATTGTGGGCAGAAAGAGAAGCTTAGGGGATATTTTGCACAATATGTAGTATTTTGAGAAAAGAAAAATGCAATATTAGGCATATTGAACAGTTATCTACTTGACATAACTATCGAAATAGCATAAAATTTATATGTTGTAATTTATGACAGATAACGAAAATTGTTTTTATGTTATAGTACAATGAAAACTTTATAAGGAGGTGCCCTTGTGGGAACGACAGTGATTGCTGTTGTTGTTACTTTTGTTATTACCGCGGTGGCTGTTTATTTTATAACAACTGCCTATCACAAAAAGGTAACAGAGTCTAAGATCGGCAATGCAGATGAAAAGGCTCGTGAGATCATTGATGAAGCGGTAAAAGCAGCAGAGACCAAGAAGCGCGAGGCTACACTTGAGGCGAAAGAAGAGTCTATTCGTGTAAAAAATGAATTAGACAAAGAAGTCAAAGAGCGTAGAGCTGAGATCCAGCGAAGCGAGCGTCGTGTTGTTCAGAAAGAAGAAAATCTGGACAGAAAGCTCGAAGCCATTGAGAAACGTGAAGCCGGGTTTGCTGCCAAAGAAGAAGAAATCAACAAACAGAAAGAAAAGGTCGCAAAACTCAACGAGGAGCGCATTCAGGAACTGGAGCGGATTTCCGGTCTGACCTCCGAACAGGCAAAGGAATATCTCTTAAAGACTGTTGAAGAAGATGTAAAAATTGATACTGCAAAATTGATCAAAGAAATGGAACACAAAGCAAAAGAGGAAGCGGACAAAAAAGCGAAGGAGTATGTGGTTACTGCCATTCAGAAATGTGCAGCAGACCATGTCGCTGAGACAACAATCTCGGTTGTACAGCTTCCAAATGACGAGATGAAAGGACGTATCATCGGACGTGAAGGTCGTAATATCCGTACACTGGAAACATTGACGGGTGTGGATCTGATCATTGATGATACACCGGAGGCAGTTATTTTATCCGGATTTGATCCGATCAGACGTGAAGTAGCCAGAATTGCTTTGGAAAAATTAATTGTAGACGGACGTATTCATCCGGCTAGAATTGAGGAAATGGTTGAAAAGGCTCAGAAAGAAGTAGAGACTATGATCCGGGAAGAGGGTGAAGCAGCAACATTAGAGGTTGGTGTTCATGGTATTCATCCGGAGCTGGTTCGCCTGCTTGGTAGAATGAAGTTCAGGACAAGTTATGGTCAGAACGCATTAAAACATTCTATTGAAGTAGCACAGATTTCTGGACTGTTAGCAGCAGAGATTGGCGTTGATGTCAGAACTGCAAAGCGTGCAGGTTTGTTACATGACATCGGAAAATCCGTCGATCACGAGATGGAAGGATCTCATATCCAGATTGGTGTAGATTTATGTAGAAAATATAAAGAGGCACCGATCATCATCAATGCTGTAGAAGCACATCATGGCGATGTAGAGCCAGAATCTTTAATTGCATGTATCGTACAGGCCGCTGATACTATCAGTGCGGCAAGACCAGGTGCCAGAAGAGAGACACTTGAAACATATTCAAACAGATTAAAACAGTTAGAGGATATCTCCAATGGATTTAAGGGAGTAGAAAAATCCTTTGCTATTCAGGCAGGTAGAGAGATTCGTATTATGGTTGTTCCAGAGCAGGTAAGTGATGCAGATATGGTATTACTTGCCCGTGATATCTCAAAACAGATTGAGGCAGAATTGGAATATCCAGGTCAGATCAAAGTAAATGTGATCCGTGAATCCAGAGTAACTGATTACGCAAAATAATGAGTGAGCGATAATGAAGGAAGAGAGACCATCATACATACAAAAGTGTGTGATGGTCTTTTTTGTTTCTATTGACTTTTTTTTAGACCGAAATTACAATGGAAAAAGAAAAGGAGGTGTCGTGGCAGATGAATGGAAAAACAAAAATAAGTGCTGTATTTGCAGTGATCGTTTTCATTGGCATTTTGCTTTTTGCATGGAAACTGCCACAGAAGACACCATCGATAACCCATACCGAAAATACGATGACGGTATTACAGCAGGAAGGCAGTGATCATCTGTCAGCAGGTTCACTTGTGGTAGTGGCAGATATTTTAAGCAAAAACGATGCCAGAACGATCGTGTTTGGACAGCTTCGCATGGCAGAGCAGATGCTAAAGACGACGACTGAGAATCGAAATCAGCTGCTAGTTCTGCTTGCAGTCTGGTTTGCATGGCTTCTGCTGCCACAGATAACGGTTCGCGGCCTTGGGGACAGACTGTCACAATGCCGGACGACACTGTGGCAGAACATATGCTATATCCATCGGGGAGACGGGAAAAAGAGAATACCTGTAGCAGTAAATTAAAACAACAGATTTATGCTACAGGAGGAATGTCAGAATTGGAAGAAAATAGAATATGTGACCGTGCGAAAGTATTGTTGATCGATAACGATGAGGAAAGTACCTCGTTTTTACGCAAACTGGCAAGGAGAGGGCAATACAAGGCGTATGTGGCGGACAGTGGAAGAAGTGGAATGGAACTTAGCACCAGTATCTGTCCGGATATTGTGCTGCTTGATCTGCAGCTGCCGGATATGGATGGAATGGATTTTATCCGGTGGTTTCGCAAATGGAACAGTTGTCCGGTGATCGTGATCTCCAGAAAATCATCACACACGGATAAGGTAAATGCGCTTTATGCCGGAGCGGATGACTATGTGAACAAACCGTTTTACGGGGAAGAGCTCGAAGCGCGCATCCACAGTGCGCTGAGAAAGAGATTGCCGGGATCGGAGCGGATCTGTTATGAAGCGGAAGGATTGAAGATCGATTTTTTCAAGCGACAGGTAACGTTAGAGGGAGCACAGATCCATTTTTCGCCCGTGGAATATCGTATTTTAGAATGTCTTGCACTTCATTCCGGAGCCGTCGTAACCTACCAGATGCTGTTGGAAAAGATATGGGGACCCTATATGGAGTATAACAGCCGGATCTTACGGGTAAATATGACGAATATCCGGAAAAAAATAGAAAAAATGCCGATGCGCCCAGTATACATAACAACGATCCCAAGAGTGGGATATCGGATGCTGGAAAATCATGGGTAACTAGGAGGAAATATGGATCAGCAGGTAAAAAGAATCAAACGTGAGTTGTTAAGAAAAGGAGCTATTTTAGACATCTATACGGATACGATGGAACTTCCGAATGGCAAGACAGAAGAGTGGGATTTCATTTCACACAGAATGGGAGCAGCGGCAGTTGTTCCGGTGCGTGAGGATGGAAAGATCCTTATGGTACGCCAGTACCGCAATGCCATTGAACGGATGACATTGGAGGTGCCTGCTGGTTCCAGAGACAGTGTGACAGAAGATACGATGGTATGTGCTGCCCGTGAACTGGAAGAAGAGACAGGATATTGCAGTAACAATTTAAAAAAATTATTGTCATTAAAGACAACGGTTGCATTTTGTAATGAGTTTATCGATGTGTATCTGGCGAGAGACTTAAAGCCGGGAAAACAGCATCTGGATGAAGGAGAATTTATCGATGTTGAGGCATATGATCTGGATGAATTGTGCCAGATGATCTACGATGGAACCTTACAGGATGCAAAAACGGTAGCAGCAATTTTAGCCTATAAAAACCTTCTGAACGAGGAGAAAAACGCATAAGATAAGAAAAAGGTCTTAGGTGCGTATCGTGAAGGAAAATCGATATGTCAGGATAACAGCTTTCTTTCTTGGGATTGTAACAGCAAATCTCATAGGAAGAGAGCTGTTTGTTACATATGGGATATTAAATACTTATTTTATCCGGCAGTATGTGGAAACAGTTCCGGATCTTAACCGGCTGTGGTTTCATGTCTTAGGTATCCGCATCAAATGGGCAGGATTGGTACTGGTGTTATTTCATTTCTTCCGGGTAGAACATGTATTGCTGTTTTTGGAGTGTGCATTGGCATATACGTTTGGAATCCTACAGGTGGCTGCGATCTTAAATCTTGGCTGGAAGGGACTGGTCGTTGTCATACTTGGGATGCTGCCGCAATGGATCTGTTATTTGATTACAATAGTGCTATATTATGAGCTAAAGTGCAGACAGAGACAGATGGGAGACCGGATGGAGCAGCGTGTTGTGATGGTGCTCTGTTATAGTATTGTTTTTGCACTGTTTTTGGTTGGAATCTGGGCAGAAGTGGCGGTAAACCCGGTCCTGATGCAAAAAGTTTTAAAGAAATTTTAAAAGCGATTGCTTTTCTAAAAACTTACGCTTATAATGAGGGGAAGTGGGGCAGCGTGCTGCCTTAAGTGACGAGCGACGAATTTTTGAAAAAAGAAACGGATAGGTTAAAGAGATGACACAGGACATACAGGATTTTATTCAATATCTTCATAATGAAAAACAGACTTCTGCCAATACAGAAGTTTCCTATGAGCGTGATCTAAGGAAAATGAATGAGTTCCTGTGTGGACAGGGGGTGGACCATGCGTATGCTGTACTGCCGACCCATCTGATGTTATATGTGATGGATCTGGAAAAATCAGGGAAAAAACCGGCAACAATTTCCAGAAGCATCGCCTCAATGAAGGCTTTTTTTCATTATATGGAAAAACAGCACCGGATCAACGAAGACCCGACAGAGCAGTTAAAGGCACCGAAGATTGAAAAGAAGATGCCGGCAATCTTAACCACAGAGGAAGTGACACTTTTATTAGAACAGCCCTGTGGCAACAGTCCGAAGGAACTGCGTGATCGCGCAATGTTAGAACTGCTGTATGCGACAGGCATCCGGGTGACTGAGCTGATCTCTTTGAAAGTTTCAGACTTGAACTTACAGATGGAATATCTGACCTGTACGGATGCACACAAAGAGCGCATCGTTCCGTTTGGAGATGTGGCAAGGGATGCGCTGAAAAAGTATCTGGAAGAGGGAAGACCATATCTGGTGGAAAAAGAAGACTGTCCCTGGTTATTTACAAACTGTACCGGACAGGATATGAGCCGTCAGGGCTTTTGGAAACTGATCAAAGCCTATGGAAAAAAGGCGGGGATACAGGCGGAGATCACACCACATACACTGCGCCATTCCTTTGCAGCGCATCTGATCAGCAATGGAGCAGACTTAAAATCGGTTCAGGAAATGCTTGGACATGCGGATATTTCGACCACACAGATCTATACCCAGATGAGTTCCAACCGCATCCGGGAAGTATATGTAAAGGCTCATCCGAGAGGATGAGCCTTTTGATCACCCGGGAGGATGAGCCTTTTGATCACCCGAGAGGATGAGCTTTTAACAGAATGTACGCGAGGCGTACATTTTTTTAACACATTTCTGCAATGCTTTCAATCAGTGCTTTGGAGTCTTCCCATCCAAGACATGGGTCTGTGATGGATTTTCCATAGATATGGTCGCCGATCTTCTGGGAACCTTCTTCGATGTAACTTTCAATCATCACACCTTTTACCATGCGGTGAATGTCAGAAGAAACCTGACGGTTGTGCATGACTTCTTTTACGATACGGATCTGCTCTTTAAATTTCTTGCCGGAATTGGAGTGGTTTACGTCCACAACGGCAGCAGGATTGATCAGATCCATTTTTTCATACATTTCACAGAGACGGATCAGATCTTCGTAGTGATAATTCTGGGTGGTATTCCCATGTTTGCTGACAGCACCTCGCAATACCACATGGGTGAGCGGGTTGCCGCTGGTCTCTACTTCGTAACCGCGGTAAACGAAGTGATGTGGATGCTGTGCAGCATAAACGGAATTTAACATAACGGAGAAATCTCCACTGGTCGGGTTTTTCATGCCGGAAGCAACATCAAAACCGCTGACGGTCAGACGATGCTGCTGATCTTCCACGGAGCGTGCACCGATCGCAACGTAGGAGAGCAGGTCTTCTACATAGCCCCAGTTTTCCGGATAAAGCATCTCATCGGCACAGGTTAAACCGCTTTCTGCCACGGCACGGATGTGCATTTTACGCATGGCGATCAGTCCCTCCACCATATCCGGTGCTTTTTCCGGGTCCGGTTGGGAAGCGATCCCCTTGTAGCCCTCTCCGGTGGTACGTGGTTTGTTTGTATAGACTCGTGGGATCAGGATCAGTTTATCAGCAACTTTTTCCTGGATTGGAGTCAGGCGGCTGACATAGTCGCATACAGAATCTTCGTTATCTGCGGAACATGGTCCGATGATAACAAGGAAACGGTCATCCTTTCCGGTGATAACGTCAGAGATCATACGGTCACGTTCTTTTTTTAATGCCTGCAGCTTCTCTGGAAAAGGAAAGTCACGTTTGATTTCTTCCGGAGAAGGCAGTTGATTTAAAAATGTAAAACTCATGCTTGTCCTCATTTCTACGCAAAAGCGTTTTCATAATATTGTCTGCAAGTATCTTAATGGATATTGGAAAAGTTGTCAAATATTTGCATAATGAAAGTAATTGCTTTATAATGAAAAAAACTCCGCAGGGAGGAAAATGCGCGTAAAACGCAGAAATGAGGAAAATATGGGGCAATTGGCGATAAAAAAGAGAGTATTTGGAGAGGGAAAACCTCTGTTGTGTGTTCCGGTAATGGAAACGAAAAAGGAAGATATCATAAGAGAAGTGGTGGCACTCAGCCAGAGTGAGACTGATATGATCGAATGGCGTGTGGATGCCTATGATTCGTTTGCGGACTGCAATGCAGTAAGAGAAGTCTTAGAAGCAGTGGCACCAGTACTAAAAGAGAAATTATTTCTCTATACCTTCCGTACAAAACGGCAGGGAGGAGAGGCTAGTGTAGATGCGGAACTGTTGGATGACCTGCATGATCTTGCGGCAGAATCCGGCTGTGTTGATCTGGTGGATATGGAATATTTTGAGGAAGAAAAACCGGCGGCAAAGATCAGACATTTACAGAAACAGGGCATTAAAGTTGTGGCTTCCCATCATGATTTTGACGAGACACCGTCAATAGATGTGATGAAAATGCTTCTGGTGCAGATGAGCATGGGAGGCGCAGATGTGGTCAAACTTGCAGTGATGCCGCAGGATGAAATGGATGTGCTAAATCTTTTAACCGCTACAGCAGAATTTCATCATGACAATAAAGAAATCCCTCTTATTACAATGTCGATGGGCGGTCTTGGCAGCATCAGCAGGCTTTGTGGAGAGACGTTTGGTTCGTGTGTGACCTTTGGGGCAGGGAAAAAGGCAAGTGCACCGGGGCAGTTTGAGCGAAAAGATCTGGCAGAGATGTTAGAACTGATCCATAAAAGTAATCCGAAAAAAGAATAAACAAAAACTAAAATAAATATAAACATGGGAAAACAGCATTGACAGAGCGGTTTTCTCATGTTATTTTTTTGCGAAGAAAAAATATAACAATGTTAAATATTAACGAGGTGATGAAAAATGGATGAGACATATCGGAAATTTTTTATGGCAATGACCCAGTTTCATAAACTGAAACTCGGCGATCTGTTTCCCGATATGACAAAAATGGATTGTATGACACTGATGACGATCGCACATTTTTACAAGGAGGAAGAAGCACAGAAAAAGATCAATACATCAAAACTTGCGGAACGTATGCACGCGAAGCAGTCCGCAATCTCAAGGACCTTAAAGAAACTGGAAGAAAAGGGACTGATCGTGCGGACGATAGATAAGGAAGACCGGAGAAATACCTATGTTGAGATGACAGACAAAGGCAGGCAGGCGGTGGCGGAAAACAAAAAGAAAGTAAATGAAGTGTTTGAAGCTGTGTTTTCTAAGATGGAAAAAAAGGACATCGAACAGCTGGCAGCCTATCTGGACCGCATCTATCAACTGACAAAACAGGAGATCGAGATCCGGACGAAACAGGAAAAAGACGAGACTAGAACAGAAGCCGTAGATACGGCAGAATGAGAGGAAACATGAGCAAGATTTTTAAAAATATGGTGCCATACTGGAAAACAGTACTGATCGTACTGGTTCTTCTGGTTATACAGGCGTGGTGTGATCTGTCTTTACCGGCATACACATCGGATATCATTGATGTCGGGATCATAAACAACGGTGTAGAGCATATCCTGCCGGAAGCAATCACGACGGAACAGTTCCAGATGGCAGAGTTTTTTATGACAGAGGATGAAAAAGAACTCTGGGAAAACAGTTACGAAGAAAAAGACGGACGTTATGAGTGCGTTGTAACAGATGAAAAGGAACTGGATGAATTAGACGAAACGTTATTACTGCCGATCTTACTGAATTATCAGTTATCATCCATGGATGAGAGTACTTTAAAAGAGTCGGCAGCAGAACAGATGGGTGTAGATGCCTCTGCATTAGAAAATGTTACGGTGGCACAGATGCTTCAGGGAATGGGCGAAGAACAGATCATGGCAATGAGGAAAAGTGCAGATGCCATGTTAGACACCATGGGATCTTCTACCGTAAAATCCATGGGAATCGCATATGCGGTTGCAAGAGATAAGGAAGCAGGCGTTTCTGTGGATGATATTCAACAGTCATACCTGCTCTTTGCAGGACTTAAGATGATCGGAATGGCACTGATCATGGGGATTGCAACCATTCTGGTAGGATTTTTTGCTTCCAGAGTTGCGGCCGGGATCGGAAGAGACTTACGCGGCAATATTTTCAAAAAGGTCGTGGGCTTTTCCAATGCAGAGATGGATCATTTTTCAACAGCATCCCTGATCACAAGAAGTACAAATGATATTCAGCAGATCCAGATGGTTTCCGTTTTACTGCTTCGTATGGTTGCATACGCACCAATCCTTGGTATCGGCGGTGTCATCAAAGTCATACAGACAGGAGCCGGAATGGGATGGGTCATTATCCTTGCAGTATTAGTCATTTTAGGCTATGTGATGCTTCTGGTGTCCGTTTCCATGCCGAAATTCAAGCTGATGCAGAAAATGGTCGACCGTGTCAATCTGGTTTCCAGAGAGATCTTAACCGGACTTTCCGTCATCCGTGCATTTGGACGGGAACAAAAAGAGGAAGAACGTTTCGATGAGGCAAACCGTGATCTGACCAAAACCAATCTTTTTACCAACCGCGTTATGACATTTATGATGCCGGGTATGATGATGATCATGAACGTACTTACCGTCGTGATCGTATGGGTTGGAGCACATAAGATCGATGCAGGAACCATGCAGGTCGGATCAATGACCGCATTTATCACTTATGCAATGATGATTGTAATGTCATTTTTGATGCTGACCATGATGTCCATCATGCTGCCGCGTGCCGCAGTAGCTGCAGAACGAATCGATGAAGTGCTTCGTACAGAATCCAGCGTTAAAGAATTGGATCAGCCGGAAACCTTAAAGGCACACAACGGAGTAGTGACATTCTCAGATGTAAGTTTCCGTTACCCGGGTGCAGAGGCAGATGTTTTAGAACACATTGATTTTGTGGCAGAACCGGGTAAGACAACAGCAATCATCGGAAGTACCGGATGCGGAAAATCCACACTGGTCAATCTGATCCCGCGTCTTTATGATGTGACGGGCGGAGCGATCACACTGGATGGTCAGGATATTCGCACAATCTCCATGGAAGATTTAAGGGAAGAGATCGGTTTCGTGCCGCAGAAAGGTGTGCTGTTTTCCGGAACCATTGCATCCAACCTTCGGTTTGGAAAACGGGATGCAACGGATGAGCAGGTCAAAGAGGCAGCAGAGATTGCGCAGGCAGCAGAATTTATTGAGAATAAGGATGATAAATATGAGAGCGCGATCGCACAGGGCGGAAGCAACGTGTCCGGTGGACAGAAACAGCGTCTTGCCATTGCAAGAGCGATCGCAAAACAGTCGAAGATCTATGTGTTTGATGACAGTTTCTCCGCACTGGATCTAAAGACAGATGCGGCACTCAGAAAGGCACTGGCAGAGAAAGTAAAAGACAGTACCGTGATCATCGTGGCACAGCGTATCAGCACCATCCTTCATGCAGAACAGATCATTGTACTGGAAGATGGAAAGATCGTAGGAAAAGGAACACACGAAGAACTGCTCCATAACTGTGACACTTACCGCCAGATCGCGAAATCACAGTTATCAGCAAAGGAACTTGGACTGGAAAGCGAGGTGGCTTGCAATGAGTAATCAGACACAACATAGACCAAGAGGTCCGATGGGAAATCGGATGCAGCAGGGAGAAAAAGCAAAAGACTTTAAGACTGCGATCAAAAAGCTCATTGCCTATATCGGAAAATATAAGGCTGCGATCGTGGTGGTAATGTTGTTTGCGGTGGGTTCTACTATATTTAATGTGGCAGGTCCTAAGATCCTTGGAAAGGCAACCACGGCATTGTCCGATGGATTGATGGCAAAGATCAGCGGAACCGGCTCCATCGATTTTACAAAGATTGGCAGGATTTTACTGTTTGTTCTGGCATTGTATCTGGGAAGTGCAATCTTTAACTTCATCCAGGGTTGGATCATGACAGGGATTACGCAGAAGATCTGTTATCGTCTCAGAAAAGAGATTTCTGAAAAAATAAACCGGATGCCAATGAAATATTTTGAAAGCCGGACATATGGAGAGGTGTTGTCCCGCATTACCAATGATGTCGATACACTTGGGATGGGATTAAACCAGAGTGTGACGATGTTGATCACCTCGGTCTCAACATTGATCGGTGTATTTATCATGATGTTAAGTATTTCACCGTTAATGACACTGATCGCAGTCGTGATCCTTCCGGTTTCTATGCTGCTTATTTCAACGGTTGTAAAACATTCCCAGAAATTCTTCCGTTCCCAGCAGGAATATTTGGGACATATCAATGGACAGGTGGAAGAGGTTTACGGTGGACATCTGGTTGTGAAAGTATTTAACCGCGAAAAAGAGACCATCGAGGAATTTGACCGCACGAATGAGATCTTATATGAATCCGCATGGAAATCACAGTTTTTATCCGGTATGATGCAGCCGATCATGACGTTTGTTGGAAATCTCGGTTATGCAGCAGTGGCATTATCCGGTGGAATGCTTGCCATCCGTGGCGTGATCACGATCGGAGATATCCAGGCATTCATCCAGTATGTGAAGAACTTCACACAGCCGATCACACAGATCGCGCAGGTGACAAACCAGTTACAGTCCATGGCAGCAGCAACCGAGCGTGTTTTTGAGTTCTTAGAGGAAGAAGAGGAAGACCAGGTAACGGAAAATGCAGCAGACATTTCTTCTGTCATTGGAAATGTAGAATTTGAACATGTATCATTTGGCTATCAGCCGGAACAGCTGATCATCAAAGATTTCAGTGCTAAGGTAAAACAGGGACAGAAAATCGCAATCGTTGGTCCGACCGGAGCAGGAAAGACAACAATGGTAAAACTTCTGATGCGTTTTTATGATGTCAACCATGGTGCAATTCGTATTGATGGTCATGATGTAAGAGACTTTAACCGCAGGGAGTTAAGGGATGCATTTGGCATGGTGCTTCAGGATACCTGGCTCTTTAAAGGAACGATCATGGAAAACATCCGTTACGGAAGACTTGATGCAACCGATGAAGAAGTCATTGCGGCAGCAAAGGCAGCCTGTGCAGACCACTTTATCCGGACACTTCCGGGCGGATATCAGATGGAGTTAAACGAGGATGCAAGTAATGTATCACAGGGACAGAAACAGCTTCTTACAATCGCAAGAGCAATCCTTGCGGATAATAAGATCCTGATCTTAGATGAGGCAACTTCATCTGTTGATACCCGTACCGAGATCGCTATTCAGAACGCAATGGATAATCTGATGCGTGGAAGAACCAGTTTTGTCATTGCACACAGACTTTCCACCATTCGGGATGCAGATCTGATCCTGGTAATGAAAGACGGCGATATCGTAGAGCAGGGAAATCACGGGGAATTACTGGCGGCAAACGGATTTTATGCCGGTTTGTACCGCTCACAGTTCGAAGATGTAGCTTAAGAGCGGGCAGGCATCGTATCTGTAAAAATATGGATACGGTGCCTGCTGTACTTTTATCTTGACAATCAAAAATCGGTCTGCTATGATTAAATACGCATGAAAAATAAGTCACATACTTTCTTACATGGCAGGCAACCGTAGTCTAATGGATAGAACACCGGACTCCGACTCCGGCAATGCGGGTTCGATTCCCGCCGGGTGCATTTTTTTTATTCTTAATTTTTGATGATGTAATAGAAAGGTATGGTGAATAATATGGCTTCTTCAAAGGGAACAGATAAATCGGAACGTTTAAATAATATTTTGACTTTTATAAAACAAAACATCAGATATTTTGCGGCGGGTGCCTTATTTCTTGTGTTAGTGTTAGTTCTGGTAAATTGTGGAACAAAAAAAGACGGCACACAGGTAAATATGGTAAATCCGGCAACAGAGACGACAGCAGAAGCAGAGACGCAGGAAGCGTTTCAGGTTGATACATATGAGGATGTAAATGCGCTGATCAATCAGTACTTTACCGCATATGCAGCAGGAGATGTAGATACGATCGCAGCGATTGCAACACCGATTACAGATAACGAAAAGAGTTATATTGCAGAATACAGCAAGTATGTAGACAGTTACGAAAATATCCAGTGCTATACCAAGCATGGTCTTGATGATAAATCATACATGGTTTCCGCACGGATCGATATTAAATTTACCGGAGCAGATACGCCTGCACCGGGGCTTGATTTCTTCTATGTGAGAACACAGGATGACGGCTCACTGATCATTGACAATCTTTACAGCCAGTACAACAGACGGATCCGTGAGAACGCTGTGGATACAAGCGTGCAGAGCCTGATCGAAGAATACGAAAACAGTGACGACCTGATCGCATTACAGCAGGAAGTGCAGAGCAAATATGATGAGGCACTGGCATCCGATGCAGATCTGGCAGATATTTTAAATATCAAACTTCCGGCAGCAATCGTTCAGTGGAAACAGAACATTCTTGCACAGGCAGCAACCGAGAGCACAGAGACAACAGAGCAGCCGGAGGAGACAGAGACGGCAGAAACAACCGAACAGCCAGAGGAAACACAGCAGCCGGAGAGTGAGCAGCAGGAAGCAGAGAGCACCTCTGAGCAGGTATATACCACAGACAAGGTAAATGTCAGAAGAGAGGCAGATACTTCCTCAGAAAAACTTGGCAGCCTGGAAAAAGGTACAGCGATCAGCCGTACCGGAACAGAGGGAGAATGGAGTGTCGTAAATTATGGTGGTGTGACAGGATATATCAAGACAGAGTTCCTGACAACAGAACAGCCACAGGCAGATACGACGACCGATACAAGTTCAAATCAGAGTGAGACAGCAACTGGAAGTCTGGCAGAGGGAACGGTCATCACGCTGACAGAGTCAACGAATATCCGTTCTGATATGAGCGAGACAGCAAGCAAGGTTGGTACCGCATTTTCAGGAGAAAAGGTAACAGTTGTAATGAGCTATGCAGAAGGCTGGACAAAAGTTACCTGGAATGGAAAGACAGGATATATCAAGACTTCATTGTTACAGTAAAGAAACAGATTAAAAAAGCGGAGACTTTGTAGTGAAGTCTCCGCTTTGTTCTAAATAAGAACACCGCGAAAGGAAACAGGATACATGATAGAAGAAGGTGTACGGATCAATAAATATCTCAGTGAAGCGGGTGTCTGTTCCAGAAGAGAGGCAGACCGTCAGATTGAAGCCGGAAACGTAGAGATTGACGGTGTAAAAGCGGAAATGGGGACAAAAGTTTTTCCGGGACAGAAAGTGCTGTTTCAGGGAATATCGGTATCAAAAGAGGAAGAAATGATTCTGCTCGCATTCCACAAACCGGTAGGCGTGGTCTGCACAACAGAAAAGCGGGAAAAAAATAACGTAGTCGATTACATCAATTATCCGAAGCGCATCTATCCGGTGGGAAGACTGGATAAGGATTCGGAAGGGCTTCTTCTGATGACCAATAACGGTGAGATCGTAAATAAGATGATGCGTGCGGGAAACCGGCATGAAAAGGAATATCTGGTCACGGTAAACAAACCGGTTACCGCTCCTTTCTTAAGAGGGCTGGCAGGCGGAGTGCCACTGGTCGAGCTGAATGCAACGACAAGAAAATGTTTCGTGGAGCAGACCGGAAAACGACAGTTCCGGATCATCCTGACACAGGGACTGAACCGGCAGATCCGAAGGATGTGTGAGTATTTCGGATACCGGGTAGAAAAACTGGTCCGCGTGCGTATTATGAATATCGAATTGGGCAATTTAAAGAGTGGAACGTATCGTGAAGTGACAAAAGAGGAGTATGAAGGGCTGTTGGCACGAATCAAAGACTCATCCAACACGACGGTGCTGCCAAAGGAGGGCGTGAAAAACAATGACAGTAGAAGAAAAGATCAAAGAGCTGCGGGAAAAAATAAATTATCATAGCAACCGTTACTATAACGAAGACAGTCCTGAGATCACAGACTATGAGTTTGATCAGTTGATGTTAGAGTTAAAACGTCTGGAAAAAGAGCACCCGGAACTTGTGACTGAGGATTCTCCGACTCGTCGTGTAGGCGGAACGGCAAAGAGAACGGCAGGTGTACTTGTGCCGCACAATGTTCCGATGTTAAGTTTACAGGATGTGTTCTCAAAGGAAGAAGTGTATGAATTTGTGGCACAGATGAAAGAACAGTTAGATGATCCGGAGTTTGTGGTAGAATACAAGATTGATGGATTATCCATGGCACTGCGCTACGAAGAGGGAAATCTGGCACTTGCCTTGACCCGAGGTGACGGTGTGACATTCGGAGAGGACGTTACGGCAAATGCGAAGGTGATCAAAGACGTTAAAAAGAAATTAAAGGATGCACCGGAGTACTTAGAGATCCGCGGCGAAGTCTATATGAAAAATGAAGCCTTTGAAAAGGTAAATGAGAGACAGGAGCTGCTCGGTAAAAAGACCTTTGCCAATCCGAGAAACTGTGCCGCAGGTACCCTGCGGCAGTTGGACAGCAGTGTGACAAAAGAACGTGAACTCTCAATGTTTATCTTTAATATACAGCAGGTGCGCGGTATGGAGATCAAGACACACACGCAGGGCTATGAGTTTTTGAAAAAAGAGGGCGTTACGGTAATCGATGATTATAAAGTCTGCAAAACAGCGGATGAAGTCTGGGATGCGATCTGTGCCATAGGCGAGAACAGAGGAAAACTTGCGTATGACATCGATGGTGCCGTGGTAAAGATCAACAGCTACGCAGACAGAGAGAAACTCGGTAATACCTCCAAAGTGCCGCGCTGGGCAGTGGCGTATAAATATCCGCCGGAGGAAAAAGAAACGAAACTTTTAGATATCGAGCTTTCGGTTGGAAGAACCGGCAGGATTACACCGACCGCGATCTTTGAACCAATCCGGCTCTGCGGAACATCCGTTTCCAGAGCAACACTGCACAATCAGGATTTTATTGATGATCTGGATATCGGAATTGGAGATACGATCGTGGTCTACAAATCCGGCGAGATTATCCCGAAAGTAAAAGAAGTCCGGAAAGAAAAAAGACCGGAGGGCTGGAAGCGTTTCATGATACCGGATACCTGCCCGGTATGTGGGGCACATACGGAGCGTGAAAGAGATACGGCGGACATCAAGTGTACTTCTCCGAACTGCCCGGCACAGTTAGAGCGTCACATTATCAATTTTGTCGGACGTGATGCCATGGATATCAAGGGATTTGGAACGGTTTATATTGAAGAATTGGTCCGTTTGGGGTATATTAAAGATATTGCGGATATTTTCGAACTGAAAAATCATCGTGACACCCTGATCGAACAGGGCATTATCGGAAAAGAGAAAAATACGGACAAGCTGCTTGGTGCGATCGAAAAAGCAAAAGAAAATGATGCGTATCAGCTTCTGACCGGATTTGGTATTCCGAATGTCGGAAAGGCAGCCGCCAAAGCGATCATGAAATATTTCAAGACGATGGAGCACTTAGAGCATGCCACAGCAGAAGAACTGAAGGCAGTCAATGACATCGGAGAAGTAAGTGCACAGTGCATCCGCACTTTTTTTGAAAATGAAAAAAATCAGGAGATCGTGGCGCGGTTAAAAGAGGCGGGTGTCAATATGGCTGCAAAAGAAGCGGCTGCCATAGAGTCTGCTTTAACTGGAAAAACGGTCGTGGTGACCGGCACACTGCCATCCCTTGGCAGAAAAGAGGCAGCGGAACTGATTGAAAAATATGGTGGCAAGGTATCAGGTTCTGTTTCGAAAAAGACAGATTATGTGCTGGCAGGAGAAAATGCGGGCAGTAAGCTGGATAAGGCAAACGAACTTGGCATCACCGTGATCAACGAGGCACAGCTGTATCAGATGCTGGAAATAAACGCACAGGAATAAGAGGCACTATAGAGAGAGGGATTGTTATGCCAATAAAAACACAGAGCGATTTGCCTGCAAAAGAAATCTTAGAAAAGGAAAATATATTTGTTATGGATGAAAATCGTGCATCACATCAGGATATCCGTGTCATTCAGATTGGGATCTTAAACCTGATGCCGTTAAAGGAAGAGACAGAATTGCAGCTTTTGCGTTCCCTGTCGAATACACCATTACAGGTTGAGGTTACATTTATTACCGTTTCGACCCATGAATCGAAAAATACATCCATGAGCCATTTAAACAAATTTTATGAGACATTTGCTCAGGTGAAAAACCGTTATTTTGACGGTCTGATCATTACAGGAGCACCGCTGGAACAGATGGAATACGAGGAAGTCGATTTCTGGGACGAGATGTGTGATATTTTTGAATGGACCAAGACACATGTGACATCCACAATGCACCTTTGCTGGGGCGCACAGGCAGGTCTTTATTATCATTACGGACTTCAAAAAACATTACTTCCAAAGAAAATGTTTGGCGTGTACGAGCATCATGTAATGAACCGGAAAGTGCCGCTGGTGCGTGGATTTGATGATTCTTTTATGGCACCGCATTCCAGACATACCGAGGTAAGTGCTGAGGCAATCCGCAACATAAAAGACCTGACGATCCTGGCAGAATCTGATGTGGCAGGCGTTTTCCTGGCAATCGCAGACGAGGGAAGACGCATCTTTGTGATGGGACATCCTGAGTACGACCGCTATACACTTGACAAGGAATATAAAAGAGATAAATCAAAAGGACTTCCAATCGACCTTCCGGTTAATTATTATCCGGATGATGATGATACGCAAAAACCGAAACTGGAATGGCGGTCACATGGCAATATCCTCTATTCGAACTGGCTGAATTATTATGTGTATCAGACTACACCGTATGAGTTCATTGATACGGCTGAAATTGTTGGAAAATAAGGAAGCGAAGAGTAGATTAAATTTAGTGGGGCATTCGATAAGTCCACATACTTGTATTTATTATGAGTATGTGGGCTTTTTTAGAGGCTAGATTTATAGTTAGGAAACTCAAGCAAGCACTAGGGCACTTGAAAAATCAAGTGCCCTGGTGTATAATTACTTAGAAAGTGAATCGGATCTGACTGGTGCTAGAATATAAATAGTACAAGCCAAAATGAGAAATTCCAAATACACATAAGCATGATACAATAGAGGCATGCTGAAGGAGGATCTCATATGGCAAAGCAACATGACAAACAATTTAAACTTGATGCAATCCAGTACTATCAAGATCATAAAGATCTCGGAGTACGTGGATGTGCAGAAAATCTTGGCATCGGATACAGCACATTAACAAAGTGGCTGAAAGACTTCCGGGAATCAGGTGATATTCCTGTTCGTGGTTCTGGTAATTATGCATCTGATGAGCAGAAGGAAATTGCCCGTCTCAGACGT